>Ga0172364_10000605_pt1 | contig 25873 bp, 27 predicted proteins | sample LakKivSesite10cm_FD_114545 | JGI IMG/M metagenome (GOLD analysis project Ga0172364, IMG submission 114545) | Sediment microbial communities from Lake Kivu, Rwanda - Sediment site 10cm | ecosystem: Environmental > Aquatic > Freshwater > Lake > Sediment | place: Rwanda: Western Province, Lake... | reverse complement strand
TTGCCGTTGGGGACGACGGCGTCTACATTACAGGGCTCACGAAATCCTTCGGAGTGACAGGAGATGTCTTGGTCGCGAAGTTCGGCTTCAACGGAAACCTTCTGTGGTACCGGACTTGGGGAGGGGACCGGAACGAGTGGGGAGCAGGGATCGCTATATCTGATGACTTCGTATACGTGGTCGGGACGACGAATTCCTTAGGGCTTGGGATATTGGATGACGACGGGTTTCTACTGAAGTATGACCCGAACGGGAGCCTGCTCCTGAACGTGACCTGGGGTGGACCGCAGTACGATGGCTTCTCCGGGGTGGCCGTCGATAGCGGGGTGCCTTACATGACGGGATACACAAACTCGTTCGGAGCTGGGCGATACGACGCGGTCGTTGCTTGCCGTGCCCCACAACGGGTCTCCACCAACATCGCGTTGTCCCTTTCAAGGGATGCGCTTGATCTCGGCCAACCGTTGCTGCTCTCGGGGGGAATATCGCCCCCTCCCGGGCGGGTCCGTGTGGTATTGACGTATACGCGCCCCAACGGCTCCGCTGTTACAGAGGAGACTTTGACCTCGGGCGAGGGCGCGATCACTTACACCTATGTCCCTGACGAGGAAGGCGACTGGAACGTCAGGGCGAGTTGGCTTGGAAATGAGGAATTCGCCGGTGCGGCGAGCTCGTCGTACAGCTTCACTGTGCGGCAACCGTCCCCATTCTCATATGTAGCGGTAGGAGCGGCAGCTGTGTTAGTTTTGGCCGTCCTATTGGTCTGGCGCAGCAGGAGAAAGCCACCGCCTCCTCCGCCTCCGGCTTCGACCGCAGGACCCTCCGGGACGATGACCCCAGTCCATGGGGTCTGGCAGGGAGTTCCCGCAAGGGCCTAGTAAGAGGAGAGGTTGAAGGGATTTCCTTCCCGAGTTATCTTGTCGGGGATTCCCCCCTTGTGTTGCTCCAAGAACTTCAGGTCCTCATCCTTCTTCCTTAACTCGTCCGGGTAAAGGATGGGGATCTCGTCAATGATGGGGTACCACCTGCCGCAGCTTTGACAATAAAGGACCCCCGTCGTTATCTCCAGCCACCGTATCAAATCCCCGTCTTGGGTCTTAGCCTCTCGCCACCCTTCCTCCAGCACTATCAGCTCCAGCGGATACTTCTTGTCCATCGGACAAGCCAAGAGGTCAAGCAGCTCGTACTTCACTTCAGGTCACCCAACCATCCGGTTCACCTATGACCCTACAGACTACGTCCGGGTCCGCCGGTTTGCTGCCCCTCACTATCCCCTTATAGTCTACTATGACCGCTGGCCTCCTGAGTGGTTTGGCTAGCGCCTCGAAGGTCAACGCGCTGAAGCGCTCGTGCTCTACCGTCACGCAGGCGGCGGAGGAGCCGGCAAGGGCCTCGTTGAGTTCACCAACCCTAGCCGCGTTGGAGGCTCTGAAGCTGACCTGGGACGCAATGGGGTCATACGCGCTGACCTGTGCGACGTCGGGAGCCAGTTGATCAATGAAGTCAATGCTCGGGGAGAGCCGGGTGTCCCCCGTGTTGCCCCTGAACGAAATGCCCAAGACCGCGACCTTTGCCCCCCTCGGGTCGATCTTCATCCCCTTCATCAGGACCAGCAGCTCTGAGGCGCGCTTGCCCGGCAGATGCTCGTTATTCCTCCTTGCCAGTTCGACTATCGGAGTCGGCACGCCTTCCTTCCTGCCCCGGTCTATGATGTAGTTGCTGTAGATCGGGATACAGAAGCCCCCAACCCCAACCCCAGGATAGTGAAGGTGGCAGTAGGGCTGAGAATTCGCCGCCCTCCTGACCTCCGAGTATGAGACCCCAAGCCGACTGGCTAGGTCCGCCAGCTCATTGGCCAACGCGATGTTGACGTCCCGGTAGACCCCCTCGAACAATTTCTCAAGTTCGGCCGCAGTGGCAGAACTCATCTCGACCACTCCTTGTCTGGAGATCTGACGGTAGAGTTCCGCCATTGTCCTCAACGCCTTCTGCGAGTCTGAGCCGATGACTTTTGGGTAGTTCTCAGTGATGTCCTTGAGCGACCTGCCCACGAATATCCGCTCCGGGCTGTACACCAACCCGAAGTCGACCCCCTCCTTGAGACCACTGGAACGCTCAAGCAACGGCTTCAGCACCCCCTTCGTCGTCCCCGGGGGGACCGAGGACTCAAGGTCGACCATATCCCCTCGCTTCAGTCCCCTTCCTATGCGAGCGCCCACGTCCTCCAACACAGAGAAGTCAGGCCCCTTTTCCCGGTCAAACGGAACGGGTACCGTTACGATCTTCAGCTCCGTCTGACCCGCAGCCAGTGACGCGTCGTCAGTAACCCGCAACCTGCCCCCCTTAACACATTCCTCAATGCTCTCCGCCAGTCCCTCCTCTTCTGGGAAGGGCGACTTCCCCTGCCTTATGACATCGATGTGACTACGGTCCTTCGTAACCCCTATGACCTTGGCACCAGCTTTGCACCAAGCAACCCCCAGCGGCAACCCCACGTGCCCGAACCCGAAAACCCCGACGGAGATCCTCCCGCCCCTGAGGGCCTCAGAAGCCTCAGATGGGCTCAGATCGTACACTCTAGCCATCTTCTCGTTCGAAGGCGCGCATTCTATTTTAATCTACCCTGTTCACAAAACGGTACAGACTTGAGGGTTCTAGTCGATGTCCTGACCCCAAAGCAGGCGCGCTTCTTCTCGAAGCTCGGAGAGAGGTTGCGTGAGTCTGAAGTGGATGTAATCTACACGACTAGGAGCTACTATGAGTCGGAGCGAATGCTTCACCTACTCGGGACCAAGGCCACGAAGCTGGGACGTTTCGGGGAGTCGCTCTATGATAAAGTCCTGTTCTCAGCCCAAAGGCTGGAAGCCTACGTGAAGTTCCTGAGCAGGAGAAAGCCCGACTTGGTCGTGTCGTTCGGGTCGCCCGAGGCCGCGAGGGCCTCCTTTGGGCTCGCTATACCACACATAATGGCCAACGATTCACCCCACGCGGAGGCCGTCGCACGGCTTACCGTTCCCCTTTCTCGGAAGCTCTTCACGCCTTGGGTCATACCAAGGGCCGTTTGGGCGCCCTTCGGCATCCCCGAGGACAACGTGATACAATACAGGGGACTTGACCAGACCGCTTGGATGAAGGGAGTGCGAGTTGAACCCCTAGGTAGTATCCCCGACGAGTTGCTCATGATCTACCGCCCCGAGGAGTACAGGGCAGCGTACGTGAGCGCAAGGGACAACGCTTCGGCCGAGTTCTTCAAGCGTACGCTCGACATCCTAAAGTCCAAGACCAGCAAGAAGGTAAGAGCTCTCGTATTGTGTCGATATGGATACTCGCCCGCCTATCGGAAGCTGCTCGGACCGACAACGGTCGTCCCAAAGAGGCCTCTGGACGCGGTTGACCTGCTGAAGAGGGCGGCTTCCTTCTTTGGTCACGGTGGCACCATGACTGGTGAGGCCGCCCTTCTTGGGATCCCGACGGTCAGTCTCTCCCGGCGCGCGAACTTGGTGGAGGAGTTCTTGGTTAAAGAGGGGCTGGTGTCCAAGCCCCAGTCGCCTGAAGCAGCTGCCGACCTTCTGCTGTCCTTCTACGCGCAAGATGGGGAGAAGATGAAGAGCCAGAGGGAGCGAGCGTCCGCGCTACTTGATCGGATGGAGGACCCGACCGAGAGGATCTCCTCGTTCATAGTCGGGGGCGACAACTAGCCCTCGTGCCCGCCGCCCGCTCCTTCAGAAGTCTTCTGAACAACCTGCGGAAGCCCTCTCGCCAGAGGTAAAGCCACGCCACCCCTCCCATGACCGTTAGCAGGGCTTGGATGTAGGTGGTCAGGGCTCTCCCGATGACCGGGGTCAGCCATCTGTTAAGCAGGACCAAGATCTCGAACCACGCGCGGGGAGCTATTGTTATGAACACCACGTTCGCGACGAGGATCACCAACGCTGGCATGGCTCGGAATCTCAACAGTATCACCCTATCCCCCAAATCAAGAGGCCACAAAGGACGGACAGGATCGCCGTGACTAAGGTGAGTTGCATGTAGGCGAGGAATACCTCCTCCTCTCTCTCATACCCGAGCAACAGGATTATCCGGGTGAGGGTCAGGGGTGCGCTGGGGTCTGGATTCGAGGAGAGCCTACCGTCATCTCCCACCGATATCGGTCTCGACTTCAGTTCCGACCTCTCGAAAAGGCCGCCGTGAGAGAAGATCGAGAAGAAAGCGTTGGTGATCGGGACCATCATCACCACGACGCCCGGGAACTCCAGCCCGGAGACGACCACGAAAGCGCCTATTGCCGCGCCCAGTGCAAGCGTCCCGGTATCTCCTAGGAAGACCCTAGACGGGTATCTGTTGAACGCGAAAAGGACAACTGCTGGCGGCAGCAACATGAGGGCCGCTCCGGTCGCAAAGGTGACATCCGTACCCCCGACCAAGACGAACCTGACTGACCACGTCACAACCAACGTCAGTAGGACGATCAACGAGGTCCCCGACGCGACCCCGTTCATCACGTCGAACATGTTTATCGCATTCGCGGTCACAGCCAACGCGATCGGCACCAGAATCATGTACAAGGTTGGGATGTTGAACGATACGGACAGAGGCAGTAGCAACTCATGGGGATAAGTGCCCATCAATACGATCGGAAGGCCAGCTAGGGCGCAGAGAGCGGGCTTCACCCTCTTGTTGAGTGTGTACCTATCGTCAATGACCCCTATGAGTCCCGCTATCAGGATCGCCATGAATATGGAGAGCAATTCGCCCGTCAGGGCGCCGAGCAGAGCCAACACGGTGACGAAGCAGAAAGTGCCGAATAGCAGGGCCGTTCCGCCCATCTCGGGGACCTTCGGCTTGCCCGGCTTGTGAACGTCAACCCCAGCTATGCCCCACCTCGCAAAGCGTTTCATCACAACTCTTGTTGTGAACAGGTATGTAGCCACACCTCCTGCTATCGATGCGGCTACTAGGGCCAGCATGCACCGTGGTTTACTTGACTGCCTTAAAAGGTTGGTGACGTAACATCCAACGTCTCGGACCATTCAGTTGGCAGGCGCGCTTCATTCACCCTTGCCTCTGAAGTGCAACCATCCTCCCCTTCCCACGGCGCGCCTCTTGCCTTCGGTGTCCAAGATCCACAAACCCCTGTTGGGAACGACCCTACCCAGCCTGTACAACTCGAAACCCTCCTCCTCTGCCAGTGTCAGGGCCTTGTTCCACATGCTCCTCTTCACTGACAGCACCAAGTTGTACTCCTCTCCGCCGTTCAGGGCGAGATCTAAGGCATCTTTTCGATTCTCTTCGGCGAAGTCCTCGAGGTGGTTCACATAGGGCACCCGTTCGATCAGTGCGCCTCTTCCCGAGTTCAGAATCATGTTGTGAAGGCTGGCCGAAAGGCCGTCGCTCGAATCCGTGGATCCGCTCAGCGCACTAGCTCTGGCCAAGGCAACGCCCTCCTTGACATGCGCCCTCGGTCTGAGCACAGAATCAATGAACCCATCATATACTCTCCTCCGGCGGACAGATCTGCCAAACAGTATCATGAGACCTGCGGGCGGCCCACCAAACCTCCCAGTCGTCGCTATCACGTCGCCCTCCTTCCCGAGGGTTCTCGGAACTGGTTTGGTCTCACCGATCCCAATGGTAGTCGCGCTCAGAATCAATTCCTTGGCCTCATTCGTGTCCCCGCCCACCAACCATCCTCCGCATTCCTTTATGCCCCGGCCTATCCCCCGGCGGATCTTTCGAACTTCTCTTGACGTCGTGCTTGTCCTGATCCCAAGCGAAGCCAAGTGATATGCAGGGCTGTGACCCTTGGACGCGATGTCGCTCGAGGACATTACGACTGCTTTTCTGGCCGCAAGCTCATACGTCATGCCGGGTGGAACGTCAGTGCTCTCGACTAACATGTCGGTGGAAACGGTCACGAAGGTCCTCCCCTTCTTGAAAGCCCAAGCGTCATCGTACTTCTGCAGTATCGATCGCCTCGACCGCCATAGCTCCTTGAATAACCCGACGATCTCCATCTCCCCCATATCCGTGGCAGTCCGGCCCTTTGAGGTCATCGTTAATCTTGGTGTGTTGAAATGGTTTAAAAATGGCGCGGGCTCGTTCCGCACAGCCCCGGTAGCCCAACGGCAGGGCGGCAGTTGTGAGCCGAATCTCGTAAGCTGCAGGTTGCGAGTTCGAATCTCGCCCGGGGCTCTGTACAAACTGCGGCGACTCATTCGCGACGTGGGCAGGTCTCAAGGAGTCCTTGCCCTTCTCAGAGGCCTCAGCAGTTTGTCCGGTCGATCCCACGAGTTCTCGACTCATCATACAGCTTCAGGAACTTGTCAAGCTCAGCCTCTCCTATCTTTGAGTAGATGTCGAGGACTCTCTGGCCTGTTGGCGATCAGGGGCCACTCTCCTCGGTAGGCCATCGCCTCCTCGCAGTCCAGCCCTTGTCGCGTAAGATCAGAACCACCCATACTTTGGAACGCCACTTTTCTGTCCCCTTCAGACCTTTGTCGACGAAATAGAGTAAGTTGCATCTAGGACAACGGCGCAGTTCTGCATACTCAAAGATCCAGAACCAAGGCCCCTCGGTCTTCTTAGGGGGCAGCCCCTGTGTTCGGTAACCCAGTTTCTTACCGCAGAAGGGACAGGCGACTGCCAGCTTCCTGCTCGGGCTAGTGGGGATCCTCCTCGAGACCAGTCCCTTCCTCTTGGCCAAGTTCCAAGATCACACTGGAGCCGTCTTCCGGACCTTGATCCACTTGCCTCCCTTGTCATTGGCGACCTCTCAGACTAAGGCGTCGCGCGCGCGACGCGAAGATTTTAATCCAGTACGACAGAGACGGCGACAGCCCTCAAGCCTCACGAAAAGCACATGGGAAGACTCTTGGGATGGATTGGCAGGGCTCTGCCTTGCAGTCCAGCACAAGGGTATGTGTTCGAGATGAGGTGAATGAGAACCGACAACCCTCCCAGAAATTCGTCGCCATAGACCAAAGATATGGCAGAAGTTCTCGCCCAACAGCCAAGATCCATGGGCTCTTAGCGTCAAATGCTGAGATATGACAGGCCGAATTGCCTCAGGGTAGATTGGCAGCAGAGACAGTACGGAAAGGGTGCTATCTGGGGGTGAAGATCCAGCGAGGCGACGCCAAAGCCCATGTGGATCTCTGACGGTGGGAACGACCTATGCCAGCCAGGGCTCTTTTAAGACTAGTTAGGGCACCGCTATCATGGGTGTTTGGGTTTTGTGTCCTTCCGACCCGAATGACAGTCGATCTTGGTCATGTGGTCTCAAACCGGGTCTGCTCATTGCTGTGGAAGCGATTCAAAGAGCGTGTAGGCCACTACCAGATCCGGGGAAAAAGCCTGTACCTTACCCTTCCGGCATAGTTGCGATATCCTGCAAGTTCCTCTAGGAGAGTCTTGTCCTCTAGCCAAGTGCGCGTCATGATCAGCAGGACATACACCCCCGCCGGAACGAAGGCGACAAGTGATCCGACTATGAGGGGAATCGATAGGATCCAAAAGATCCCCGAAAGATAACCGGGGTGTCTCACGAACCTGTATGGCCCGGTTGTTATCACTCGATGACCTCTGTCCGTCTGTATTCGGACCGTTGGCTCAAAATAGGGATTGGTCACCATTGCCCAATTCACGAGAACCGCGCCAACGATTGCCAACACCACACCCACTGCTAGAAATTCAATGCCGAGGCTCGACCAATGGAACCTGCCTATGTCCAACGCAGCCACGGCGGGTACAACAAGCATAGCCGTGAGGTTGGTAGCTCGCATCAGGACTTCGTCCCATACCTTGGAGCCCTCCCTCCTCACCTTGGTTCTCTGACTGAGAAGCTCCGGGTTCAGCTTGTAGAGAACGACTATCCCTGCCAGCGAGTGCACGAGGACAAGGCCGGAGTAGAACCACGCCCGTGGTATTTCCGTGTGACCTGCTGAGGCGAAGAAGACGACCATTTGGAGCGCGGTCAACAGACAGTATACTACTACGGATGTGATCAGGGATCTGCCGATTTCCGCATCTCCAGCGCGGGCGCTAGTGCTAGAATTCTCGGGTTCAGTGGCCATGCTTCTTCGCGCCTTCATCTTGCCCTTCAACGACGGCCTTGTGTGGCGCCCTCCGTCTTCTTGGAAACCACGGCAAACCCCTTGACCCCTTGGAAGCTCGTCCCCAAGACTAGGCTGGTCTTGACGATGCCCGTGTTCGGAACTATGGCTAAGACCTTCTCGCCTCCATCCTCGATTTTCTCCAAGAACGCGCCGAATTTCTGGAGGTCTTCCTCAAAGTCGCCTATGTGGTAGTAATAGATCCTCCAACGTTTCCCCTCATAGCGTATCCCAACGCCAGCAGTCTCGCTGCTACACACGCCGCAAAGCCAGCCGACCTCTGACTCCACTCCCTCACTTGAATCCAGCCTCCTGCCACAGACATGGCAAGTGATCAAGGGCGTGAAAGATTGAGGTCTCGTCGAAGTCTATTAGACTTTCGTCGGTCACTGGACCTTTCAATCTTCGCCCACGTACTTCTTTGTGGGTTTGCTGACTGGTATTAGTCGTAAGCGGCCAGGACGGTCTATTGCCACGGAGATCGCACTGACGGCGTACATCATAAACTCTCTCATTTGTCCGGCGGGGTTCGGACGCTACTGAGACCGCTGAGGTCGAGTGGTCGCGTCGGTTGGTTGGTGCGGCGGGTCGGATTCGAACCGACGAACCTCTGCAGGAGAGGATCTCTCGACCTTTGACTTGAGTCCTCCGCCTCAAGCCGCCTTCTGGTTTGACCTGGCTTGGCTACCGCCGCTGAGCCCCGCTCCCGTCGTCTGAATAATAAACGTTAGTTCGCGATCGACGGGCTCTGGGTTTGGTTGAAGCGATAGTAAGCTTAAAGCGATAACAGTTAGCTCGACCTTGACCCACAGTGGCGAAACTCACTGCAGTCTTTGGCAACTCAGTCCGAGTCAAGGTATTGGAGTTCCTCCTGAACAATCCTGGGAAGCTATTCAGCCAGTCAGAGATCTCAAGGCAGGTCGGTTGTTCCGTGTCAAGTGCTGGCAGGGCGCTAGGCCCGCTCGAACAGCTGGCGGTAGTCAGGGTTCTCAATCTCCCCGGTGAGGCAAAGGTGGTCGCCCTGAACCCCGAAAGCCCTATTACCTTGGCTCTTCTCAAGCTCCGTGAGGACCTCAGATAACAACATGAGCCTGTTCCAAGAGTTTGTGCTCAACGACCCACCCACGAGCCCGAGCGTCGCGGTCGTGGCGGTTCCAAGTTCAACTACCATAGGACGCCAGATCATGGACAAGCTCATGGATCTAACAAAGGCGGTCGAGTTCACGAAGTGCGTGCCTCAGTTCCTGCCGGACATCCTGTTGGGGGAGGATGACGGGAAGCCCTACATCTTGGGGCTCGACCTTTACAAGTCCACCAGGGGAAAACCAAGCCTCCTAATGGTAACGAGCAACTTCCAAGTCGGGCTATCGCCCGCCCCTTACTCGTATTGGATGGCCGAGTACATCGTCAGGAAGGCTCGTCAGGTCAACTCAAGCAGGCTGGTCGTCCTCGACTCGGTCTCAAGGGAGAAGGCCGGACGCCAAGGGATGTTCTACATAGCTAGCGACAAGCACTCGGCCGAATGGGCGAAGTCCATCAAGCTACGGCCCCTGCCCCCCGGGGTGGTGCGGGGCTTCTCCTCCTTGCTGGTGTCTGCATGCAGGCTGTACAAGTTTCAGTCCTTGGGTATCATATCCGCCCTGAACGACGGCGCTCGCACGACGTCATTCGTAAACGCTGGTATGTCTGCCCTCGTCAGGTCGGTCGACCTGCAGATTCCCTGAAAGTGGGTTTCACTTCATCCAATCGCCTATCAGACCAAAGGCTTGGTCGTTAGTCTTCTCTATGCCATAACGGCACAACGGTTTTGCCAAGTGCCTCATGGCCCCTGAGTCAGGCAGGTAGGTTCCTGGCTCTATGTCTCTCCTGACTTCAATCACCTCCGGCTCGCGAACGAACCGTCCACAGCCGGGACAAACATAACCTTGCCTCAGCCCCTTGCTCTTGCACCGCCTTCCACAGTCAGGACACACTGGGGGTCTGACCGTTCTCTTGGCTACCAACGAAGTAATGGTCAATTTCTCCAGGTTCATGCATATGGACCTCCCTCTCCACCTGGTCCCCCCGCAGACGAGAACTTCATCCCCAATCTCAAGTTCCCTGACGACCTTTGTCAGCTGGCCTGACTCCGCGAAGCAGATGACACGTGTCTCTCCCACTCTGTCCTTGACAGAGAAGAGGACATGCCCTCCCCTCAGTACCTCAGGGTTCTTAGCCACTACCCCGGTGGGACACGCCACGGAGTAGGCTGTCATGCGCCGCCCTTGCGTTTCCTTCGTTGCTCGGAAGTGAGCGTCTGTCCCTTGATTGGTCTTGAATATGGCGTAGCCAGCTACGGGTTCTTGGAACCGCAGTACCGACAGAGCCTGTAGCAGAACATCGGGTCGCTCTCCTCTGATCCCGACTAGCACTGGGTCTGGTCCATGTGGGGTAACCAAAACCCTCCTCTTGGCGTAGTCGTAGCTATTGAACGTCAGAGGCCTCGTCTCTTGGTCCATCGCGATCACGCTTTTCTCGTCGACCCTACGGGGCTTGCCCCACATACCTTCCTCCCTGTAGGCCAGTAGTTCGTACGTGTGATCTCCCGACAGATCCGCTCCCAGGGCAGCCAAAGCCCCAACCGCCCCCTTGTTTGAGTCCCTGAGGAACACTAGCTTGACGCCCAACTTCTCCGCGAGGTTGACGGCGCTTTGCGTTTGGACTACCTCTACCAGAGCCGACCGATAGAAGTCGAGCAGCGGTTCCATGTCAACATCACCGGAGGCAAGGGCAATGGCTGGTTCGGTTCCCTCCTCGGATCTTGAGTGCCTCCTCACAGCATCTATCACCGTTTCAACCACATCCCCCCTTTCTACCCCATTCAATTCCAAGGAGATTCTCACAGCGCCGTTCCCCTTTGTCTTCGGAGGGTAGTTCGGGTTCAGACGGACCAAGTATGGGTAGTCGGACGCTTGGACCTCAAAGTCTTCATCGAGCCTCTTGATGACATTGTATCCGACGAAGGTCGTGCATCCTCCCTCTAATGAGTCCGTGTCATCCACCCCGATCATCAGTTCCTCTATTGTCAATCTCGGTCTTTTCCGCGGTCGCTGCTGTTCTGAGCTCGTTCAGCAATTTAACCGTAGCGCGGTCTGGTTGTGAACGGTTCGCGCCGTAAGAGTTCCAGACCTAACAGGTAGAAGGCCATATAACCCCTGTATTGTCCGTACTCGTCCGACAGATGTCGGACTTCCTCCACCGTAATCCCCCCCATAGTAGAGCGCCGATACGACCCATTTCAAGGCAGCATCGTCGGGAAGCAGTGCGTCGAACATGCCAAGACCTCTAACGACCGCGTACTCAGCCGTCCATCTTCACACTCCTCGGACCTTGATCAGTCCACTAATGATATCCTCGGTTGGCAACTCGATCTCTCCCTTAAGGTCTAACCTTCCGCTCGCCACTTGGCGCGAGGGCCCCACGATGTACTCCGCCTTCTTCCTGGACAGCCCTAGGTCTCTCAGCTCCTAGGGCTCGTGACAGGTGATGATACTGACATACGGGGGAGGCAATGCCTCAGTGCCATATGGCTATCCGGCAAGACCGGTGAGTTGGATAGCGAAACTCGGCGACGCTCAACTATCGTTGCGTTGCCCCTTCTCCAGGTCCCAGGGACCCTGACACGGAAGACTAGTGTCCGGTTTATCGTCTTGATTGGGTCTTTGCTGAGTTGCGGTCTGGCAATGTGAGTTTCTCCATCCCCAGGGTCAAGTTCAGCCAGAAGCTGGTCCGGAAGGTCAAAAACGCCAAACGAAGTTTGTGGTCCCTGCCGGATAAGATCTAGTGCCCAAGGCCGGTTTCGGTGCGTAGGGAAACGTCGCAGAGCCAGCTCACGGGAGAAATGGATCAGATTCCACGATGAAAATCGAACTCCACGGCAATGGCAAGGTTTAACTAGGATTACGGTACTTAAGTACTCATGACCGAAACCATCAAAGTCGACGTGGAAGAGGCGTTGGCGAAGAAGTTTAGGAAGAGGGCGATGGAACTCTATGGCTACAAGAGGGGCGCTATCAAGAAGGCTCTGGAGGAAGTGATGAGGAGGTTCTCGGCCAGCGGAGAAGCTGACTGGGGGTCATTGAAGGGGGCCATTAAGAGGGACATCTCGTCCGTTGAGTTGCAGCACAGCGCTTGGGTGAGGACAATTGATTCTAATCGACACAAACATTATTCTTGAGCTGTTGCTCGGGCAATCAAGAGCAGACGAGTGCAAGGAACTCTTGGATAAGGCCTCAAAGGGAGAGATAGAGGCGATCGTGACTCACTTCAGCATTCACGCAATAGAGGCCGTCGTGAACGACAGCGGCCTGATATTGAACCTCTTGAGGAACCTTGAGAATTCCTTGGGTCTGTACCTTTATGGCACGAGCGTGGACGATGAGATGGCAGCTGCTGTGTTGATGACAGACGTTCAGAGGGATTTCGACGACTCCCTCCAATACTATGTGGCGAAGAAGTTAGGGGCGAAGAGCGTAGTGAGTTTCGATACACACTTCGGCGGGCTAGACATTCCTCGCACTGTGCCGAAGGATGTAATCGGAGGTGGGTCGGTATCCTAGGCCGGGCTGTTTAGCCCGGCAATTCGCTTTGTCTATGGATCGCTCATTCCTATTCACGGACCTACGTGGGTGATCTCTTAAGCGCCCTCACAACGTTGATCGCCCCGACAGCGAGCAGACCGATCGCACATAACGTTACGATCAGGAATCCGGATCCTAGACCCACCGATGTAACAGAAAACCCCAGCGCTCCATTGACGTACATGTTTACCCACCAAGATCTCTGTGCGTGCACGAGCGCTGCTGGAACCATGTTACACGTACATCCTAGCAAGAACAAGAACGCCCTCTCGACGCTGCTACGTTCGTCCTCGACGAGGGAGAGGAGGGGGATGTACAAAATGCCGGTCGTTGTTCCTGCAAGCACGAGGAGTATCTCATCAACTCTATTGATCCCCGTGAGCAATACGACCCCCGATAGCTCGTGATACCGTCCCACATCGTATACGCCAAACCTGGTCTCCAGGAGCGGCTCAGACCTTTCAGCGATCACCCAAGGCAATGAGATCGAGATCAAGGTCAGAACACCCAATGTCACCCCGGCGACCGAGTTAACGGTTAAGGCCGCAGCCCTCAAGCGGGAAACTGACACACCCCGTGCCCTCGATACCGCGCAGGCAAGAGACCCGAGGGCCAGAGAGCCTAGAAGGAAACCGAGGGGCAAGAAGACGCGCATTGGCTCATTCTTTTCCAACCCAGACGGGTACCTCCACTGTGGAGAGGAACGCTCCTAGAGCAAGTGACGATGCGCTCAGGCAGAGTATGTGGCTCGGTTTCCCGAGTACGCGCATCAACCAATGATTCAATGGAGCTTGATCCCATATTTCTGTCTTCCGTTGGGCTAGGTCTATGTGGCCCTGCAACAATCGCGACTTGCCCTCTGAACGTTGCCGTGATTGAGCACTGAGAGAGTAATCCTCCACGATCTTGCCCCATCCATAGAGTGGCTCCGAGAAACAGTTTCTGACGTCACTTGCTGTCAGGCCTCAATGGTTTTCTCATCAACGGACTCATACTCTTCCCCTTATCGGCGAATCCTATGCTCACCAGTTTCTCTATGTCCTTCTTGAGGACCGTGCTCTCCAAGAGACCTGCGCCGAGCATAAACGCCAGCGTTTTCGCAAGGGAGACCATGTCGTCGAGATGTGTCTCCTGTGCTGTCAGAGGCGACCAGAGCGTGAGGTATCCTCTCGCTCCACGGAATCCGCCCGCCGATGTTCTGATGTAGTAAGTTCCTATCTTGGTGACAGCTGCGAGCATTACGTCGTGGTATATCAATGGGTAGTAGACTTGACGCTGAAGCTGGCCGAACCGCCACATCTTCTGGCTTATGTTCGCTCTTCCACATATCATTTCGTGCGTGTCCAGCGGAGGCTCTTGGTTCAGCCTGATACTGACTAGAGCAACATCGCTTGGAACTTCTTGCTTGGTGCAATCAATTTCTATTGTATGGAGTTCCTGAAATCTCTCGAAGCCAAGGCTCCTGTAGAACGCCTCTGAAGGGCCTTCATATTCCTGCGCGCTGACCAACACGGCGCCGAGACCCTTCCTCTTGGCGATCTCCTCAGCAGCATTAACGAGGGCGGTCGCAATCCCCTTCCTGCGATGTTCTACGTGGACCATCAGCACATCCAGCCAGAGAAATCGTCCGAAAGGTGACTCCCTACTTTCGATGATGTCCAAATGGCCAACGACCTTCCCGTCTAGCTCCGCAACTAGTGGGACTATGCCGTATGACTCATGCTCGTCCCAAGATCGATTGAGCAGACTGGCATCCATGTAATCGCCCCCGTGCATCGCGCGTTCCCAATCCTTCAACTCATCATAGCTCGCACGCTCTCCCCGCTCGACCTTGGACCAATGGAACCACTCCCTTACATCTGAACAATGGGCCTCGACTATTTGCGAGATGTCATCTCGCTTGGCTGTCCTGATGGTCACGGATATGTCAAGTACTACGGCTCTCTCGGCATTATATGGTTGGCGCTTGCGGTCAGGCGCACGCTGATCTTGGTTGATGAAGGCTGTTGACAAATAGAGAGGTATGAACGCTTATAACGAAAACACCCAATACGTTCAATAGTTCATGAATTACCCAGAGGATCAGACCCGTAGGGTCATCAATTACTATGGCAGGTCCGCCGAAAGTTACGATGGGGAATACGACAACCCGTACTTCAAACGACTCTATGACAAGATCACTTGGCGCTACATAGAGCCCTACTTGCCTGACGAAGGCGTTGTGCTGGACGCGGGAGGAGGCACAGGGAAGTGGACCATATCCCTCGCCGAGAGAGGTTTGAGGGTGACTCTCTACGACGTATCAAACGAGATGCTGAACGTAGCGCGACGCAAGATCAGAGAGAGGGGACTCCAAGCCTTGGTCACATTCAAACAGGGCGACATATGTCGAATAGACTACCCGGAGAACAGTTTCGATTTCGTCCTCGCCGAGGGCGACCCCATCTCCTATTGCAGCGACCCTGACGAGGCGGTCAGCGAGCTGGCGAGGGTCCTGAAGCCAAGTCGCTTCATTGCTGCGGGCGTCGACAGTTTGTTCAGCGTCGCCAGGGGGATGCTGGTTCGGAAGGGGCCAGAGGAGGCCATCAAGGTGCTCCGCGAGAAGCGCTTCTTTGCTGAGCGATGGGGGTTCGATTGCTGGGCATTCTCGCCGGATGACTTGAACCAACTCTTCGAAAGGAACGGCTTGGAGGTCGTCAAAATAGTGGGCAAGACGATCGCATTCGCATCCCGACCGGAAACAGAGCCCCTACTACAAGACGAGGAGAAGGCGAAAAAACTCTTGGAGCTAGAGCTGATGCTCTGCGAGGAGCCAAGTATAGTTGGTTACGGCGGCCATCTGCACATCGTCGGAAGGAAGAGGCAGATCGAATCCGGAGGTGAATTGGGGGTCAAGATTTCGATTCCGGAAACCGCCGAATGAACTGTGTGTCAAGCAGTACGGACGATGGACTCTCTGATCTGGGGAAGGGAGTAGAGAAGCACACCCAGTCAGTCAAATGACTGACTGTCTTGGCATCAGGTTATCCTTTCGACATGGGTGAACGGTCTATAGGTGCAGCGCCAATTCAAACTATAGACGCATCTTTGGGAGAGACCCATATTTCGGTGAAAGTGCGGGCGATCGCCGGGTCACGGCACGAGGAAGTACGATTGCCCGTTGACACAGGAGCAACCTACTCTTGGATTTCTAGAAGGGCCCTAGAGAAAATAGGGGCCAAACCCGCCAGAAGGACGAGATTCAAGACGATGGGAGGTGAGATCGTGGAGAGGGAAGTAGGATACGTTCTGGTAGAATACGACGACGAAGAAGCGCCGACAACTGCAGTTTTTGCCGGGGATATGGATGGGAATGTTTTTGGTCTGCACGGACTAGAGAGCTTAGGACTGGAGGTCGACCCTACCACTCAACAGGTCAGGAAGAGCGAGGCCTTGCTCGCGCTATGATCTAAACCGTGTTTGACGGATGGCGTTAGTTACAGGGCGGCGTCAACTGGGGGAATGGACTAGCCCTACACTCTGGGCTTTTCGTAGCCTTTTCAATGGATTGAGGCGCTTATGCCTTGGTTGAAGGGGTCAAGCGGCAGGACAGGAGGCTGCGGGACAGAATGCGGCAAATGTCCCTACTTCAGGAACCCATGCCCCGGCTGCATAACTCGCATATGTCTGGTGGCGGAGTGCATCCGAGGCAAGTCCTATGACGGCATAACTCATCCCAAGTCCGTCTGCATCCTACGGTCCTTCTGCAGGATCGGCGGCAAGCCAAGGCCCTCTCCTCTACCCATCATCACTATGAGTATCCTGGCCGGGATCTGATGGAGGCATATATCAACAATAAGGGGGTGCTTTATGACCTGAACGACTCCGGCATCAAGGCTCGGACCCTTTGAATTCCATGTGCCTAGAGAGCACTTGGATGATGCTGGAAAACGGGCGTACCTGACAGGTTTCTTTTCGGGCGACGGAAACATCAGCGTATGTCGGCAGGAGGGCAGAACAAGCTACATGATTAGAATATACTCATCTGACAGGGAGGGTCTGGAAGGGATAAGGGAAGCCTTTGAAGACCTAGGTTTTCATCCTAATGAGATCCATGAAAGGGTGGAGGAAAGGGAAAACAAGGTAGAGATATCCTACGGCTTCTCAATCCCCGCAAAAGAGCACTTACAATTCATCTGGGAAATGGTAGATAGGTTGAAGTTGTGAGCAATGAATCCAACAGACGGAAGGATGTATTCGTCTCCGGTCTGGGTTCCCGGCGACAGGTTCGAGGATGTCAGAAGGAAATCAAGAGAGTACGTCAAAGAGAAGTGGGGCGAGACCACTAGGGAGTGCGAAGTAGTCGTGTGGGGCAGAGAGCGAGACGAGGGAACAGGGTTCAGCATCAGAATCTACACGAGTGAGCGCGACGATGTGCCGACCTTGGCTGAGCGGCTCTTTGGTGTGGCAATAGGTTTGGGCACCAAGATATACGGAGTTTACGTTGTACTTCATAATAGACTCCTCTCCCAAGAAGAGATATGCCGGGACGACATGCCGACCGTAGAGGGAGTTCACCGCGAGCAGCAACAAATACTGAAGGATGGAGTGATGGAGGACGATCGGGTCAAGGAAGCTTTGTCCGAGGAAGCAAAGAACGTCGACGTTTTCGCACAAACTAATCTCTCGTGCGAGCTTGAAGGTGAGGGTGTCACCAAAGTAATTGTTGAAACCATAGCCGATTACCTTGAGCGGGCAAGCGAATACCTCAAGACCCTAGTAGAAGAGCTGAGAAGGCGAGGACTAGCGGGCAAGATCGTAGGTTACAGACTGTGGCGGGATCTTGACAGGCTGAAGGTCGACGATGTCGACGTGTCAGGCGAGACTGTGACGGTCTGGCTCATGTATCCGGCAAAGCAAGTGAGTTAGGAACGATGGTAGCGAGGCCACGATTCGAACGTGGGATCTCGGGGTTATGAGCCCCGCGGGTTAGACCTGATTTGGCGGTTCGGAGAACCTCTACCCTACCTCGCTATTTCTACTGAGCCATCCTCACGCTCTTAAGGTTTTGGCACGCTGGTTACTGTACGTCATCTTGAAGCTCCCCAACTGCACCAGACGGGAGCCTCGCACTTGAGATACTCGGTGTCTCCAACACGTGAGCTCTACCATGCGGGCACGTAGTCGTGATCTCTTCTAACACTCTCTCACACGGACATCAGTCGCCACGCAATTCTCCGTCCGTCTTACCAGATCTTTCAACGCGCGCTCCCGCGTTGTCGCCCCTGCGATCGAAAAGAGTGCCTCGAACGAGCATGACCTACACAATGCCACCGTCCATCTTCATGGCGCAACGGAACAGACGAACGTACCGCGACTGATGCAGGGTTTGGGGAGGGCCAAGTTGCTCGGGCTTCGTCGGCAAGAGAGCCGGTCTCAAGCGTTGTCTCCTCCGAGAGGAGCGCAAGCCCTTGCGCCGCTCCCCTCCCGAACCCACCCTTCGCTCTCAGCGAACCCACTTCTACGCCAGGCCACCCGAACTGCTGCGAGCCTTTCAACCATCGCGAGTTTCACGGCCTGTGGAGGCTGTTCAGGGACCAGCAACCTTTAAATACATACGTCTTGTTACGTTACGTAACGAAATGCCTACGGTTCGAGTTTCGATTCGGAGGAAGAAGGCAGTGGTCAACCTAGAAGCGCAGAACATCGAGGAAATGGACGCCCTTCTTGAGGGCGTTCCGGAGCTGTTCAGCAGGATAGACGAGGTGCTTGAGAGCGCCGCCGTGGCGGGGGAGGAAGTGGACCTCAAGGGCATAGTCAGGTTCGATGAGAAGGGCTCGGCAATATTGAAGGTGATGGACAGTTCAGTCACGGACAAGGAGGCGATAATGCTCCTCCTGCTGCCGGCGGGCGACAAGGGACTGAAGAGCGGCGACATAGGCGTCCAGCTCAGCCTCAGCGGGATCGTGGCCGCCGGGTACCCGGCGAGGCTCACGGAGATGAGGAGGGAGGGAATCGTCATGCGTAGCACATCCGGGGAGTACATACTCACGGAGAAGGGCAAGCTGATGGCCACCGAACTCGTGAAGCGGTTGAAGGGGGTGGTTCAAGAATGACACCAGAGGAGCTCGAAGTCTTCGTCGAGGTGAGGAGCGGCGACAACGTGGTTTCGTCCAAGTTCACAGGTGACACGGACAAAGTTGTTAGGGCCGTTCAGAAGTTCCTATCCGACTCGGTCCCCGCGTTCTCAATAGGGAGCAGGATCCTGTTGCGCATACCTTCGGCGCAGGAGCTCGCCGACATGCTTGGCAATGACGTCAGGATCAGCGGGAGCGACATCCTCTTCATCAAGAAGCCCGCCGACGCCATCGAGGGCATAAGAAAGGCACTCGTCGCGTCGAGGGTTGCTTGCGAGCTGGGGACAAGGGACGCGCCGAACCTCTCAGTGAAAGAGATCGCAGTGGCGACGGGAATAGCTGAGAAGACCATCAACAACAACCTGACAAAGTTGACCAAGCAAGGCGAGGTCGACAGAGTTGCCAAAGGAGTGTACAAGATAACGGACAGAGGAGTTCTTGAGACCTGTCCGGTTGTCACACCTACGGGTGACACGAAGTAGGATGGATGCAGCGGGCTGTGAGGTTCGGGGGTTCCTCACATCACGGGGGACGAATAAGAATGACCCGCCACACCCAGGTTGAGATACTCCTCTCTGAACGTATAATAAACTTACCATTCATTAGCGGGCTCCGTGAGCGAGAGGACCTCTACCGCACCGAACCATCGGACGTAATCGTGAACAATGAACCTGAAACATATGACATCCTCCCCCTCGATAACTCGGCCAAGAAAGTCCCTGTCGTGGCGGTTGACTGCTCCAACGTCCAGCTCGGATGTGGAGGGGGTTTCAGCTACGAGGCCGCGCGAGCCGCTATGGTCACTCGGACTCCCAAGGGCCGTGTACAGGTCACGAAGATAGGGCCGCTCGTCGCCAAGTCTCCCGTGAACCAAGGGTCGATACTGTATGCGCTCGAGGCGTTCGCCCAAGGCTTAGCCGTCGAACAAGTCAAGGACGGAATAGTCCTGCTTGATGGCTCGTTGCCTCCCAACAATACGTTGTACCGAGTTCGCCGTGGTACCAAGGTGGTCGACTTGAGCAAGACGATCCCTCCTCAGGATATCAAGGACGAAGCCTACGGGTTTCCGCCTGAGCCCTTCGTCCTGATCAGAAGGCCCTCTAACTCCTGCCTCGTGAGGCTGTCCAGAGGGGGCTTCGTGCTCATGGGCAAAGTCTTCTCAAGTGAACCTGAAGAAATGCAGTCCACGTTCTCATCCCTTGCGGTCAGCGATGCGTTGGACATGGGCTATCCCGAAACCCTCAAGCTCGCCCACATCTTCTCCAAGATACTCCCCACCGAGGGGCTGTCAGCCAAGATAGCGATAATGAGGAAGCACGGGGTCAGGCTGTTCGACCCGCTCGATGGAAGGAAGCTGCTTCTCGGTTCCATGTGGGGATAGGACATGCTCTACCTCCTCTCGAAGCTCGGAGACAGCTACGAGGTACTTGAGTTGCCCGCTGGTGGCTCAAGGGTCGGGGACTTCCTAGCGCTCAAGGACGGCACTGGCGACCGGTCGCTCATCCTCCAAGCGGTTGACATCTCGTACCTTAGGGTGCCTGGTGAACTTGAGGAGATAATCAGGATGGCAAGGGCCTCGAACGTTTCAATTGACTCTCAGTCGGACGAGTTGTTCGAGCAGCTTCGCGAGGAGATAATGGACTCGAAGGTCCTGAGGTGCAAGGTCCGGGGCTCGCTGACGGACTCATCCTTCACAGGCAATGCCCTCTGGGCCCCCTCGCGCATGTCCTCAACTGTTGTTCGCCTACCCGTTCGGGAGATCATGGACACGGTAGCCAACGGAAAGAGCGTTCCCTTCCCGATCGGGATGCTCCTTGACGATGATTCCGACTTTTTCATCGACTTGGCCGACTTGGATGGGTCGTTGACCCTGATCTTAGGTAGGAAGGGGGCGGGCAAGTCGACCCTCGCGAAAGCAGTCATGAAGGGCCTCGTGAAGAGCGGCGCCAAGTGCGTTGTGCTCGACATCAACAACGAGTACATGCCGAGATCGCAGGATCCGAGGTTCGTTCGACTGGACCCCGGAAGGAGCCTGACGTTCGAGCTTCGGACCATACCCAAGGGGGCGTTCATGTCCCTTCTGGAGGACCTGATGGACCTGCCACAGACCTCCTTGCTCGAGATCTCCCGCGTCTGGGACCGCCTCGAGGCCTCGGGCAGGCTATCCTTTGAAGGCCTGAGAAAGGAGATCCTGTTCTCGAAGATGAACGAATACGTGAAGGACGCTCTGACTCGGCGCCTGGAGGTAATCTCCGCTTCAGGGATAATCAACGATCAGCCCGCAGATGTCGACGTAGTGTCCGAACTCCGGCGGACTGGAGGGCGCTGTCTGTCGGTGTTCCTCAGGGGATTGCCGTCCATCTTCAAGAAGCTCGTGATAGAGTTGGTCATGAAGAACATAGTCCAGGCTATGGAGAGGGGACAGCTTGAGCCCATGTTCCTGTTCGCGGAGGAGGCTCACATATACCAAGGGATGTCCTTCTGGGAGGACATCGTGACCAGGATGAGGCACTTGGGCGTGTCCCTACTTTTCGTGACCAACGAGCCAACCAGCCTCTCGAACTTCATCTACAGGCAAGCGGACTCCGTCTTCCTTTTCAACTACTCCAACGACAGCGACTTGGGGTTCTTGGCGAGGGTCACCCAAGTGGATAGCGAGTCCCTGACATCGTTCGTGAGAGGGCTACCCGATCTATGTTGCTTGGCGGTCGGTAAGGCCTGCTCCGGCCTCCCAGTGTTGTTCAGGGTGCATCAGGACGATGGGTTCTCCGGGGGAGGCACCAAGCTGTTCTTCAGGGGTCGTTTGGCTCATCTCCCGAAGAGCTCTCTCCCAGGGTAGACCGAACCCTCTCCGACCTCGTAGAATATCCTCAGGAGCCGGTTGTACTTCGCCGTCCTCTCACCCCTGGCCGGCGCACCCGTCTTGATCTGACCCGTCGCCTTGCCCACCGCTATGTCCGCAATGTAGGAGTCCTCGGTCTCTCCCGACCTGTGACTTACCACGACCCCGTACCTGCTTCTGAACGCGAGGTCCATCGTCTCGAAGGCCTCGGTCAATGTTCCTATCTGGTTCACCTTGAACAGCAGGGCATTGGCCACCCCCCTCTCAATCCCCATTTCCAACCTCTCCTTGTTTGTGACGAAGATGTCATCGCCTACCACCTGGATCCCTGAGCACTTGCGGGTGAACTCAATGAAGCCGTCCAAGTCATCCTCGGCCAACGGGTCCTCTACGGATGCCAGTCCATAGCTTCTAACTATCTGCGCAAGGTAATCGACGAGCTGGCCGCTCGAGACGTCCCGCCCGTCAATGTTGTACTTTCCGGATTCCTCGTCGAAGAACGACGAGGCCGCGCAGTCCAGCCCGAGCCGGATCTCCTGCTTGGGCGAGTAGCCTGCCTCCTCAATCGAGCACTCCATCGTCTCCAGCGCCTCATTGGTCCGACTCAAGGGAGGGGCGAACCCTCCCTCGTCGCCTACATTCATCGCCGTACGCCCGTACTTGCCCACCAGTGACTTCTTCAGAGCGTGATAGGTCTCGACGCCAGCCCTGAGCGCGTCAGGATAGGACGAGAAGCCAGTGGGGATTATCATGAACTCCTGTACGCGAAGCTCGTTCCCAGCGTGCTTGCCCCCGTTTATCACGTTCATCATTGGAACCGGGAACACGTACCGTCCCCCTCCAGCTCCTAGATAGCGGTAGAGTGGCAGCCTCAGGTGATTCGACGCGGCTCTGCAGGACGCGAGCGAGACGGCCAATACCGCGTTCCCCCCGAGCTTGCTCTTCTGAGGGGTTCCATCGAGTTCTATCATCTTCCGGTCTATCTCCTCCTGCTTCAACGCGTCGTTTCCGATCAGTGCGGGACCGATGACCTCGTTGACCGATCTCACCGCCCTCAGAACGCCCAGGCCGAGGAACGCTCTCGGATCCTCGTCCCTGAGTTCTACTGCCTCAAGCTTACCTGTAGATGCCCCCGAGGGCACCGATGCCCTGCCCGCGCTTCCGTCCTCGAGCTCGACCTCCGCCTCCACGGTTGGGTTGGCCCTTGAGTCCAGCACTTGGAACCCCCTGACTCTCCTTATCGCGCTGCCTCCGGTCATCGACATCCTGTGGCCTAGGCCCGATTAAACTCTTTCAACCCAACAAGGTCGGCATCACGAACTCAGCGAAGAACGCGAGGAGGAGGGCACCGTATATCAGATCCTTGCCCCTGTACTTATTCAACCTCGTGGTGTAGAGCAATACCCCGAGCACGACCATGGGCGCATAGACGGCCCCCATTACCGCCATGGTTGCGTCCAGCACCGACTTGGCCATCTTGATGACGATGGTTTCGACGTTCTGCAACACGCTATCTATGATCTCCGTGAACGTGTTCATCCTCTGGGAGAAGTTGTACTCATCCGGCACCGCTAGCGCGCTGGCGAGTAGCGTTACGAGCAGGAACGCCGCAAACGTGTGCTCGAGGATGATCTGAAGCCGGGGCATTCTCGTCGAGGTAAGAGGTTCTCCCCTCTTTTAAGCCCCAACAGCCTCAAGCTCGACCTATCCTCTGAGAACAGCGCTCACGGCTCGAGTGAATCCTGTCTTGAGGTCGAGCTTCATGCTTAAGAATGTCAAGCCCTCTGCCACAAGCGGTGATGGTGGGGGGCTTGGGCGCTCGCCGTGCCCTGTCCCGAAACCGGCGATACGCGGGGGCTCGCAACCTGAGGATAGTGAGGCGGGACCGTGTCCTTACTCCTCATGCTCGTTGAAGGGGCCCTGATCGCTGGGCGGTGGTAGAACACGATAGGAGTTCGTAGGAGCTCCGAAATGTTCGAATCGCCGAACTCGCTAGGCTCGGGAGAGAGCAGCGCTAAGGCGAACTTCCCGCGTTGGCGAAAAAGGTCCCGGATGGGGTGCGGAGTGTTGGCGCGGACTCAAATCACGAACCTCGGGGTCCGCCATCACCAAAGGGATAAATCCGATAGACTGACATCGGCGACCGGGCCGGTCGTCTAGCCTGGTTAGGATACCACCCTTACAGACACTTGAGACAGGTGGGGGTCGTGAGTTCGAGTCTCACCCGGCCCACCACGTTGATCTAACGCTCCGTTCTCAGGCAAGTTAATAATGGAGGGATGGTACGAACCCATCGTGAAGGTCCTCAAGTCCGACAGACACAATGGAGTGCTACGCGTTGTGCCTACCGGTCCTGAGGACCTTTGGTTGCTCTTCAACTTCATCCAAGCCGGGGACAGGGTCGTCAGCAGGACGCACAGGGTCCTGCACGTGGGCTCCGATGACAAGCCGGAGAAGGTGAGGAAACCCATCACGGCTAGGTTAGTGGTGACCAAGAAGAACTTGGACATGTCATCCTCCAAGTTGAACCTGTCCGGTGTAGTAGAGATGGCCCCAGATGATGTCGAAGGGGTCAAGGGGCGCTCCCACACAATCTCCGTCGAGCCGGGTGCACAAATCACTGTACTCAAAGCCACACAGGATCCAATGTCTTGGAAGCTTCTAGATAGGATGCGAGGGTCGCACCTGAGGGCGCTCATACTGTCAATCGACTACGGCAACTCGGCGGTCGGCATCTTCTCTGACTCCGGGATGGTCGAGGTCTCAGAGATCCGGCGTAACATATCTGGAAAGGAGAACCCGGACCAGAGGAGGAAGGATGTGGTGGAGTTCTTCAAGGAAGTCGCCTCCTCGCTGGAGAACCTCTCGAGCAGAGCTCCCGGGCCCATAGCGGTGGTGGGTCCCGGGTTCGCCAAGGAGGACTTCGTCTCCTACCTTGGGGACAAGCATGAGGAACTGAGGACGAGGGTGAAGCACCTTGGGACAAGCACCAGTGGCACCCCTGCGGGCGTGATGGAATCGGTGAGGAGCGGGTCATTGTCCAATTTCCTAAAGGACCTTCGTTTCTCTCAGGAGTCTGCCTTGGTGGAAGAGCTTCTGAAGCTTCTTGCTACCGAGCCCGACAAGGTGGCCCTCGGGCTGGACGAGGTCTCCCGATCATCGGCCGCGGGAGCAGTGTCGCACCTGCTCGTGCTTGAATCCATTCTGCAGGCGGAAGACGTTGACCCAGAGATTCTCCGATCGACCCTGCTCGCGGCGCAGAAGTCTTCAGCCAACATCACCTTCGTGAGCCCTAGGCACGAAGGAGGCGAGAAGCTGAAGTCCTTGGGTCTCATTGCCGCCCTGCTGAGGTACTCCTTCTTCCCGAGGGAGAAATAGGGCAAATGCCGCCATCGAGTGCCCGCTTCACGGCTCGCGACCTAGTGGTGCTCTCCGTCCTTTCGGGGATGCTGGTGGGCGGATGGGCAATCGGCGCGCTGGGGTGGAACACCCTCTTGATCTCCTTGACCGGAGCGACGATCGCCGTCTTGGCCTACGCGGTTCTGGGCGCCAAGGCTAACGCGCTTTCAGGGGGACGCCGACCCAGCAGGAAACTCTTGCATCTGGCTGGAGGGTCTGTGCTAGTATCAGGCGTGCTTCTGTTTCCGCAGGACGCCTCCTTCCTCGCCTTGACGCTGTTCACTACCTACTTGACGTACGAGGTCCTGAGGTGGTCACCCCCGAGAGGGGCGATGTGGCTGTCGTTGATGCTCGATTCCTTGGGGAGCCCAGAGGAAGAGGTCGGACGGCCTTTCAGTGAGGCAGTCTTGGGCTTGGCGGCTGTTTGCGCGGTGCTCTACGCTTTCGAGCCGAGGATCGCGCTTGTGGCACTGGTCAACTTGACGTTCGGCGATGGTGTAGCAGGGCTCATCAGGGAGAGGCTGGGCGAGAGGGGAAGAACCCATGGAATCGGCGAGGGCTGGCGGGGGTCGGTGATCGGATCTCTCACGTCCTCCATGATTACTCTGCTTCTGACGCATGATCCCCTATTTCTTGTTCCAGTCCTAGCCGGAATGGTGGTGGAACGGTCGCCGATCCCGATCGACGATAATGTCACGGTGCCGCTATCGACCGCCGTAGCGGCGTGGCTACTCGCGGCTTCCTTCCCGGGTTGTCTGGACTAAGCCCTAGACGACATCGGTCAGG
>Ga0172364_10000604_pt1 | contig 25876 bp, 18 predicted proteins | sample LakKivSesite10cm_FD_114545 | JGI IMG/M metagenome (GOLD analysis project Ga0172364, IMG submission 114545) | Sediment microbial communities from Lake Kivu, Rwanda - Sediment site 10cm | ecosystem: Environmental > Aquatic > Freshwater > Lake > Sediment | place: Rwanda: Western Province, Lake... | reverse complement strand
TGGCCCAGAAGGAATATTGCTTGGGAAGCCTCCGTCTCATTGCGGCCAGACCCTCTCCGCCCATGTCGACGTAATCCCTCTCTTCGGTCAGGTCGCCGGTCGCGCCTTCCGGCCTGGCTCTGGCCTGTTCAGCCCCGATCTGAGCGGCCGCGGCCTCTTTCATTTTCTTGGTGGCTCCTCCCCATTCAAACCCGATCTGGAGCGTTTTCCCGGGCTCGGCGCCGATTTCAGCCCCGATTTCAGCCAATCTCTGGAAAGGAATCATGAACTCGTAGATCGCTCTTTTTTCCTGGGTGCCGTGTCGGAACATGGGGATGACTTGGCCTTGAGCTTCAGAGAAGTGGATCGGAGCATCTTCGGATTTTTTGTTGATTCCTTCGTGATCAAAATACATGTAGCGCGGGTTCGTCCGGATCTGAGCCTTTTGGGCCTCAGACACGGTTCCCGCTTTTTCCTCGAGCAGGGCGATGTATTGGTCGGCCGAAATCAGCCGGCTCACGAATCTCAGCCCATAGTCTTTTTTCTTGCTGTCTTCTGAATTGAACCAAATGGTCATACCCGTCAGGTTGATGGAGCTGAGGTAGCGGGGATTCTTGAAAATTACCAGAACATAGAGATTTTGCGGATCATTCATGAAGCCGTAGTCGACGTCCAGGTTTTTCTGGGAATTCAGGGTTTGACCTTCCCAATCATCGTTCAAACCGTCAATTTTCAGCGGTGTGGGGGTCCATTGGCTGGGCACGACCTTGTCTTCGGAAGAAGCACGGGGGCAGAAGGCAAGGATGGCCAAACCGAAAACCAGGACGCTGAGCATTTTTTTGTATTTCATCTCTAACTCCTTCGGCGGCTAATCGAGCTTTTTATTATAGCATACCCACTTGGGTCGGGGAACTTTATGAGGGCTCGCATTGCTCAGTCCGCTGGTGGGGCTTGATGATGACCTTGATGGCCTTGCCGCCTTCGATGACCATCCGAAAGCCCCGGGCGACATCTTTGAGGGGGAGTCGATGGGTGACCATCGAGTCCACCTCGATTCGTCTCTCGGCCAGAAGCTCCATGGCTTCTTTGATATCCGGCGGCCCGCAGTAATACGAGGTGAGGATGCGGACTTCTTTTGTCCAGAAATCATTGATCGGGATGACGACATGCTTTTCAGGTCCGGGGACGGCAAAAAAGACGATTGCCCCGCCCTTGTCAACGCATGCCCAGGCTTGCTCCACGGCCGGAAGCGCGGATGTGCACAGGATGACGGCGTCGGCTTTTTTATTGAGATAGGTGGCCAGGCGGCCGGCGACATCGTCCTCCGCCGGAATTGTCAGGTCGGCCCCGAACTTTTTGGCATAGGCGAGCCTTTGCGCGTTTGTGTCCGTCGCCACGACCCGGCAGTTTTTCGTTTTCGCAAGCTGAATCTGGAGAAGCCCCGACATTCCGCAGCCGAGCACGAGGACGGACTGACCGGCCTTGAGCCCGGCCGATCTCTGAGACCTGACGACACAGGCCAAGGGCTCGATAAAGGTGCTCTGGTCAAAGGAGATGGACTCAGGCAAAGGATAGCTCCCCTTATCGACGAGAGGCGCGGGCACCAGGATGTATTCGGCGAACCCGCCCGGAAGCCTCCCCTTGACCTCGGTGCACTGCGGGAAATGCCCCTCCCGGCAGTACGAGCATTTGAGGCAGGGAACTTTCGGGGCGATGAAGACTCGGTCTCTTGGTTTGAATCGGGTGACCGAACGGCCGACCTCCACGACCTCAGCTCCGAGCTCGTGCCCCTGGACGAGCGGCGCCCGAGGCTTCCGGTACCATTCGACGATGTCGCTGCCGCATATGCCGCAGGAGACGACCTTGACCAGCATCTCTCCGGGGCCGGGCCGCCGCAGGGTTTGTTCCTCGATACGGATGTCCTGGTTGTTGTACCAGACGGCGGCCTTCATAAATTTGCCGGTCCTATTTCTGATGGGCGAGCTCCTGATAAAGAGCGAATGCTTTTTCTGGAGTTTCGTTCCGGTGAACGACGGCCCGGACGGCCTGGATCATGGCGACGGAGTGCTCGGATTGAAAAATGTTTCGTCCCATATCGACTCCGGCCGCTCCTCCCTGGCAGGCTCGGTAAGCCATGGTCAAGGCCTCGAGTTCTGGGATCTTCTTGCCGCCGGCCATGACGATGGGCACAGGACAGGCGGCGGTCACGGTTTCGAAGCCGTTCTCGACATAGTATGTTTTGATGTAGTGCGCCCCGAGCTCGGCGCAGATCCGGGTGGCCAGCCGGAAATAGCGGGCGTCCCGTTTCATATCCTTTCCGACCGCCGTCACCGCGAGGGTTGGGATGCCGTACCGGGTTCCGAGGTCGACCGTCCGGGTCATGTTGAGGATGGACTCCCGCTCATGCTCGCCGCCGATGAAAACCTGCACGGCCAAGGCGCAGACGTTCAAACGGATGGCGTCTTCGATGTCGACGGCGAGGCCCTCGTTGGAAAGTTCTTTGAGGATGCTGGTGCCGCCGGAAACCCTGAGCACGATGGATTTCGATGTCGCGGGAGGGATGAGGCTTCTCAGGATTCCCCTCGTCAGCATCAGCGTGTCGGCATAGGGGATGAGAGGCGGGATGCTGAGATCGACGCGCTCCAGGCCGCTGGTTGGTCCTTGAAAATAGCCGTGGTCGATGGCCAGCATGACGGTGCGGCCCGAGGCGGGGTTGAAAATGCGGGCCAGCCTGTTTTTCATGCCCCAGTCCAGGGACCCGGATCCTTTGAGGAAAAAGGGCTCTGTCTTTTGCGGGATATCCGGGTGAAAGTGCTCGGCCTTTTTTTCTTCGTCCGCTTCCGGCATATCCATCCTCCTTTTGTCGTCGCTGCCTTCAAGAGCCGTCCCCAGGGCCGCGAGTGGGACTTGCGGTTATCAGGGGAAACGGCGAACGTAGATTACTCTGGGGCGGCAAATATTGTCAACGGCGGGCCCCTTTTTCTGTTGATGTTTTGTGTGGCCAAGCCCACGCGATGGGCAATTAGAGAAAGTGCGCAAGCGTCGGAAATGAGGCTGGCTGGGAAGCCTGGATTCGAACCAAGATTCCATGATCCAGAGTCATGTGTCCTGCCCTTGGACGACTTCCCAGCGGGCGCCTGAATCATACTTGAATTTGGCGCTTTTTTCAACCGGGCGCCGTCCTCACCCCAGAGTGGTCAAGCCTCAACAACCAACAAATCAGTCCTGAATTTGGTGTCAGGCTACGGATTTCCCAAATACAAAAATATGGGGAATGAGTTGCCTGACACCGAATTCGGGGAAATTGACAGGGGAGGGGGGCGGTGATAACATGGGCGGCTCAAATGAAGAGCAGATGGATCCGCTTCGGTCTAATTGCTTTTCTCACCCTCGTCTTCCTTTTTTTCTTCTTCCGAAGTGTGGACTGGCGGGAAGTGGCCCGCTATCTTACGGCCATAAACGTCCCTCTTTTTATCCTGACCGCGTTTCTGGTACCTCTTCATCTCGTCACTCGGTCTCTGCGTTGGGATTACCTAATCCGGCATGAAAAAAAAGGCGTCCCGTTCTCGAGCTTTTTCGCCGCCAACACTGTGGGTTTCACTGTTAACGCCATCTTCCCGGGCCGACTCGGCGAGCTTGTCCGGCCGCTCTTTCTGGCTCAAAAGGAGAAAATAAAAAAAGGGTTTTGCCTGGGCACGATCGTCGTTGAGCGCGCCTTCGACACCTTCACCATGTGCTTTTTTCTGGGGGTGTTCCTTTTGGCCCGACCGCTCTATACGTCGCGCTTCAAGGCCGGGGCCGAGGGCTATGCCAGCCTTCGGCTGTGGGGGTTTTTTGGACTCGGCCTGACCGTATTCCTTCTCGGCTTCATCCTGGCAATGTATTTTTTCCGGGAAAAGGCCCTCACTTTCATCGCCCGCCTTCTCAAGCCCTTTCCAGAGAAGTTCTCCCAAAAGGTCCTGATTGTCTCGGAAGAGTTCATCTGCGGGCTTAAGTTTTTCCATTCCCTGCAGAACCTTATCATGTACACCCTTTACTCGTTTGTCGTTTGGCTGGGGATCATCTTCCTGTATTGGGTATATTTCATGGCCTTCCGCATTCAGCTCTCTTATTTCTTGCTGGTTCCCTACGTTTTCCTGACAATGGTCGGGGCCTCCATCCCGACCCCGGGAATGGTCGGCGGCTTCCACTATTTTTCTCGGCTGGGGATGACCTCGCTCTTCAGGATCGACCCCAATCTGGCAGTGGGGGCCACTATCGTTATCCATGCCCTTCAGATTGTGGTGACATCTCTCCTCGGATATGCTATATTGTGGAAAGAGGGTATGTCCCTCTTCCAGCTCAGGAGGTTAGGAGAGAAGTCCGAGCCATGAAGTGCCCCTTTTGTAACCATCCGGAAAGCAAGGTCATCGATTCTCGGGAGAGCAAGAAAGGGCTGTCCATCCGGAGGCGCCGGGAGTGCATCTCCTGCCGGAGGCGGTTCACCACCTATGAAAAGATCGAGGAGATCCCCTACATGGTTGTCAAAAAGGACGGAAGCCGGCAGCCCTTCGATGGCCAGAAATTGCTGCGCGGCCTGCTGAAGGCCTGCGAGAAGCGGCCGATCCCTGTCCGCAAGCTTGAGGAGATCGTTGAGGATATTGAAAATAAGGTCCAGGAAAGGCCGGACAAAGAGATCAAAGCCTCGGAGATCGGCCACGCCGTGATGGAGAAGCTCAAGGCGCTCGACAAGGTGGCTTACGTCCGCTTCGCCTCTGTTTACCGGGAGTTCAAGGACGTCATGGAGTTCAAGCAGGAGCTGGAAACTCTGCTCAAGGAGAGATAGAGCTTCCGTTTGCCATGGTCCGCAAAATTAAGCCCGTTTCCCGGATCATCAAAATCAGCAACGAGATCGATCGGATCAAGCGCGCTCCTGTCGCCGGCCGGGGCAGGGGTCTGGACTTGGACGAGAATTGGATTCCCCGCGTTGATGTCTATGAGAAACCCCGGGAGATTATTGTCGAGGCCGAGGTTCCCGGAGTCGTCCAATCCGATATTGTCATTACCGTCCAGAGCAACCGGGCGGAAATCAAGGGGATGAAGAAAGAGCCCGCGCCGCTGAAGAAGATCCGCTATTTGCGCTTGGAGCGGTCGTTCGGAAGCTTCCGCCGCCTGGTCCCGCTTCCCGCCACCGTTCTTCCGGACCGGGCCAAGGCTTTTCTTGAAAACGGTATTCTGACCCTGCGACTGGTCAAGTTCATGCCGGATGAGGAGACCTTGCCTATCATTCAAAAGGAAGAGGGCTAAACCCGGAGGAAAACTATGGCTGAGAAGGATATAAAGAACGGCGAGACGCTGGATGAGCTGATCGACGAGCAGAACCAGAAGCTGAGGATTCCGCCCAAGCTGCCCGTGCTCTTGCTTCGGGATATCGTCGTCTTTCCCTACATGATCGCTCCGCTTTTCGTCGGTCGAGAGAAATCCAAGAATGCCATCGACAATGCTCTGTCCTCCCATCGCATGATTCTCCTCCTGACCCAGAAGGACTTGGAGGTCGAGGACCCAAAGCGAGAAGAGGTCTATGAGGTCGGAACGGTCGCCCTGATCATGAGAATGCTCAAACTCCCCGATGGACGGGTCCGCATTCTGGCCCAGGGCTTGATCCGGGCGAGGATCGAGTCCTTTGAGGATGAACAGGGGTTCATTCAGGCCCAAGTGTCGGTCATCCACGAGCCTGAGATCACCGATAAGACGATCGAGGCCGAGGCCTTAATCCGCAACGTCCGGAGCGGCCTGGAGAAGGCCACGTCTTTGGGAAAAAACCTTCCGCCCGAGGTGCTGATCATCGCCGCCAATGTCGAGGAAATGGGACGCCTGGCCGACCTCACGGCTGCCAACCTCGAGCTCAAGGTGGAGGAGGCCCAGAAAATCCTCGAAATTGTTGATCCCTCCCAGCGCCTGAAACGGGTTTATGAGCTTCTGACCAAAGAGCTCGAGCTCCTGGAGATGCAGTCCAGGATTAGCTCCGAGGCCAAAGGAGAGATGGACAAACTGCAGAGACAGTACTTTCTCCGGCAGCAGATGAAGGCCATCCAGAAGGAGCTCGGAGAAGGAACAGAGCTCCAAGAGGAGATCAAGGCTTATCAGGAAAAACTGGCCAAGCTGAAGGTGGCCGATGAGGTTCGGGAGGAACTCGAGAAGCAGATTAGCCGCCTCGCCCAAATGCATCCCGAGTCGGCCGAAACAGCAGTTGTCCGGACCTATCTGGATTGGATGTTTGCTCTCCCTTGGGATAAAACGACGGTTGACAACCTCGACCTGGCCAAGGCCAAAAAAATCCTGGATGAGGACCACTACGGCCTAGAAAAAGTCAAGGAGAGGATCATCGAATACTTGGCGGTCCGCTCGCTCTCAAAGAAAATCAAGGGACCGATCCTTTGCTTCGTCGGCCCTCCGGGCGTCGGGAAGACTTCGCTCGGCCGGAGCATCGCCCGCGCCCTGGGTCGGGAGTTCATCCGCATCTCGCTCGGCGGTGTCCGGGACGAGGCGGAGATCCGCGGCCACCGGCGCACTTATGTCGGCGCCATGCCCGGACGGATCATCCAGGGAATTCGTCGCGCGGGGTCGGCCAACCCGGTTTTCATGATGGATGAAGTGGACAAAATCGGAGCGGATTTCCGGGGCGATCCGTCCTCGGCCCTCCTCGAAGTGCTCGACCCGGAGCAAAACAACTCCTTCCGGGACCATTATCTCGGCGTCCCCTTTGACCTCTCCAAAGTCATGTTCATCACTACGGCCAACCTGCTCGACCCGATCCAGCCGGCTTTCCGGGATCGGATGGAGATCATCAACCTGCCCGGCTATATGGAGGAGGAGAAGCTCCAAATCGCCCTCCAGCATCTCGTGCCCAAGCAGGTCAAGGAGCACGCCCTGTCCGATAAGTGGATCACCTTCACTGAGGGCGCAATCAAGAAAATCATTGCCCTCTACACCCGGGAAGCAGGGGTGCGAAACCTGGAGAGGGAAATCGCCACGGTCTGCCGCAAGGTTGCCCGCAAGGTCGCCGAAGGAAAGAAGAAACTCTACCCGATCACTTCCCGGAACATCGAGAGCTACCTCGGCCCGGCCAAGATCTTTAAGGACCAGCTCCTGAAGAAAGACCAGGTGGGTGTCGCCACGGGCGTCGCCTGGACGGCGACCGGCGGAGAGATTCTGTTTGTCGAGGTCACCAAGATGAAGGGCAAGGGGAACCTGTCTTTGACGGGATCGCTGGGCGACGTGATGAAGGAATCTGCTCAAGCCGCCCTGAGCTACGCCCGCGCCCATGCCGATCAATTCGGGATCGATGCCAATTTCTTTGCCGAGCACGATTTTCACGTTCATATCCCGGAGGGCGCCATTCCCAAGGACGGGCCGTCGGCCGGCATCACCATCGCCACTGCCCTCTTTTCCGTCTGCACGAACATGAAGGTCATGCGGGATGTGGCCATGACCGGGGAGATCACCCTGCGCGGCAATATCCTGCCCATCGGGGGAGTCAAGGAAAAAGTTTTGGCCGCCCAACGGGCCGGCGTGCGCCGGATGATCCTGCCAGCTCCCAACAAGAAGGACCTGATCGACATCCCTCAAAAAGTCAAGAAGGAGATGGAGTTCATTTTCGTCGATGAAATCCAGCAAGTCTTCGAGCATGCCCTGATCCGGGAACCTGAGAAAAGGGCCGAAGGATGAAGATCCGCTTCCTTCGCGAGAGAGAGCTTGTCTCCTCAATCCGCAAGGAATTTTCAGGCCGCCGGCGCGGACTGATCTTGGGCATCGGTGACGATGCCGCGGTCGTGACTGGGACCGGGAAGCCGTGCCTCCTCACGACGGACCTGCTCATTGAAAACGTTCACTTCATCGCCTCGCTCCATCCGCCCTATTATCTTGGGCGGAAATCCCTCAACGTGAACCTGAGCGATATCGCCGCAATGGGGGGGAAGCCGCGGTTTGCTATGCTCGGTCTGGCCCTCCGCAAGGGCATTGAAAAGCCCTGGGTTCAGGGTTTTTTCAGGGGCCTCAGAGAGGCAGCGGAGGAAGCCGGAGTCGCCCTCATCGGGGGCGATGTCTCGGCCGGCCAAAGGATCGTCATTTCTTTTACGATTCTGGGTGAGGCCGGGAGGTTTATCCGCAGGAGCGGCGCCCGGCCCGGCGACTCAATCTTTGTTTCCGGCTTTCTGGGCGATGCCGCGGCCGGGCTGAATCTTCTGCGAAGAGGCTACAGGCTGGGGAAGAAGGAGCAGGCGGACCCCCTTCTTCGGGCATTTCTCGACCCCATCCCGCAGCTTGCTTTGGGCCAAGCGCTCGCCCGCCTCGACGGGGCGATTTCCATGATTGACACGAGCGACGGGCTTTCTACAGACCTCACCCATCTCTGCGAGGAAAGCGGAACAGGCGCGGAGATCGAGCTTCAGAAGCTTCCTCTCTCTCCTGCCATCCGCGCCTTTGAAGATAGACCGGAGCGGTTGGCCCTTCATGGAGGCGAGGACTATCAGCTGCTGTTTACGGTCTCTCCGGAGAAGGTGGCCGGGCTTGCGGCCTTGAAGAGAAGATTTGTCCTCCATGAGATCGGCCGGATGACGCGGGGGAAAGGCATAGTTGTTGTTTCTCCAGAAGGAAAGAAACGCGCTCTTGAGCCCAGGGGCTATGAGCACTTACTGGAGTAGGACGCCGTCGAAGACGATTTCGGCCGGACCCGATTGATAGACTTTATCCCTGTCCCATTCGACAGTCACTTGGCCCAGTGATGTTTTGACTTCGACCTTGCGGTCGGTCAGGTCCCTGAGGATTGAGGCAACGGCGGCCGCCGCAGAGCCACTTCCCGAAGACAGTGTTTCTCCGACTCCTCTTTCCCAGAAGAGAACTTCGATCTCCCGGCGGCTGAGCACTCGGACGAATTCGACGTTAATCCGGTTAGGGAAAAACGGGTGGTACTCAATCTCCCGGCCGATTTCGTGCCACTCGATCCGGGCCGGAAAGCGGTCGCAGAACACGGTGCAGTGGGGATTGCCCAGGGAAACGACCGTCACGGGATAAGTCTTGTGATGGATAGAGAGGGGGTAGTTGATGATTTTCTCATGGAAGACGCCGTCATCGAAGGGAATCTCTTTTGACGATAGGCGAGGAGTGCCCATTTCGATCCGGATCTGGAAACGGTTGTTTTGGACTTCAAGAAGGCTGCAAACATGGATGCCGGTGCTCGCCAGGAAGGTGATATCGGGCGGGGCGATCGTCCGATGGTGGAAAAGAGAGGCCGCCGCGCAGCGAAGTCCGTTCCCGGAGATTTCGGGCTCGGACCCATCGGCGTTGAAGATCCGGAAGCGGACGAGGCCTTGAGCGCGGTCTTTGATGGAGATGAGGAGAAGACCGTCCGCTCCGACACCGGTGTGGCGGTCGCAGAGCCGCCGGGTCAGACCGGAAATATCGACGATCCCAGCGCTTTCTTCCGGGTCGATGACGATAAAGTCGTTTCCGAGAGAGTGAGCTTTAGTGAACTTCACTCAGGGGACCCGCAGGGTGACGATGCGGTCGATGGATTCTCCGTCCTGCTCTCTTCGGACGAGAAGGATAATGGCCTGCCCGGACTCGAACTTGGCCATCATCCTCTCGAGCTCATCTACGGTGGCAACCTTCTTCCGATTGACCTCGAGGATGATGTCTCCAGCGGCCAGGCCTTTGCGGTCGGCCTCGCTGTACTGCCTCACTTGAGTGATGAGAAGGCCTTCCTGTGTTTCCAGGCCGTAACGTCGGGCCAGGGAAGGAGTGAGCTCCCGGACGGTGAAGCCGAGGTCCTTGTCGGAGCTTTTTGCCTCCACTCTTGTCTCAGCCGGGTCGAGCTCTTCGACCGTTACGCTAAACGTCTGCTCCTTGCCGTCCCGGACAACCTTTATGTCAACCTTTTTGCCGGGCTCGATATTGGCAATCTTGAGTTTCAGGTCATTCGAATCCTTGACCTTTTCGCCGTTGACCTCGATGACCACATCGTACTTTTGGAGACCGGCTCTATCGGCCGGACTCCCTTTTTCAACACCGCTGATCAGTGCGCCGTTCTTATCCTTCAGCTTGAAGGCATCCTTGTCCTCTTCAGTGAGTGGAGTCGCCTTAATGCTGACACCAATTCGGCCCCTGATGACGCGGCCCTTCTCCTTAAGTTGAGTAACGACTTTTTTGGCCAGGTTGGAGGGGATGGCGAATCCCAGGCCGATGCTGCCGCCGGATGGGGAAAAGATGTTGCTCGTGATTCCGACGACTTCGCCCTTCATATTGACCAGCGGTCCGCCGCTGTTGCCGCGGTTGATGGCGGCGTCGGTCTGGATGAAATCTTGGTATTCAGGGACGTTCCCGCCGATGCCGAGTTGACGTCCTTTCGCGCTTACAATTCCTGAGGTGACGGTGTGTTCAAGGCCAAAGGGATTGCCGATGGCCAGGACCCATTCGCCGACCTTGAGCTGCCCCGAATCGCCGAGCACCGCATAGGGGACTCCCTTTGTTTCCACTTTGAGAAGGGCAAGGTCTGTCCTCGGGTCCGTACCAATCACCTTGGCCTTGTATTCTTCTCCGCTGAGGGCGGTGACGACTACATCAACGGCGTTCTCGACGATGTGATAGTTTGTCAGTATGTAGCCGTCGTCGCTCAGGAAAAATCCGGTGCCCTGAGCCTGAGAGCGGTATTCCTTTTCCCTCGGGCGTTGCTGGGGGCGTCCGAAGAACCTCTCCCAGAAATCATCAAATGGCATCTGGTCCTCGAATCCGAATCCTCTGACCTTTTCCACTCGCTCGGTGACGATCATGACGACGGCCGGGCCGACCTTGTCGGCGATTGAGACAAAATCGAGGCCCGCCTGGACCTCGGGGGACGGCATTGGGGGGGCGGCGTTGAGGGAGTGGCTCAGAGGGATGTCGGAGCCGGCGGCTGTGAAATTGGGGTTTTTTGTCGCCTGCTTCTCGGGGAGATAGAGGAAAATATAGCCCGTGGCGACGATCCCCAGCAGGAAACCGATTATTCCGATCCAAATATATTTTTTCATTTTTCCCAGTCTCCGTTAAACCTTATTCAAGTTAGCATATCGCGGCAGAAAATTCAAACACCCAATAATAGGGGACGTCCTCCGGGGTGCCACCTCTACTGCTGGGCACAGGGGCATGATCAGGGTCTCCACTGTCCGCATGCTCTTTTTCCGTCTTTTCGTATCCAAAATATAACCACGCTCCGATGGAAAACGTTGCCAAATGTCCTTCATCACGGTATGATTCTCGCTGATGATTCCCAAAAAGGGTTTGCTGATTGTCATCGAAGGGATCGACGGAGCGGGCAAGTCCACTCAAGCACGACTTCTCCTTCGGAAGTTGCGCGCTGTCGGCTGCAAGGCGGCCTTTTTCCGCGAACCGACGACGGGGAAATGGGGACGGATGCTACGACGGATGTCCAGGATAGCCGGAAGCCTGACCCCGGAGGAGGAATTGGAGCTTTTTTTGATGGACAGGCGGGAAAATGTGGAAAAGAATATCCGGCCGGCTCTTAACGAACAGCGGGTGGTCATCCTTGACCGCTACTACTATTCGACCATTGCTTACCAGGGGGCCAAAGGCATTGATCCCGCTTATATTAGGCGCCTGAATGAGAGGTTCGCAATTAAGCCGGACCTCGTCATTATCCTCGATATCGAGGCCCGTCGCGGACTCGGTCGGATCAAGAATCGCAAGCGGAAGGACCTTCTTTTCGAGCGCGAGCGCTATCTGGCTCGAGTCCGCAAATTGTTCCAGACCTTCCGAGGCCGGCGGTTTGTCCACTTGGACGCTACCCGTTCCAGGGAAGACCTGGCCGCCGAGATTGCCGACCGAACACTCCGCCTTATCAATAAACAGAAACAAAAAAAAGAAAAAAGGGGACGCTCCCCCAGGTGCCACCCTACTTAATCTGAAAGGCCCTATCTACAATATGGTCATATGGCCTTTCTTGAATGACGTACTCTCGGAAAATTCGGTGTCGCTCAACTGCTTCATGAGATAATTCGAGAAAACACGGATTGGGCTCCTCAATAATTCGATTCTTATGGCCATGAGCATAAAACAAATAGCTGCTCCATGGGTAATCTTTTGGGTCACTGCAGATTTTAGCCCGCAGAGGATTTCTCTCAATATACCGGCCACATTCTAGCAGATAACTCTCTTTTTCGATTGGAATGCTTTTGTACCTGTTTTGGAACAGATATCCAATTGTATCATACTTCTTATGATAATAGTTGGCATAGACTTGAAGGACTCCCTGCATAAATTTGGGAAGGTCGGCTGATATTAAGGCCTGAATGAGCAGATGGATATGATTAGGCATAAAACAGTAGTGGAAAATGCGCACCCGATATTTTTCTATATACAACCGGATAATATTGAGCATGCAATTATAATCGACCTGGCACTGAAATACCTTCCTCCGGTCATTTCCTCTTGTAAGTATGTGGTAATATCCTTTGTCGACGAGGAACCTTGGTTTCCTTGGCATGTCTCTAACCTCTAATATTAAGAGACGACTCTTCTTGTGGGAAATTTGCAAATTTAATAGAAAGTTCTGCCCCGATGCGCAGCCTGGCCAAAAGGGGTGGCTCCTTGGGGAACGTCCCCATATTTCATTTTGGGTGGGGTTTTGTTATATTGAACGCTCACCGCGATGACTCGGAAGAATTCCTCCCCGCGGAAAACAAAGCCGGTCCTTCGTCTGCGCATAGAAAAGCCCAGCAAAAAGAGAATGCTCAGGCTCGTCGGCCTGGCTCTTGGTTTCGGTCTAACGGCCGTGCTTGGGGCCGGTTTCGGCGCCTACCGGGCGGTCAAAAGGAACCTCCCTTCCGTCTCAGAGTTGGAGACGTTCAAGCCCAATGTCATCACCTCGGTCTATTCGGACGAAGGCGAGGTCATCCGGGACTTCTCCGTTGAGAGACGGGTCGAAGTTCTCTATGACAAAATCCCGGACGTCTTGAAAAAGGCCATTGTTGCCACCGAAGACCCGCGCTTCTACCGACACCGGGGTGTTGACCTCCTGGGAGTCCTCAGAGCCTTCAAAGAAAACATCCGGTCGGGCCGTCTGCTCCGGCGCCCGCAGGGAGGAAGCACGATCACCCAGCAGCTCGCCCGCCTCCTTTTCCTTTATCCCCAGCAGACGATCGGTCGGAAGCTCAAGGAGATGTACCTGTCCCTCCAGATCGAGAAGGAGTACTCCAAGGAGAAGATCCTGGAAATGTATTGCAACCAATTCTACCTCAACCACGGGGTTTACGGTGTGGAGACGGCTGCGAACTTCTATTTCGGAAAGAGCGTCAGTGACCTGACTCTAGAGGAAGCCGCCCTCATCGCCGGTATTTTCCGCGGTCCCTCCGTTTATTCTCCGTACACCAATGTGGCCGCGACTCTTCGTCGCCGCAATCACGTAATCAACCGGATGGTCGAAGAGCGCTTCATCACCCCCGCTCAGGGAGAGGAAGCGAAGGCCAAGCCCATGGCCGTGCTGCCCTGGCGGCGAGGCACATCGGATTTCGCCGCCTATTTTTTTGAGGAAGTCCGCAAGTATATCGAGAGAAAGTATGGCAGTGAGGCTCTCTATCGGGGGGGCCTCAAAGTTTACACAACTCTCAACCCAAAGCTCCAGAGGTATGCCGAGGAGGCCCTGCTCACCCGCCTGCGGGAGATGGACAAGCGGAAGGGATGGCGCAAGGACAAGAGAAACCTGATCCGGGAAGGCAAGGAGAAACTCGAGGAGGAATGGCTCGACACCTGGCTGACGTCATACGTGGAAGAAAACGAGGTCAGCGATGCCATTGTCCTATCCGTATCGCGGAAGGACGCGACCGTCAAGGTGAAGCGATATACGGGCGTGCTTCAGAACAAAGACATCGGTTGGACCGGCACGGATAACTTAGAGAAATTGATGGAGCGGGGAGACATCATCCAGGTCAAGGTCAAGAAAGTCGATTCCGTGGCCAGGGAGCTCGAGGTCTCCCTGGATCAGCATCCGCTGGTCGAAGGCGCATTTCTCGTCATCGAGCCAAGATCCGGTCAGGTCAAGGCCATGGTGGGCGGGTACTCGTTCCAGCGCAGTGAATGGAACCGCGCGACTCAAGCCTTGAGGCAGGCCGGTTCCGCCATCAAACCGATCCTCTATGCGGCCGCGCTGGATAACGGTTTTACTGCATCTACAGTCATCCGGGATGAGCCGGTTGAATTTCCGGATAAGTGGCTCGGCCAATCCTGGGCTCCAAAAAACTACGACCGGAAATATAAAGGGGCTGTAACCGTTCGAATCGGGTTGGAGGAGTCCCGAAACGTGGTGACGGCCCGGCTCCTCGATTATATCTCCCCTCAGACCGGCGTCGACTACTGCCGGAGGTTCGGGATCACCTCGACGATCTACCCCTATCTTTCTCTTTCTCTGGGTTCTTTCGAGGTGAGCCTGATGGAGCTCGTTTCTGCGTTTACCGTTTTCCCGAATAAGGGCGTCCGCGCGAGGCCCTATTTTATTTCCCGGATCGAGGACCGTGACGGCAACCTTCTCGAGGCGGCGAGGGTTGAGACAGAGGAGGTCATTTCCCCGCAGGCAGCCTACCTCATCACCTCGATGTTGGAGGGTGTCATTCTGAGAGGGACAGCAGCGCCGCTCGCCCACAACCTGGGCATTCCACTCGGGGGAAAGACCGGCACGACCAGCGACTTCTCCGACGCCTGGTTTATTGGTTTCTCTCCCTCTTTCTGTGCCGGAGTCTGGGTCGGCAACGAATCCCGGATCAGCCTGGGAGACAGACAATCGGGAGCGGTGGCTGCACTTCCCGCCTGGGTGGCCTTTGTAAAAAGGCTGATCGAAGACGAGACAAAGGCAGCAAAGGCGGAGGGCAGGGAGCCATTTTTCGAGGATTTTGAAGTCCCTCCGAACATCAATTTCGTGGAAGTCGACCGGAAGACCGGTCTCCTGGCAACACGGGACTGCTTATGGCCGATCAGAGAAGCCTTCCTGGCCGGGACGGAACCCACCCGCTACTGTTCAAACCAGGATCACCTCTTGATTCTTGACTATTACGCCACTGAAAAGGCGACCGAAGAGCACGACTAGCGCCGACTAGTTCTTTTTTCTGACGCCTCCTGACGACCTTGAACCGGAGGACGAGACTCGGGCTCCCGACGAGGAAGATCCCCTCGAACCCGAGGAAACCGACCCTTTCGAGGTCCGTGAAGCTTGAGAGCTGGAGCCCTTGGAAACAGAGCCGCTCTTGGAAATGCTCTTTGAGGATGAGATGCCTTTGATGATGGATTCGTAAAACCGGCTGCGGATAGAGCTCGATGTTTTGCCCTTTTCGGAGTACTTTCTCAGGCTGATGCTGGGTGATGAGGGATAACCGAAGCTGAATTTCTTGACCGTGCTGGAACTTTGTCCTTTTGGAGCGCGGGAACCTACTGCCTTGGGCGAATCACTGCCCCGAATCCTCCGTTCGCCAGAAGAGGCGCCTCCCGTTTGGCTGCCTTTATCGGCCGGCCTCACCGTCGGAGGAGCCGCTGGCCCTTGGCCCTTGGCTTCTGAAGCCTTGATGGTTCGTTCGATTCCAGGGGCCGAAGTGCCTGCGGATTTCCTGGCCGCATCCTGGTTGAGGGCGGGTTTTAGGCTCCGCCCTTGCGCCGTCAGGCTGATCTTGTCGAAGCTCTTAAGGGACTCGCCCCTCAGAGCAACCTCTGACACGTTCTTCGCCCTGAGCTGGTCCTTGCGAATGACCGTCAGGGCGCGGGAGTTATAGGGGTAATACGGACGATTCCAATTGGGATAGTACCAGTTATCGACGATGACTATAGGGTAGTTCCAGTAGCCAAGTGGCGCCCAAGCCCAATAATCAGCGCCCCACCACCAGCCGACCCAAGCCGGACCCCAGATTGTGCCCGGGATCCAGTACCACCCGAGTCCGCCGTACCATCCCCATCTTCCGTAATGAAAAGTCACCCAGCCCCAGGGATCATAGGGAAGCCAGGTCCAGCCGCCCAGGGATAGCCAGATCCATGACCCGTTATAATAAGGCCGCCAATCGGCGCCTACCCCTCTCGGCACCCAGACCCAGCCGTACGGATTGACCCAGGTCCAATCTCCTCCCTCCGCCAATTCGGCCTCGAAGTCCTCAAGCTCAGCGGGAAGGTGGCGGCTGGCCAACTGGACGGCAAGAGCAGATTCCCTGTCTTCGCTCCAGCGGTCAAAGGAGTCCTCCGCTACGGCCATAAACCGCGCCGGCCGTCCGGAAAAGCGACCATCGGATGCGGAAATGGTCTGCTCGCTTTTGAGGAGAAGAGAACCCTCCTCTCCAGCCGCTTCGATGACACCGCGGAACACGAAGAGGTCGGTTTTTCGGGAGTCCTGAACATCGATCCGGTAAAGGCCTTTTGCGAGCACGTAGAAAGAGGCGTCCGGGGTGTGGACTTCGATCGTCTTTTCTTCCTCCAAAATGTTCACGCTGAGGTAGATATTTCCCTTGATGACTCGCAGCCGCGTCAGGTCAGAGCCCTTTTTGGGGAGGCTCATGACCTCGAGTTTGGTATTGTCGTCCATTCGCAGGTAGGTTTTTTTGCCCATATAGAGCTCGGCTCGACCGTCGGTCGTCCCCAGCCGGTCTCCTTCCTCGATGGGCATGTTGATCGCGGCGTCTTCGAAGCTTTGTTCGGCGCCCTTTTGAACATAGACTTTTCCCGTCATATGCTGAAGCCGGGCGAAGGATTCGTTCGTGTATTTCGGCTCCTCTTCGTCTGTCTGAGCGAGCGAAAAGCCGAAGGCGAATACAAAAACGACCGTGGCTATGGCGGATTTTTTCATCTGTCTTCTCCTGTTCACTCTATAAGAAAGCAAGAACCATGCCAGGCCTTTCCTCTGATGATGGGCCCCTCTTCTCCTTCTTCTTGTCCTGAAAAGGGGACGATTGGCCCCCGTGAGGACAACCCGAAAGCCCTCGATCCTTCTAGCCCAGAGGCCAAAAGGCTTTCTGGACTTTTAAAACGGGCGCCAGCTCCCGCTCAAGCGATGAGGAAATACTGAGCTTGCCCGGAGCTTCCGGCTTTTGGCCGCTCAGAGCTAAAAGCACGCTCCTAACCCCGTCCCTGAGGCCGAACAAATTGTACCCTCCCTCGAGAGCGAGGAGCAGCCGGTCCTTGGCCGCAAGATGAGCTAAGTCCATAAGCTCTGCGGTAAGAGCCCCAAAGCCTGGGACGCTGACTTCCATTCCGCCCAGAGGATCGCCGGCGAAGATATCAAAACCGGCGGAGACAAGGATGAACTCGGGCTTGAAGGCCGCTGCGATCGGAGACAGGATTTTGCGGTAGATGAACAGGAAGTCATCATCGCCTTTTTCCGGGGCGAGGGGGACGTTGACCGTGAAGCCTTCGCCTTTGCCGGCGCCGACTTCGCTCCAGTGCCCGCTCCCCGGGTAATGGGGAAACTGATGGGTGGAGAAGTAGAGGACGTCGTCCCGCAGATAGAATGCGTTCTGGGTGCCGTTTCCGTGATGGAGGTCCCAATCGACGATGAGGATTCGCCGGAGGTGAAATTTTTCGACCATGTATTGGGCGACGATAGCGACGTTGTTGAAGATGCAGAATCCTCTGGCTTGGGAGGCCTCGGCATGATGACCGGGGGGCCGGACCAGAGCGAAGGCGTTCCTTGTTTTCCCCTCCATAATGCGGTCGGCCGCCTCGAGCATACCTCCGGCGGCCAGCAGTGCGACTTCGTAGGAGCGGGCAGAGGTCGAGGTATCAGGGTCGAGGTAAACCCTTTTCCGGCCGGCGGTCTTTTTTATCTCCTCGACATATTCCCGGGTATGGATGAGGGCGATTTCTTTTTCAGTCGCCAAGCGCGGACTGATGATTTCGAGAGTCGCCAGCTCCTTTTCCTCCTCCAGCATTTCGTAGATTATCCGGACTCTCTCCGGGCTTTCGGGATGGGCATCGCCCATGTGATGCTCGACATAGCGCCAATCCTTGACAATCCCGGTTTTCATTTTTTCCCTCGAGGGAAGAATTTTTCGAGGTCCTCAGGGTTCGGCTTCTTGGTCAGCAGGCTGACGATGATGAGGGAACCCAGCGAAGCGATCAGAGCCGGGTAAATGAGGGGAATGCCCCATGGATCGCCGTCCGGGACCTTCCCTGCCGGCAGGACCTTGGACAGGATAAAGAAGAGAAGGCTGACGAATGTCCCGGCGACAATTGAAGCCAATCCGCCCGCCCGGGTCACTCTTTTCCAGGCCAATGCGGCAATGAGCGCGGGCGTGATCGCAACCCCGTAGATCGTGTAGGCGAAAAAGCTCATTTCGAGCACACTCTTGAGCTGCGTGGCCAGCAGAAAAGCCAGGACGCCGATGACCACAACCAGCACTTTCTGAAGGGCGACCATCTTTTTCTGGCTGGCGTCTTTTTTCATGAACCTCTGGTAAATGTCCCGCATCATGGTTGTGGACGGCGAAAGCAGATAATTCATTCCTGTTGAAATGACCACGGCGCAGGCGGCCCCGAGGAGGAGCACCCCGACGGGAGCCGGGACGAGGCTTCTGGCCGCCATGAGCACCACTTTTCCTCCGGCCTTCGGAATCGTCAGGTCGATCTGACTTTGGAGCTTGCTGAAGGCGAAGACGGCGATGATGACGACAACGGTTTCCACAAAGATTGTTCCCAGCGTCCACCAGATCACCGCTTTCTTGGCGTCCTTGGCCGAGCGGGCGCTGTAGAATTTCTGGTACATGCTCTGAACACCCATGAGCAGGAACATGGTCGAGAGAAAGTAGCCGACGGCCTTGAGCCAGGGATGGGCCCCGAACTGGCTGTTGACGACCGCGAAATAACCGGGCTCGAGCGCCTGTCGGGCGGCTGGCAGGCCGCCCGCCGCGAAATAGACGAACGGCACGGCCAGGAGGCAGGCCAGGACGATGATGATCCCGTTGGGCAAATCCGTATAAGCGATCGCCACCATCCCTCCGAGGGCGGTAAACAGAATGACGAAAACGGCGGCGATGACTGTGCCCAGGGACTCGGATATCCGGCCGTCCGTGACCACGTTGAGGATGAAGCCGCCGGCAACGAACTGGTAGGAGACGATGGAGATGAAGGAAAGGATCAGGGCGATGGCGCCGACGACGCGGGCGGCGGGGCCGTAGCGGACCTCGAGGACATCGCCGACCGTATACTGGCCGAAGGTATGGATTTTTGCCGCCAGGAAATAGATGATGATGATCCCGACCCAGGCGCCCGCGGCGAGCCAGAGGGCGGAGATTCCCGCCTTGGAGGCAAACTCCGCGCCGCTGATAAATGTCCCCGAGCCGATCCACGTGCAGATGAGGGTGAAGACCATGACCTGCCACTTGAGGGAGCGGCCCGCCACCATGAAGTCCTCTTGGCTTTTGACACGTCGGGCCCGGATAAAATTCAGAGTGGTCAGAACCAGGAGATAAGCCAGGATGATGTAAAGATAAACCGGCATCTCAGCCTCCTTTTCCGATGAGCCTTCTCAACCGGAGCCTCAGAAAAACCAAAGCCATGACGGCCGTGCGCTTGATGTCGCCCCAGGAGCGGATTTTGGACAGCACCCGTGGGATCTTGCGGGCGATCGGGATATCTTTCCTGGAGAATGACCAGCGAAAAAGGAGTTCGCTGATCTGGGCCCAGGTGAGCCTGTCGATAAATAGAGGCACGTCACCCTGGGCCGCGGGCAGAGTGATGACCTTGGACGGATGTTTTTTCGTCCAGCTGAAATCGGCGGGCAGAAGTCCGATCTCCTTGGCGGTTGTCTCGAGCGGAGTGCCCGGATAAACGTGGAGGATGGCGACGCTGGCCTCGACCCGATCCTTGTACTCCTCGATGAGGCGGATGGTCTCCTGGGCTTCTTCCCAGGTTTCTGTCGGATGGCTGAAGATGAAGAACGCGTTGGGCACGATGCCCAGCTCTTTCGACCAAGCGACAATATTCTCAAAATCCGCGAGCTTGACCTTCTTGTTGACGATGGTCTCCCGGATCCTCTCCGACCCGGCCTCGACTCCGAAAGACACGTAGAAAAGGCCCGCCTCCCTCATCTTGGCGAGCAGCGGTTTGGTCATCAGGTCCACCCGGATCTCGCACTGCCAGAAAATCTGAAGCCTCCGCTCCAGGATGAGGTTGGAAATATCCTCCATGCGCTGGATGCTGAGGTTGAAAGTGTCGTCGTAGAAATGGATGACCCGGGAGCCGTATTTCTCGATGCGGGCTTCGATCTCCCGGATGACATTCAATGGGCTTCGGGTGCGGACGGCGCGGCCCCAGTTGATCGGGGTGGCGCAGAAATTGCAGTTGAACGGACAGCCGCGGCTGGTTATGATGTTGACGGCCGGAAGGAGCCCTTCTCCCGGAACGTTAATCTTGAAGTTGTATTTCTCGAAGGGGACGAGATGGAAGGCCGGGAAGGGGAGCCCGTCCAAATTTAAGTTGGGCGGGCGGCGAGGGTTAGAGATGACCCGTCCGTTCAATCGATAAGAGATTCCCTTGACATTCCTCAGGCCGCTTCGATCCGGGCTGCTCTCGAGCGCCCGGCAGAGTTCAAGGGTTGTCTCCTCGCCCTCGCCGCGGACGACGACGTCGAGCTCGGGGATGTGGGCCAGGGCGTCTTCGGCCGCCATGGAAGCGTGCGGACCGCCCATGACGGTGAGAGCTTGGGGGAAAACCCTCTTGGCCAGCCGGACGAGCTTGAAGCTCTGGAAGCGGTTCTCGGTTGTGGAGGTGACACCGACGATATCAGGTCGGCCGTCGCAGATCTTTCGTCCGATATCGCCCCAACTCATTTTCAGGATGTCGGCCGGGACGATCTCGACCTCGATCGCTTCTTTCTCCAGGACGGCTCCGATGGACAAGAGTCCCAAGGGAGGCATGGACGAGCCCCTCGACCAGCGCTCGGCAAAATAACCTCCCGGAGGGACGAACAGCTGGACTTTCATCCGCCTATTGGACAAGCTCCTGTTGCTTCTCCAGTTTCACCGAGTAAAGCTTCGTGATATTGGGCTCGGCCATGGTCGTTCCGTAGATGAAATCCGCGACTTCCATGGTCTTGTAGTTGTGGGTGATGATGATGAACTGCGTGTCCTTTTTGATTTCCTTCATCAAGCCCAGGAAGCGGGCGAGGTTGATGTCGTCCAGGGCGGCGTCCACTTCGTCCAGGATGCAGAATGGCGTGGGCTTATAACGGAACAACGCGAAGAGGAAGGCCAGGCTGGTCAGGCTTTTTTCGCCGCCGGACAGAAGGTGAATACTCTGGACCTTTTTCCCCGGCGGCTGAGCGATGATTTCAACCCCGCTCTCCGGCAGGTTGGCTTCGTCGACGAGCCGGACTTCGGCGGTTCCGCCCTTGAAGAGGAGAGTGAAGACCTCTTGGAAATTCTTGTTCACCTCTTTCAGGGCGGTGAGGAACTGAGCTTGGCTTTCCTCGTCGATCTTACGGATGGCCTCCTCAGTGGCATCGATCGACTGCCGGAGGTCATCCCGCTCGTGGACGAGGAAATCGTAACGCTCCTTAACGCTCTGATATTCCTCCTCGGCCATGAGGTTTACGGTCTTTATCCTCTGGAGGTCTTCTTCGGCCTGGGCGAGCTCGTCGTCAATCTCGGCGTCGGAAACCTGGATTTCTGACTTCTCGGCCTTGACCTCATGGAGAGTCTTTTTGAGTTCCTGCCAGCAGGTCTCCTCGAGGTTGACCATGTCTCGGTCGACCTCGGCCTTGGCGATTTCCCACTTGACCCGGTCTTCTTTTTTTCGCTCGAGCTCTTCCCTCAGCTCCGCCAGGCTCTTTTCTAAAGACTGGCTCTCTGTCCGCTTCTGGAGAAGGGCGGCTTCTTTGTCGGCAAGTGCGGACTCCCGCCGCTTCTTTTCCTCAGCCTGGGATTTCCAGCGGCCTTCGTGTGCTGCGGCCGCACGGCGGGCCTCGGTTTCCATCTCCCGGGCGAGTTTGGACTCTTCCTTAAAGGAAAGGATTTTCTTGGAGACGGCGTCTCTGCGCCCGGCCAGTTCGTCGAGCTGGCTTTTCAGATAGCCGAACCTTTCCTCAAGCAGGGCGATATCCGCCTGAAGCCCGATCGTGCGCTTCTCCTCTTCGATATCCCGCCCCCGGCGGGCCGAGACGTCTCGTTCCTCAGCTTCGATCTGGGCCCGGAGTGCGGCCGCATCTTCCTCGAGCCAGCCGACCTTTTGAAGAAGCGACTCCCGGGACGCGGAAAGAGAAGACTTCTCCTGGCCCAGGATCTCCAGCTCTTTTCTCAGGACCGCCGCTGCCCCGGCCGCTTTTTTCCTCTCCGATTCATCGGCGATCCTTCTTTTTTCAAGCTCGTGGATTTTTTTTTCGAGATCATCGACACCGAGCGCCGCTGCGGCGATGTCCTCTTCGAGGCCGGCGATTTCCCGGTTTTTTTTCTCGAGCTCATCGACAAGCGGCGTGACCTCGGCGCTCCGCCGGGCCAACCGGTCCTCCAAAGCCCTCGCCTCTTGCCCCAGAGCAAAGGCGCCTTCCTCTCTCTGCCCGATTTTCAGAAGGCCGGACGACAGAAGCACATCTCCCTGAGGAGTGATGAAATTCAGGGCTGGATACCGGATCCAAAGCTCGATTCCCGAACGGATGTCTCGCACGATGACGGCGTCACGAAGCTGCCCCAAGAAGCCTTTGATTTTTTGGCTTGGCCTCAGGCGGGATTTTAGAAATCCCATGACAGCGGGCTCGGCGATTTCAGGCGGTCGAGGTGCTTCTTTTGGCCCGGGAGGGATAAGAACAAAACGGCCTTGAAGAGGCTTCTCCTCGATCCGTTTGAGAAAATCCTGGGCGGAGACGACAGGCAATCCGGCTTCTTCCTGCCAAAGGGCATCGATGAGCGCCGTTTCAGAAGCTTCGGCCTCGATGAGGTCGACCAGTCGTCCCAGGGACTCGGGAATATCCTCGCTCGCTCCTGGGCCCCACAGTGTCTCTTCCATTTTTTTCAGGGCCTGGAGTCTGAAACGGTCCTCATCTCCCGAGCGGCGCGCATCTTCGATCCTGTCTTTGAGGCGCGAAACAGCCGAGCGCAAATCTTCCAAGGAGACCCGGAGGTCAAGCGCCTGTTTTTCCTTTTCTTCCTTGCGACTTCGTGCCTGCCCGAGCTCATGATCGATTATGCGGAGAGACTCCTCTTTGGCCCGAAGCAGCGCTTCCTCCTGGGCCAATTGGGCAAGAAGTTTTGCCTCCTGGCGGGACAAGAGTTCGAGCTCCTTTTCCCCTTTGAGGATTTCGTTCCGGAGTCCGGTGAGCTCAAAGACCTTCTCGATCTCGCGTGATTTCAGCTCCTCGATCTTTTTTTCCGCCAAAGAATAGCTCTCCCGGACCGTCCGGCTGTCGTCGGCTGCACGGACGGCCTGGGATCGCTTCTCCTGGAGCGTCCGGTCGAGCTCGGAACGGGCTTGTTGTTTTTGGGCGATTTCGGAATCGAGTTGCGTTGCCTCCTGCTCCAGCTCTGCGGCCGCAGCGGCCGCCCCCTGGCCCTTTTCTAAAAGTGACTGAGCCCTTTTTTCTTCGCTCTCTTTTTCTGTCTCGATCCGGTTCATCTGGGACTCGAGCTGGTGGAGCTCCTCCCGGTCTTCATTAATGGTCCTCTCGAGATCCCAGACCTCACCATGCCGGTCGCTCAACTCCTTTTCCTTGACCTTGATCAGCGAGGCCAGGTCTTTCTCCCTTTCCATGGCCTCGGTATGCAGCCGAACCGCTTCCTCATGCCGGTGCTCAAGCTGGAGGAGTTTCCGGCGGTAGTTGAATCCGGTGAGCTCCCGGATCTTTTCCCGGAGCTTTCGGTAACGGACGGCGGCCTGGGCCTGGCGCTGCAGGGAGTTTTTGGACCGGCTGACCTCGTTGATGATGTCTTCGAGGCGGATGAGGTTCTGCTCGCTCGAGGCCAGTTTTCCCTGGGCCTCTTTTTTCTTTTCCTTGAAAAAGGCCGTCCCCGCGGCTTCCTCGAGGAGCGCCCTTTTCTCGGCCGGCTTGGTCGTCAGGATGGTGCCGACGCTTCCTTGTTCGATAACGAAATATTCCTTTTCTGCAACCGCTCGCTTCCAGAGGGTGTCCTGGATATCCCTGAGCCGGGCCGTCTTGCCGTTGAGCCGGTATTCGCTCTCTCCGGAGCGGAAAACCCGGTGGTTGATGACGATCTCGTCATTTTCGTGCTCGAGCCCCAGAGTGACATCGGCCATGCCGAGCGGCGGCTTCTTGGCGTTTCCGTTGAAGATAATATCTTCGGTCCTTTCGCCCCTGAGGCCCTTGGTGCGCTGGCCGCCCAGGACCCAGAGAATGGCATCAACGATGTTGCTTTTCCCGGTGCCGTTCGGGCCGACGATGGACGTGATCCCCGGGTGGAAGACAACTTTGGTCCTTTCGGGGAATGATTTGAAGCCCTGGAGCTCCAGCTTCTTGATGATCATCGGAGCGGTATTGTATTCGATTTGCCCCCGTTTTTAAAGTCTCGGCTCGGGGCATAGGCTCGAGGGCCCGCGAATTTCCCCCTGCGAGGGAAATTCGCTTATTTCCTCGCCTCGCTCTCCTCTTCGAGGAGCCCTGCCCGCTCGCCTCCGGATGGCCCTCTCCGCCTATACCCCTCGCCTCTATTAACAAAACGAGCGTCTTTTTTCGGATTCGTTTCTTGAACGGCACCCGTTTGCTGTCCTTTCTCCACTCCCAAGTTGCCGTCACGCCAGCAGGAATGTTTTCCAAGACAGATGTGATAGAATAATTTTCCATGCTGCGGATGAGATTTGGGGAAAGCGGAAAGACCGTGCTGACGTTGCTGGCTTTTGCAGGCTGGTTGCTGCTCGGCGTGTCGTGGGTGATGTCTGTTTACGCGTATCCCAGGCTGCCCGTGGAGATGGCGCTCTGGACAAGCCTGTGGAGATCTCCGGTCGTTCGAATCGCGAGGTCTTTCGCCTTTTTTATCTATCCCATCGTCCAAACAGCGCTTTTCCTGGGTTCGCTGGCACTCGCCAAAGCCGCTTTTTTTAGGACCCCAATCTCAGATCCTAAGGGCCACCTGTTTGGGGAAAAGCAAAAAAGGCGACTGGTCGGCCTGAGGAAAGAGGTGGCCTATTTGGCTCTTATTTTTCTCAACCTTGTTTTCATCCACCTCCAGACCAGCCTGATCCTTGTTTCGCACGGGCTGGCCGAGGGGATCAATCGCTTTTATTTTGCCATGCTGCTTTTTGTCCTCCTCATGTTGGTGCCTTATTATCGCGTCCGCCGTCAGATGCTGAGGGTCGATTCTCCGCAGGCGCGCTAAGCTTGACACCTGCCCTTGAATCCACTATTTTCTAGACAGCCGAGGCCTCCGGCATTTGAGCCAGCGTAGCTCAGTCGGTAGAGCAGCTGATTCGTAATCAGCGGGTCGGAGGTTCAAGTCCTCTCGCTGGCTCCATAGCTTCCCCTGTATAAAGCATCTGGCTCAAGGCGAATCCATCATCGAGAGAGAAGACGGTTCCTCATTCTGAGTATCCGGCCATTCTTGACCCCGACCGGACGCCGGCAATATCATCAATCGCTTGAACAAATTATGAGTTATTTACCACGCGGTTGAGGAGGGTGAGCATTGCCAAAACCAAATGGCCCTTCCGGTTGGAAAATCTTTCTTGCCCTTTGTATCGCAGGGATGATTGCCGCCGCAGCTTGCACGGCTCCGTCATCGCGGGAAGATCGTGCCGAGAAGGACAGCCTGCGGGCGAACATCCTTATTCCAAACATCGACGATGACGACGGAGACGGCATCCCTGACGTGAACGCCGCGCCCTTGGCGGCAGGAGCCGATGACGACGTGCTCCAGGTCCGGGTTGTGCCGCCGCGACGGCTCCCCCAGAGAGTTTCAGTACGGGT
>Ga0172364_10000598_pt1 | contig 25945 bp, 18 predicted proteins | sample LakKivSesite10cm_FD_114545 | JGI IMG/M metagenome (GOLD analysis project Ga0172364, IMG submission 114545) | Sediment microbial communities from Lake Kivu, Rwanda - Sediment site 10cm | ecosystem: Environmental > Aquatic > Freshwater > Lake > Sediment | place: Rwanda: Western Province, Lake... | reverse complement strand
CATAAGCCATTACTTATGTTAAGTCCTTATGGCGGTATGGATATAGAAGAGATTGCACGCACAAAGCCTGAGGCAATAATGAAATACTATTTTAACCCGGGTGAAAAAATTCCTGAATACCAGGCAAGACGCATAGCAGGGGAAATGCAATTCTCCGGAGATATTCTTGGTGGCATTGCAAATGTAATTTTAAATGTTTATAATCTATTTATAGAACTTGATTGTAAACTTGTTGAGATTAACCCACTTGTAATAACTAAAGATAGAAAAATGGTTGCCCTTGATGCCAAGGTTGACCTTGATGAGGATGCAATGTTTCGGCATCCAGAATTGAGAGAAATGGGTATTATCGCGAGAAACGAGATAGGTGAGTTGACTGAGCGCGAAAAAATTGCTAAAGCAAATGGAATACCCTATGCAGATGTTGACCCTGAGGGCGATATTGGCGTGTTTCCAGGCGGTGCTGGTTTTGGTATTGCCGCGCTTGACTTGATTACCCATTATGGTGGCAGACCAGCAAATTTTATGGATTCTGGCGGTGCACCAACCCAGGAGAAATTAAAAATAATGCTTGGACTTCTGATGGACAATCCAAAAGTAAAGGTAATTTTTGGTGCTCGCTTTGGTGGAATTTCCCGATGCGATGATTGGGCAAAGGCAGTTGTTCAGTATGTTATAGAAAATAGACCCCAAAAACCAATGATTATGCGCATGGCAGGGAATATGGAAGAAGAGGGCAGACAGATATTTGTGCAGGCGATGAAAGATTATCCTGAATATTTTAAGAACATAAAAGTCTACGCCTATGATACACCGATTGAGGAAGTGATAGAAGAGGCAATAAGGATTGCAAGAGGAATCAAATGAAGGGGATGAAGTCCCATGACAATTTTGATTGATCACAATACAAAGACCATTGTTCAGGGAATTACTGGTGCTAATGCTGCATTGCATACAAAATTAATGCTTGAGTATGGCACAAAGATTGTTGGCGGTGTTACACCCGGAAAAGGTGGCCAGAAGGTTGAAGGTGTGCCAGTTTATGATACAGTTACCCAGTGTTTGAAACACCATCCAGATGCAACTGTGTCGAGTGTCTGGGTTCCAGCCAGGTTTGCAAGAGATGCGATTTTGGAAGCAATTGATGCGGGCATAAAGACCGTGGTAGTAATCACCGAACGGATTCCCATTCACGATATGCTTTTTGTCAGGGAAAGGGCAAAGGCAAAAGGTGTGGTTGTAATTGGAGGGAACACTCCAGGTGTTATCTCGCCTGGCAAGTGTCTTGTGGGCATGTTGCCACGTATCGCCTTTCAACCCGGCAGGATCGGGACTGTTGCCCGCAGTGGTGCAGTAACTTATTATATTGCCAATTCCCTGAACCTTGCTGGGCTTGGTGAATCCACTTCAGTGGGTCTTGGTGGCGACCCGATTCTTGGTTCAAATTTTGAGGACATCTTGAAGTTATTTGAAGAGGATCCGGAGACTGACGCGGTGGTAATTGCTGGAGAAATCGGCGGAGTCTATGAAGAACTCGCAGCGCCGTATATCAGGCAAATGAGAAAACCCGTTGTTGCATATATTACAGGAAAATCTGCACCCCAGGGAAGAAGACTTGGACACGCTGGTGCTATTATTGAAGGGAATATGGGCACAGCCCAGAGTAAAATAACGGCTTTAAAGAATAATGGGGCATTGATTGCAGAAAACCTCAGTGAAATTCCTGAGCTATTAAGAAAAGTTTTGAAAACACTATAATTTCCTTGACATCCCCCAATTCTTCAATATAATAATATAAGATTATATGCTTCAAAGATTATTAGGCAAGATTTTTGGCACCAAAACCGAACGTGAGCTAAAAAGGCTCTGGCCCATTGTTGAAGAAATCAATGATGTATATCAGAAATTTCAAGGGGTTGATATATTAAAAACTACTGAAGATTTCAAAAAAAGAATTGCCCAGGGTGAATCCCTTGATGAAGTTCTGCCCGAAGCATTTGCCCTTGTGAAAGAAGCGTGTAGAAAGCTCGTTGGCAAAAAATGGCCTGTCGTTGAAATTGAAACTGAATGGAAAGAGATTCCTTTTGATGTTCAATTAATTGGTGGGATTATTCTTCATGAAGGTAAGATTGCAGAAATGAAGACTGGTGAAGGGAAAACACTTGTCGCCACAATGCCAATGTATTTAAATAGTTTAACCGGTAAGGGGGTCCACCTTGTAACAGTCAATGATTATCTTGCCCGTCGTGACCGGGAATGGATGGGACCAGTTTATGAATCACTTGGCTTAAGCGTGGGTGTATTACAACAAGGAATGGAGAATGAACCACGAAAGGAAGCATATAATAAAGATATTACCTATGGAACAAATAATGAATTTGGCTTCGATTATTTGAGGGATAATATGGTGTGGCGATTAGAAGATAAGGTTCAGAGAGGACACTATTATGCCATTGTTGATGAAGTTGATAGTATATTGATTGATGAAGCGCGAACCCCTTTGATTATTTCAGGACCTGTTGAAAGGGAAACCAAAAGTTTTGATGAATTGAATCCTATTGTGCAACGTCTGAATTCTGCCCAGACAGTTTTGGTCAATAGAGTTGTCCAGGAGGCAAAAAATTTGCTTGAGGAAGGCAAAGAAAAAGAGGCAGGTATAAAACTACTTCAGACAAGAAGGGGTGCACCAAAAAATAAGCAGTTATTGAAATTGGAACAAGAAACCGGTATTAAACGGTTGATTGAAGATACAGAGTTAAATTTTCTGAGAGAAAAAAATTTTGCTAAAATTGATGAAGAACTTTATTTTGTAATAGATGAAAAGGCACATATTGTAGATTTAACTGAAAAGGGAAGGCAGCTTATTTCACCCAGTAATCCTGAAATGTTTATACTTCCCGATTTAAGTGAAAAGATAGGAAGGGTTGAACGGGAAGATCTATCTCCTAAAGAAAAATTAGTTGCCAAAGAAAAAGCCTACGAAGAGTATGCAAAGAAGAGTGAAATTCTGGCAAATTTAAGGGCATTGCTAAGGGCCTATTCTCTATTTGAAAAGGATGTAGAATATGTTGTTCAGGATGGTAAGGTAATAATCGTTGATGAATTTACGGGAAGGTTGATGCCAGGGAGGAGATTTTCTGATGGTCTACATCAGGCGCTTGAGGCAAAAGAAAGGGTGCGGGTTCAAGAAGAGACCCAGACTTTTGCTACAATTACAATTCAGAATTATTTTCGAATGTATGAAAAACTTGCCGGGATGACCGGAACCGCCTCAACCGAGGCAAATGAATTCTGGCAGATTTATAAACTTGATGTTGTGGACATTCCCACCAAAGAACCAGTACGTCGTATTGATTATGAGGATATTGTCTATCGTTCGAGACGGGAAAAATATAATGCGATCATTGATGAGATTGTAAAGTGGTATGCAAAAAAAAGGCCGATTCTTGTAGGTACAACTTCAGTTGAAGTATCTGAAGTCCTTTCCCGTTTATTGCAAAGGAAGGGAATTCCCCACAATGTCCTTAATGCCAAACACCATCAGCGTGAGGCGATGATTGTTGTCCAGGCTGGACAACCAGGTGCGGTCACTATTGCAACCAATATGGCAGGCCGCGGAACTGATATAAAATTGGGTCCTGGTGTAGTTCAGTGTAGTAAATGTTGTTTATATTGTTTGGACCACAATTGCGCCGAATGCACCCACGAAGAGAAGAAAGAATGCCTAAAAGATTTACCTTGCGGCCTCTATATTATAGGAACTGAAAGGCATGAGTCGCGTAGAATTGATAATCAATTAAGGGGAAGAAGCGGCCGTCAGGGTGACCCTGGTTCATCAAGGTTCTTTCTATCGTTAGAGGATGACCTGATGAGAATATTTGGATCCGACCGGGTCGCTGATATTATGGACCGTTTTAGTGGTGGTGAGCAGAAACCATTGACCCACCCTTTGGTAACACGGGCAATTGCTAATGCCCAGAAGAGGGTGGAAGAGAACCACTTTGAAATCAGAAAGCACCTTTTAGAATACGATGATGTTATGAATCGTCAGCGCGAAGTAATTTATAAAATGCGCGATGACATTCTAAAAGGTAGCAATTTTGAGGAACTCCTGTATAAAAATTTTGAAGATACAGTGGAGGATATTATTTTGAAATATTCTGATGAAAAAGAACCATCGGAAGAATGGGATTGGGATGGATTAATCGGCGAATTCAATCAATTATTTTTAACAAATTTTTTCATTGAAAAAGAAGAAAAGGCGAGAATAAAACAATCCGAACTTTTTGAGAAACTTGTTGAAAAGGCAAAGGTCTCTTTCAGATTAAGAAAACAGAATTATGACGAGGAGACCTTCAATGAAATGTTGAAGTCCATTTTATTATTGACCATTGACAATCGCTGGCGTGAACACCTCTATTCACTGGATGCACTACGCGAAGGAATAAGTTTGCGCGCCTATGCTCAGAAAGACCCGCTTGTAGAATACAAACAGGAGTCATTCAAGATGTTTGATGAACTTTTGAGGGATACCGCACGAGATGTATCAGGTATTGTTTTCCGCGCAACCCCCAGACCCATTCAAAGAAAACCAGTAGTTATGCAGGAATATAAACCTGGCGTTGATGGAAAAGGAATAACGCAACCAAAATCCTCAGCCCCAGCTATGACTGCAACCAAACCAGCAAAGGTAGGAAGAAATGACCCTTGCCCTTGTGGTAGTGGAAAAAAGTATAAGAAATGCTGCGGAAGGAAGGTGGTATGAAACCATACCAGGTGAATCTCTTTAATGAACAGGATAAGACTCCCACATTCCTGCCATCCGAACCAGTTTTTGTCGTCAACAATAAAAGATATTTAAATTTTTCCCTGTTTGATTGTCTTAATCGTCATAACAATGAATATTTAAGCGAGACTGCACGACTAAATATTGACAGCCACAGTTTCCCCGATGTCAGAAATCCTGACAACCTTATGGACGATTTAAAAAGGGAAATGACTGAATTTAAAAAAATAGATTCATTAATTGTCTTTCCCGATGAAATTTCGGCAACTTATGCTCTTTTTACAATCTTTGGTTCAAAGACGGTATTTTTTATAGATTACGAGACTACACCCAGTATTTGTGCCTTATTGCAATACCGAAATGTTGAATTTTATAATCATCAGGAACCACAACAATTATCAAAAGTTTTAAACGGCCATTCTGAGAAGGTAATTATTGTTGATGGACTTTATGAATGGCTCGGTTATACTGGTCCGATTAGTGAAATTGTTCGGATTGCAAAAGAAAATCAGACAACGATTATTGCCAATGAATTGAATTCTTTTGGGCTCTTGGGCAGAGATGGCAGAGGTTTTGTTGATCTATACTATCTTTATGATGAGATCAATATTGAAATCGGTAGTTTCAACAAGTATATCGGTGGTTATGGAGCATATCTCGGTGCCAAAAAATATCTGATAAACAAAATTATTGAAAATACAAATGGGGTATATTTGCCTATGCCGAAATTTATGCTTGCAGTAAATATTGCCGGAATTGAAGTATTAAAAAACGAATCAAAAAATCGCACTTTGTTATCAAAACTCTGGACCCATAGCCGTTTTTTCATAAATCGTTTAAAACAAATCGGATTAAAAACAATGAGTGAAACACCTATTATAGTAATTATTTTTAATAATAACGAAGAAGCCGAAACCTTTGGAAGACGCCTCTTTAATGATGGAATAATAGTAAATGCGAATAAAGAACGAATAAGAATAGTAATATCAATTGAACACTCCCGTGCTGATTTAGACTATACACTTGACCGGATAGAGGCACATTTCAAAGACATGGGTATAGTTTATCCATCAATTAAAGCGGGTGTTGACTTATCACCGTAAATTGAATATAATTTGCACTTAAAAGGAGGTAAAATGGCAATTTTATTAGCACTATTGGTTACTATTTTGCCACAGGATTATGTTAATCTATTGATGAGAGAGGATTATGAATCTGCGGCAGAATATTGTAAAAAAATGATAAATGAATCTGCGGGCTTTAGATGGAAATTAGAACTTGGTGATTTATACTTTGATAAACTTGATGAACCACTAAAGGCACAACAAATTTATCAGGATATTTTGGATAAATATGGTCAGAAGGATGGTTGGGTCTATTATCGTCTTGGTTTGGTTCTTGAGGAACAGGAAGATTATTTAGATGCGGCGAAGGCATTTGAAATAGTTGCGACCCGTTTTCGGACATCTCCTTTAGACTCCTTTGCCCTTTCTGGCGTTGAGCGCTGTTTCAAAAAAAATTATCAGGATACGGTTGCCCTTGTTGATGGTTACAGGATCACCCGTTTAGAACTTGATGAACAGCTGACAAGACAGTCACCATTTGCCAAAAAGGATGAAAAATCAGTTCTTGACCAGATGATTCTGGAAAGACTGCTGTATATCCAGGGGTTAAAGAACAATGTTAAGGCAATGCCTGAATACAGAAATTTGATAAAGCAGTCACGAAATGCAATTTTGTTAGACGAAGTTAGAACAGTCAATGTATTAGCCAGGGCAGGACCAACCGACAAAGAAATGCGTAGTTATTATCAGAAAAATAAACATAACTATAAATTATCCAGGGAAGTTAGAGGAAAAGAGATTGTCGTTGAATCTGAGAGTCTTGCTTATTTTATAAGGGATTCTTTGAGAAAAGATATTGCAAGTTTTGACACAATGGCAAAGTTATACTCCACGGCACCAACAAAGAACGGTGGTGGTGAGATGGGCATCGTTATTGCCGGTACAAAACCTAAAGATGTGGAAGACCTATTATTCAACATAAAATTGAATACCCTTTCCAACCTTGTAAAATTTGATAATAAGTTTGGATTATATATTGTTTACGATAGAAAAAAAGAGCGTTTCCGCAGTTTTGATGAAGTAAAATCCCAGGTAGAAGCAGCAGTGCGTGCCGAAAAAACCCAGAAGATAGAAGAACAATTTTTAAAAAGCCTAAAATCAAAAGCAAAGTTCGAAATCTTTAAGGATAGTATCATTACTGATTCTACACAGAAATCTAAATCAAGGATTGTGGCAATGATAAATGGCCGTACTATTAAATTCGACGATGTAGAGATTGAAAATGCCTCCCAGCCTATGTTTGCTCGTATGGATATTTCTAAACCTGAGGAATTTGAGAAGGTTCTTGAATCATTAATTGAAGAAGAATTGAAATTAGAAATTGCGGAACAGAATAAATATTATCTTAACGATGGTTTTATAACAAAATACCACGACGCAGTAAAAAGGGCGCTTGAGCAGGGTCTATATACAAAAATTGTCCTTCAGAATGCGGCGGTTGATTCATCAGAAATAATAGAATACTACAATGCTCACAAAGAAGATATGAAAATACCTGAAACAATCAGGTGCCGTGAAATTGCAGTTAATAGTAAAGAACAGGCGCAAAAGATTCATGATGAACTGGTAAAATATTATGGTGAGAGAAAATCTATCATTCCATTTTTAAGCAAAAAAGCGAAGATAACCGACTACACGATGTTTGACTCTCTTGCCAAAACAAATTCAGTTGCCTATACGAAGAATCGAGGTGGTGATACAGGTCCGTTAACAAAGGGATCAAGACCAAAAGAGTTTGAAGATGTAGCCTGGAAAATGAAGATCGGTGAGATTAGCAAAGTCTTCCTTGTTGGTGATTCTAACTGGACTTTTATAACAAAAACTGAACATACACCTACTCGATATCGGGCACTTGATGAGATAAAATCCTCAATAGAAATGAATCTGCTTAGAGAAAAACAGCGTAAGATTGCTGATGATTATCTAAAAAAGATGAAGGAAGAAGCTGATATAAAAATCATGCTACCTGAACCAGTAAAGACCGAACCTGAAGAAAAAGGAGAAGGTACAGAGCAACCAAAAAATTTAGAACCTGGCCCAAAGGAATAATGCCGGAATTAAGAAAAGACCCGGTTTTGGGCCGCTGGGTCATTATTTCGACTGAACGGGCAAAGAGGCCAAAAGATTTTAAGTTTGAACCAGAACAAAAAAAAATTACACCGCAGGAATGTCCTTTCTGCCCCAGCAATGAAAATGAAACACCACCCGAAATTTATGCAATAAGACCCAGCGAAACCTCTCCAAATTCTCCAGGTTGGAATCTAAGAGTTATTCCAAATAAATTTCCCGCATTGCGTATTGAAGGTGACCTCAATCGTCGGGGTGAAGGTATATATGACAGAATGAACGGCATTGGTGCCCATGAAGTAATAATTGAAACACAAGAACATCAATATGACCTGGCAGATTTGCCCAATGATTCTTTTTCCCAGCTTGTTACAACCTATCAGAAAAGAATGCTGGATTTGAAAAAAGATCCGAGATTGCGTTATGTAATGATATTTAAAAACTTTGGAGCAATTGCCGGCGCATCACTTGAACATAGCCATTCACAATTAATTGCTACCCCTATCATTCCCAAGAGGGTGATAGAAGAAATGGATGGAGCAAAGAGATATTTTGAATACCGGGACCGTTGTATATTCTGCGATATTATTGCCCAGGAGACCCGGATAAGCAAACGAATGGTCTCAGAAAATAATAACTACATTGCCATCTGCCCATTTGCACCGCGCTTTCCTTTTGAAATCTGGATTTTACCCAGGCATCATATTTCAAACTTTGAAGACACTGCTGAACCTGAACTTAATGACCTTGCAACTATATTAAAGGACTGTTTGATGAGACTAAAAAAAGCTCTAAATACTCCACCCTACAATTTTATTATCCACACGACGCCAATAACATTAAAAGGTATAGAATTTTATCATTATCATATTGAAATCATTCCGGTCCTCACACGCATTGCAGGTTTTGAATGGGGGACAGGCTTTTATATAAATCCTACTGCACCTGAAGAATCAGCATCTTATCTGAAGAATGTTATATAAATCCGGCTATCGGGTTATCATGGGACCAGCATGAAGGATATCAGGATATTAGATAATCAGAGGATTTTTTTTCTGATATCCTGTTATCCTGGCAACCATTGCCTGATATTCTGGTATGCTGATGTCCTAGAGTAATGAAAGTTGCCTTTGTTACCTCCGAAGCAGTGCCTTATGCTAAAACCGGTGGCCTTGCTGATGTTGTAGGTACACTGCCTGTGTATCTTAAGCAATTAGGTATTGAAACTAATATAATTATGCCGATGTATAAAGGCATTAGAGCCGAAAAAATAATGGAATTAAATATAGATTTTGATGGACAGAAAAGGGTAGGGGTTTATAAAAACAATTCTGCATATTTTATTGATTATGCGGAATATTTTCTAAGAGATGGTCTTTATAGCTCACCATCAGGAGATTATCCGGATAACTGTGAGCGTTTTACCCTGTTTGCCCGAAGCGTAATCGCGCTGTTAGAGAAAGTCAAATTTGATATTGTTCATTGTCATGACTGGCAGACCGGATTGATTCCATTATACATAAAGAGGATTGGTTTAACAACCAGAACAATATTCACAATCCATAATCTTGGCTACCAAGGCAAATTTCCAAAGGAAAAATTTCCAATTCTTGGCCTTGAGTACGAATATTTTACACCCGAAGGTATTGAGTTTTACGGCGATATTAATTTCCTGAAGGCTGGCATTCTTTACGGAGATATAATAACTACTGTTTCACCAACCTATGCCAGGGAGATTCAAACAAAGGAATATGGATTTGGACTTGAGGGAGTATTAACGAAAGTAAATTATAAGTTATATGGTATTCTTAATGGCATTGACTATCAGATATGGAATCCAGAAAAAGACACTTTGATTTATGAACCATACATTGATTTTAAAGGAAAACAGAAAAATAAATTAGAATTAACCAATGAATGTTTTCTTGATTATAAAAAACCATTAATCGGAATGGTCTCAAGAATTGCCGGGCAAAAAGGGTTTGATATTTTAGTAAAGGGGCTTGATGATATTATTGCATTGAATTATAATTTTGTACTCCTGGGATTTGGTGAGGAGTACTACTGCAAAAAACTGAAAAAGTTTGGGAATGCGTATCCGGGCCAGGTTTCTGTCAACATTAAATTCAATGAGATGATTGCCCATCGCATCTATGCGGGTAGCGATTTTTTCTTGATGCCTTCAAGATACGAACCCTGCGGTTTGGGCCAGATGATTAGTCTAAAATATGGAACCGTGCCCATAGTACACAAAACAGGCGGACTTACTGATACGGTAATTCAATTCAATCCTGTAGATTTTTCAGGCAATGGTTTTCTTTTTGAAACCTATTCTGCTGAGGCTTTGATCAATACCTTAAAAACTGCGTATTGGGTCTATCTTCAAAAAGAAATTTTTGAAAAACTTTCAGAAAATTGTATGCGATATAATTTTTCCTGGAAACGCTTGGCAGGTGAATACAAAAAATTGTACGAAAAATCGATTAAACGAACAACTTGACTTTTATTGAAAATTAAATATAGTTATTTATCCGCAATAGTCCGCGTTGTAATCCGCATTAAACAGGGGTTTGTGCGGAGCACAAATAAGGAGGTAATTTATGGCGATGCCTAAATCTGAATATATCTGGATGGACGGAAATTTTATTAAATGGGATGATGCAAAGATTCATATTTTATCCCATGTAATACATTATGGAACCGCTGTTTTTGAAGGATTAAGATGCTATGATACACCAAAAGGGTCGATGATATTGCGTTTAAAAGAACACACTGACCGGTTATTTAATTCAGCAAAGATTTATCGTATGGAGATACCATATACGCAGGAGCAAATAAACAATATTACCAATGAACTAATAAAAAAGAATGGGTTAAAATCCGCATATATAAGACCCATTGCGTATCGTGGTTACAATGAACTTGGCGTGAATCCATTTCCTAATCCAGTCTGCGTTGCGATTGCCACGCTACAATGGGGTAAGTATCTCGGAGCCGATGCGTTGGAAAATGGCATAGATGTGATGGTATCATCCTGGAACAGAATGGCACCAAATACTTTCCCTGCAATGGCAAAGTGTAGTGCCAATTATATGAATTCCCAGTTGATAAAAATGGAAGCAATTGTTTATGGTTTTGTTGAAGGGATTGCCCTTGATAACACTGGTTATGTAAGTGAAGGGTCAGGAGAAAATATATTTGCGGCAAAAAATGGCGTTGTTTATACACCACCACTTCATGCCTGTATCCTACCCGGTATTACCCGTAATTCAGTCATCCAGCTCTGTAAAGATTTGGGAATCCCTCTTGTTCAGGAGATGTTGAACCGTGAATTTCTATATCTTTCCGATGAAGTGTTCTTCACAGGTTCAGCAGCCGAGATTACACCCATAAGAACAATTGATAAAATACAAATTGGTGAAGGTAAAGCAGGACCAATTACAAAGAAGTTGCAGAAATATTTTTTTGATATTATTGAAGGTAGAATAGAAGATAAACACGGCTGGCTCACAAAGATTGGTTAAATGGTTGGATGGTTTGATGGTTGGATAGTTGGATGAAGATCGGGATTGGTGCTGATCATCGAGGGTTCAATTTAAAATCAAAAATAAAAGAGTTTTTAATAAACAATTCCAAGAGGGTGATTGACTTTGGTACATATTCTGATGAGCCAGCTGATTATCCTGAGATTGCGTTAAAAGTAGCCCATGCCGTAGCAAAAAAGAAAATTAAATTTGGAATTATTATATGTTTTAGTGGACAGGGCATGGCAATAACCGCGAATAAAGTTAAAGGCATCCGTGCAGCAATCTGCATAGACAAAGAAATTGCTTATTATGCAAGGGCGCATAATGATGCCAATATTCTTGTCTTACCCGCGAGGAATATCACATACAGAAGGCAATGGTTTCCGATTATTAAAACATTCTTTAATACGAAGTTTGAAGGTGGCAGACACAGACGGCGATTGAATATCATACGAAAATATGAAAAGGTATACCATAAATCCTGATTTAATTCAGGTTTTTAAATGAAGGTTCTGCCTGTTGCCTTTGATTCCTTGGGTGCGCGCAGTATGGCGACCTATGTCGAAACCAAGGATGTAAAAATATTCATTGACCCAGGAGTATCTGTATCACCGGACCGTTACTCATTGCCGCCACATAAAGTTGAGATTGACCGACATAGAAAACTCTGGGATGATATAAAAAAATGGGTAGCCCTTTCAGATATAGTAATAATAACGCATTATCACTATGACCATCATAATCCCAACGAACCTGAGATCTTTAAAAATAAAGACATCTTCATCAAAAATCCGCGTGAGTTCATCAATGAAAGCCAAAAGCATCGTGCCTCATATTTTCTGGTTCAGATTGAAGACTACGGCCGTAATGTTATAACTGCGGATGGTATGTGCTACAATTTTGGCAGTACAAAATTAACATTTTCTAAACCGGTATTTCATGGACTTTCTAACCGTCTTGGTTTTGTCCTTATGGTTATGATAGAAGAAGAATCAAAATTCATCTTTAGTTCAGATATTCAGGGCCCCCTGAATGAAGAACCGGTCAATTTTATCGTAGAAAATCAGCCAGAAACCATATTTCTTGATGGTCCCGCAACCTACCTGCTTGGTTCTTACTACAAAAAAAGTGATATTGATTGTGCAACCAATTATTTAAAAAAGATAATCAATGAATCCCGGGTCAAAAATTTCATTATTGACCACCATCTACTTCGTGATCTGAACTGGCAAAATTTCTTAAATAATCTTCGAAACTTGAATAATAACTCTACTGTCCAATCTGCCGCAAGGTTTCGTGGAGAAGAAGAAGACCTGTTAGAGGCAAAACGCAAAGATTTTTATGAGGGTAAAATTCCCTTTGTAAACAATTATGGATAACAATAATGGCAAAACACCGTGAATTAGATAGTATAAAAGAACTGAACATCTATGCTGAGAAAATCTATGGTGAGATTAGCAAAGTCATCATCGGTCAGCATCAGGTTATTGAGCAGGTTCTCATCTCCCTGTTCTGTAATGGCCATTCTCTGATAATCGGTGTGCCCGGACTTGCCAAGACTATGCTTGTCAATACCATTGCACGGATTGTCGATCTGACATTTAATAGAATTCAATTTACACCAGATTTAATGCCTTCAGATATTACCGGCACAGAGGTGATTGAAGAAGATCTCACGACCGGTAAGAGAAATTTCAGATTTGTGAAAGGTCCTTTATTTGCCAATGTCATCCTTGCTGATGAAATAAATCGAGCACCACCCAAAACCCAGTCTGCCTTACTTCAGGCAATGCAGGAATATAAAGTTACATATGCAGGTGAAACCTATTCTTTGCCTGTCCCATTTTTTGTTCTTGCTACACAAAATCCCATTGAACAGGAAGGAACCTACCCTTTACCTGAGGCACAACTTGATAGATTTATGTTTACAATAAATATCGAATATCCTGAGAAAAAAGAGGAGATTGAAATTGTAAAAACAACCACCTCTGCTTATCAGGCAGATTTGAAAAAAATTATTGGCGCTGAAGAATTTATTAATTTGCAGAAAATAATTCGCAGGATGCCGGTGAGTGATGAGATTATAGAAAAGACAGTTACCCTGGTGGAAAAAACGCGACCGGAAAATAATACTGCACCGGACATTATCAAAAAATATGTATCCTGGGGAGCAGGACCAAGGGCATCCCAGTATCTAATTCTTGGAGCAAAAGCTAAGGCAACCCTGGATGGCAGATTTTCACCGAACCTTGAAGATGTTTACTATGTTTGCCATCCAGTTTTAAGACATCGTATAATCGCAAATTTTGCTGCTGAGGCTGAAGGGATAAAATCTGACCATATAATAAATGAATTGCTAAAGACATTTTTGTGATACCGAATAAACAGGGTGGGGGAGATGTAAATAAAAAAGAGGGATGGATACTACCATCCCTCTTAATATATTTTTGCTTTGTCTTGGTTACCGCACGATGGTCATCGTCTTTGATGCCATACCCTCGGTCGTCTCCACACGAATAAAATAAATTCCGTTTGGTAATTCCTGATTATTCAGGTTAAGTGTATATGTGCCTGCAGGTTTTGTCTCGTTTATTAAGTTATTAACCAGTCTGCCAGATGCATCATAGAGTGAAATTTTTACATTACCCTGTTGCTTTGTAACATAAGAGAATTTCGCAAGACCATTTGAAGGATTCGGGGCAAGGGAGATGAACCGGGATATTGTATTTTCTGTTTTATTTTCCACAATACCGGTCCAATCGCTACGGTCAAAATAACAAGCCTGGTTTGGACCTGTCCAGCGCGTATAGACCACACCATATCGGTTTGAACCGAGATATTCGATCGATGGCTTGTCATAATAAGGTTCGTAATCGGCAATCGAAACCGGCGCAGGCCAACCACCAGCATATGCTCGCCAGGTGTAACGCTCTTGCCGGGTAGGCGTATAGTAGCGATAAACAACACCTTGACCAGCACCCCCGCGACAAGCAACATCAGGTGATTCTTCTGTGTTTGTTGAATCACCAATCACGCCCCAGAACCAGTTGCTGCCCCCATTATAAGATGTCAAATAGCGAACATAACCAAGGGATGCACCCATGAAATCGAACACGGTAATAATTGTATCACGCCAGGCACCGATTGCGGTATAATCACCAAAATTGCCAACCGGATAGCGCAGGAATTTGGTCCAGACGTCACCAGAGCTATTGGCATCAATATGGATACTATCGTTATTACTGATGTATGAAGCCCAAATGTAGTATGTAGCGAAGCCTTCATTGCAGGAAGCATCCAAACCGTGATTGGCATAATTTACATTGGTTGGCACTTCGGTCCAGGAAGTAGCTCCAGTATCATCCCAGAAGAATCGTAGATTTCCATTTTTGGTTATCGCAAGATAATAAAGTCGGTTATTGTAATAATCCTGGTTACTGGTCAGGGCAACTTCCAGTATTGAATCGGGCGAAGTAGTGGTAAAGACCGTAACATAGGACGAACCATTGTTAAAATTCGTCTGCGCACCGGTGGCACAGTTGAAACGATAGAGAAACGCCTGATCTTGAGCAGATCCCCGGCCAAAAGCCACATGGCAGAAGTTACCGACAACCGAGGTGCTCACCGATTTCAAATCATAACCAGCCCACCAGTTATAGGTTTCACTCCAACTTAGACCACCGTTGGTCGACCAGTTGAAGCACCAGCAATTCGGGTAGCCATCGCCAGTATACAGAAGAGGGACAAAAAGATTACCAGAAGCGCGATGAATGTCAAGGGCATTAATCTCCACCGAGTCTCTATTGCCGATCCGCACGTCATTACCCCACCGTCCACCCTGAGCCTGTGTTTCAATGGGCACTTTCCAGGCATTGCCGATTGCCATCTCGTTCACATTGGTTATCTTTGCCAGCTCGGGAAACATCTCCAAAGCAACATTATATTTACCGCTGTTCCAGAGGTCTTCGATATTACGTGCCATATCCAGTGCCTGCTGGCTTGCATTCATTTCGAGTTCGATATTAATATGAGAGTTCTGGCGGTCTGACAAAACCATCCTTTCGAGGCCCTTCCAAACCGGTTCTTTCGTAATCGCTGGCTTAAGGGTCCCACGGTCAGTCTTAACGTTTCCTGTGCCAATGTTCACTTCCATGCCTGGAACATAGGGCAACTCGTTGGCAAGCACAAACGGCGCCAAGCACAATATCGCTACTATTACACATTTCTTCATTTTTTCTCCTTTCTTGTTCGGCTTAGCCGTACATACTTCCTGACAGATTTAGGCATTTCTTTTAAGAGCAAATCACCCCCTTTCGTATTTACGCTCAAAAAGTATTAATGTCTTAAGAATCCTTGCTAAACTATGTAGTTAGTATACATATAAAATAACAAATGTCAAGGGGGCAATTGTTCAAACTCAGTAAAATAATGGGACGACACTTACTGCTCTATTACTGTCACTACCCTAATTTGTCTTGTATAGCCTTGTTTCAGCCCTATAATTTCAATATCTCATTTATGTTCTTTATCAATTCCTTTATTTCATCTAATGTCAGGTCACCCATATGGGCAATTCTGAAGGTCTTTTCTTTTAAATCACCATAGCCATTAGAAATTTGGAATCCTCTTTTACCAAGTTCTGAATTCAAATCGGCAACAACAATTTTTCTGGTATTATCCACGCAAGATACAGTAACTGAATGATAGCCTTCTTCCGAGAACATTGCAAAGTTCTTCTTTGTCCAATTACGCACATAATTTGCCATTTCTAAATGTCTTTTGTAGCGATTTTCCATTCCTTCATTAAGAATTTTATCCATCTGTTTGTCCAGGGCATTAAATAGTGAGATTGCTGGCGTGGTCGGTGTCTGCTTATCCTTGTCAAACCTTTTTTGCATTGCATCAAAGTCAAAGTAGTATCCACGGTCGGAAACCGTGCGTGTCTTGTCTAATGCCTTTTGGGTGACTGTACACACAGCAAGTCCAGGGGGCAAAGCAAAACATTTCTGGCTGCTGGTGATACAAACGTCAATACCAAGTTTGTCAATCTCAACCTTGTCTCCCATCAAAGAACTTACTGTATCTACGAGCCAGAGCACATCAGGAAATTTCTTCATCACGTCGGCGATTTGTTCGACTGGTGCCCGCACACCAGTTGATGTTTCGTTTTGAACCATTGCGAATGCCTCGTATTTTCCTGTCTTGAGTTTATCTTCAATCATCTCGGGCTTTATCGCCTTGCCCCAGGGCACTGTAATTGCATCGGCATTCTTGCCGCAAGCTTTGCTTATTTTAAACCATCTATCACTGAATGCCCCATTCACACCATGAAGCACATTTTTGACAACACAATTGCGAATTGAACCTTCCATCACACCAGTGCCTGATGATGTAAATACATAGACATAGTTTTTTGTATTTAGGGCAGTTTTGATTTTGTTGTTAATGCCTTCACAAAGGGCACCGAAGTCCTTTGACCGATGGCCGATCATCGGTTTTGCCTGCGCCTGTAATATATCGTCCCTGACCTCAGTCGGTCCAGGAATGAAAAGTTTCTTATGCATATGTCCTCCTTCGGATAAATGCCTAAAAGTCCAAAATGCCTAAATGCCTAAATGTTATTGACTCCATTTATAAATAATTGTCGAAAGAATTTTAATTGGTTCAATACATTCATTGACGTGCGATTAACTATCTCTTTATTTAATAATTTTCGGTCAATTATTATTCTCAGCCAGTATCTTGTTTCTTTAGCCTCTTTAAATGCAACATCAATTTTACAGATAAAGTCGTTCAATGTCAATGAGTCGTCGGCTTCCTCAAGATTAGAACCTACTGAAGTACCTGATTTGCAAATTTGTCTTCTTATTACCCTGCCTTCATCAGTATTTGGTAATTTTGATGCAAGGTCTAATATAACTATTGCGAATTTATATGTTCTCTCTTTTAGCTCGGCGCTTTTGCTAAATTTTTTTCCAATTTTTTTAGGCATTTAGGTAATTTAGGTATTTGATGTAATTTTTACCCATATCTCTCTGGTTCTTGGTCCATCAAATTCGCAAAAAAATATACCTTGCCACGTGCCCAACACAAGTTTTCCATCTTCAATAAAGAGACTCCTTGACGAACCAATGATCGCTGCCTTAATATGGGCATCTGCATTTCCTTCGGAATGTGAATACCGTGAATGATAGGGGATAAGTTTGTTCAGAGTCTCGGTGATATCTTCTTTAACTGATGGGTCGTAGTTTTCATTTATGGTTATACCAGCAGTTGTATGCGGGCAGAATATGTGGACAATTCCATTCTTAATTTTATTCTTTTCAACAACTTTTTTAATTTCAGATGTTATATCCACGAGCTGACACCGTTGGTTCGTTGAGATTCTGAATTTTTCAATCACGACACATTATATCTATTTTATACGCTATGTCAACCATAAACTGTCTCAGAACAGTGGATTTTCTGCAAAAAATCGTTTTCTTGTGTCTGATAATATATATTATGTAAACTAAAGAATGTAGAACAAAATACCTATCCCTTCAGCGCACTTGGCCTAAAATATTTACTCAAATGTTAATAGTTTTAATTATAATCCCCCTTCTTCCCCCTTTAACAAAGGGGGAAGATAGCGTGATTTATCACGCAAGCCTGACCACGTCAATGTTAATAATCAATGTAACAACAGAGTTTACTCTGCATTTTTTTAATAAAGATTGATTTCTTTTTACAATTGTATATAATTATCAATGATTGGAACAATTACAAATACTGTACTTGTGCTTACAGGCAGTGTAATTGGGATATTCCTACAAAAAGGTATTCCGGATAATATAAAAAAGATAATTATGATTGGACTTGGTATATTTACCTGTGTATTAGGTTTAAAAATGGGTTTTCAGATGGAAAAACCGATTATTACAATTGTAAGTCTGGTTCTTGGTGGTATTGTTGGTGAGGTCATAAAAATTGAAGAATCAATTGAAGTAATAGCGGAAAAGTTCAAGAAAATCAGCAGGTTTTTAGAAACTGGAACATTCAGCCAGGGGTTTGTCACTGCCAGTATCTTATTTTCAGTAGGACCTATGACAATCCTCGGCTGTATTCAAGACGGGCTTTTGCATAGACCTGAACTCTTAATTACAAAATCAATAATGGACGGAATATCCGCAATTATTCTCACCTCTACCCTGGGCATTGGTGTAATTTTCTCTGCAGTTGTGGTGTTATTATTTCAGGGCTCCATGACCCTGCTTGCAAGCCAGTTACATTTCCTTGGCGAGCCGCATTATTTGAATGATTTCACAGGTATTGGGGGTATGCTTGTATTTGGAATCGGCATCAGACTCTTAGGTATTAAAGAGATAAAAGTCGGCAATTTCCTGCCTGCATTATTGTTTGTCATTTTGTTAAAATTATTATGCTAAAAATGTTGAACGATGCAAAAATCTTAATAAACCGTAAATAAAACTTTGTCTTCGTATGATTTTAATCTGCCCTTTGCACGTGCCTCAAGTTCATATTTTCCTGGTTTTGGTTGCCAGAGATAAGTTGATTTATTCTCACATAAATTTTTGCCATTTAAATGGAGAGTGAATGATTCAATACTTGAATCACACTGCACCTTAAATACAATTGCCTGGTTTCTATATGGAATCTGAGGGTCCAGTTTAAAGATGTCACCATTTTGCGGATGGATAATGCGAAATCCTCCAATATTGTTACGGACAGGGACAAGCCCTGTCCCTACAGGATCCATCTCACCAATGTAGGGACAGCACTTGCGGCTGTCCGTCAAACCTCCACAATAAAAACAGGTATCTTTTGGTTCTGTTCCAGGAATATAAATCTCTTCAATTATGGGACAACCTTTTCCTGCAATCAACCCGGTCTTTGCACAGATTTTTGAGTGAACCAATGATTTTGGCTCTTCAAAACCTGCAGGATACTCATTCCTGTGTAACTCAATCATTATATCCCTGAACAAAGGCGCGGCACCAGAAATACCTGAGACACCATTCATTGGCGTACCATCAAAATTTCCAACCCAGATACCAACAGTATACTTTTTCGTAAAACCGATGCACCAGTTGTCCTTGAAATTTTTTGTGGTGCCAGTCTTAACCGCGCAGGGAAATGGCAGATTTAGTGGCGAATCACCACCAAATGCCTTTATCCTGCTTGAATTGTCAGCAAGGACATCAGTGACAATATATGCTACTTCCTCACTGAAAAACCTCTCCCCTATTCTTTTTTTATCATCTTTTAGAAATTTGAATGCTGACCAGATGCCATTATTTGCGATTGCCCTGTAGGCATTAGCAAGTTCAATGAGTTTAATTTCGGCAGCACCCAGCGAAAGTGAAAGACCATAAAAATTTGGTTGTTTAAAAAGGCTCGTAAAATGGAGATTGGTCAAGAAAGTATAAAATTTTTCTACACCCATTCGTTCCAATAAATAAACCGCAGGCACATTGAATGAAGAACCGAGAGCCTCTCTTGCCCTGACAAGTTTATGATATTTTTCACCGTAGTTTCTTGGTGCGAAGATTGTGCCGTCTGCGAGTTTGAATTCAGTTATTGTATCATTCATCAAATAACTTATAGGATATCCATTTGATAGTGCAAGAATATATAAAAAAGGTTTTAAACTTGAGCCAGGCTGGCGTAATGACAGACATCCATTTACCTGTCCTTCTTTTTCATCAAAATAGTCTTTTGAACCAACGAGTGCAAGTATTTCTCCAGTCTTTGTATCCATTACAATCACTGCACCTTGATGCACATTATATTTTTTTAAACTTTTAATTGACGTAAATAGCATTTTTTCTAAATTCTCCTGCAAAGAAATATCTATTGTTGAAGTAATGGTTGAATGCACATTTTCTTTTGTTTGTGACAAGACAAAATCCACAAAGTGGGATGCCCTGAAAATAATATTTTTCTTATCGATTTGAAATGGTTCTTTTAGTGCACAAAAATATGTTGTAGAATCAATACATTCTTCTTTTAAAAGTTTGTTTACAATCATACTCTTTTCATTATTTAATAACTCCTGATTTTTAAATGGGTTTATTATTCCGGGCGATTTTGGCAGGGCAGCAAGTATACAGCATTCACCAATTGATAATTGCTTTGCGGATTTTCTAAAATAAAACTGTGCTCCTGCCTCTACCCCGTATGTTTGACTTCCATACGGTACGCGGTTAAGATATATCTCAAGGATCTCAGCCTTATTTAAATGTAGTTCAAGTTTCAGGGCATAAAGGATTTCAAGTATTTTGGTAAAGATTGTCCTTTTTTTGTGATTTAATATTATTTTCGCTTCCTGCATTGTAATCGTTGATCCACCGGAAACAATTTTATGATATCTAAAATTTTCATAGACGGCGCGATATAGTGAAACTAAATCTACCCCTTTATGCAGAAAAAATCTTCTATCTTCTCTAATAATAGTCGCCTTAACCATATCTGGTGTAATCTCCTTAAGGTCTTTCCAGACACTGGTCTTGTAATCTTTTGATAGAATATCACGGAGCAGGATACCATTGCGGTCAAAGATCTGAAATGAACGAAATTGTGGATGAAGCGAATTTTGACTGGGTGGAATGATAAAAAAAATTGCTATGGCAATAATAATTCCGCATAAAAGGTATAAAACCAATCTAATCATAAAGTAAGTTTATTCATTTATAGCCAACAATCAAGGGATAAGTAAAACCAGGTCAGCATCCACCTTGACAGAATCAATTTTTTGCAGTAAAATTCCTCTCGATGAACCATACAGAAGCCGAAATCATTATCTGCGAAAAATGTGGCAAGGAAAATAATCCTTATGCCACCCAATGTTCAAGTTGTGGTAACTCTTTCCACAAGGACATCTACAAAGGATTATGGCAAAAAAATATCGTTATTACTTTAGTGCTTTTCTTTATCCCATTTGTTATTCTCTTTTATATTGTAAATTATGAAGTTTCAGCAAATTCTGAGAGGCAAATAAAAAATAGCCTTGACTATTCGGTTGAGGTTAATGTCCGAATTATTAAATCTTTTCTTGAGGAGAGAGAAAAAAATCTTCTCTCCATTAACCGAGTAGATTTTCCTGGTATTAAGCAATTGAAAGTAAAAAATAAAGAGTTTTCGCAATTTATTAAAAAAAGTGAATGGTTTGATTTTATTGCAATTGCTGACCGTGGTGGTGAAATAATATTCTCAACAAGTGGTATTAAGGCGGATATCAGTGACCGGGAGTATTTCAAAAAGGCGTTAAGTGGTGAGGTGTTTAATAGCAGTATCTTCTATTCAGAAATACTTAATAAAAACGCAATGGTAATTTCAGCACCACTATTAAATCAAGATAATAAAACTATTGGCGTTATATTTGTTTCTATATCTTTACCAAAATTCTATAATCTGATCCTTGATTTGCGAATCGGAAAGACCAGCGAAATCTTCCTTGTAGACGAACAGGGTAGGTTTTTGTCGCCATCCAAACTTGGTGGTGATGTGCTAAAACAGAAAGGGTATTATGAAAAAGATTCAAACCCTCATCAAGGCGATGGCGAAGTAATTACCCATCGTGATTATCGCGGTGAAAATGTAATCTGCGCGTATAGAAAGTTTACTAAGCCCAGCTGGTTTCTGGTTTCAGAAATGGACATAAAGGAGGCTTTGGCTCCAGTCAATGCTTTAAAAAAATTGATAATGTTAATCTTCGCTTTTTTTGGTTCGTTTTTGTTATTTTCAGCAATTTTCTTCTCTAACCAGGTAACGAATCTACTCAAATCCCTTACTTTAAATTTGAAGTCAGCATTTGATGATATCAGCAGTAAAAAACTAATGATTGATAAGATCAATGCAGAGCTCAGAAAAAGACTGAAAGAGTGTGAAAGTTTAAGTAAGAAATTAGGTATTTCTGAGTCATACATAAAAGGTATCATAAATAGTATCCCCAGCGCAATGATTGCTATTGATAAACACTATCAAATTACTTACTGTAACAACTTTGCAAAAAATTTTTTTAAAATGAAAGATATTGATGGTTATAAGGATATATTTCAGGTTTCTCCATTATTTGAAGATAAAGAAATCAAAGATAGAATAACAAACATTTTTGACAAAAACACGGCATTTAATATTGAAAGGAAATCTATGGTAATTGATGGAAACCAGACAATTTTAAGCATATCTGGTTTTCCTGTGGATTCTGCTGAAGGCGTAGGTTCTGCCACTATCCTAATCAATGACATTACAACCAATGAGCAGATGCGAACACAGATGGCAGATTACGAAAAACTCTCTGCTTTGAGCCAGCTTGCCCTGGGTGCTGCGCATGAAATTAATAATCCTTTGTTAGGTATTACCTCCTATATTGAATTACTTCTTGAAGAAGAGATGGATGTGGAAAAGAAGGCGCGGGCAAAAGAGGTGCTTGATAATGCCTATCGCATTTCAGAAACAATCAAAGGACTTCTGAATTTTGCTCGACCTACGCCACCCAAATTCATAAAGATAAATCTGAACACGCTAATTGAAGAGACAGTCTCTTTTCTGAGCCACCAGCCTTTGTTCAGGAAGATTAAAATTGAAAAGAATCTTTCTGATACAATTTCCCAGATAACAACAGATGCCAATCAAATCAGGCAGGTTATGGTAAATATTCTGTTGAATGCTGCACAATCAATTGAAGATAAAGGCATGATTTCAATCAGTACCAACAAAGTGAAGTTTGAGGACTATGTGGAGATAAAAATTGCTGATACAGGTTGCGGCATACCTCCTGAAAATCTAAGAAAAATATTTGAACCATTCTTTACAACCAAAAAAGGTAAAGGTACCGGTCTCGGTTTGAGTATCAGTCTCAGTTATATAAAAAATCATAAAGGTGATATCTTTGTTAATAGCGAAGTCGGTAAAGGCACTGAAGTAAAAATCATCCTTCCTGTTCGACAGGAAGGAATAGACCATTCCGAGGTTGTCGATGAGTGAATCAGTACTTATCATTGATGACGAAGTTTTGACCCTCAATAATTTGAAAAGGGCACTGGAAAAAGAGGGGTACGAAATTTTTCTGGCAGATTCTGGTGAATTGGGTCTCAAAATATTTCAAGAACACTATCCCAATTTAGTACTGGTTGATTTAATGCTACCGGGTATCGATGGAATCGAAGTATTGAAGAAAATTAAGGAGGTAGATGTAAATACAATCGTGATCATGATCACTGCATATGAAATAATTGAAAAGGCGGTTCAAGCAATGAAACTCGGAGCATATGATTACCTGTTGAAACCATTTAGAATCCAAGATTTAAAATTGGGAATCAAAAGGGCGCTTGAATTACAGCGCTTGAGACTGAAAGTATCAGAGACAATTGAGACAGAAAAGGGGAAATACTATTTTAGCAAAATTGTAGCAACGAGTAAGAAAATGGCTGAAGTTTTAAATATTGCTCGTCGCATTGCAATGCTTGATAAAACAACTGTCTTGATTAGAGGTAAAAGTGGTGTAGGTAAAGAACTCCTTGCCCGGGCAATTCATTATAATAGTCCGCGTGCTGATAAATCATTTATTGAAATTAACTGTGCAGCGATTCCGGAAAATTTGCTGGAGAGCGAGCTCTTCGGGTATGAACCCGGTGCATTCACTGATGCCCGGCGTCGCAAATATGGAATTCTTGAAAAAGCAGATAAGGGCACAGTCTTTCTTGATGAAATCGCTGATATGCCGATATCACTTCAGGCAAAAATTCTTAAGGTACTGGAAGAACAGACCTTTGTGAGGCTCGGAGGCGTGACCTCGATAAAAGTAGATGTAAGAATAATAGCTGCAACGAATAGAGATCTGAAGAGAGAAATAGAGCAAAGAAATTTTCGTGAGGACCTCTACTACCGATTAAATGTAGTACCTATATATATCCCTCCTCTAAGAGAGCGGAGAGAAGATATTATTCCTTTAACTCTCAATTTTATCAAGGAATTTAATCAAGAATTACACCGTTCCTACAAGGGAATATCTGAATCCGCGGCTGAAATTTTCTTAAATTATGATTGGTCTGGCAATGTTCGCGAATTAAGAAATGTTGTAGAAAGGATAATGGCGCTATATCCTGTTGACCAGATAAAACTGGAACATCTGCCCAATGAGTTAAAGCAGTCTCCTCTTCAAGGTAAAATTCTCCCGGCTGATGAAACCATTAGGGACAAGAAATTTCTTACGCTTGAGGAGCTGGAAAAGGAGTACATAAAGGAAGTCCTAAAGTTCACAGGTGGTAACAAAACAAAGGCAGCAAAAGTCCTGGGAATACACCTCACATCTCTTTTGAGAAAGCTAAAGTCAAATAAATAGTAAACATAAAATACCTTAATAGCATTTTGCAATAGCAATTAGCAATGGTCTACTGCAAATTGCTATACTTCAGATAAAAACCTCCTGATATTTCAACACAAAATTCTGGCACATCTTTTGCATTATATAAGGGTATGAAGGAGGCCGCAATGAACAATAACAACAATAAAAAGAGATACGATCCATTTATTGAGGCAACTTATCAGTATGAAAAAGCCGCAGCTACACTGGATATAGAGCCCTGGATTTATAATCGGCTAAAATATCCAGAGAAGGAGTTAACTGTTCATATTACAGTAACAAGAGATAATGGCAAAGTGGAAACTTTTACAGGCTTCAGAGTTCAGCATTCAACAATCAGGGGCCCTGGAAAGGGAGGAATAAGATACAGCCCTGATGCGTCATTAGAAGAGTGCAAGGCGCTTGCAGCATGGATGACGTGGAAGTGTTCGGTTCTGAACCTGCCCCTTGGTGGAGCAAAAGGGGCGGTTATCTGTAACCCACCTGAAATGAGTGAATCAGAGCTTGAAAGATTAACCAAGGAATATACTTATGCAATAAAAGAAATAATCGGTCCCAACAAGGACATCCCTGCTCCTGATGTCTGGACCAATGCCCAGACGATGGCATGGATATGTGATGCATATAGCAGATATGTAGGTCATTTTGAACCTGCAGTTGTGACAGGGAAACCACTTTCAATTGGTGGCTCAAAAGGCCGTTCTGGGGCTACAGGTCTGGGAATGTATTTTACATTACTTGAAACATCAAAACACCTTGAAATCCCATTAGAAGGAAAAAGGGTCTGCATTATTGGATATGGTAATGTCGGTTCTTCTATTGCACGGTTACTCCATGATTATGGTTGCAAGATAATTGCGATCACTGATATTTATGGCGGGATTTACAATAAAAATGGAATTGATATAAAAGAGCTCGACCAATATGTCAGCCAGACAAAGACTGTAAAAGGATTCGGAAAATACGATTCAATAACAAATGAGGAACTGCTTTCCCTTGATTGTGACATTCTTCTTCCGTGCGCGATTGAGGGAATGATAAATGATAGTAATGCCCACAAGATAAAAGCGAAAAT
>Ga0172364_10000596_pt1 | contig 25976 bp, 29 predicted proteins | sample LakKivSesite10cm_FD_114545 | JGI IMG/M metagenome (GOLD analysis project Ga0172364, IMG submission 114545) | Sediment microbial communities from Lake Kivu, Rwanda - Sediment site 10cm | ecosystem: Environmental > Aquatic > Freshwater > Lake > Sediment | place: Rwanda: Western Province, Lake... | reverse complement strand
GTCCTTGGCCGCGAAAAGAAGCGTTACGGTCTTATGCTCTTTGACCGCGTCCTTTAGTTTTCCCAAGGCGGGATTTTTGAGTAACTCCCGGCGGTACCTCTTCTTGAACTCCGCCCATTTCTTTGGGTCATGGCCGAACCACTGCCGCAATTCCGCCGAAGGCGCAGCGTCTTTCAGCCACAAATCAAGCTCCGCACGCTCTTTTGAGACTCCTCGCGGCCAAAGACGATCGACAAGCACGCGGAAGCCGTCGGTCTTGTCCGCTTTTTCATAAACCCGCTTTAGTTTAATTACCATCGTGCCCTTAATTATATCTTAGCCCAAGATCATCTGTTCAAGTTGTTTTTATTCGCTGATTTGGCCTGGCCTTGGCCAACCACACGCGGGCGGTGCCCGGTGCCGCCGATCGAAAAGCCGGTTAATTTTCCGAGAGTCTGGTTCTGGTGGGCGGTGCAGGGTTCGAACCTGCGACCCCCGGTTTGTAAGACCGATACTCTGCCGCTGAGCTAACCGCCCTTGTCAACCGGCATAGTTTAGGGTAAAAGAAAGAGTCCCGGGTGTCAAGGAAACCGGTCCGGGCAATTTGACATACCAGAGGGCCTATGCTAAATTTTATGGGCATCGTCATTGGCTGGAAGGGCTTATAATATGTATGCAGTTATTTTGAGCGGCGGAAAGCAGTACCGGGTGGAAGAAGGCGAGGTCGTCTCCGTCGAGAAACTCGATGCGGTGCCGGGCCGGAAGATCGATTTTGACCGTGTTCTCCTTCTGGAAGACGGACAGAATATCACCGTCGGAGTCCCGGAAATCGCCGGGGCCGTGGTCACTGCCGAAGTCATCGAGACTTACAAAGATGAGAAGATCATAGTCTTCAGGAAAAAAAGAACGAAACAATTCCGGCGGACCAGGGGACATCGTCAGCAATTGACCAAAGTCCGGATAGAAAAAGTCTGGGCCGGGGGCAAGCCGAAGGGGGCTGAAAAGCCCGAGCCTGAGGCGGCGGCCGAACCGGAAAAACCCGCAGCCGCCCCTGTCCCTGAAACCGTGAAACCCGTCGAAAAGAAACCAAGGAAGAGCCCCGGGATTAAGAAAGCCGTCAAGGCCGAGGTCAAGGGAAAACCGAAAACCGGCAAAGGTCCGGCCAGCAAAGCAGGCGGCCCGAAGAAAAGGGCCAAATCAAAGGAGTAAGCCATGGCCCACAAGAAATCAGGCGGCAGCGCCAAGAACGGCCGGGACAGCAATGCCAAGAGGCTGGGGGTAAAACGCTACGGCGGCCAGCGCGTCAATGCCGGAACGATAATAGTCCGTCAGCGCGGGACACCGGTCAAACCCGGTCCGAACATCGGCCGGGGCAAGGACGACACTTTATTCGCCCTCATTGAGGGCTTTGTCAAGTTCGATGACAAGGGGGGAAAAGGGAAATTCGTTTCCATAATCCCCGCTTGAAACCGAGGCAGATAACGGCGCCTTTAGTTTTTTCTCTGTTGGCATCTTCGAAAAAATTCCCTGCGGGCCGGCGTGCATTTTACGGGCCGTCTGATTGAAGGCTGAAGATTGGCTTTGTTCATTGACCAGGTAAAAATCATCCTCAAAGCCGGAAAGGGCGGCAACGGTTGCGTCAGTTTCCGGCGGGAATACAGAGTCCCGAGGGGAGGGCCGGACGGCGGCCGCGGCGGGGACGGAGGCAGCGTATATTTCGTATCGGATACCAACATCGGTTCTCTGGTCTATTTTCGATTTCACCCGCTGATCCGGGCCGGCAAAGGAGCACCGGGGGAGGGTTCTGACAAACAGGGCAAGCGCGGCGCCGATGTGCGCTTATCCGTTCCTCCCGGAACTGTGGTCAAAGAGGCCGAAACCGGCCAGGTCCTGTTCGATTTTAACCGCTCGGGGCTGGTTTACCTGGCTGCCCGGGGCGGAAAAGGCGGCCGCGGCAACGCCTCTTTCGCCACTTCCGTCCGCCAGGCGCCTCGCGACTGGGAACCGGGGCGGCCGGGCGAAGAAAAGAATCTCGTCCTCGAACTGAAACTCATAGCCGACGTCGGCCTGATCGGTTTTCCGAATTCGGGCAAATCCACCCTCATTTCCAGAATCTCGGCCGCCCGTCCGCTCATCGCTGATTATCCTTTCACCACCCTCATCCCGAATCTGGGAGTGGTGGCAGTCGATGAGACGAGAAGCTTCATAGTCGCCGATATCCCCGGGATAATCAAAGGCGCTCACGTCGGCCAGGGCCTGGGCTTGAATTTTTTGAGACATATAGAAAGGACTAAAATACTCGTCCATCTGATAGACGTTTCGCCTTTTTCCGGCCGTGAGCCGGCCGAGGATTTCGAGGTCTTGATGGAAGAGCTGAAAACTTTCAATCCGCAGCTGGCCCGGCGGCCGCAGATAATCGCGGCCAATAAGATCGACCTTCTGGCGTCTGAGACTGAACGCAAGCGGCTCGAAGGGTTGAGACGGCTGGCCCGGAAGAAAAAGATCCCGTTTCTGGCCGTATCGGCCCTCAAGAAACAAGGTTTGTCGCGTTTGATCAAGGCCATGCTCAGGGAACTCGACAAAGCTGACGGCGGCAGGAGTGAGCAGCTTGCTTGATAAAAAAAGTGCGATAGGGCTTTTCGGCGGCACGTTCAATCCCGTCCACCTTGGCCACGTCCACGCGGCCAAAGTGGTTGCCTCGACCTTCGGCCTTGGCCGGGTCATGTTCATCCCTTCTTATATCCCGCCGCACAAAGGAGACGAGAATGTGGCCCCGGCCGACGACCGTCTAAAGATGGTCGAGCTGGCCTGCAGGCTGGATGCGAGATTCGCAGCCTCGGACATCGAGGTCAGGGCCGGGGAAAAGTCGTATTCAGTGATAACTGTTGAAAAAATAAAAATGACGTTCGCCGGCTCAAGGCTTTTTTTCATCCTGGGCATAGATGCCTTCCTCGAGATCCGGACCTGGCGGGATTACCGGAAATTGCTCGGTCTGTGTTCGTTCATAGTCATGAACCGTCCGGGATACAACTTGCTGACAGCCAGGGCCGTCCTGGAAGACAACCAGAAAAGCATGATGGCCCCTGCGGCCGGCAGAGGAAAAGTGCCCGGAGAGGTCGTGAACCGCTACCGGATATTCCCGATCCGGATCCGACCCCTGGATATTTCTTCGACGGAAATCAGGAGAAGGGTGAGAGCCGGTGAAAGCCTGGACGGGCTCGCCCCGGCCTCAGTGGCTGAATATATAAGAGAAAAAAAACTTTACTCGGTTTGACAGGGAGAAAATGGCTGAAGAAAAGAAAAAGCGTTTCACCCGGCGGAGCCTGCCCGCCGAAGTCCGGACGGCCGCCGAGATTGCCCTCGACAAAAAAGCCGAAGGCCTGTCCGTGCTCGATCTCAGGGAGCTTTGCTCGTTCACTGATTTTTTCATAATAACCAACGGGAACTCTTCGCGTCAAAACGCGGCCATTGCCGACGAAATCGAAACCGGGCTCAAAGCTTCGGGTTCCCGGCCGTTGAGTGTCGAAGGCCGGGAAAAAGCCGAATGGATCCTGATGGATTACGGTTATTTCGTCGTTCACATTTTCTCTCAGAAAGCCAGGAATTATTACGGCCTGGAAAAATTATGGGGGGACGCGCCCAGGCTTGATTTTTAAATTATTGACAACGGCCCTTCAAATCATTATTGTTTTATGGCCTTTTTAGATGTATTTGAGTTTCGTCTGGCCTGGTAAGATAAAAGACCCAGCTTTGAGGGTTATGGAAGAGTCTTACCTGAAGAGAATCCGGTCGATGTCCGAAGTCCGGGTGGCGGTTACGCAGGAAGCCCGGGGGTTACGGGAGAAGAAAAACCACGGAAAAATTCTTGAAATCGAGGCCGCGGGTCTTGAAAAACGTCTCAAGGATGATTATATTATTTGCCTTGTCGACAAAGGAAAGCAAATGACTTCTGCCGAATTCGCGGATTTTCTTTCCCGCCGGGAATTGGAAACGTCCAAACCGACGACCTTCGTTGTTGGCGAATTCCTGGGCCTGGCCGACCGCATTCTGGCTGCAGCCGATGTCAAGCTTTCCCTGTCCAGGATGACTTTCAGTCATGAACTGAGCCGGGTTATGCTCCTGGAGCAGATTTACCGGGCTTTGACGATGCTTAAAGGTAAAAAATACGCGAAGTGAGGGGGACATGAAAGCCAGGAAAAAATTGACCAAGAAGGAAAAAGAGCAATTCACAAAGACGCTGCTCGCGAAGAAGTATGAAATCATAAACAAACTCAGCAGGTTCATAACGGAGAGCAAGGAAATGGAGACCAATGTCGCCCAGGACGCAGTCGATAAAGCTGAGACGTCATATACAAAGGAGTTCTTGCTCAGTCTGTCCGATGCCGACCGGGAACTTCTGAATCAGATAGACGATGCATTGAAAAGACTGGAAAGGAACGAGTTCGGGAGATGCCAGATTTGCGGAGCGGAGATAAGCCAGAAACGGCTGGCCGCCATCCCCTGGACGCCTTATTGCATCTCCTGCCAGGAGAAAGCCGAAAAGGAGATGAAGTCCGGCTGAGCGTTCCCGTTCGGGCCGGGACGAAGTTCCTGGCCGATTTCTTAAAGCTGCTCGTTTTCCCTTCTCACTGCCGGCTTTGCGGTGCCTTTCTGGCCGGCGCCGGCGAAAACACGGTCTGCTCAGCCTGCCTGGGAAAGATAGATGTCTGGGACGGCCCGACATGTCCGGTCTGCGGCCGCTTTTTCGAGGGGAACACGGATTCTCACATTTGCGGCCGGTGTCTGGCTTCGCCGCCGTATTTCTCACGGCATAGATCTCTCGGCAGGTATGACGGAGCATTGAGGGAGGTCATCGTCCTGTTCAAATACGGCGGATTTTCGAACCTCGGCAGGAAGCTCGGCCGCCTGGCCGGAGAGTTTCTGGAAAGTGACTCTGATATGCTCTATGAGTTGGATATGATCATTCCGGTCCCCCTGTATCCGAAAAGGCAGAGAGAGAGGGGATTTAACCAATCGCTGGTCATCGCCCGGGAAATTTCCCGGATTACTGGGATCGGCGTCGTTCAAAAAGGCCTGATACGGATAAAAGACGCTCCGGCCCAGGTTTTGCTGCACGCGGCGGCCAGAGAGAGGAATGTCAAAGGCGTTTATGCCCTGGGCAAACCGTGGCTCGTCGAGGGGAAAACGGTTCTCCTCGTCGATGATGTCTTCACGACCGGGGCCACGGTCGGGGAGTGCAGCCGGGTCTTGCGGCGGGGTGGGGCCCGCGAAGTCAGGGCTCTGACTCTGGCCAGAGCGTAAAAAAACGGCCTCCCTGATGGAGACCGTTTTCATGAGCAGGCCGGTCAGCCGGGCTCTGGTTTATTTCTTGGCTTTTTCCTCGGCTTTTTCCTCGGCTGCCCCTTGAGGTTTGAGAATACGGACCTTTCTCGGCTTGAGCTCGGGCTTCTTCGGCATGTGGATTTTTAGAACACCGTTGTCGTACTCGGCTTCGATCTTGTCCTGGTCAACGTAGCCCGGGAGAGAGAACGATCTGAAGAAAGAACCGTAGGAACGTTCGATTCTATGATAGTTCTCTTCCTTTGTTTCCTTTTCGAACTTGCGTTCGCCCTTGATCGTCAGGTTATCGTCTTCAACTTTGAGCTCTATTTCTTTTTCGTTGATTCCCGGAACTTCAGCTGAGAGAACCACCTCATTTTCGGTTTCATAGATGTCCACCGAAGGAATCCAGGAACTCGACATCATATCTTTTTCCTCACCTTTGGAAAGGGCTACCATGTCCTCGAACATCTTATTCATCCTGTCCCGGAGAGTCATGAAGTCTTTGAACGGATCCCATCTTACAATGGCCATTTAAAACCTCCTGAAAATATTTATTACGATATTAATATAATATGTGAGCGGCATTTTGTCAAGTATTTGCAGAAAAAATCTTATCTTTATTTATATCATGTAGTTAAGATGATTAATCGAGTCGTTTTAGGCGCCTGGTTCGGCCTTCGACGAGGACTGTAAGCTCTCCTTTGAGTTTCGAGCTCTGCAATGAACCGGACAGTTGCCCGGCCGTTCCGCGTATGAATTCCTCGTTCAGTTTGCTCAGCTCTCTGGCGATGACGATTCTGCGGTCGCCCAGTTTCTCCAGGATATTTTCCAGGAAAGCGGCCGTTTTCCGGGCCGGCAGATAAAAAACAAGAGTTCCTGGCTCTTCGGCGACCGACTCCAGCATCCTGAGCAAAGCCGCCTTTTTCGGCGGCGGGAAACCGAGGAACAGGAATCTGTGGCTCGGCAGGCCGGAAGCCGAGAGGCTGGCAATGACAGCCGACGGCCCCGGCACGGGAATGACTTTAAAGTCTTCTTTTATTGCCTGCCTGATCAGCGGAAAGCCCGGATCGGATATCCCGGGCGTACCGGCGTCGGAGACGAGGGCCACGTCCTTTCCCTGCCTCAGGATGGACATTATTTCCGGCAACCGCATATTTTCCCTGGGCTGGAAGTAACTGATCAGTTTTTTCTTTATCCCGTGCCTGTTCAGCAGCTTGAGCGTCCGGCGGGTATCTTCACACGCCACGGCTTCTGCTTCGCCAAGGATCCGGAGGGCTCTTAAGGTTATGTCTTCGAGGTTGCCGACCGGAGTGGCCACGACGAAGAGACGGCCTTTCATGCTTATTTTCCGCGGTCGTACGGGTAAAGGAAATCGTGGCCTACCGTTCTGAAGGACAGCTTGGCGATCTGAGGCATTTTCCGCTTGAACTCCGAACGCTCGATCATTCGTGCGACCTTCTTCAAAGCAGCCTTATCAAAGCCCCGGGCGGCCGCTTTCTCGATGTTCATTCGCAAATCAATGAGATGATAAAGCATCAGGTCGAGCCGCTCGTAGTCCAGACCTATCTCGGCTTCGTCGGTCTGCCCGGCCCACAGGCCGGCCGAAGGCGCCTTGGCAATTATGTTGCCAGGGACTTTGAGGTGAGCCGCCAGTTGCCTGACCTGAGTCTTGTAAAGGTCGCCGAGAGGATTTATCGCCGAAGCCATGTCGCCGAATATCGTTCCGTAACCTATCAGGAGCTCGGTCTTGTTGCTCGTCCCCAAAGGCAGGGCTTTTTCCCTGGCCGAGTAATCGTAAATTATCGACATTCTTTCCCTGGACATCTTGTTGCCCTTGAGGATTTTGTTCTCACTCGGCCGGACCGAGAAATAGGCGTCGATTTGCGGGGAGATGTCCACCGTATGATGACGAATGCCGAACTTACGAGCCGCCTTTAAAGCGTCCTCTACGTCGCGGGCGGACAATTTCCCGTAAGGCATGATCATGGCCACGACATTCTGCCCGCCGAGAGCCCGGGCGGCCAGGCAGGCGCAGACAACCGAATCGAGTCCTCCCGAGAGTCCGAGAATTCCTCTCTTGTAGCCGGCTTTGAGGACTTCCTCCCGGATGAAATTGACCAGGACTTTCTCTACGAACGGGCAGTCAATCTGAAGCGCTGTCACGGACTATCCTCTCGAGCGATCTGATTATGACTTCCGGTTTTTCGTCCCTTTTGAAAACCCAGTTGCGGCGGGCTTCGCGGACGGCTTCAAGATCGATCTCCTGGACCATGAACTCCGGCTCTACGTCGGCGGCCCTGGAAAGCATCCGCCCGCCCGGAGCATAAAAGAAGGATCCCCCGGCAAAAGTCATTCCGTCTTCGATGCCGGTTCTGTTGGCATAGATGACGAAACAAGTCGAGAAATAAGAAACGGCCTCACCCATGAGTTCCCACATTCTGGCCGTCTCGAAACGCTTCGGCCGGCCGATGCCCCGGCCGGGAGCGGATGAGATGACGATTATGATGTCGGCTCCGCCGGCGAAATGAATGTATGACGCCCCGAAATGAAGGAAATCGCGGCATATGAGCAAGCCGATCCGGCCGAAACTGGATTGGAACTGGCTGAAACGGCGTCCCGGAGCGAAAAACTTGGCTTCTTCGAACATGCCGTTGGTCGGCAGGTAAACCTTACGGTGGACGTGGAGGATTTTCCCGTCGGCCAGGAAGGCGGCCGAGTTGTAAAAAATCCCCTTTTCGGCTTCGTTTTCCTCGACGAAACCTAAGACGGCTGAAATGCCCTTAGTCCTCGACAGGATCTTTTTCATAACCGAACTGGAAGCCGGGTCGATGGCAATTTCCTCGACCATGTCTTTGAGCAGGTAGCCGGTCAGGCTCAACTCGGGGAAAACGACCAGGTCTGCCCCATCCTGCCGGGCTTTTTCAATGAAATTGAGATGTGTTTCGACGTTGGCTTCGAGGTTTCCCAGACGGGGCGTAATCTGGGCGATGGCTGCCTTCATGATTAATAATTAACATAATTCGGGGGCTGTTTCAATCGGCGCCGGCCGCGCAGCCAGGCCAGGTCAGGATGGAGATTCCGGGTTGAGGCGCTTGATTTTTCTATTTCTTCAATGACGGTGTTGCAAAAGTTGCCGATTTTGGCTATATATGATTCTAAACTTGCCAGCTGGCTAAGGAACTGATGAACCACATATCTTTTCATCTGAAGGAAATTTTTTTCCAGAAAAAAACGGGCAAGCTGACGTTCAAGAGAAAGGACATCACCCGGTACTTTTTTTTCCAGGACGGCGAAATTTTCCAGATCAAGACCAACGTTCAGGAAGAACGCCTGGGCGACGTTCTTTTCAAACTCCAGAGGATCCGCCAGGATGAACATTCCAGGATCGAAGATCTGATTGAACCGAACAGGTCCCTGGGCGAAGTGCTAAAGAACAAAGGAGTCATATCCGAGCACGACCTCGATGAAGCCGTTATTTATCAGATAAGGGAAGCGGTCTTGAACTGTTTCCCGTACTTCGATGCCGAGATATCCTTCGTCGAGCACCCCGGATTCAAGGAAAAACCGGAGCCTGCCAAGGTCAGCGTCCCCTTCTTGATCGAATTCGGCATAAGGCGCTTGCCGTCGGCCGAGCCTTTCCGCTCTTTCATCTGCTCGGGCGTGCCGGCCATGAAAACCGAAGCCTACGTTTATTTACTCACGGAAGAGGAAAAGAAGATCCTCGCCCTCATCAACGGCCTTGACCCGGCTCCGGAGATACTCAAAAAGGCCGGGACGTCGGATGATTTCTTCTGGCGGAGCCTGTTTCTTTTTTATTGTCTGGACATAATAGAATTACCGGGAGAAACAGCCTGGCCGGCCCAGCCGGCGGCTGCTGACGAGCGGCCCGGTGCGGCCGGCGAGCCGGCTATCGATGAGGTCCTGTCCTTTCGGGAAAGCCTGGCCGGCAAGAATTTTTACCAGGTGCTCGGCCTGAGCAGGACGGCCAGCCCGGATGAGATAAAGAAGTCTTATTTCAGGATGGCCCGCAAGTTCCATCCCGACCGGTTCTCCCGGGGCCTGCCCAAAGAGAAAAAGGCCCTTATCGAAGAGGTTTTCAGCGCAGTGACCAACGCCTACCGAACACTCGGCAATCCCGAGCGCAGGCGGGAATATGACCAGAAGGGAACGGCCGAACCTCTGGCGGCGGAAGCGCCGGATTTCGCCCGGATGGCCGAAACTAAATTCCGCCAGGGAAAAACCCTTTATAATCAGAACCGTTTCGTCGAAGCCATGACTTTTCTGGCCGAGGCGGTCAGGCTGAAAAAAGATAAAGGGGATTATTTTTTGCTTCTGGCCCTGGCCGAGTCCAGAATTCCGGGCTATACGCGGAAGGCTGAAGAGGATTTTCTGAAAGCGTCGGCCCTCGAACCCTGGAATCCTGAGGCCTATGTCGGTCTCGGTCTCCTTTACGAGAAGGAGGGGCTTAAGGTCAAAGCCACCAACCAGTTCAAGAGGGCTCTGGAGGCCGATTCCGATCACGCGGTGGCCAGACAGCATTACCAGGATCTGTCCGGAAAGAAAGCGAAAAGCCTCAAGGGACTTTTCTCGTTCAGCCTTTTCGGGCAGGGCAAAAAGAAAAAATAAGTCTCACTTCCGGCCTAAGATTTCGAGCAGTTCTTTCTCCCCGATAGTCTTTATGCCCATTTGCCGGGCTTTATCGAGTTTCGATCCGGGCGATTCGCCGACGACGAGACAGGTGGTTTTCCTGGTGACCGAAGTCCCGACCTCGGCTCCCAGGCTTTCCAGCTTGTCTTTGATCTCATCCCGCGTGAAACCTTCGATCGTTCCGGTGACAACAAAGACCTGTCCGGCCAGCGGCCGCCGCGATTCGGTCGCGGCTTTGGCCGCCCGCATTTCGATTCCCGCTTCACGCAGCCTTTTAATGAGTTCGAGGTTTTCCTGCCGGGAAAAGAAAAAGCGGATGCTTTCGGCGACCTTGGGCCCGACGTCCTCGACGGCCGTTAATTCGCTTTCTCCGGCTTTGACCAGGGCCTCGAATTTTTCGAACCTTTCGGCCAGCGATCTGGCCATCTTCTCGCCCACGTGTCTGATGCCCAGGCCGAAAATCAGGCGGGCCAGATCGCGGGTTTTGGAATTTTCGATCCCGGCCAGAAGGTTATCGGCGCTTTTCGGCCCCATCCTCTCGAGGCCGGAAAGATCGTCCTTCTTCAGGGTATATATGTCGGGAAGAGATTTGACCAGACCGCTTTCAAGAAGCTGATCGACGAGAGCTTCCCCCAGGCCCTCGATGTCCATGGCCCGGCGCGAGGCGTAATGAAGGATCGATTCTCTGAGGCGGGCGGGACAGGAAGGATTGATGCAGCGTGAGACGACTTCGCCTTTGGGTTTGAATACGGCCGTGCCGCAGGCCGGGCACTTGTCTGGCCACTTCAGGATTTTTTCCTTGCCCGTCCGGCGTTCTTTCATGACCGAGACTACGTGGGGGATTACGTCGCCGCTTCTCTCGAGAAGAACGAAGTCGCCTATCCGGATGTCTTTGCGTTTGATCTCTTCTTCATTGTGCAAGGTTGAGCGGCTTATGGTCACGCCGCCGAGCTTGACCGGTTCCAGAACGGCCACCGGGGTCAGGGCTCCAGTCCGTCCGACCTGGATGATGATGTCGTTGATCCTGGTCGTGGCCTGCCGGGCCGGGAATTTATAGGCTATGGCCCAACGGGGCGATTTGGCCGTCGCCCCCAGCCGTGCCCGTTGCCCGGCCGAATTGACCTTGACGACGACGCCGTCGACGTCATAGTCGAGGCTGTCCCTTTTTTCCGTCCATTCGTTATACAGCCTGATCACTTCTTCGAGAGACCGGCAGAGCCTGGAATTAGGGTTGATCCGGAAACCCAATTCTTTCAGCCTGCGGAGCGTTTCCCACTGCGTGGCCGGCTCCCGGCCGTCCAGGAAAAGATAATACATGAACACGTCCAGCCCTCTGGTCGCGACTTCCCGGGGGTCGAGAAGGCGGATGGCGCCGGCCGCGGCGTTTCGAGGATTGGCGAAAAGCGCCTGGCCTTGTTCTTCGCGTTCCCGGTTTGCGGCCCGGAAGGATTCGAAAGACAGGTATATCTCTCCCCTTACTTCGATTCCGCCCTTTTCGGGAACGGCCAGCGGGACGGACTTGATGGTTTTGACGTTCTGTGTGATGTCGTCTCCCTGAAAACCGTCGCCCCGGCTCACGGCCTGCGAGTACCTGCCGTCCCTGTAGGAAACCGAAACGCTCACGCCGTCTATCTTGAGCTCGGCGACGTACTCGATTTTTTCCCCCGGCAGGAGTTTCTTTATTCTTTCTTCGAATTCGAGGAGCTCCTCCTCGTTGTAACAGTTCTCTATGCTCTGCATCGGTTTGCGGTGGGTGATGGTCCGGAAGCCTTCAACGGGTTTTCCCCCGACCCGCTGCGTCGGGGATTCGGGCGAGATGAATTCCGGGAAAGCCGCTTCGAGTTCGACCAGCTCGCTGACCAGACCGTCGAACTCAGCATCGGATATCTGAGGATCGTTATCTACGTAGTACTTCTTCTCGTGGTAGGCAATCGACGCCCTCAACTCCCCTATCCGGCGCCGGGCCTGGTTGCGAGACGGCCTGCTCAACACGGACTGCCCCTTTACGAAGGAACTTAAAATAGCTTGTAAATCGGTCTTTTTATCTGCCCAATTTATTGCGGACCTGGGCGACGAGCTGGCTGAATTTTTCGACTACGGATTTCTGCTGTGCCTGAAGGCTGTTGATGGCTGCCTGTTCGGCGGCGATGGCTTCGTTGAGTTTTTTCAGAGTATTTTTTTCGGAGGCCGAGAGATCTTCTTCGCTTTTGTCCCCGTATTTCTCGTTGAAGGTCTTGGTCAGTTCCTGGTGGGCCCTGACGTGTTCCTGAATTTGGGCTTCGATGTTTTTCAGCTCTTTGTTATCGCCGATGAAAAGGTTTTGAGCCATGCCGAGGGTTTGTTTCGATTGCTTCGATTGGGCCGGGTAAAGCAGGCTGGCTTCTATGAACATGTTTATCGCTTCGGCGGTATGTGAGGGATTGGTCTTGGCTTTATTGGCCAGGATGATGGCTATGTTGTAAGCTAACTCGGCGGATCTTTTCCTGGCATGAGCTTCTTTGAATATCTGCATGGCTTCGTCGATCTTTCCGCCTCTGTAGAGAGTCTGGCCGAGGATGATGGCGCTTTCGGAATCTTTGGCCGAGGCATAAAAGCTGCGGAAGATTTTCTCGGCTTCGGCGAAACGCTTTGAGTCGTAAAGGCTTTTGCCTATCCTTTTCAGGATGGCGGCGATCTTGGGGTTCTTCAGAAGCTCGTACGACTGAATATAGGCATCGGCCGCTCCCGGCAGGTCGTTGGCCTTTTCCAGGCTCTTGCCGATCATGAAATGACCAGCTCCCATGACTCCGGTCCATTTGGCGGCCTCGGCCGGCTCTTTGTCCCTCTTCGCTTTGGCAAAATCCACGACCTTCTGACCGAAAGCCCTGGCTTTGTCGGTCTGACCGCTGGCTAAATAGAGATCCTGCAGCTTGACCAGCACTGACAATCTGGTCTCGTCGTTGAGGGCAGGCATGTCCAAGGCTTTTTCTCCGGCTTCTATCGATTCCTGGGCGGTCTTTGATTTACAGTCTGTCAGGCAGAGATATGCCCAGGCGAAATGTTCATACTGGCTGCCTTTTCCGGCATGTTGCGAAAGGAAGGACTTGAGGCCGGCGACTATCGAACAGCCGTCGGACTGCTGCATGGCCTTGATATATTCCTGGTCTGCTGCTGTCTGGCCGAAGGCAAAGCCGGATAGAAATAGGATGAGGGCCGCTAACGCCCATAGGTTTCTTTTCATTCGGAACCTCGCTTGAAAATTTCGCTAATCTTAACCCTAATAACCCATATATGTCAATATAATCACCATCATTTTTACTTTTTGCATACCTAAATTATAGCAAATTATGTGCCAATGCGCGCCTTCGGCTTCTTTTTCCGGCTTTACTTTGCCTTTTAGCCTTAAATATAATAGATACATGGCTGAAAAAGAGATGTTCGAGCGGCTTTTCACCGAAAAAACGGCAAAGTATCTTTACAAAGACGTTCCTCTGGCTTCGTATTCGCGTTTCAGGATAGGCGGCCCGGCCGACTTGTTTTTCGAAGCCCGATCCGCCGAAGAACTGCGCCTGGCAGTGGCTCTGGCAAGCTCCTTTCCGTTTCCGTTTTTCGTCATGGGCGGCGGCTCGAACGTCCTTTTCGACGACTCGGGCTTCCGGGGATTGGTCATCAAAAACTCGGCCGAGAGAGTCACCGAAGAAGACGGCCGTCTGATCGTTTCTTCCGGAACGCGGATCGGCTACCTGGTCGGGCAGGCTTTTAAGTCCGGGAGAAGCGGCCTCGAATTCCTGGCCGGAATCCCCGGTACCTTAGGCGGGAGCATCTTCGGCAACGCCGGCGCTTTCGGAAATTGCATCGCTGATGTTCTGAAGAAAGTCCGTGTGCTTCGGCCCGGTGACGAGACCTTTGAGGTCGAGCTGAACCGTTCGGAGATTGATTTCGATTACCGCCATTCCCGGTTCAAGACGAGGCCCGAGATCATCACCGAAGCCGTGCTGGAAACGGTTCCGGGCGACAGGCGCGAATCGCAGGTCAGAATATCTTCTTATCTCGAGAGCCGGAAGGGCAAGCACCCGCCCTGGGGTACGGCCTGTGCCGGCAGCTATTTCAAGAATCCGCTCTCCGCCGGCGACAACCGCCTCTACGCCGGCAGTCTCCTGGAGCAGGCCGGAGCCAGAGGTACGTCAGTCGGAGGCGCGGCCGTTTATGAAGGTCACTGCAATTTCATCATCAATAAAGGCGGAGCCACGGCCTCCGACGTCCTCAGGCTGGCCGAAATCCTCAAGGCAAGGGTCAAAGAGCGCTTCGGCATCGAGCTTCAAGAAGAAGTCATTCACGTCCGATCAGACGTTCGAGAGCCTTGAGTTTCCGGGTTTTCCCTGTTTTCCTGGAAATCATCTGCATCGCCTGGCGCAGGCAGGCCAGGTAGATTTCTTTTTCCAGAGGTTTGCTCTTGAGACTCACGAGATGCCGGCGGATGGTGCCCGTATCGCCGCGAACGGCCGGCCCGCTCAGGGCTTGGTCGGGACCGGCGCGGCCGATGTTTTCGAGCGTTCCCCGGACGAGAGGCGCGAGAACCAGCCAAGCCTGATTTTCCTCGAGACCTGTTTCGGCCAGAACTGAAACGGCCGCTTTTTCCACCGCGACCAGAGCGTTCGAGGCCAGGCTTGCGGCCAAATGCACGGCCGGTTTGTCTTTTTCCGTTACGGACAGGAAGCTGCCGCCGAGACTTTTTATGATTTTACAGGCTAAGGTTACGGCTCCCGGATCGCCTTCTACGGCCCAGAAGATGCCACGGAAATCCTTCTTTTTTCCGGTTTTTTCCGGAAACGATTGCAGAGGATGAAAAGAAGCCGTTTCCGCGCCTTTTCTTTTCAGAGGTTTCAAGGCTTGCGAAGAAAGAAGCCCGCTGGTATGGAGAACCGCACGGCCCGACCAATCGGCCCTCGTCGCGGCCAGTTTCGCGGCCGCGGCCGCGAGTTCATCGTCGGGTACAGCGATTATGATCAGGGTTTCTTTTTGGCCGATTTTTCCCGGCTCGGATGTCGACCGGCCGGAGCCGATGATTTTCCTGCTCCCGGATGCGGCAACGGGATCCCTGTCGAACAGGTACACCAGCCTCCAGTTCACCGTGGTCAGAGCCGAAGCCAGGGAGGTTCCAAGACGGCCTGTTCCAACGACGGAAAATTTCATCATGGCTGTTTCCCGAAAAGGTCCTCCCAGATTGAAAGTTCGAGCCCGGACGGCTCCTCGATTCTCTTTTCCAGGGCTTTCTGTTTCTTCCGCTCTTTCAGAGCCGGCTTAAGCAGCCGGGCGAATTCTTCCGATTTGAGGGCCTTGAATCCGCCGGCCCGGGCGGCTTCCCTCAGGGCCCGATCCGAACTGACGAGCTGGAGCTGGCGGCGGTCCGTCTGGGCCTCGAGCATTCCGGTTATGATCTCGTCGGCCGAATGTCCGCGGGCCGGGAATAAAACCGTGAACTTGGGATTCAAGCTTATCCTGGTGACTTCTTCGTAGCGGCCGCCGTCGAAAACCAGATGGATCCTGCGGCGGGTGACCTTTTGGAAAGCCAGCAGTTTCATGACCAGACTGCGGCGCCCCGATTTGGCCCTCAATTCCTGAGGCAAGATTTTTCCGAGGAGATTGTTGCCGTCGATGAGATAAGCCATTTGATATGCCGCCTCAACCGGGAGGCCAGCCCATCCGCCGGCCCCCGAGCAGGTGAAGATGGATATGAAAAACGGATTGTCCGGCGCCGGCCCCTGTATTGAGCACCAGCCTGTAGCCGCTCTGCTCGAGCCTTTTCTCGCGGGCTATTTCCCTGGCTCTGATGATCATTTCGCCCAACAGGCCGGCCTCGGAAGCCGGAAGTTCCCCGAGAGAGGCGAAATGTTTTTTGGGAATGACGAGAATATGGACCGGGGCCTGGGGATTGATGTCCTCGAAAGCGAAGATCTTGTCGTCCTCATAAACCTTGCGGGCCGGCGATTGGCCGGCGATTATTCGGCAGAATGGGCACTCATGCATAACAACCTTCCATCCATCAATCGTTCAGCCGGATTATTTCCGCGCCGAGACTCCTGAGCTTTCCTTCGAGGTCCTCGTAACCGCGGTCCAGATGATCGATGTCGTTTATCGTGGTCTCGCCGCGGGCGATCAAACCGGCCAGAACCAGGGAGGCCGAAGCCCGCAGATCGGTGGCGATGATTTCGGCCCCTGATAGCTGGGTTTTGCCCTTGACGACGGCCTTGTCGCCCAGGATTTCGATCGAGGCCCCGAGCCGGAGCAGCTCGTTGACGTGGCCGAAGCGGCGGTCGAAGACGGTCTCGGTGATTATGGAGGTGCCCTCGGCCTGGGTAAGTAAAGCCATGAACTGGGCCTGCATATCAGTAGGGAAACCGGGATAGGGGGAGGTCGTTATGTCCTGTGGTTTGATCAGCCGGCTTCCGGTGACCTGCAGGCTCCCGCCGGCTATGGTCTCGATGTGGGCGCCAGAAAGAAGGAGCTTGTCGATGACCGTGGCAACATGAGCCGGGCACACGCCGTCGAGCGTGATATTGCCGGCTGTCAGGGCCCCGGCCGCGAGGAATGTGCCTGTTTCGATCCTGTCGGGGATTATTTCGTGCTCCGTCCCGTGAAGCTTTTTACGGCCCTTGATCCGGAGCGTATCGTCGCCCGCCCATTCGATGTCGGCCCCCATCTTGCCCAGGATTACGGCCAGGTCGGTCACCTCGGGTTCGACGGCGCAGTTTCTGAGTATGGTTTGGCCTTCGGCCAGGACGGCGGCCATCATCAAATTTTCGGTGCCGCCCACCGTCTTTTTCTCGAACTCTATTTCCGCACCCTTCAGGCGGCCGCTCCTGGCCCTGATATAACCGTGTTCGAGGTTGAACTCAGCCCCCATTTTCTGCAAGCCGGAAATGTGAAGATCTATGGGCCTCGAGCCGATGGCGCAGCCGCCCGGGAAAGCCACCTCGGCCCGGCCGAACCTGGCCAGTAACGGGCCAAGGACCAGAACCGAAGCCCGCATGGCCCGGACGAGCTCGTAAGAAGCCTCGAAGGAGGAAATTCCGGACATCTTCAGCGACACCGAATCGCCCTGGGTCCGGCAGGTCCCGCCCAGGCCCTCGATCAAAGTCAGCATAGTGTCGACGTCCTTGACCCGGGGGACGTTTTTCAGGCGGATTTCGTCCGGGGTCAGGATGCCGGCGGCGATAGCCGGCAGAACCGCGTTCTTGGCGCCGCTGACGCGCACGGTCCCTTCGAGACGCAGGTCGGGATTGCCTTTTATTTTTATTCTGGCCACGGCAAGATTCTATAAGAAAGGTTTTCCGAATTCAACGAGGCTAAAGAACGGCCAGGGCCTGTTTGAGATCGGCGATGACGTCGTCGGGGTGCTCGGCCCCGACGCAGAGCCTGATAAGCTGCGGCGGGATATTGGCCAGACGCCGGACTTCTTCGCCCTGTTGCAGATGCGTGGAAATGGCCGGAATGGTGGCCAGGCTTTTTATCCGGCCGAGGTCGGTCGCTCGGTGGATGAGTTTGAAAGAGTCGAAAACTTTCCGGGCGTTTTCGGGCGGGCCGTCGACCGTGAAACTCATCAGGTGCCCGTAGCAGTTTACTTCGCGGCCGGAGCCGTCGTCGGAATCGACCAGCTTCATATACTTTTTCGCCACCTCATGAAGCCTGCAGGCCGGCAGTCCGAGATAATCGACCCGGGAGACTCTGTCGTGGCCTGCCAGGTACCCGGCGACGATCTGGCAATTCCGGCTGACGAGTTCCATGCGCGAACGGAGGGTCCGGAGGTCGTTTAAAGCGAACAAGGCGTTGACCGGAGAGGCAGCCGGGCCGGTGTCGCGGAAGGGCCATAATTTCACGTACTCGGCGAAATTCTCTTTGAAGTTCGGATTGTCGTTTTTGACGTTGGTTATTATCGGACGGCGGCTGATGACGGCGCCGCCGATGGCCAGCCCGCTTGCTGTGATCGATTTGGTCAGGGAATGGACGACTACGTCGGCCCCGTACTCGATCGGCCTCATGAGGGCCGGCGTGGCGCACGTCGAGTCGATTATGAACGGGATGCCCCAGGAGTGAGCCAGATCGACCAGGCTCTTGAGGTCGGCGAAGGATTGTTGGGGATTGGAAGGCATTTCCATGTAAAGGAAGCGCGTGTTTCCGTCGATCCTGGCTTTCCATTCTTCGAGGTCGTCGGGATTTTGAACCCATCGGGCTTCGATGCCCTGTTCCTTCGCTTTTCTGACCGAGAAATACTGGTACGTCCCGCCGTAAATCTGGATGGAGGAGACGAAATTTATTTCTTCGGGCCCGCTTTTCTGCTTGACCAGGAACGGGTCGACGGCGGCGGCGATGGCCGACATGCCCGAAGAGGTAACCAGGCATGACGTCTCGTAACCCGTGCGGTAGCCCTCGAGAAGGGCCAGCGTCCATTCAAGATATTGAGTCGTGGGATTGGCGATCCTGGTGTAGCACCAGGACGGCGTCAGATAGGCGAGGGCGGCCTCGAGTTCGTCGGCATCGGCGTAAGCCTGGGAGGTCGAAAGATAAAGAGGTTCGATGACCGATCCCCGATTGCGGCGGAGCGCTTCCTCTACTGTGTAAAGGCCGTGAACGGCTATCGTATCGAATTTCATGGTCTGGGCTCTCTTCAGAGCCTCTTCGCGCTCGGCCGAAAGAATTTTGGCGGCCTCGACGCACTTACTGACGCCCGGGCTGTGATTGCTGTCGGAGTTCATTTTTGCTCCCTTTAAATGATCATATTCTCTTCATAATGTATTTTGATCCGCCGATGCGGCCTCAGTCCGGTTCCCGGTGTTTCAAAAGCCGAGACCGTATTCAACATGATCCATATTAGGGTGAGATTCCGAACTTCCAATCGCCTTTAAAGATGAGGAACGGGGTGATTTTTTCTTCCATTTTTCCGGCGGCCTCACATTTTTTCCAGGGCGGCGATCCGGTCCTCGATCGGCGGATGAGTGCTGAAGAGCCCGTTGAAGGCGCCCTTGACGTTTTTTAGGGGGTTGACGATGTATAAATGAGCCGTGGCTTTGTTGGCCGCTTCGAGCGGTTCCTTGTCGTCGGTCAGCTTCCTCAAGGCCGAGGCCAGGCCCGGAGGATATCTCGTGAGCATGGCCCCGCTGGCGTCGGCCAGGAATTCCCTTTTCCTTGAAATGGCCAGTTTGATGATCTGGGCGACGAGCGGCGACAGTATGGCCAGGGCCAGGCCGACCAGAACCAGAATCGCTCCGGCCGAACCGCTTCCCCGGTCTTTTCCGCTCCGCCGGCGGCCGCCGCCCCAGAAAAAGCTGCGCAGCATCCAGTCGCTGAGCAGAGCGACGACACCGGCCATGACCACGGCCACAGTCTGCAGGCGGATGTCGTAGTTTTTTATATGCGACATTTCGTGAGCGATGACTCCTTCGAGCTCGACTCGGTTGAGCTTCTGGAGCAGCCCGGTCGTGACGCAGATCACGGCATGCCCGGGATTTCGGCCGGTGGCGAAGGCGTTGAGCGCGGTGTCCTCTATCACGTAACAGCGGGGAGCCGGCAGGCCGGCGGCGATGGCCAGGCCCTCGACCACGTTGTAGAGGTAGGGGAATTCTTCTTTGGTGGCCGGTCTGGCCTTGCTTATGCCGAGGACGATTTTATCGCTCGAATAATAAGCGGCCGTTGCCGAGATCATGGAGACGACCACGGCCAGGATGAGCCCTTCCCGGCCCCAGCCCATGGCTTCCTCGAAAATCCAAGTCAGGAAAAAGATGAAAGCCACGAAAAACAAGACCAGGAGAAAGGAAATCCTTTTATTGCGGGCGATCTGTTCGTACATTCCGGGAGCTTCGCGAAGCCGGGCCGGCTTCCGGCGCAAAGCCGGCTCAGAAGCTGACCTTGACCGGGCCGCGGGCGACTTCCTCTTCGATCTGGAAATATTCCCTGGGTTTGAAATTGAACATGTTGGCTATGATGTTAGACGGGAAGACCTGCTGCTTCATGTTGAACTTCATGACCTGGTCGTTGTAGAACTGGCGGGCGTAGGCGACCTTGCTTTCGGTCCCGGCCAGTTCCTCCTGAAGCATCAGAAAGTTCTGGTTGGCCTTGAGGTCGGGATAATTTTCGGCCACGGCGAAAAGGGATTTCAGGGCCCCGGTCAGGACGTTGTCGGCCTGCCCGATTTCTTTTACGCCCTGGGCGTTCACGGCGGCCGCTCTGGCCTGGGTGACGTTTTCGAAGACTTCGCGCTCGTGCTTGGCATAACCTTTGACGGTCTCGACCAGGTTCGGGATGAGATCGTAGCGGCGGCGGAGCTGAACGTCGATCTGCGACCAGGCGTTGTCGCACCGGTTACGGAGAGTTATCAGGCTGTTGTACAGGCCGACGAATATCAGGGCCAGCCCACCGATGATGATCAAAAGGATTATCAATGGTCCCATTCGCTTCTCCTTGTCCTGAAATAAAAAGCCGTTCTTTACCGGAAAAGGATAAACTTTAACTTCCTGAAAATCAAGGAATTTGAAAAGGCAGGGAATTCATTTTAGCAACCATCGTCAGGCATCAAGATTTTCTGAGAGGCGTTTTGGACCACCAGGAGCAACCCCCCATTATCCTTGACATCTATTTTGTCGTCATTTATCTTTCTGATCGATGGTTGCATGGGAAAATGGTAATCGGCTTCTGGCCGCGGCGGTCCGGGTTCCAGGGCGTAATCTTAGTGAGGTGAATGATGCACAAGCGGACTCGAATGCTTCTAACGATGATTCTGGCCGCTATCCTGATTGGAAGAGGCCCGGCGCTCCGAAGCGGACAGAGCGCCACCCCCGGAAATTACACCGGGAAGCTGACCTCATTCCTTCTCGCTAACTCGTTCCGCGAAGCCGATAAGCTCGCGGCGCAGCTCCTGGCTGATCCTGCCCTTGCCCCCACGGATATGGCCCTCTGCGGCTTGGCCGTCCTCAAGGCGGGCCGCATCGCGGAGGCCGAGGCAATCTTTAGTAAGGCGCTCGCCCGGTCCCCCGCCGAGCCCGACGCCCATCTCGGGCTCGGGCGCATCGCCTCTGTCCGGAACGACCTGAACGCCTCCATCTCCCATCTTCGCCAGGCCGTCCGCTCGGTTTCGTTCTACGAGGAGGCCCTCCGCCGTCTCTGGAGGTCCGCGTGGGACCGGGGCCGGGTCGATGAGCTATTAGATATCGCTAAACTGGCCGAAGAGCGCTTCGGCCGCGAATCAAAGTCTCTCCCCTCCTTCTTCACCAACGGGCTGGTCCAGGTCAAGGGGCTCGATGGCAAATGGCTCTTTCAAATGGAAGGGCGGTTCGAACGGATCAGGGTTCCTCTGGTCGCATCTGCAAGCAATCCCGGCATCCGCATGATCTCTCTTGCGCTCAACGGGAAGGGCGAATATCTCTTCCATCTCGATTCGGCGCTGGCGGGCTTCATGACCCTCAGCCCCTTGTTAGCTGAGGAACTGGGCCTCACCTCAAGCGGAAGCTCGACGTCGACGGGCGTCGGGACGGCTGCGATCGGCACCCGCTTTGCCATGCTGGGATCCGTCAAACTCGGCCCGGTGACCTTCCGGAACGTCCCGGTCATGGTCTCCGACATCCAAACTCTCCGGGGGCTGAAAGAGGGGCTCGTCGGCACGGCCTTCCTCAAGCGCTTTAACGCCACGATCGACGTCGAGGCCGGGATCATGGACTTTTTGCCGCTCGAGCGGCCCGATCTCCTCGAAGACGGCATCGACAGGAGAGTGGTGGCAGTTGAAATTCCGCTCTTTATCTTCGATCAGACCGTTGTCGAGGCCTCCATGGCCGGAGCTCCTCCGGCCCTCTATATCCTCGATTCGGCCGCAGCCACCAACCTCGTCGACGCCGCTTTTTTCGAGGAGTACATCAGGCCGAAGATCGATCCGGCCCGCATCGTCCAAGGCGGGATCCGCGGTGCGGGAGGGCCCCAGGCCGTCCGTCGCGTCGACGGATTGCCCATTGCCCTTGGTACCCTCGTATTCGAAAAACAGCAGGTGCACGAATTCCGGATGGGGCCCCTTAACGAGATACCCGGCCGGTACGCCGCGGGCCTCCTGGGAAATCCACTTCTCTGGCCCTACCGCGTCCACATGGACTTCAAGGCCGGCCGCCTCATCCTCGAGAAATATCCCGGATCTACTAAGGCCCCGGACCGCGCAATCGGCCGAACCTCTGCTCCCGTTCAATGAGAGAATCACGCAATCCGGACTCCTTGCCGGGGACCTTTCGGGGAGGCTGAGTCTAGTTAGATCTCGGGTAGAATCTGACCTGTAACAGCTTCAATCCGTTATTGGTCACGCTCCATAGATAAGTGACGAAATCGGCGATGTTGAAAACCCATGTCGGCGTATCATAGGTTCGGCAATAAAGAGTGATTTCCGTGCTGCCCAGCGGGCACGAGTCTTCCGTCTTGGGAGTGAGTTGGCCCGTCAGGTCGTCTCGACAAAAAACGGTCGGTACGCAGAGGTCACACGCTGTATCCCAACAAATCATACCGGACCACATAAAAAGGCCAGTGATGTCGACGGCCTTTGATTTCCCCTTATGCCGGGTGAAGGTCTCGGATGTCCCGGTGAAGATGCCGTCCTGATAAACGATCCCCAGCCAGACCAGGGGGTCGCCGAGTTCATCCTCCGCCATAAGCAGGCTGGAAGTGATGTTCATGTTAGGATCGTCCGTCGGCTTAGCCAAGGGCCTGGCGTAGACGTCATAACCGTAGGGATTGGCCGGCAATTGCAGGACGGCCTCGTTGCCGTCGAAGGAGGCCGTGCAGGAGTCGACGACCCAAAGGTCGGTGATCGCTTCGCCTGACCGGGTTTTGCCTTTCCGGCCTGACTGCATCATGATCTGAATGTCCTCTCCATTTTCGGGGACGAAAATGACGTTTCCGTAGACAGGATTCCCGAACTCGTCGAGTTCCTGCTCTGGACATGTGAATTGGATTTTCTTTCCGATGATATTCAGGTTGTAATGCTCCCCGCTCGGGAAACCGTTGGGGTTGGTATTTCTCTCCGGTCCCGTGCCCATCGTCAGGCTGGACATCAGAAACAGAGCCACCAAGACCAGCACGCTGCGGGCAGCGATGCAGTTTAGGATTTTTTTGCTCATCTCTTCCTCCTTAGATGAATTGAGCCTCCGCACGCATTCGAATCGAAGGCATCACCATAATAGAAGGGCAGGGGAAGGATTTCCGTGACGGCCGTCACAAAGACCGGATCTTTTCAAAGAAGCCGGGCTTGAGCAGGATAGCCCGGTGGTCGAGAATCTCCATCTCTCCGGCCTTCCTGAACTTATCCAAGAGCCGGGTTACGGTCTCCCGGGAAACCGAGGCATAATGAGCGATATCCTCGTGGGTCAGCCTTGTCTGGATGAGTGTCCCCTCTCTGCTTTCTTTCCCGTAATGAGAGCTTATCTGGCCGAGCATGGCCCTCACCCGATGCTCCGCGTCGGCAGATTTTAAGATCTTGAGCGTCGACCAGGTTTCCCTCAGCCGGGAACAAAGCATGGCGATGATCGCTTTGAGCACGACGGATTTCTCAAACAGGTAATTATTGAAATCTGCCTTGGCCAGGAATCCTATGTCGGAGGCCTCCATCGCGATTACGGTCGCTGGCGAGGTTTTCCCATCAAGCAAGGCCATCTCCCCAAAAAAATCTCCTCTTTCGTGAATGGCCAGGATGCTTTCCCTCCCGTCCTTGTTGATCTTGACGGCCTTAACCTTGCCCGATAAAACGATGTACATGAATTCGGGGGTTTGTTCCTCTAATAAGATCACTCCGTTTTTATTGAAGCGCTCTATTTTGATCTTGTGACGCAATTCCTTGAATTCTTTATCACTAAGGCAGGCAAAGAACGGGATTATCTTCAATACGGAATCCGCCCGGGATTCGTTTCCCGTGGGTTCTTGGCAAGCTTTCATTCGGAAGTTCCCTGAGTTTAGTCGTAAGGGATGTTATTTAGAGGAAAATGATCGTAAGGCCGAAGTCGCCCGGGCCATATGCGGCGGTTTATAGGCCTTCTTCCCTCGGGGACGCGGAAATCATACCCTGTCCGAAGACTCCTTTCTCGTGATAGGCATGGAGGCCGGCCGTTCCCGTGGGAAGCCCTTCGAGCCGCAGGGGGTGTCAAGATAGTCATCCCCATAGCCATCTCCTGAATGATGCCCAAATTAAGGTAAAGATCGCCCGGCTTACCTGGAGACGATTTCGTCGATCGAGTGGACCGGAGAGAAAAAGCCGGCGTTGACCATTCGGCCGAGATAGACATCCGCTCGCCGGACGTCGCAGACGCTGTTTTGGGTCGCCTTCACAAGAATGCCGGGCGTCCCGGTCAGGGAGATGCCGAGCGCGGCGGCTTCGGCGCGAGCCACGCGGTCGTCACTCGCGAAAGCGCATCCCCGGCTCTTGGCGATGGCGATGCTCGAGGCCTCGCCCAGGCCCAGCGAGGGCGAAAGCGTTCCGAAGAGACGCCATTCCTCGCTTGTCCTCAATCCGGTTTCCTTGAGCCAGCCGGCCTTCACGGCCTTTGGAATTCCTTCGAGGCGGGGATGCCCGGCCTGGATCCCGCGCAAGACATCGGCGGCGACGAAAGCCGTGATTATAGCCCTGTTCTGGAAAAGATTCTCGAGAAGAGTGAGCGCCCCGGCCAGGGCGAAATTGGAGACGGCACAGCAGTCGAAGACGGTCTTAAGCATGGCCGGCGTCGCGGTCGACCTCGTCCGCGTCCTGGACCTGGAGGGGCACACTTTTCTCCTTGAGATAGACGCGGGCGCTGACCGGATCGAGCCCGATTACCTCGGCCAGTTTCCCCAGGCTGATGAATCCCTCGCGGTAGGCCGCGAGCGCCGTCTCCCTCCGCCTTTCCAGCGGATCTTTTTTCTGGTAGGCGGCGTCCAAGGCTTCCCGAACCATGTGGCCCAGGGTCTTGCCCTCCCTTTTCGCGTAGGCCTTGACGGCCTTGTGTTGGCTATCGGTGAGGAGGATATTCGTTCTTTTCATGGCTCTCTTCGGATATGTGTATATATATGTGTATATATATGTGTATAATATTCTCCACGGCGGGAAATGTCAAGAAGGATCTGCGCTCTTCCCTCGATTTCGGGCCGGCCTCTGTGAAGTTCTAACTAAAAAGAGATTCCGACCATGAACAGCCAGGTTTTGGTTTTAATGGATGCCTCGGCTTCTTCGGCAATATCTGAGATCCCGAGATCATAGCGGGCGTCAAGAGTGAGATTCATTTTTCCCAGCTTCTGAGTCAGGCTAAAGCCAAAAGCAACTCCAAATTCAGGATTCTCTACATACTCCTGCACGTCTTCTAATGTTTCTTCTGGAGATCCTTCAACCTTATAAGTGTATTTAGCCGTGGTATTGAATCCGACAAATGGTCCGGCATAAATGGAAGGAATGATGGTCCCGCCGGGAACGAAGCTATACTTCAGCAGCAATGGAATTTCAACGTAATCAAGGTTGAGCTTGAGCGTTTCGGTGAGTTCACCTACTGTAGTGGATATCTTTGCCCCTTTCTGGACATAAAGGACTTCAGGCTGGATGGAAAATCCCTTTGCCAGACCCAGTTCGAAGAAAACGCCGCCGGCCAGCCCCATTTTGGTTTCCCATTTATAACCTTCGAAAGTATCGGGGACGGATTTGATATTGGCCAGAGTAAATCCGCCTTTGACACCGAAATTGATACCGGCCAGGGCCGGGATTGCGGTCAGGCTGAACAGAAACAGCGAAGCCATAACCACACACAGGTCTCTTGCCACTTTTTTCATTTTGATCGTGCTCCTTAAACTAAATTTATCTCAGGCCAAGTAAAAAACCATAATAGTTTAAAATTTCAAAAAAGCAACCTTTACATCTAACCGGTGCTGCTTCTATTTGACGTCTTTTTCCCCTCGTCCGGCCGCCTGAGCCGGCAAAAAGGGTATTGGCCAGACTTTAAACAGTCAGTGCCGGTAAGCCCACTCAAAGCTATCGACCAGAAAGCCAAATTTCGGACGGCGCGATTCGCAAT
>Ga0172364_10000595_pt1 | contig 25997 bp, 21 predicted proteins | sample LakKivSesite10cm_FD_114545 | JGI IMG/M metagenome (GOLD analysis project Ga0172364, IMG submission 114545) | Sediment microbial communities from Lake Kivu, Rwanda - Sediment site 10cm | ecosystem: Environmental > Aquatic > Freshwater > Lake > Sediment | place: Rwanda: Western Province, Lake... | reverse complement strand
TCAGTTGAACGCTATTGTGGAACTGCTGAAAGAAAGTTTTTAACACCGTAAAAGCCTAAAGCTCTTAAACTAATTCCCCACAATTTCAGTTGTAAACTCGACTTCATGAGTTAGTGTGAGTGACTAATTTGAGTCCACCAGTAATTGAAAGCAAAAACGGAGAAAAAGATGCGATTCTGGAAGCAGCTAAACTCATGTTAATAGCAGCGAGGACAGCTCCAAAAACAGGCGGCGTAGACGACGTTCTAACAATAATCGTTCATGGCAAAGAAAAAAACGCCATTGCTGAGAAAATGGAGGAAATAGCAGAGAAGCGAAAAATAGAGGGTTTCAAACGGGATGCAAAAAACGTCAGAGATTCAGAAGCAGTCATTTTAATTGGAGTCAGAGGGGACAAAAGTTTTGGATTAAACTGTGGAGCATGCGGCTACAAAAGTTGCAAAGAGTTTGACGAAACAAAGAAGAAGTTTGGACAAGACTTTTTTGGTCCAACGTGTATTTTTAAAGCCTTAGACCTTGGAATAGCTTTAGGATCAGCCGCAAAAACAGCAAGCATTTTGAACGTTGACAACCGTATAATGTATCGTGTTGGCACAGCAGCATTGAAACTGAAATTGATGCCAGAAGCAACAGTTATCATGGGAATCCCAATGTCTGCAAAAGGCAAAAGCATCTACTTCGACCGCAAATAAAATTGTCTTTAACTTTGGCTTTTCATTTTCTCATACATTTTCTCCAACGTCCAACGGATGCTTGATTTAAGCTCCCTCAAACGGTCTTGATCAACATGCTTAACTGTTATTTCACGAATTACGTCACCGTCTCTAACAATGTCATAACAGAAAATTTTTTCCGAAGCCATTTGCTCGGTTCTAGCTAGTTCATTGTCTTTTTCCTGCATTTTTGCAAAAACTCTTTCCACCAGAAAAGGAGTGAAAGGCGGCGTGTTAACATTGAAGTTTTTATCTTCCGCTGGTATCACCCGCAACGAATCTTCACCTACATGAAGAGTTGCAAGAAGCTCGCCCGTAACAGTCTTTAACGGAGTAACGTCTTCAGATTCTGATTGAGGCAGAGAAGGAGAAGGTTCAACTGTCACCTCTTCTTTTGGCATTGGAGCCTCTACTTCAGCGGGTGGTTTTGTTATTTCTGCGCGTTTAAACCCTTTTTCCAATAGTATAAAGTTTAACGCATCAATTGTCGCTTGAATGTCTTTGAGTTCAGATTCCAACGCTTCAACTCTTTTTTCAAGTTTCTGCTTGAACGAGACGATCCTCTTTATTTTTTCAGAATCCTGAGACATTGCCCTTCACAACAACTGTTATAGAGTATTTTCCCTTATCAAACCTTTGAAAGTTTTGCCTAAAACCCTAAGCTATTTCTTCAATGGTGTAATTTTTCTCAGGTAATTCCTCATTAGAAACGGATGGAAGAGGTTTAAGTTTGACTTTTAGCTCATTTCGGAGAAAACGTTCAAACTCTTGGAAAACAGGGCTGTTCGTGTGGTTTAGTTTAGCGCACAGATTTTTTCCTTCTAACAATGGGCTTAGGTCATATAGGGCTATTCTCTCAGAAAAGTCTGGATTTTCAAAAACTGTTTTAACAAGAACGTCTGAAGGTGCCTCTGAGAACAGCCATGCAGTATACGCTGCATCAACAACACGATAAGATAAACCTTCTTGAATGACACACTTTCGACTTGAAACTATTCTTTTAAAGGAAGAGGGATGAATATCTCTAGCCCACAGAAAACTGTTATACTCATCATTAATCTCAACCCAATCTTCGCTTTCAGACGTCTTCCAACCGCGAACCCTACAAGCGTCCTTAAATTTTTTGAGAATTTCCCAAACTCTAGGCATTTTCATCTTTTCATCACAATCCTTTATGTTAGAATCTTATAGAACAGTATTCTATTTAATCAGCCACAAATTTAAACTTATTTGTCAGCTTCTTCGCAAAAATGCAGGATAAATATTGTTTCAGTTGAAAGTTTGTAGGCAATTAGCCTTTTTAGTGACAAACTTACGGAAAAGCTGAAAAGAGAATAACTGAAGGAAAAAGAGAAGAATTTCTGCATTTTTCCGACAGCAAACAATAAATTTAAACATGTACCACTTCATATTGAAAGGGGAGAGGCAACAGTGAAACTCAAAAACAACACCTTAATCTTAGATGACACAGACTTAGAAATTTTGGAGGCTTTACAGGAAGATTCTAGGCAGACTTACATAGCTATAGGTAAGCTTTTGGGAATATCCCACTCAACAGTTTACGACAGAATAAGAAGAATGGAGCAAAATGGAATAATCAAAAAATATACAGCTTTGATAGACACTGAGAAGACTGGAACCAAAAGTATAACAGCCATAATGACTGTTTTCACAGACCCTAAAGAAAGCGAGAAAGTTGCAGAAACTCTCAGCGCTGCACCACAAGTCCTAGAAGTTTATACATCGCTGTCAGAAGAACTTCAAATAATAGCAAAAGTAGCTGCAGAGAATCAGGAAAGCTTGCACACATTTATCGCTAACTCAGTTGCTCCCATGCCCGGTGTTTTGAGGATTCGCACGTCGATATTGACGAAGAAATTTAAAGAAACACAATTTGCAATAGTCAATAACCCGAAAAAGTTAACATTTATAAAAGAAACATATAATATAAACGGAGAGAAATAGTGTGAATCACGATACAACTTCAAAAATTTTAAGAACGGTTCCACGCGAGAAGGCATTCTATTTCTTCACATCGATTGGGAATTACACTGGCGAAAGTGCATCATCACTGAAGGAATTTATGGATAAAATAAATGGAATAAACGTGAAATCACTAGAGTTTCACCTTTATCGCGGAGACTTCAACAAGTGGATGGATGAAGTTTTACAAGACAAAGAGTTAGCAGAAGAAATTATAAGATTACAGAAATCTAATTTTTCAGGTAATATACTAAGAAATCAGCTCTATGCGACTATTTCGAGAAGAATTAAGCATCTAACAAATACGCTTGAAAAATCACATAGACAAACGCTTTGATCCAAGATAGATTAGTCTATATGTATTCTTCATTACGCCATGGAACTTACTTTTTTTCTCGTTTTGCAATGCTTATTGTAGCTCCAAATAAGGCTATTAGAGCAGTGTATATCAATATTGAAGGCGTTGAGGTTTTATTAGCAAATGAAATTGAGTAACCGCCTACAGGTAGTGAAAACTGCTTGTAATATGCTGTTGCCGTACATGGTGCGTTCATACTTACAATTATCTGGTTCTCTCCTGCATTTCGAAATGTGTCACCAACCTTCCACTTATCAAAGGTGTATCCAGCAACATTTTGACCAGTTAACGTTACGCTTACCGAAGAGTCATACCACCAGCTGTTGGTTGGGCCATTTTCTCCAAGTGGGTCTCTAGTTGGATTTGGAGTTAAGCCCGCTGGATATGTAAGCACAGTTAAGAGGTACTGCGTCTTCCAGTTCCATGTTATTGAAGTTGCTTCATTCAATGTGAACGTAACTGAAGCTTCTGTTCCAGATGATGGGACGCTTCCCGTTCCTGTCCATCCAGTGCAAACGTAGCGTGTTCCCGTTGGACCCGCCCATGGCGAAGTAACAGATGAAGTAATGGATGATCCTGCATCGAACCAGTTGCTGGAAGGTGTTGGAGCGCCGTGGGAAGAGGAGAGTGTAAAGTAATATTGTGTTTTATAGTTGCCGATTACAGTAACATCGGAAGTTACTGTTATTGGCGAAGAAGGTCCAGTTACACTGTTAAGCTTGTATCGATTTCCAGTTATCGTGCTTGAAACTATGTCTTCATATACGTAGACCAACATGTCTCCTTCATCAACCCAGACAGCGTAGGGGTTTCCATCATACGTTTTAATTGTCTCATTCACTGTTACCCAAACTCCATTTGCGTCAGATGCAAGTCCATCGTAAGAGAAAGTCACCAAGTACTGGTGAACATAATTCGCTATTACAGTTTTTGGTTTGTCAACAAGCACCATAGTTGAAGGCGAATATGGATCAACTATTTCAGACATGTCCTCCGTATTCCACATTTCAAAAAGATAACGTGAGCCGCCTAGCACATATTCAAGCGTTGATATAGATGCGTAAACCCCATCATCATACCATCCAGAACCAGAAGGCGTAGTTATGCCCTGTGGATTTGTTGGAAGATCAAGGTAGTATTGTTTCTTCCAGTTTGCGATGACTGTTTTAGGTCCGTCCATAAGTATTTGGTCACTTTGAGCGTAGTTAGTGCCTGAAGCATCACCGCTCCAGTACGTGAAAATTCTGCGTGTGCCATTTTCTTGATCAAATACGCCAGTGTCTAATGTTGCGTAGGATGTGGTGCTTGCATTATACCAGCCTTCACCGCCAGTTGTGCCATAGGAAGAAATTACTGTCAGATAATATTGCAGAATATAATGGGCTGTTGCCGTGTGATTAGCATCCATAACCACACTAATAGGGTTACCTAATCTTGGTGTTCCATCAACATCCCAATGAGTGAATTCATATTGCACTCCAGCGGATACGGATACAGTGTCTGGCGCATTTAAATTCACACTGGTGCCCTCGTTATACCAACCTTCTCCAAGGATTGTTGTGATGCCAGCTGGGTTAGTGCTAATGTTTAAGAAGTATCTGCGTGCTACCACTGAGACTATGTGTGAAGTTGCGTTCCATCTGCCTTCACTATCTATGAGGTCCAAAGTGACAATATAATCGCCTATTGCATCAAAAGTATGAGTTGTTATCGGATCACTTTCCACAATAATCGGTGTTCCATCACCAAAGTTCCAAGTATAATTAATTAGGACTCCTCCGTCGGGAGTAGAAGCAGAAGCATCAAAAGTAACAAGTTCGTCTCTTTGCGGGTAATATGGTGACCACCAGAAATCAGCAATTGGTGCATTCTCAACTGTTATAGTTTGAGTTTGTGCGTCCCATTTTCCTTCGTTGTCTGTGACGTTTAATGTAACACTATAGGTTCCATAAGTTGCATACACATGTGTTATTATCGGGTCTGATTCTACTGTTATATTTCCATCACCAAAGTCCCAAGCATAACTAACTAGGACTCCTCCGTCGGGAGTAGAAGCAGAAGCATCAAAAGTAACAAGTTCATGCATCAGAGGGTCTGGCGGTGAAAAAGTGAAAGAAGCAATTGGGTGTTGACTGACACGTAACGGTGATGTTTTTTCATCTGTAAGGCCACTATCATCTGTGACTGTCAGGCCAACTGTAAAGTCTCCATAATTAGTGTAGACGTGAGTTGTTATCGGATCATTTTCCACAACAACAGGCGTGCCATCGCCAAAATTCCAAGCATAACTGGCAACATAACCGTCTGGATCGTAGCTTTCTGAAGCATTAAAAGTTACTGTCTGATCAATTTCTGGATAGTAAGGGTCAAAAAAGAAATCAGCAATTGGTGGTTGAGGAGGAGGCGCACCGGTCTGCAGTAAGACTGTGGAATCTTGGGATATGCTGTTGTGGGTTATATAACCAGATCTTGGCGGACAATAGTAAACAGTCTTTCCATAAGCATCAAAATGCATTTTAACTCCCGCAGCATCAGAAAACGTTACGGAAACCACCAGAGTTTTGTATCCTTTCTTAGAGATTAATCCAACATTTATACGTGCATCGTCAAACCACGTTGGGTAAACGTCGCCTGAAGGCCAATTCCATAAATTGTAGGGTTTCGGATTGCCCCATTTAAAAGCTGATTTAGGCACATTAGTTCCATTCACAACAAGAGATACGAAATTAGAATAGCCTTCATTATTAAGTGCAATAATAAGGTGCGTATCATAAGACCTTTTTGCTGCACTTGTGTTGTTAATTTTTACAACAAAAGTTTGAGTAGCCCCGATTAGATTTAGTGACCAACATTCACTAACCCAAGGATCAGAGTCATATCCAACATAGGTACCTGCTGGCAAACTAACCTCCAATATTGCACATGGGGCTGCCTTCACAGAAGAAAAAAGGTAAGGAGAAAGCAATATAAAACTTAATAGAGTAAATACTCGAAGCTTATTAAAGCCCAGATTCAAAGCTCTCCCTTCTCTCACGGCATATATAACTCTGCTTAAGGCCTTTTAAAGTTTTGTGGAATAATCTTCTATAATTAAATTAATATTTGGTTTTTTAGATTTGCTTTTTAAAGCAATTGTGTGAATAATGATGTTTGATGCCAGTTTTTCGGATGTTTTTCTTTCGACTATCAGCTTTTGCAGTACAAGATTGCCCGCTTCATATGGCAAGTAGCTAAGTCTAGTTGGAATTTTGATGCCTCCCTCAGCTATATACTCATACGTTTTTGTTTCATTAATTGCTTGTGCAATCGTCTTGTTTTGGGTTAACAACGTTTTTAGGAGTTTTGTCACTTCATAGTCAGTATCGTCTAACAGTACAATGTTGCTCCAGCCGATGTAAGCCAAAGCGTTTTTCTCCAGAAAGGCTCTAGCTAAATGGTCGGCAAACGGTCTTATGCTCCAGCAACCCATGGCTATTATTATGCTGTTAGGAAAAACACCCTTCATCTCTTTCTTAATAAATTCAGACGTGATTGCAAAATAAGATTCGTTTGATATGCCTTCAATATTATACTTTCCAATCGAGAGTAAACCATCATGTAGTTCATTAATATAGGCATCTTCCCTATATTTTTCCGAAGTAAACATATCAACTGTGCTGCTATCATTTCTTAAGGCAAAATGGACTCTCAAAATTATTATTCCATAATTTTTCCTTGGAAGTTCTTTCAAGAACTCAATGGTAAGCTCTGAACTATTGTAATAAGTTAAGCTGAAACCTTCATTGGTAAGCATTGTTGTAATGTTAATTCTGAAGTTTTCATTTGGAAAGTGCTCTGCCAATTGGTCAACTATGGCTGCAGTGAGTGGGAATCTTCTTTCACTTTTCAGATTGACTGAAACAAAAACTATTATAACCATTAGAGAGCATACAACTGCCAAGATAGTTATAGTTTTCTTTTTCGGTTTTCTCGTTTTCATGATTAACAGATCTCTTGACAAGTTGTAATATTGCCAATTGTTAAATAAACATTTTTTGAATTCACTAAGGCTTAAATGCTACTTTCTGGGAATTAATTTATGTATATTGTCCATGAAAGTTTGTTTAGGTTGGTTGGTTAAGTTGAATATAAATTTTAAAGAACATGGAAAGAATTTAGTTGTTGTTCTTTTTTGGAGTTTAACTTTGGTTTCTGTTATCACGCCTAGAATATATTCTAGAATAGAATATGCACTTGGACATGGTATGTCTGATCCTTATATGGTTCCCATTCTGGATTGGCCGCAGTATGTAGTACTGAGTTTTTCAACTCTTTTGATGGGAGTTTTGATAGGAGATTTCACTGCTTTCCTTTTGTTTTACATTTTTGGAATAATCCTTTCAAGTGCATTGATTTACGTATTGATTCTTTTGCCCATTTACTTGAACATTCTGCCAAGCGTATATTTTGATTATTATGATTTTGCCGCTTTAAATTATATAACTAAGAGTTTGATAATAGCCCCAATAGTTTTATTTCTTTTTATAGGAGTTATAGGTGTTTTTTTAAGAGAATTTATTCTCGAAGATTAAGAATTCCAAGCTTAAAAAGCATTTAAATACTTTATTATCTCAGTTATTAGGTATATAACAGATGTTACCGTTAAACCTGTATAAATAATCACTATCGTTTTTCTTTTGTTCATTTAGATTATGCCCCGAGTTGCTACTGAGAAAAGATTATTTAGGAGCAGCTAATTAAATTTTATGATCTATCATGAAGAAAGGAAGACGTTTAAAACTTGGCATCTCAGGATTGGTACTTGTTTTCATAGGGCTTTTTTCAATTATGAATTATAATGTGTCAATACCGCGAAATGAAGTTGATGAAGTAGCAGCCACTGAAAATGCTAGCATTGGTACTAAATGGAATGTCACTGGAAAATTTATTGAGGGAGACATAATTTGTGGGCTTGTTTTGGAACCTGTGTACGAGGAGCCCGGGTGGCTTAATATCATGGAGCCAATGGTACCAGAGCATCCTCGCTATGGAAGTATAAATTTTCGAAACATTGCTGTTTATCTTGAACTATACTATGAAGATGGATCTTTAGTTTCGAAGATTGAGATGATTTGGGTTAATAATCCAGAAGCGAGTTCGCCTGTTAATCTGCATTTGTATATATACAACATGACTTATTTGACTGAAAACAGTACTCCGAGTTCCTATCTTGAGGTTGAAACTATTACTGGTACGAGTTGGGTTGTTTTAACTTCTGAAGGAGTTGAAAAATCTGGCGATTATACTTTAGAAGTTTCGGCATTTGGCGCAATACCAGCCCCAAAAGATCAACCGCCTTCACGTATTGCTCTAGGAAATAGAGTTATTGAACAGCCTTATGGGTTTCTTTTTCCCGTAGGTTTATGTGCCGTCGTGATAGGCGCAGTTCTAATGGTGATTGCCACATTTCCTAGCATTATAGAGAAAAGAAATAGAGAAAGGAAATAATCGTTTATTCTTGGTTTTTAAACGGTAGTTACGATTGAGAGTTAGCAAAAAGTAAATAAGCTTTGCAACATATTTCTGTAAACAAAAACTTGAGGGGGGAGAGGGAGCAGTGAAAAAAGGAAATATTTCAGGTCTAATGCTTCTTTTGGGTTTGACATTTTCACTGATTGCTGTTCAATCGCTTTTGATTGGCACCGCAAACGCACAGTCCTATGATGTTAACGACGATGGTGATGTTGATATCAATGACATCATTATATGGAGCTTATCTTTCGGAACTTTCGAAGGAGAAGATGGCTTTAACTCTGCTGTCGACGTTCACGAGGATGGAGTAATAGACCTTTTAGACGCTATTCTGATATCGATTAACTTTGGTTAGTAATCAGGCTGGAATTATATTCTCTTTCTTTTTTTTGCTGCAAAATAAAGGTCAATAAACTAGTTCTTGTATGCTTGAGTAATTTTTAAAATAAAAAAAATGGGATTATTGTTTTGGTCTTATTTCACTTTTTTGAATTTTTTAATTGACAGAACTGTTGCGGAGGATGCAATGAGCATTGTTATTAGGAGCAGAATTGACGTGAACTCTGGAATTTCTACTATATCATCAAACGCAATGTTTTCTATTTGATCAGCATTTTTGTCGCCTAATTTTATGTTTTTGCCCTCCATGCTCCCCAAGAGATCTTGAAAAATCAAGTTAGCAGCGCCTTCGCCAGTTGCGTTAAAAGTCAAAGTCACCAAAGATCCGGTTCCATTTACTCCATTAGAAGCACCGAGTAAGGTATCGGCGATCCAGGCGACACCATGAGTGGCATTATAATCATTATCACTTTTGTCAACTTGGAAAGTGCCACCGCCAGTCTCTAGAAGATGCCCAGTGGTGTCCCAGTCTGTTAAGCTTAACAGGTCGTTTTCGAAATACAGTTTCAATTCCCAACCGTACAAGCCTATTACATCTGTAATGTTTATGTCTACTTCAAAAAGTGTTCCTAAATCAACATGATCTGGAGCATCAATAGTGACCGTGGCGGGATCCGCGGCGCTCACAGTTTTGGCGAAAGAAAGTATCAGTAGGAAAACAAGTGCAAAGCCGATTGTTGCTGGTAGTATTCTCTTTTTCATCTTAAACCCTCTTACTAACTAATCGGTTTTTGGGTATATAGATTTTATGTCCAAGACATCAATATTCATCTTTAAAAAAAAGAAAGGATATGTTAGTAGTAACTTTGTCCGAAGTTAAGGCCTATTATTATCAAGTCGAATATGTCAACAGTTCCATCGTGGTTTATGTCTGCTCTTTCGTTGTATTCTGGGTCACCAACGTTTGAAGCGAAGGAAGTTGCGGCGAGTGTTATATCGTATATGTCGACAGTTCCATCACCGTTGACATCGCCTATCAATGTGATGTTAATTAGGCCATCTGTAAATGTGTTGTCATCCAAATTCGTTTCATATGGCACTGGAACAGCGTACGCTACTATATGTTCGTTGTAACATGGGCTAAATTCAGTAGTATTCCAGATATGGTTGGTTGTTAATTGAGCGCCTGGAAGCAAATCGGTTATTGTCAAATTGGCTATAGATTTGCTGTTATAAGTTAGCATAACTATGAAAGATTCTGTCAAGTTCCCTCTATTTTCAACAGTTACAGTTATGTTTACTAGTTCTCCTGGATACACGTTTGTTTTGTCAGCCATCACGTCTACTACTGCCACGTCCCGTATTACGATGAATATGAGCCCGTCTTGCGTTATATGCTCAATTTCGTTTCCTTCGTAATCCTTCATTAACGTATCATGGAAATGCAATGGTGAGACGCCCATGTTTTCCACTTGGAAGAAAATTTTTGCAACCTCGAACGGTGTAAAACTTGTTATTGGTTCTGCTGGATCGTAATAGTTAACCTCTACGGATATTTCTCCAGTACCATCGTCCCATGCTACTTCTGAATTTAAGTTGAATTCATTTTGATATGGGATTATCAGTACGCCTAAACAGTTCAGGATTTCTTTGTCAAATGTCATGTTAAATCTGAAGCTGTAAAGTTCGGTAACTTCTGTTATCTTCACTGTTATATTTATCGTTCCGCCAGGCGTCAGTGTTGGGTCAAATATTTCTTCGGGGTCTACGAAGATTTTCGCCATCAACATGTTGTTAAAGTAGCCGCCAGAGTAGGTGTGATCCAGTAGTTGACCAGATGGGTCCTTTAGCGTAGTTTCTGTAAGCGTAAGATAGCTTTCGCCAACTTCTTCGACATGAAAAGTTAGAGATGCCAGAATTCCGTTTCCTGCTGCACTCGTTGGAGAGGTCAATGATTCATTTAACCATACTATGCCGTGAGTTTCGTTATAATCGTCTGTTAATTGTTTGATAAGCTGGTTTGTAGACCCAGCTGACTGCAAGAATGGGCCGAATTCCAGTTGGGAAACGTTTAGAACGTCATGGTTGTAGAACAGTTTGAATTCCCAGCTGTTCAAGTTCACTGCATCTGCGATTGTTACATTCACTGTAAAGTTGTGGCATGGTTCAAGTGCAGAGTTTATTATTTTATCGGGGGATACGGCAATTTTGGCATTTGAAATAACGTTGCTGAAATATCCATCGATGGCTTCATGAAGTATTGGGTCACCTGTTTTCTCTCCCAATTTTGTATCTTTGAGGTCAAGTTTGGTGCTTCCAAATTGGTTGATCGTGAATTTTATTGATGCTATTGTTCCAGTTCCATTTACACCTTTTGGAGCAGATAGGAGGCTGTCGGCAATCCAAACTAGGCCGTGGGTCGCGTTATAATTATTATTGCTTTTGTCTATTGTAAATGTTGTTCCTCCTGTCTCAAGGAATGGGCCGAAAGTAACTTGACCTAGTGATACAACTGACTTGAGATAGTACAGTTTGATTTCCCATCCGTAGAGTCCAATGACGTTATTTACGGTTAGGGCTATTTGAAAAGTTTTGGTCGGCGTTAACGTAGGATCTACGATTATTGGAGGTTCTACTGCAATTGTGGTTGTTTGAGCGTGTGCGTAGTTAATGATTATTAAGGCATTTGCGATTATAGAAAGCATTATGCATGAAAGTATAAGGCTTTTTTTCGTTTTCAAAATTTTTACTCTCCTTTCTCTTAGATTAATTTTGTTCTCGAGCCATATATTTTTTGCGGAAGTTTACAATGTTTTTGTTACTCTTCCCATCCAAAGCTGGAGGCTACGAGGATCAAGTCGTAAATGTCCACTGATTTATCTCCGTTGACATCGGCTATGGGGTTCCAGTTTGGATCTTCAATTACAGAGCCGAATGCTGCAGAAACTATTATCAGGTCATAAATGTCTACTGTTCCGTCATTGTTGAGGTCTGGCACTCGTATTTTGAAAGTTAATTGTTTGGTTGCAGTTGAACCTTTATATGCTGATGTTGCGTGTACGGTATAGTTTCCTGGGCTGCTGTTGTTTGGAATTGAAAAGTTTAAGTAGAAATCTCCATTTTGATAACTTGAGGTCACTATCTGCGTAATTTCTGAAGTTGCAACTTGGAAAGTGGTTTCTGCTTCTGGACAGAGGGGCATTCCATCATTTTTAGGCTGATCTGTTAGTGCTACTGCGTAAGCAGTGGCTGTTCCGCTTGGAAATTGGAAGGATATTGGGTAACCAAATATAATGATTTTGTTTTCTTCAGGTTGAATCGTTCCAGTGCTATGAGATACCGCCCATGATTTGCCGTTTTTGTCGTAAATGTTAACTGCAAAGTATAGATTATGAGCTATTAGATCATAGCTCGTTACGTATGTTGTTAAGTACGCGAAGGTTCCTTTGGAATAGGGTGTAGTTCTCGGGTTGCCGATGGAATCGCTTGGATAAAACTGAGTTATCCTTACCGGATAGTCTTCTTGCGAAACATTACCCGTACTTGCTACTCTTATCGTCAGAGTCTCATTTGCTGGGTCTACTATTTGTAATGCAATTATGCCGTCATCAACTTTTACCCCTATATGTGTCAAGTTACCAAAGAATACGACGTCTTCGTTTAGAAAATATTCTTGCTTTGAAGAATATAACTCTATAGACACGAATTGCGAGTATGCTTCACTTATAAAAAAAACCATTAATGTCAACAATAAGAGAGTAGGTACGACTAGTTTTATTTGTTTTCGATTTTTTTTGGTTGCCGGCATACATATATCATCTTCTTTTAGTTAAGTTTCGAAACAATAAAATAAAAAAAAGGGAAATATTTAGGGTTTTTTATGGGTCAATGAAATCTATTGTGAACGTCTGTACGTGTTCTGGTGCATAGCATACGCCGCATTCTGATGGTGGCACGCCTGTGAATAGGTTGATGTAGACTGTTCCTTGTCCTACGTGTGCCCATTCGGCAAGCGTCAAAGTGTACTCTCTTGGACCTGAATGTGTGCCTGGAGGCACAATTTCAGCCCTGCCATATGTGGCTATTGGCATTCCAACGTCATCATATATGGTGATTGATACGTACACATTTCTATCAATGCTGCCTATGTTGTTGAACCATAGTTTCACTGTCACTTCTTCGCCTCTGTTAACTGGACTTTCCGTTATAGATTCGCTAACCTCTACTATATAGCCTACAATGAATGTTACTGTGTCATCAACTAGTTCTTCGGCTACGCTTGCTTTAGATAGCACTGTCCAAGTGCCAAAGTATTCTACATACCATGGTATTCTGATTGTTATTTCTGTCAATCCTTTATCGTCAGTTATGGACTGTCTGTAGAAGTGCTCACCGTTTGGAGCTATTATTTCCCAAGCAACTTCCTTGAATTGTACTGGTGCACCACCATAAGTTAGCTTAGAGAAGAGGGTTATCTCTTCCTGTGGCGCAACAGCGTCAGCATCAGCTGGATTATCATCCACTCCTACTTGTCCAGTGTCCGTTGTAGTGTAGCCTGGCCATCTATAGCCTTCCGTGTAAACGTCAATTCCGGGGCCTGGAGACGTCGATATTGGGCTCTTATATACTCCATCTGTTACTTCATCATACTCAATTGGTATCATTTCCGAAGATACAAGCTTTATGTCAAAGATGTCAAGCGGACATTGAGCTTGGGCTGGATATGTTTCTTCGTAAAGTATTTCAAAGGTCACTGTCGCCAATACGCCTGTACCATACGGAGGAGTGTATCCCGCACCCAAGAACAGTTCAGCCATAACCACGTAGCCATCTCCAGGACGATCCAAATAGGTAAAGAATGTTCCAAAAGGTCCTTCAAAGCTTGGCAGGAAACCGCCAGAAGTAACGTTTGTCACTGCGATCAATGTCGGGTCATATCCGAGTTTAACCTCCCATCCGTAGAGATCCCATGCTGCAGCTAATCCCACGATTTCGATGTTAACATTAAAGGTGTCGCCGACGTTCAGAAGTAATGCTTCAGCGTTAACCATACTTGGATTTACTCTGAGGTCAGGAGGTGTTGGCAAAACAGTTTCTATTTGATAAAGACCATCATAGGCCAAGTGCACAATTGGGTCACCACTTGGGTTACCGAGTTTAGTGCCTACAAGGTCTAAAGCACATGACATGTCTGGCTCTGGATAGTATGGTTGATAGGCTATTTGGAAAGTTATGTCTAAGAGTTTCATTTCACCAGTAAATGGTGAAGCAGGTGACAACGCACTAGCTCCTAACCAGTATTGCCCAGTAATCACTTCGTCCTTTGCAACGAAGTTTGGTGTCCATGGAAGGTAATATGTATGACTCACGTAATCAAGCAGAGTATCGTCCCATTGGAGTTTGAACTCAAAACCGTAAAGGTTCGAAACGTTAACCCATACGCTCACAGTGAAGGAGTCTCCAGCCGTTTTGCCGTTGTCTGTAGCATTGTATACTTGTGGTTCAACCCATATTGCATTTGCAGGAAATGATGCTCCTAATGGAATTGCAGCGAAGAATCCGAGCAGCAGCGCGGAAGTCAAAACTAATATCCCAATTTTCTTTGTTTGCAATTTCTCCCTTCTCTCCTTTTTTTTCTCAATAGTTATTTCACATAGGCAAATTTAAAACTTTCTGGAAGAATGTTCTATTTCCAACAAGGAAATAATCGCGATTAAAAAATATTCCAAAAAACTCAAAAATGGTTTAAAAACGATTTCAAGGTTTTTTACGTTTTAAATAAACGAAGACAGCTACAGATGCTACCACAAGAACAATTACAGCAGCTATGACCTCCAGCGACAACGAAAACCCAACCGCATTAACATTCAAGTTCACAGCGTAAACATTGTTCTGAAGTGCAGTTTCTTTAGGAATAGGTGGAATGGTAAAATTAAGCTTATGTGACCCAGGTTCAGAAAATGTCACCGTCAAAAATGTCAAATCGCCACTTTTGCCAAGCAACGAAATATTCTCGAATTTTTGCAGGAGAACACCATCCAAATATGCAAATAAAGTAAAATTCAAAGTTTTTTCGCCTAGATTTAAGAGGACAGTACTAATGGTTACTGTATCGTTAACATAGATTTTTGGTGGCATGACAATAACATTAGCGATGGAAACATCCGTCACATAGAAAGCAAGCTCCACCGTTTTAATCAAAACATTGTCAGCTGGAAAGTCATCCACTTCAATACTGATGTTTGCTTTTACATCGTAAACTCCAGCCTCCAGACCAGTAGTGTTCCAACCAAAAGTTAGTATCGCACTTGAATTGAGACTTCCAACCTTTTCAAGCGTGAAAGTATGATTGTAAATGCTTCCACTAACCAAAATTGATGTTTCATTAGCAGTAATATTACCCACATACGTAACATTCAGAGTGATGTTCTCTTCTCTTGCACCTACATTTCTCACTTCAGTTATACAATTTATCGCTTCATCAATCGCAAAAGCGTTACCAGTAATTTTACCTTCTAAATCAAAACGATCAAGCCTAATATTTCTCCAATTGACAAATCGGCAAGAGAGAGATTTAAACAATAAAAGTTCATCTTCACTCGATTTTAGGAAACATTGCTCATCTACCACAGTAATTTTTTGATCTCCATAACCTACTACTTTAAAAGTTACTGTTGCAACAGTAATGTTGCCTATGATTTCTGTTAGAAAGTCCCCTAAAAGTTTTAGCGTTCCAGTGGTATTGTCGGATAAGGAAGTAGCGTCCTGTGTAAGTTCGTTAAAGGTAACATTCAAAAAGCTCATAATCGTAGTAGGATAACGTATCTTTATTTCGAATTGCTTTAACTTCAATGCTTCTGTTACAGTTATGTTAACAGCAAACACGCTATCAGGAGCCAACTCTACATCAACAATTTCTGAAGGAGCAAATGCAATCGTAGTTTTAATGTTCGAAAAAACCGAAGTTATCTTTGCATGGGCTATTTTTTGTGCCTGTTGATTGCCGAGATTTGAAACTGCAAATTTTATTGCAGTTAAACCTGTTTTAGTTATGTTGAATCGTAAGTTTGCAAATGTAAAGTTACCAGTAAACGCACTTGCAGGACGCATAGCGGAGATTGAAAACCAGTAGTATCCAGAGCCTGTTTCATTCTTTACAACAAATCTATTAGCACCCCAAGGATCCATATTTCTGATTTCAATTAACGAAAGTATTTCAGGATTCCATATTATTTTAAACTCTACTCCATAAAGATTTTGGACTTTGTAAACCGTTAGGTTTGAATCCAAGGTAGTGCCTATGTCTCCTGTTAGTTCTTCTGGTTCGATAACCACTTTTGTATATGTAACAGCCACCAATCCCCGTTTAAAACTACCTGGTAAAATTTGTGAGCCATCTTCCTTTATAAGTCTGGTGACCGACGTGTCAAAGTTTATGAGAGTTTGGCCTACGGTTTTTGCTTTAAAGAACAGTGTTATAAGACGGCTTGAGCCACTTACAGGAGTTGCAGGATACTGAGACTTGGCATAGATTGTGAATCTGCTGCCAACAAACCTAACTTCCGAAATATATGGTTCATCGAGGAATGATACGAAAATATACTCTAAATACTCCAAAATCGTTGGATCAGCCAAATAGATTGTAATGTTATAGCCATATATCGCTACAGCATTCTCAATAGACACGTTAACCATGACTACTTGCCCAGGAGTAGTTGCAAATGGCGCCACACCAGAGGTGCTAGGTTCTTTAGGTTCCACAAATACGTAATTAGTTTGTTGTCCTTCAACATTCTGAAAATTTACAAATGAACCTGCTATAAGCAACAAAATTATGATGACTATGGAGGATATTTTTAAACTCTCTTTATTCAACAACCTTTTTCACCTTCCATACACGAATCCAAATTTAACAGTAGTTAAGCTTTTACTCTTTAGTTTTTCATTCATCTATATTACTTCCCATGATATAGATGGCAAGCCACAAATCTGCCTTTATCAACTTCTATTAAAGGAGGTTCCTTTTTCCTGCAAACGTCACCTATGTAGGAAGGACACCGCGTGTGAAACCTACACCCAGATGGTGGAGCTATTGGACTTGGAATCTCCCCCTTAATAACTACGTCAACCCTGCGCGCAGAAGGATCAGGTACTGGAACAGCTTGCATCAACGCTCTAGTGTAAGGATGCAAAGGATCGTTAACAAGCGCCTCTGCATCTGACATTTCCATAATTTTCCCAAGATACATAACAGCTACTCTGTCGCACATGTGTCTGGCTAAAGCTATGTCGTGAGTAATGTATAAAAATGAAACATTCCTTTCCCTAACTAATTTCAGAATCAAATTAAGAATGCCTGCTCTTATGGATACGTCAAGCATGGACACAGGCTCGTCTGCTACTATAAAGTTTGGATCGAGTACAAATGCCCTTGCAGTTGCTACACGTTGTCTCTGACCTCCACTCAATTCATGCGGATAACGATAATAAAATTCTTCTGGAGGGACCAAATCTACGTTCACTAGAGTTTCTGCTATCTTCCCTTCTATGTCAACTCCCTGCTCATCTAATCGCTGAACCCTTAATGGTTCTCCAATAATGTCACCAACAAGCATTTTAGGATTCAAAGACTCGTAAGGATCCTGAAAAACTATCTGCATTTTTCTTCGCAAATTTCGCATTTCTTTTGGTGTTAGATTTGCAATGTTCTTGCCATCATAAAAAATAGAGCCGGCTGTAGGATTTATAAGCCTTAACACCAATCTGCCTGTTGTAGTCTTGCCACTTCCGCTTTCGCCGACAAGACCTAATATTTCGCCTCTTTTAAGATCAAAGTCGATGCCGTCTACAGCTTTGACGAATAATTTCTCGCCTTTGACAAGCCGCTGAAAAAAGCCTAGCCTTACTGGGAACCATTTCCGCAAATTTTTTACTGTTAAGAGTGTATCTTCCAAAAATAATCACCTTCAACTTTTTACTAGATGACAAGCTACGTAATGGTCTTTCGCTATTTCAAGAAAACGTGGGTCTTCTTTTTTACATATTTCCATAGCATACCTGCATCTTGGATGAAATCTACATCCTGATGGAGGATTAAAAAGGTCAGGTGGTTGACCTTCGATTGGCTTCATTTCGGCTCTGGGTCCATACATGTTTGGAAATGATCCAATTAACCCTTTAGTATATGGATGTAAAGGTTCCTTAAAAACATTGTAGACATCACCGCTTTCAACCAATTTCCCAGCATACATTATTGCTACCTTTTCACATGTTTCAGTGATAATTGAAAGGTCATGTGTAATCAAGATCATTGATAAGTTTAACTTTTTCTTTAACTCAACTAACAATTTTAAAACTTGTGCCTGAACAATAACGTCTAAAGCAGTTCCAGGTTCGTCAGCTATAATCATTTCTGGGTTGCAGGCCAATGACATTGCAATTATAGCTCTTTGCCTCATTCCACCACTGAATTCATGAGGATAATTAGTTACACGGGAAGGTTCTATTCCTACAAGTTCAAACAGTTTTCTTGCCCTCTCTAGGGCTTCTTTTTTAGTTACAGATGGCGTGTGTAACTTTATCGCTTCGACTATTTGCTCGCCTATAGTGTATACAGGATTTAATGCGTTCATTGCGCCTTGGAATATGAGAGCGATTTTTTTCCATCTAATTTCCTTTCTGACCTCTTCGTCCGATAAGTTAGCTATATCCTTGTTTCCGTAGAGGATTTTTCCCTTAATTATTTTCCCATTTGATGGGAGCAGACGCATAATAGATAAAGCAGTGGTTGTTTTGCCACATCCAGACTCTCCTGCAAGCCCTAAACTTTCTCCTTTTTCTAATTTGAAATTGACTCCTTCGACAGCTTTAACTTGACCACGTAATATTTCGTAGTAAATTGCCAAATCTTCAACGTCAAGCAAAGGTTGCAATGTCTACTTCCTCTAGGTAGAAGTGATTAGAAACATTTACATTTAAGTTTTAGCTTTTTAAAAACGAAGGATGGTATGTCATGGATACAATTTTTCATTATAACGATCGTCCCTTGATGTATGCCGTTGACATAATTCAAAGTTTTCTCGAAAACGGTAATTTTAAAGTTGAAGTTAAAGAAGAGAACAGTAGCTCATTTATAATTCTTTCAAAGAGTCTCTCAGATAGGACATTGCCTAAGATAATAATTAACGTGCGCTTAAAAGGAGATTCTTTACACGTAGAACTGGTGAATAGTGGAAAATTGCGCTCAGAATTCATTTTAAGTTCAGTATTCGGCTTATTTGGTGGAAATATTCTTTTAAGAAAAAGTGAGATAAAAGAAAAAATAGAGATGTTGGAAGAGGCTCTCTTAAACCATTTGGATAGTAAATTGTAGATTGTATATCATCGTCTTTGTCGCAGTCTAGGATTCAAAATTTCATCTAAGGCATATCCAATAAGTATGAAGGATAGCGATATTACCGCAATTCCAATACCCGGAGGCAATGCCCACCACCATAGTTTGACGCCTATAGGTGATGTTTCAACATCGTGTAACATTCTACCCCAAGTCATTACGGAAGGATCATAGAGCCCTAGAAAACTTAATGCTGCTTCTGAAAGAATTGCGCCAGGAACGGCTGTGGCTAGTGCTACATAAACAAGACCCATAACATTAGGAACAATGTGTCGAATCATTATGTATCCAGAACCTGCACCAGCAGCCTTTGCCGCTTCTATAAAAGGTCTTTCTTTTACGCTAAGCACAACTGATCTGACTGTTCTTGAGAACCCCATCCATCCTAAGAAGCCTATAAGAATTATGAGGTTCCACAATGAAGCGCCTAGTACGGCCATGAGAACAAGCAAAAGTGGAAGACCCGGCAATGTTAGAAGCATGTCAGTTATTCTCATTATAGTTTCATCTGCTATTCCGCCAACGTATCCAGCTATCAAACCGAATATTAATCCGAGAGTTACTGAGACTACTGCTGCTAGTAAGCCCACGAACAGGGATAACCTTGAACCCCATATTAACTGTGAAAATATATCTCTTCCAACTTGGTCTGTTCCAAGCAGACCATAGACTGTTCCGTAAAGTTTGACTTGAAAGTTATCAATAAAAAGCATTACTTTTCCTGGTTCGACATCGAGATTCTTAGAAAATTGTATTTTCAACTCGACTGAGTATTTTCCTTCCTTAGGAATGATATACCTAGCAGGATCATAAACACTCGAGCCTAAGTATGCCTCAACCCAAGCTCTTTCTGCCTTGCTCTCTACATAAAGTTCGGTCCACTGTTTTGTTGTCTTTTTAATTTTTGCTTCTGAAGAACGTTTTGCATCTAATAAAACTAGAGGAGATGATGCGCCTGGTTGATATATAGCAACAGTTACGTTGATAGGTGAATTTTCCACAGCCTTAGCTAAATAGTAGAATGAGAGTCTGAATCTTTCAGGCGGACCACTATAAGAATAATTAAAACTAGAGTAAAAGGTAACAGTCAAGTTGTTGCTCGAAGGATCAGTAAGGTTTAGCACAAGGCAGCCGGGATTCTGATAGGTATTGCCTCGTAAATCTTTGGAAATACCAAAGTTTGTCCATGAAACATCAATGCTATCATTTGGTGGCGGATACCAATATTCAAGTTCCTGTGAAGTGTCAAATAATGGGTCGCTAAGTAGACCCATGTTTTCACTATATGCGCCTCCAAATATTCGGGGATACCAGCTGGGCGCAGCGAATCTTCCAGCCAAGGCTGAATCCTTGACTGGGTCGAATGGGGCAATGAGAGGAGCGCATAATGCAACTGCTGATGCAAATATTATTATTAAAAACCCAACTGATCCTCTTTTGGATTGAAATATGCTCGCAAGTATATTTCTGAATTGTTTCAATCTAAATCTAATTTTGGAAGTTGAAGAGACTTTTCCCATAAAGAACCTCCTTATCCATACTTGATTCTTGGATCAATTAAACCGTATATGATGTCTGCTACAAAGTTTGCACCTACGACACATAGAGCGATAACATAAAAAACACCCTGCAACACTGGGAAATCTTGAAAGGATATCGCATTCCAAATCCACCAGCCCATACCTTTGTAGGTGAAAACTTGCTCACTTATCATTGCGCCAGAGAGCATAAATCCGAAAGCCAGTGCGACGTTTGTAATAAGAGGCAAACTTGCATTCTTGAGAGCATGTTTGAAAAGAACTACCCTTTGGTTTAAGCCTTTAGCTTTTGCTGTGAGTATGTAATCATCTGTAAGTGTTTCAATCATAACGGCTCTTGTCAGCAATATGTAACCTCCAACTTGAAACAAAAACAAAGTCAAAACAGGAAGAAACAAGTGATAGAGGCGTCCTCTTATTATCTCTAGAAAATCTTGCGGCCATTGTGGAGGTGTGGGCCAAATGTTTGGGTCGCCCCATTCTCTTGGAGTGGCTCCAGCTATTGGGAACCAGCCTAAATAGGCAGAGAACACCATTAGAAGGACAAGACCTATCCAAAATGATGGTAATGAATAGAAAGTTAGAGAAAAAAGAACTGATCCTGAGTCAAAGGCAGTCCCTCGCTTTTGAGCAGTGTACACGCCGATAATTATACCAGCAACAATTGAAAATATAGTAGACAACCCAACTAGCAAGAAGGTGTTAAACAATCTTTCGCTCATTTCAACAGTAACAGACTTTTGGTTTTGAAATGAAATGCCAAGGTTGAATGTTAACATGTTTTTAACATATATTAAATATCTGACGTATGTGGGTTGGTCTAAACCGAAAAGAGCTTTCAAAGCTTCTAACTGCGCTGGGTCTCTTATTTTTCCAGGTTGAACATAAGTGTTTAGAGGACTCCCAGGCATAAGGTCGAATATTATAAAATTCATAGTTATGATGACAAATACTATCACGATCATCGTAAAGATTCGTTTGACAATGTATTCTCTTAATCCCATTTCCTCTTCCTTCAATAAGTAGACAAAGATTCAAAGTATATAAGTTTTAGCAAGCTTGAAAAATGCTTAAAACACTAATAAAAAAAAGAGGGATTGGATATTTTTTTATGGATACGGTTCCCAGTCTGTTCCGAAGTCGAATGCTACTATGATAAGGTCGTAGATGTCTACGAGGTCCCATTCGCCTGTTACGTCAGCTGTTATGTCATAGCCTTCTTCGCCTCGTGCGAGACCGAAGGAAGCAGCCACGTGGATGATGTCGTAGATGTCGCACGTTTGGTCTAGGTTAACGTCTCCTTCTGGGTGTATTTCTTTGAAGTAGTCTCTGTTTGCTTCTAGGGTGAAGTATTCACCTGAAGAGTACAAGTACCACTTGTATGGTCCATTACCTATCAGCACATCCTCTGGTGCCTCTCCTCCTGGATAGAAGCCATGTGGGTCAGCTATATCTTGGTATATGTGTTTTGGAATCAGGTATACGCCCATGCTCCAGTGGAGCGCCCAGACGGTTAGTACATCGAAGTCTATTTGAAGTTGGTTTGTGCCGATTATTGTTGTACTTGTAATGTCTGCTACTGCTGAGAATAGCCAGCAGTCTGTGTAATTCGCGATGTAGTCATATGTGAACTCTACGTCTTCTACTGTTAATGGTGTACCATCATGCCATGTGATTCCGTCACGTACAGTCAGTAAAACACGTGACACTTCACCGTACTCTGGGTCAACGAAAGTTGATGTTTCGAAATCGCTGCACACCCAACTCATGTCAAGAGCAAGGTTATACGGACACACCGCTAAGATTCCGTCGAATATTGAGCCAAGCACGTAGTTGTCCCATACCCAGTTAGAGTACAGTGGGTTAATTGATGAGACATCGCTCTTGAAACCCCAATTTATGGTATGGTCTTGCCATGCTCCAGTCTGGTAGGAGACAAGCATTGTCCACCCGTTAGTTGTGCCTGTTGCATCTGCATTAACAGCATAAGCCATTGGTCTCCTATAGGCAGTGTAGCCTGAAGTTGCCCATATACAAATAATTCCTGCAATGCCTGGGAAGGTTGGGTCATCTGGTGGGTTAACCATTCTCTTTTGAGCATTGTGAGTTGCCGTGACAGCATCAGGTATCGTTGTAGCGTAGGCTATATCCTCTAAGTAGCCATCAAGTATTTCATCATGAAGGTGAGCATAGTTGTAGTCTGGACCTGGATGCCAATACCAATCACTGTGCCACAGGTAGTACATGTAGTCAGGGTCTCTGCTGAGAGACCAGCCGCCAGTGTAAATGTGGAAGTTGTGATCCGTCATAACCTCTTGGTTAGTTACTGACTTGTCAACAACCCGCGCGTCTACTGGTATGCCTGCAGCCGCAATTCTAGCAGCATAGTCTTCACCTGCAGGTTTTCTTCGCAAAATATCGTCAGCTCGAATGTAGAATATGATTGGGTCTAAGTCGCCGCCCGCCTCTTTTCCTGGCCAGCCAACTGGATAGTTATATATTCCGTTCTCATCAGTGTCACCGAACCCGCCAGTTACTAAGTAAGCATGCGCTTGGGCTACATCATACTCATACCTGTGAACGTCTGGATCGTAGAAGTCACCCATCCATGGCATAACTGGGCCGTCAAGCCTTGCAGCATAACCCTGCAAAATATCATTTATGATATATGCTTTATCAATTAAGCAGGACAAAGCCGCTCGGAAGTACGGGTCGCTTGTAGGCGATAGTATGCCTGGATACGTATCAATAGTCTCATTGTTGTTTATGTCCATCTCGTACATTCCGATTTCGTTGAATTTGGCAAGGATAATACTCTCGTTCTTAGGAGCTACCGAGTACTCTGCAACTTTCGTTGGGTCTAGAGGCCAGTCCACAATCTCAATTTCGCCGTTTTCGAATGCAGTGAATTCAGCAACATCGCTTGCGTAGATGTTAATGTGTAGATAGCCTGCTCTTGGACCATTATCTGCAAATGCTGGAACTACTGCAAGAAATCCTACAGCCATTAGCAAAATCATCAAAGTAGTCATTTCTTTCTTCATTTCTTTCTCCCCTTTTATGTTCACAGTAATTATGACTTTCAGAGATTTAAAAGTTTTACGGTAACAATTTTCCATAAAGTTTATATATAACCTCAAGGCGAGGAAATCGCCTAAGACAGCAATTTTTTCCTTTCACATGCAAATATTCACTATATCCAGCTGCAATTCCTCAACCTAAAAACAAAGTAATAACAGCCAAGACTTTATATCTTTCGGGCAACTGAAGTAGAATCCACACGAGAAAATTTGACCCTGCCAGAATTGCCATACAGGAAATGATTATTATCCAAAGCCACATTTCTTTTAGTGCGAAGAAAAAATCAAAAAAATATTAGTGGCAAAGAAAAAACTTTGTCAACCCCAAAAAAATAAAGACACCAGTTTAGACCATTAATTCTAACTCAAACATGTTAACTTATCACAATCAGTGGAAAAAGGTTGAGGCGTCACTTCACCGGGTTAGCTAGTTACAATCATCAATTCAGGATCGCCTCTTGAGAACTGAAGATAGAGGGAACTGCAAAATAGATTCCGATATTTATCTAGCATTAATAACAAAATTTATGGAAGAGAGGATATCGAAAAGAGAAAGGAGCCTACTTGTAGACAAGGATAACAGAGGAATCGAGACATATAAGGGAGGAAAACGTTAAAACTCACGCTTATTTTAACTCCCTACAATCTTCAATTGCTTCTGATACATCTTAACCATTTCTTCCGTGGTTGTTGCGTCTTCCGCTGCTTTGTCAAGTCTGTAGTTTCCAGTGAATCGTGGGAAGCGTATTGCCAATCCGCTTCCTTTGCGTATTGCATCCATAGCGCATGTGTGGATGGGGCTCAGGGTTATTTCTGCCCCTAACACTTCGATAACCATTTTTGGCTCGAAAAACACATCCGCCTCTATAAGCGACTTTACCCTTGGATGCTTGTGGGGGATTACGTGTTTTTTCATCATTTCTGGAAGCTTGTCTAAATCTTCATCGGTGAATCCTGTTCCACATTTTGTTACTGTTTCGAAAATGTCATTTTCTGAGTTATATGCTGCCAAAAGCAGCGCGCCGTATGTTCCAGCGCGTTTTCCTCTTCCGTGAAAAGCTCCAACCACAACCAAATCCACTGTGTCTGTCATTTCGCTTTTGTAATCTCTTTTGTATTTTATCCAAAGCCACCCTCTCGCACCCGCCTGATAGACTGAATTTTCCGCAACAGATTTGCAGACTAAGCCTTCGCAACCGTTTTCTATAGCTTCTAGAAAGAATTTTTCAAGTTCTTTCGCGTCGCTTGTGATTAAGCATTTAGCAATTTCCACTTTGCTGCTTTTTTCTATCGCCTTTTCAAGTGCTTTCCGTCTAATTGGATATGGCTCTAAAGTTAGGTCATTACCGTCAATGTAAAGAGCGTCAAACATGAATAGAGAGACAGGATACTCCTCCATGGCTTTTTGGATTCCGTACTTGCGTCTGCGGTGCATCAACTCTTGGAAAGGGCGCATCTCTCCTGTTTCGAGGTCCATGGCAACGCATTCTGCCTCTAAAATGGCATCTTTTGCGGCTACATGTCTCTTGACAAGTTCAACAGCATCTGGGTATTGATCAGAAATGTTTTCTAATCGTCTAGAAAAGAGAAGAACCTCATCACCCTTCTTGTGAGCTTGTATTCTTTCGCCATCGTATTTGTACTCAGCTATACATCTTCCGCCAAGCTTTTCTAAAATTTCCTCTGGTGAAGATAGTCTCTCGGCTAACATAGGTCTTATGGGTTCACCTACTAAAACCTGAAACTTTTTAATTCCTTTCAATCCTTTTTCAGCCACGTTTTTTGCCACTCTTCCAAGGTCTGAGGAAATATTGTAGGCTCGTTCTATGAGTTCGCGGGCTTCTTTTCCGCCACCATAGGCTATAGCTAAAGCGTCGAGAACAGTCATGTCAGCTATGCCTAAACGCAAGTTTCCCGTCACAGTTCTCATGATGTATTTTGCTTCCTTCGGGGTTGCACCAGCCAAAAGACCAGCCAAATATGAGATTTTAAGGTCAACAGCGCCAGAACCTGAAGCCCTAGCCATTTTGTCTAGGGTTTCATAGACTTTTTGAACGGTTAAGGGTTGCTGGAAAAAGGTTA
>Ga0172364_10000587_pt1 | contig 26147 bp, 20 predicted proteins | sample LakKivSesite10cm_FD_114545 | JGI IMG/M metagenome (GOLD analysis project Ga0172364, IMG submission 114545) | Sediment microbial communities from Lake Kivu, Rwanda - Sediment site 10cm | ecosystem: Environmental > Aquatic > Freshwater > Lake > Sediment | place: Rwanda: Western Province, Lake... | reverse complement strand
CTGTAACTACCAAGCCTCCTTGAAACCAGCTCCAGCGCCTCGTCCCACGTCGCCTCCAAAAACTTTCCGTCTTTCTTGATAAGAGGGGACTTCAGCCGGTCACGGTGATGAATAAATTCAATAATGCCATACCTGCCTTTAACACAGAGAAGACCATTATTGACCATGCCATCTCTTCTGCCGCGAACGCCCACTAGCTGCCCATTGCGGACGCCCAAATAAATCCCGCAGCCAACCCCGCAGTAGGGGCAGGTGGTAGCCACCTCTTCTGTCGGCCGCTCAGCTTTTTTAGGCATAAGGGCAGCCACCGGACAATGGGCAACGCACTCCCCGCAGGACACGCAATTTGAGTCTAGTATCGGCTTATCGCCAAAGGTAGCGACCTTGCTTACGTAGCCACGGTAGGTTAAGGCGATAGCTCCTACCCCAAGGAGTTCATCACAGACACGCACGCATTTCCCGCAAAGGATACACTTATTCAGGTCACGGTCGAAGAAGGGGTTGCTGGTATCAATAGGGAACGACCTATCCGTCCTGCGGAAGGGCAACTCTTTAATCCCCAGATAGTCAACGATTTCTTGCAAATCGCATTCGCCATTTTTAGGGCAAACTACACAGCGCTCGGTTACCGCCACATTACGCAGACAGATATCAAAGGGTTGGCACCGCTCTTTCCTATCGCACACCAGACACTCGCTGGGGTGGTCAGCTAAGAGCAACTCAACGGTAGTACGGCGCACCTCGTTGACTGTTGGTGCATTGGTATGCACTACCATGCCATCGGTGGCAGGGGTAGTACAGGCGGTGGGCAAACCGCGCATATTTTCAATTTCCACGACACAAAGGCGGCAAGCCCCGTACGGCTCCAGGTCAGGGTCAGAGCAAAGGGTGGGGATATAGATACCAGCTAGCTGGGCTGCCTCGAGAATGGTCATCCCTTCCCTGGCCTCAACCTCTTGACCATCAATGGTTAGCCTGATTGCTTCCAAGGTGACCTCCTCATATTATTCTCGCTCTTCAAGGTCACACCTCAGGCACCGTTTTGCCTCTTTAATCGCTATCTCTTCACTCAGCCCAAGCTCCACCTGGCTAAAGCCTTTAAGCCGTTCAGCAACCAGGAGGGCAGGCACTTGGATTCGCCTCCCCTCCACTGGCTCCTCAAGCGGAGCCACTACCTCTTCGGGTGGTGCCAGCATCTCGTCAATTTCTCCCTTGCCACCCAGATATTTATCTATAGAGATTGCCGCCTGCCTTCCGTGGGCAATGGCCTCAATCACCGAAGCCGGACCAGTTACTGCATCGCCACCGGCAAAAACACCTTCCCGGCTAGTAGCCACGGTGTCGGGGTCAACCTGGATGGTATTGCCCCGGCCGGGGGTTAGATTAAACGGAGCGGGAATCTCGGGGCGCTGACCGATAGCGGCTATAATAGTGTCAAAGCTCAAGACAAACTCGCTGCCCTCGATTGGCTCAGGTCGGGGTCTGCCACTGGCATCTACCTCGCCCAACCTCATTTGAAGGCACTCTAATTCCACCCTCCCATTCCGACTGATTATTCTTGATGGCGCCGCCAGGAAGTGAACCTCCACCCCCTCGGCGATAGCCCCATCAATCTCCTCAGCGCTGGCTGGCATCTCACTTCTAGTCCGGCGGTAGACGATGGTCACCTCTTTGGCACCAAGGCGAAGTGCAGTTCGTGCCGAGTCTATAGCAGCATTACCGCCACCAATAACCGCCACCCTATCTCCCAGTTTTACCTCCTTGCCCAAACTCACGTCCCTCAAAAAGGATACACACTCCATCACTCTGGGGCTGTCTTCCCCCTTAACCCCTATCTCAATGCCCTGGTGGGCTCCGATAGCCAGGAAGACAGCATTATAGCCCTGTTCCAACAGCCCGTCTAGCGACTCCACTGGTGTATTTGTTCTTATATCAACGCCAATATCTTCTATCTCCTTGATTTCAGCCCTAAGTATATTCTTGGGCAGCCGGTAGTCAGGAATACCAACACGCATCATGCCACCCGGCTCAGGTAAGGCTTCAAAGACAGTCACCGAGTGACCCAGCTTAGCCAGGTAATAGGCGGTGGTAAGCCCGGCTGGTCCAGAGCCAACGATGGCAATGCGCTTACCGGTGGCAGGAGCAACCGTGGAGTTTGCTTTCCATAGCCCGGTATCATGCTCAGTGGCAAACCGCTTAAGCACCCGAATAGCGATAGCCTCGTCGAGCAGACCACGCCGGCACTTAGCCTCGCAGGGATGGACACAAACATAACCACAGACCGAGGGGAAGGGAATCTTCTCCCTGATTACAGCCACTGCCTCGGCAAACTTACCCGCAGCGATAAAGCGAATATAGCGGGGCGCATCCACACCAGCCGGGCAGATATGGCTACACGGTGCCCTGACTAGCCCCTCACATACTGCCGCTTGGCAATGGTGCCTCTTGATATGTTCCTCGTATTCATTGCGGAAGTAGCGAATGGTAGTCAGGACTGGGTTGGGCGCCGTCTGCCCCAGGCCGCAAAGCGAGCCAACTTTAACCTGTTCGCCTAGATTTAGAAGGAGGTCAATGTCCTCTAGCTTACCTTTACCATTAGTAATGTCCTGAAGGATATCCAGCATCTGCTTTGTCCCCAGACGGCAAGGAACGCACTTGCCACACGACTCAGCCTGGGTAAAGGAGATAAAGTAGCGGGCGACATCAACCATACAGGTATCTTCATCCATTACCACCATGCCACCTGAACCCATAATGGAACCGGCCTGGGTCAGCGACTCATAGTCAACAGGTAGGTTTAGCAGGCTTGCTGGCAGGCAGCCACCGGAGGGACCACCAGTCTGAACCGCTTTAAAGCGCTTACCATCAAGGATGCCACCACCAATCCCGTAGATAATTTCTTGGAGGGGGATGCCCATTGGCACCTCAATAAGCCCGGTACGCACTACCTTGCCAACTAAGGAGAAGGTCTTGGTTCCCTTGCTTCTCTCCGAGCCATAGCCGGCATACCAGTCAGCACCCTTTTGCAGGATTGCCGATACACTACCCCAGGTCTCCACGTTATTGATATTAGTTGGCTTGCCCCAAAGTCCGGCTTGAGCCGGGAACGGAGGCCGGGAGCGAGGCATGCCTCGCTTGCCCTCAATAGATGCCATCAGCGCCGTCTCCTCGCCGCAGACAAAAGCCCCTGCCCCTTGTTTAATCTTTAGCTGAAAGCTGAAATTGGAACCCAGAATATTGTCGCCCAGCAATCCATAATCTGCCATCTGGGCGAGGGCTAGTTTTAGACGGTCAATGGCAAGAGGATACTCAGCCCTGATATAGATATAGCCCTCGCCGGCGCCAATAGCATAAGCGCCAATGAGTATCCCCTCAAGAACAGCGTGGGGGTCACCCTCCAAAAGAGACCGATTCATAAAGGCACCAGGGTCACCTTCATCAGCGTTGCAAATGACATACTTTATCGTGCCCGGGGACTTCCGACAGAGTCCCCACTTTACACCAGTGGGGAAGCCAGCACCACCACGACCGCGTAAGCCCGACTTCTTTACCTCTTCAATCACCTTTTCTGGCACCATTGATAGCGCCTTAATCAGACCACTATAGCCACCTCTGGCAATATAGTGGTTAATGTTCTCAGGGTCGATAAAGCCGCAGTTACGCAGGGCAATGCGCACCTGGGGTTTAAGCATTGGTAGCTCGAAAAGCTTAGGGATACCCTCAACCCCATCTTCACCTATGGTGCCCAGAGCCAGGTCAGGTCGGGGGTTATCATTAATGAGATAGTCGCTTATAATTTGGGTGATGATTTCCGGGGTAACATTGGCGTAGCAGATACGAGAGCGGTTGGGCTTAATTATGTCTACCAAGGGCTCAGCATAGCAAAGCCCAATACAGCCAACCTGGGTGACAATAGCCTCAATATTATGCCCGGCCAATTCCCGATTAATAGCCTCAAGCACCGCCATGGCACCTGCCGCTCGACCGCAGGTTGCTGTCCCGATAAGGATGCGAGGTTTATCGCTATGCTCTAGGGCTTCCCACTCTGATATTGCCCGACTTCGAATGTCATCAAAGGTCATTATCACACCCCCATCATACCCCCTATTTTACCTCAGCCAGGATTTGCCCCACCTTGGTAGTTGTCATTCGCCCGTAGACGGTCTTATCAATCACCATGACCGGGGCTAAGGCACATGAGCCGAAGCAAGCAATTGTTTCTAAACTATACCCCATGTCGGCGGCAGTCTCTCCCGGCTTAATACCCAAATATTTTTCCGCCTGCCGGAGGATGCGCACCCCTCCCCGCACATGGCAGGCAGTCCCGCGACATACCTTAATTAGCCTCCTACCGGTGGGAGTAAATTTAAATTGGGCGTAGAAGGTACCCACTCCGTAAACAGTGCTCTCTGGCAGCCGTAGAAACTTAGCGACCTTCAGCATCACCTCTTCGGGTAGGTAGCTAAACCTCTCCTGAGCTTCCTGAAGTATGGGGATAAGGTCACCCTTCTCCCCGCTATACCGTGATAGGATTTCATCTATTTGTTCGATAATATTAGGTTCCACCGGAATGGCCACTTCCTTCCATCAACAATTTGACTAGCTTCCAAGCGATGGTTTCACAAACCACAGTGATATCATAGGTAGACAGGTAATCAGAGATGGTGGCATCAAATAGTATATTGCCTCGGGGGGAAAATTCCTCATCACCCTGCCACAGGACTAGAGTTATGGGTACCCGGCTGAAGGCGCTAATAGTTACTGCGACATCACCGTAATCAACCTTCTGACCGCCTAATTTTGCCGCCGTATCCACTAGCCGGTGAGGCTGTTTGCCAAAGTGGTCTATCAGTGGCTTTATCGCCCGCTGGGAAAATGTCGGAAAATAGTTAGCCCCTTCTGGAAGTTCCTTGAAAGCGATTAATTTATTAGCAATAGGCACACCCTTGGCTAAGGTCAAATAGTGAAGAATCAGAATCTTATCCTTTATTGCCACCTCCTCCCCACCGTCCACCAACGAAATGTCAATATGTGGGAGGGTGATTTGATACGACCGATTTAAATATTCAACGATGATTACTTGCTGGGAATCTATTACCAGGTATCTAGCGCCATTTTTGAGGCATTGTTTCTCTACATCAACCTTAGCCAGTTGCTCACAGGCAAGCTTATAGGCAAGCTCATAGCCATATTCATAATTCTTTTGCTTGGGCAATAGCAATGGACTATTTTTCATCCCGCAACCAGCTTAACCACTGTCTTTTGGCCGATGGTAGTCAAAGCCCGGCAGCATCTAACACTGCCGGCACCTTTTTCTCCCAACCAATAGCCATAATATGCACCCCTTGGCACATGCCCTTTAGCTCCTTGATTAGATTAGCGGCTATTTCTACCCCCATCTTGGCTTTGTCCTCAGCGGCAGCCATTTTTTCAATCAGTTCCTCAGGGACAAAAACTCCAGCCACATTCTTATTCATAAACCGAGCCATACCAACGGATTTCAACGGTATTATCCCAGCTAAGATAGGAACCTTAAATCCCTCCGCCCTTTTCATAAACCTGGCGAAGGCATTGGGGTCGTAGATAGCCTGGGTTTGAAAGAACCTGGCTCCAGCAGCAATCTTTTTCTCCATCTTTATAAGCTGCAATTCGAAGGCAGCCTCAGTATTTGCCCCCGGGTTGACCACCGCCCCGGAGAAGAAATTAGGCTTCCCTTTAAGTTCATTGCCAGCCATATCATAACCCTCATTCAATCTCTTTATCACCCACAGGAGCTGCACCGAGTCCAGGTCATAAACCGGCTTGGCTTGAGGGTGGTCACCAAGCACAGGTAAATCGCCGGTGATAGCCAGGACATTTTCAATCCCCAGGACATAGGCACTCAGCAGATCCGATTGCAGTGCCAATCGGTTTCTATCCCGGCAGGTTATCTGGAATACGGGGTCAAGCCCCTTTTCTTTCAGCAGATGACAGGTTGCCAGTGAACCCAATCTCATCACCGAGCTTTGTTGGTCGGTAACATTGGTGGCATCCACCCTCCCCCACAGAAGTTCAGCTATCTCCTCTAGCTCACTGACATCAGTCCCTTTCAGTGGGCCAACCTCTGCGGTGACGACAAACTTCCCTGCTTCAAAGAGTGGTTGTAAGCTCATCTGTCTTTCCCTTCTAGCCGATTTGTGCTGGTTCTAAGAGGTCTACTATATCTCAAGCCAGGAATGGGAATAGAGAATCTCACCAGTAATAACCCTGACTGTTTTCACATATTCCACCTCTTCCCCAGTCAAAGAGGAGAGGGCAGGTTTCTCGCCATCCATCACCCGATACACCAGGTCAACAATCTCTGGCCTCTCGCCCCTGGCAATGCTTATTAACTCAGAGTCAAAGGCATCAACTATTGCCGAATACTGACCGTACTTCATAAGCATTATCAGACAAGTCCGATTAAGATAAGGTCTCAGGTGGGGCGGGGTGCCATTAGAGATATTGGATAGCCCTATGGTAGATTTACACTCCGGGGCAATATCCTTCAGCATGCTCATAAACTCAAAACAGGCTTTCACCTGGTTTATCTCTACAGACACCGGGGTAAGAATAGGGTCTACCCAGATATCCTCATTGGCGATACCCATTTCACCGGCTTTATACATGAGCTCAGCGACAAGGACCCCCCTTTCCGCAGCATCGCGGGGCATCCCCTCAACCCCCCACAAAAGTCCGACCATGGCGGCATTATATTTCTTAACCAAGGGTAATTCCTGCTCCAGCCGGTCCGGTTGCAGAGAGATAGAGTTAATCAGTGCCTTGCTCCTGCACACCTTGAGCCCTGCCTCCATAGCCACCGGGTTGGTGGTATCAAGAGACAACGGCTTATCGGTAGCCTCTTGCACTGTTTTCACCACCCATTGCATCAACTCATCCCCTGCCTTCCTGGCGGGACCAATGTTAAGGTCAATATAATCAACGCCAGCCTCAGCCTCAGCTTTAGCCAGTTCCTGAATAGGCTTGGGGTTTCTCTCCTTAAGTGCCGGACCGATGGTTTTTGACATTATATTTAGATTTTCGCCAATGAGGACCATCTTTTCCCCCTTATCATGTTTCAACACTGTTTAACCTCACCCCCTTTATCCCCCTCTCCTTACGTAAGGAGAGGGGGAAGAGATTGTGGAGAGGGGCGAAGTCCCTCTCTCACCCATACTCCCCCTTCCCTTAATAAGGGAGGGGGGTCAGGGGGATAGGTTGCTTAACATTTCATTATGGTTTCCATGTCCTAAGATAAGCCGGGATGTGAGCCCCTTCCCGGGGACCAACCAAAATCTCCCAGCTAGATAACTCCTCTTCCAAGCCACCACTTTCGGCGGCAGCATAACCCGGGATTACCAGCTTGTGATGTTTAACCATATCGGCGATACCGCACTTCTTAACGAAGGGGGCAATGGTATCAGCAACAAACTTCCCTGCCGCCCAGGCGGTCATCACTGAAAGCCCCTCGGTATCCTTGACCAGAAGGTAGCTGGAAACCTTGCTGGTTTCTATTTCGCCGGAGACAATAAAATAGGTAAGCGAAAAGTTGGAGGTAATAAGCACCGGTGAGTTTTCATCCGGCTTGCCAATCTCGTAGATTCCCTCCTTGGTTGCCAGTGGTCGCTGGGGGTCGGTATAGATATTCAGCCTTTCCACCAGCAAGGGGAAAAGGCTTTCCCCACGCAAATCGGAGAGAACGATAATACTACCATATTTAGCCACAAAAATAGCGGCAATTACCGCCTCCTTCATCGGGTCGTCGGTCATCTCGCAGGGGAAAACGATAGTGGGAAAGCCCATGGGACGGAACTTCTTGGTTAAGGCAGCGCTCCTGATGATGAGCTGGTCCTCAAACGCCCGGCGCAGGGTTCTTGAGCTGGAATCAATGACAATTTCCTTAACCCCCGCGCCGGTCAATTTAGTGGTTAATTCGGCAAGTTTCTCCAGGCTGGGGGCTTTTACCACCACCGGGCAGGAACTTGCCTTAGCTAAGTCTGCCATGCGGTCCAAATTCTCTTCAGTAGCGGCATAGAGGAGTGGTTTTCGGTCGGTACAGACCTTCAAGCCGGCAGCCAGGGTATCAGGGTTAGTGCTCATCAGGATAATGCCACCCTGACTATTTTGCTTTACCTTACTGACCACCGCCTCAAATCTAGCGGCATCACCCGAGTCACACCTCACCGCAATCAAATTGCCACGAAGGGTAAGACCTATCCGCTCATACTGAAGTTTATTGAACTTTTCCAGCCTGCTGTCAATCTCAGCGTCATCCATAGTATCGCTGATGAGGAGGGCAAAGCCGGGGGGGTTCTCAAACCTTTTTTCATGGCGAAACATGACTGTCTCGCCGCCCACCTTTAATGCCCTGTTACCCACGCCAATAGTAACCGGCATGATGGGAGGTGCTGCTGCCTCAGCCAGTTTAGCTTTCGCCTCCTCGGAGACATAGGGGCAAGCAGAAAGTTCCGCCTTGCCAGCAGCCAATTTCATGGCAAAAGCAAGACAGGTCGGCTCTCCACATTCCTTACAGTTGGTCTTAGGGAGCAACTTAAATATCTCTATTCCAGTAAGTGGCATAGCCAAACTCCTTTCCTAACCCAGTATTGGCTCCATAGTAAGGGCGGGGTGCCCCTTCTCCTGCAGGAAGGGAAGAATCTCCTCCTCAGTTATGCCAATTGTCTCATCAGCAATCATATCAGGCAGGTTGGGGATGCCAATCTCCTCAGCTCTCGCCTTAAGTCGTTCGGCAATCTCATCCTTCAGCATCTTGGGCATCCAGACCATTCTTTTTATACCCCCGTCGGCTACAACGAATTTCCTCTGGCAGATATTGTATTTGCTGTGCCCGACAAAGCCGGGGGTGCTCAAGCCACCACCAATAGTCCCAGCCAAGGTGGTGAATTTCATTCCGCAGGGGGTGTCTCCGGTATACTCCCGATTTACCGTCATTACTCCGTTACACAGAGGCAGAACAGCAGCAATGCACTCACAGCAGCCGCAGGTGGTCATGGGGTCATACACTATACTGTAAAAGTTATAATGGTCTATCTTCTGGCGGGAGGCCTTGTATACAAACTCATTTACCCCCTTCCACTGCCCGAGCTTGGCATCAAGGCATTCTCCCTTCTCCACCGGTTGATTGGGTCCGGTGGGGTTAATCTCGTAAGAGGCTTTGCAGTCCATCCAGTTATAGGAACCACAAAGACCAGTTCTCTCCGGGCTAATGGTGCAAACATGGCCTGGAGCAAAAGACTGGCACAGGGTGCATGAATAGTATATATCAACACCTTCGTCGGTCATGCCTTCAATTCGGGCATCCCGAGTCCCATATACCGCTCTCGCCTTTTCTACTACCTTCTTTACCTTATCCTCCTCGGTATAAAGTTTCACCTGAACTTTATCAAATATCCGACCAAAATCCTGGTGTAGCTTAGCATGAAGGATATCGCCAATGTGGTGCAGCCTGAAGCCTTTCTCCACCGCCTGTTTAGCCACTCGCAGCCAGGCAATATCCCTCTGCCCGATGTGCATTAGCCCCTGAGCATAGTTTATCAGGTGGTGAATTTGCCTTTCCAGAATAGGCTCATAGTCCTCCTGCATCTCCCTCCCCGCCACCTCAACAGCTATAGCCAGGGGTAATTTGGAATTAGGCGGGACATCGGTCACCTCAGGACCAATAACCTCAATCTTCCCATCCTCCACCTCGTCCATGCGCTTGGTGGTAACCCACTCCACCATCGGTGTTCTGCCCCCGCCACACTCCAGGTAGATGTCCTCCCCCCGAACCCTCTCACCCTCAAAGGCGGGACCGTAGGCTACCGGAACCGGCACCTCAGCCACGGTAACCTTCAGCCCCCTTACCTCTATGGCTTTGGACACTATCTTATCGTGGGGGATGTTGGAGACAACGTGCTCATAGGTACAGATGCCGGTAGGCAAAACCTCGGGTATCGGGGTATCGGCAATGGTGGGGAATCCCCAATTGACTGCCCCGGCAGCATTGGCATACCACTCATCGGTAACGTAGCCCAGGGGCAGAACGAAAGCAAAAATGCGGTCTTTGTTATAGATAAGTATTTTTCGGTAACTACCAGGCTCAATGCCACCAAAGGACATAGCCGCTCTGGTAGCAAAGCCCATAGCGAAGACAGCAGCGGTAATATCGGGCCCAAAGGAGACCAGGCGGGTTGGCCAGCCAATCTGCACCCCCTCCCCCACCAACTGCTCCGCGAACCTCTTCCCGTTATACTCGGCACACATAAAGATATACTGGTTGACCTTCTGAAGTTCACGGGCGATGTTCACTGCTATCTCATTAGTCGGGGCAGCACCAACGATGGCGGCAAAACCCGGGGCAGTGCCATCAACAAACTCAATCCCCCTCTTTCTTAGGATGACATCATCGGCAGCGCCCAGCCAGATATTGGTGTCGGTTGGCTCTTCCTGCTTGGTATAAAAGTCAGGCTGCTCCAGGTACCTTATGGCTTCTAGTAACTCCTCAGCAAAGAAGGTTGCCATGCCGGCGTCAAGGGCTGGCGCCAGGTAGGGCAGAGGGCAGGTCTCCCTCACCGACGGCGGGAGCAGGGCTCTACACCTTTTCAGTACCTGCTCCATATCACCCAGTTTTTCCACTTTGATTCCTAAAATCCCATAGATTACCGGCAGATAATAGGCAGTATTGGGAAAGCCAACTGGTTCATTGGCTCCCCACCTGTCCATCGCCTCCTGCCACTTCTTCTCCGCCTGGTCTACAATCTTGTAAGCCCCTCTAATAGCTGCCGAAGCAATAATCTTAGACATAGCCTAAAAACCCTCCTCTGTCTTCAGCTGTGTGCTTAAACTGCTTCCAGCTCCCGTCTCATCGCCATATCGTAGAGTATCCTCTCTCTAGCCTTGTCAATGCCCAGGGCCTTGCGCTTCTTGTCAATATGGGCAATCATAAGCTGGGCGGCTTTAATTGGGTCAGGTTCAAACGCCCACATCCCGCCATAGATATCCTCAAAGTCCTTGAACAGTAACTTGGTTACCTCCTCACTGCCCAGAGTAGGCCAGGTAACCCCAAACACAGTGAATACTCCAGAAGCAACAAAGTACTGACCGATAGAAATTGCCTTCTCACTGTACCACTCAGGGGCAGCCCCGGCTACAGGCAGGTCACTGATGTCATCGCCCAGACCACCGTCCTTTACCATGGCAGTAGCTGCCATCAGGATACGGCTGTTATCCACACAGGAACCAATATGCAACACCGGGGGAATACCAACTGCTTCGCAGACCGAAGCCAGCCCCTCACCGGCATATTCAGCCGCTGCCTCGGGGGTCATCAGCCCCGCCTTGGCAGCCGCCATAGCACTACAGCCAGTTTGAATAACCAGAACATCGTTCCTTATCAGTTCCTTAATCATTGCCACGTGAATGGCATCATGGGTAACCCGGGGGTTATTGCAGCCGACAACACCAGCCACCCCTCTTATCCTGCCATTGATGATATTGTCGTTTAGCGGTCGGTAGGAAGCCCTGAAGAGACCACCCAGCAGGTAGTTGATAGTTTCATGGCTAAATCCAGCCACCAGGTCTTTTTGCTCCTCAGGGATGTCAATGTTACTCCCCCGGTTGGGGAAATTCTCAATGGCGGTCTTGACTATAGCCCGGGCTGACTCAATAGCGTTGTGCTCATCAAACTCGATATGGAGTGCCCCCGGGATTTTAGCCTTGGGTGAAGTGGTGATAATCTTGGTATGATAGCACTGGGCAATATCGGGCAACGACTGCATGATACACTGGACGTCCACTACCATAGCCTCTACTGCTCCGGTGACCAGAGCCAGCTCCTGTTGCAGGAAATTCCCAGCTAGAGGTATCCCATGGCGCATTAATATCTCGTTGGCCGTGCAGCATATCCCAGCCAGGTTTATCCCGTTAGCCCCTTTTGACTTAGCCAGCTCTATCATCTTTGGCTCTCGAGCCACAGCCACAATCATCTCAGAAAGCAGTGGCTCGTGGCCATGAATGATGAGGTTTACCTCGTCCCTCTTAAGCACGCCCAGGTTTACCCTGCCCAAGACTGGTGCCGGGGTACCAAACAGGATGTCCTGAAGCTCGGTGGCAATCATACTGCCACCCCAGCCATCAGCTAGGGCGGCTCTAGTCCCTTGCTTGAGCAGGTTGCGATAATCCTGGTCGACCCCCATATGGGTTCGGTGCATTATCTCCACAACCTCTCTATCTATGCCTCGGGGGGCAACTCCTAGCTTACGCCATAGCTCCTGACGCTTTAGTGGCGCCCTCCTCAGGAATAGGAGTTCGCCCTCCTGCCTGCCGAATTCAGCCAGAGCAATTTCACCGATATCAATGGCTATTTCGGTGTTACTGCGGTCGCCGATTTCAATGCCCCAGTCCAGAGCTACCTGCAGCAGCTTCTGCTCATCCTTTATCTGATAGCCTGGAGCCTCTCCCTTGGCTACCGCCAGGAAGAGCTCAGCCACCCCCCGACCATGGTCGGAGTGGGCGGCTGCCCCACCGGCTATCATCCGGATAAAATTACGAGCCGCAATGGTCTCGGCAGTAGCTCCACAGATGCCCCGTCTCTTCTGCTTATCCTCCGGGGTCTCCTTCTTCCCCTTGGGCAGGGGCACCCGACAAGGTCCCATACCGCAGTTCTTGCAACAACTGCCATCCAGTCCTATGGGACAGGGCTTCATCGCCTCAACTCTATCAAAGGCGGTATTCACCCCATCTCTAGCCGCTTTCTCAATCATCTTAACACTGGCGCTATCAATGCTCTTGTTCTCTACTTCTGCCATCCTAACATCACCCCTTCCAATATCTAATTATTTTACGAAGCTGTCAGTTCAGCTATCATCTCCCGAACCAGCTTTATTGCCTCGGGATGTCTCATAACTACCACATCCCCCCCAGCCAGAATCAGAACCATCGTTGACATTGCTTCCAGCAAGACTCCCCGTTTCTTGGCATTCCCCATATTAAGCTCGTCATCTGCCAGATGCACTTCCTTTGTCTTCCATACCTCTTTAGATATGTTGCAAATGAGAGGGAACTGTAGCTTTTCATCCTGTTGGGTTAGCCCTGCCATTCTCATTCTCTCCATTACTGAGTAGCAATACTCAATACCATAGCCTATACTGCTGACGGTCGGGTCCATTATAATCAGCTCATCAGGGACACCGAGGTTGCCCAGCAGAATATTAAGCTGTTTTGCCAGGTTTATGTCTATAGGCGTTGACGAAATCACCGTGTGGTGGTAGCCAATAGCTGCGGCACCAATCTTCTTGTGGTCTCCCTCCACAACTGGCCCAATAATCAGACTTTTACCCTGGCAGACCTCACATACCTTCCTTAGCACCTCAGTATCTTTGTCAGGATTAGCCGTCCCCCAGACAATTAAGGGGACATCAATAGCATCGGCTACCTTCTTGACCACCTCAGCGGCTTCATCTGCCTTCCGGTCAAGCCCGTTGGGGTCAGTGCTCACCAGTTGCAGGCAAATCATCTCCGCCCCGTAATCGTTAACACACTTCTTTGCCCAGACAGCGGGGTCGTCGGTTACCCCTTTAAACGGCTCCAGGGCAGCCTCAGCCCACTCCTTAGGAGGCATGTCCCACACCTCCATAGCAATCCGCGGCCGGTTCAGCATCTCGCCCTCAAAAAGGTAAAATGGGTAACCTGTCTCACCGCCAACGGTTACCGCCTTCTTACCGCCGCCCAGCTTTATCTGCCTAATCTTGCCGCTATACGCCGTCTTAGGGATTTCAAACGCCATTCTCATGCCTCCTTACTTAAGCTGGAGCCTTCCTCTTCTCACTGCCAAACCACTCTTTGCCATACCAGTATCGCTCGCCGGTTTGTAGATATTTGAGCCTCTCCTCCCGGCTATCTAGCTTCTGTCTCCACTTGCCCAAATCCTCACCCTCAGGTTTACCCTCCTCAAAGGTTGCCCCCAGCACCTCCACCTTCTCCCTGCCCGGTGCTTTCTTCTTCTCAATCTTATATTCCATCCCTTTACCCTCCTAGGCTAAGCCGGCGGCTAATTTTGCCGCCCTTACTGTGTTTAGCATCAGCATAGTTATGGTCATCGGTCCCACCCCGCCAGGAACCGGGGTGATAGCTTTAGCCTTCTCTTTAACTGCGTCAAAATCAACATCGCCGCACAAAATGTCCTTACCTGACTCGGTTTTGCCCATTCGGTTAACGCCGACATCAATCACCACTACCCCTTCCTTAACCATATCAGCGGTGATTGCCTTTGGCTTGCCGGCGGCAACAATCAATATATCAGCCCGTCTGGTGTGAAAAGCTATGTCTTTGGTTCCGGTGTGGCATATAGTAACCGTAGCATTAGCCCCTTTCTTCTTCTGGAGCAGGATATTGGCAATAGGTTTGCCCACGATGTTGCTTCTACCCACAACTACCACCTCTGCCCCATCAATCTTGACCCCAGACCTGATTAGAAGCTGCTGGATGCCGTGGGGGGTGCAGGGCAAATAGTCTGGCTCTCCAATCATCAGTTTGCCCACGTTCACCGGGTGAAAGCCATCAACATCCTTTTTGGGGTCAATAGCATAGAGAACCCTGGTCTCATTGATATGCTTGGGTAGGGGTAGTTGGACTAGGATGCCATGAATCTTGGGGTCTTTGTTTAGCTTGTCAATTAGCTTGAACAGTTCTTTCTCACTGGTATCAGCTGGCAGGTCATACCTTTCTGAATAGACACCCAGCGCCTCACATGTCTTTACCTTCTGGCCAACATAGACCTGGGACGCCGGGTCTTCACCTACCAGGACAGTGACTAGCCCTGGCACGAGATTATGCTTCTCCTTGAGCTCGGCAATTTCCTGTTTTAGCTCCTCACGAATCTGCTTAGCAATCTCAGTGCCACTAATAATCTGTGCCGGCATTTTTCACCCCCTTTTAGCGAGTTAAACTTTTCGTTTTTTCACTAAGAAGCTTAGCCATCAAATCGTTAACTGCCCTCACTGCCTTGGAACTGTCAGGCAGGTCAAGAAGTGGCTTTAGCTTCAGGTCATACTGATATACTTCTTCATCAAAGGGAATAGTAGTTACGGGGCTGATTCCCAATCTGTTCAGTTCCTCAATGACGACAGGGTCTAGCCCAGCAGGAACGAAATTGATTATCACCGACTGCCGCTTCACTGACAGTTTCAGCTCAGCGACCAGCTCCCTTATCCGTGCCACAGTACGAACGCCCTTCACCGAGTGGTCGGAGATGATGAGTAGCTCATCAACGTCCTCGGTGGTCTTCCGTGACAGGTGCTCCATCCCCGCCTCATTATCCATAACCATATAGGCATAGTTTTCCGCCAAGGCATCAATAAATTTTCTCAGGATAAGATTGGGATAGCAGTAACAATCCGGACCCTCTCCCCTACCCATGGTCACCAGGTCAAGCCCCTTAGTTTCAACTATGACTTCGTTTAATTTATATTCCAGATAGGCTTCCTTGGTCATCCCGGGAGGAATTTTTATTTTCTCTTCATTAAAAGAGGCAATTATTGAACCAACTGTTTGTTTTATGTCAAATCCCAGGCTCTCCCCCAGATTGGCGTTGGGGTCGGCATCAACAGCCAGAATTGGTCCGGCTCTGTTCTTCATCAGGTAGCGGATGATGAGGCTGGCAACAGACGTCTTCCCGCTACCACCCTTCCCGGCTACAGCGATATTAAAACTCAAACGCTTATCCTCCGCTAGAACAGTCCGGTGACCTTCCCTGTTTTCACATCAACATCGACCCTTCTGAAGGCAGGGTCGGACGAAGTCCCCGGCATCAGGCTGATGGTACCGGCGCAGGGACAGAGAAATTTCGCCCCAGAGAAAATCAGCACATCGCGGATGGGCAGAAGCCAACCCTTAGGCACACCCTTGATGGCTGGGTCATGGGTGAGGGAGAGATGAGTCTTGACCATCATGGTGGCATAATCATCATATTTGGAGTCAGACTCAAGCATCTTAGCCCTAGCCTCAGCTTCAGGGTTCCAGGAAACGCCATCAGCCCCATAGACCACTTTAGCAATCTTATCCACCCGCTCCCGTAGTTTCACTTCCATCGGATACAGAAATTTGAAATCGTTCTTCTCCTTGCAGGCGTCTATGACAGCGTCAGCCAGCTCCTGAGCACCATCACCACCCTTAGCCCAGTGCTCAGATACAGCACAGCGGGCACCGGCAGCCTCGGCTGCCTTCCTCACCATGTTAATCTCCGCCTTGGTATCGGTATGGAAGGAGTTAATACATACCACCGGCTTGATACCGGACGTTTTGATGATGTTGATGTGATGCAACATGTTAGACATGCCCTTCTCCAGCAGCTTCAGGTCCTCTTTCGTATAGGACTCAGGCAAGGGTATTCCAGCTACCACCTTAGGTCCACCGCCGTGCATCTTCAGGGCACGAATTGTGGTGGTCAGCACTGAGACATGCGGCTTGAGACCACTTGTACGGCACTTGACATTCCAGAACTTCTCAAAGCCGATGTCAGCGCCAAAACCGCTCTCAGTCACGTGATAGTCAAACAGCTTCAGCCCAACGCGGTCGGCGATGATGGAGGACTGCCCTACAGCGATATTGGCAAACGGTCCAGCATGCACCATACAAGGCTGATACTCCACGGTGCACATCAGGGTGGGGTTAATGGTATTGCGCATCCAGGCGGTCATAGCCCCGCCCACTTCCAGGTCGCCAGTGGTCACGGGGTTACCCTTCTTATCAAAGGCTACGGTAATCTTATCCATTCTTTCCCGCAGGTCAGCCAAGTCTCTGACAATGGCTAACATCGCCATAAGCTCGGAACTCACGGTGATGGCGAACTTGGACTGCATCATATAGCCATCCATCCGACCGCCCATGCCGATAATAATATTGCGCAGGCTCTGGGCGCAGAAGTCCATAACCCAGCCCATCTCCACCCTGGTGGGGTCAATATCCAGGCGGCGCATCCTGGTGAGCCTGGCTAGTTGCTCATCATTATAGTTGCGCTCGTGCATCATCCTAGAGGTAAGAGCAACCATGGCTAGGTTGTGGGCATTGGTAATGTCATTGATGTCGCCGGTAAGACCCAGAGAAAACTCGGTCATGGGAATAAGCAGGGCATTGCCACCGCCAGCAGCCGTCCCTTTAATATTCATTGTTGGCCCACCTGAGGGCTGGCGAATACAACCGCCGACATTCAGTCCCCGCTTACCCATGCCTGCCAGGATACCCATTGTAGTTGTCGTTTTCCCCTCACCCAGCGGCGTCGGGGTTATGGCAGTAACTTCAATGTACTTGCCATCCGGCTTATCCCTGAGGCGTTCTATGATTCTCAGGAAGTCAAGCCTGCACAGTCTGCCGTAGGGAATAATTTCATCCGTCTCTAAGCCCAGTCTTTCCCGCCACTCATCGTGGGTTGGCATGTTCTGCTCGGCAGCCTCAGAAATCTGCCAGTCCTTCATCTTTACCGCATCGTAGGCCATAGAAACCTCCTTTTGTTTAACTTTATGGCTCTTAATCTACGGTGCCCGCAGTTGGCACTAAGGCATGATAGATATTTCTTACTTCATCAAGAGCCTGCTGACTAGCCCCAAGAACGGGAAGATTGGCAAGGTCAGCGTTAACTATTGCCTGGTCATAGGGGATAAAACCGAGGAATTTAAAATCTGGCAAGCTGGAAGTTAGAAATTTCCTATCAGATTGGCTGCGAACCTTGTTGGCTACTATTGCAATATTATGTAAACCAATCTCTCTGGCTAGCTTATCAATTCTATAGGCTGTTTCAACACTTCGTCTGCCTGGTTCCACGACTACAATCAGTTTATCTACTGCCCTGGCTGTGGCTCGTCCCAGATGCTCTACCCCAGCCTCCATATCTAAAATAACTACTTCATCCCTTTCCAGGAGCAAATGGCTAATTAGGGCTTGTAGTAAGGCGTTTTCCGGGCAATAGCAACCGCTGCCGCCCTTCTTAATTCGCCCCATTACCATTAACTTGACGCCATTATATTCCCGCCAGTACTTTTCTGGCAAATCATCAACTCTAGGATTTAGCTTAAAAAAGCCCCCAGCCTGACCCGGTGGTGCCCCGGTTCTTTCCTCAATAAGGGCACTCATCTCAGATATGGGGGTTATCTCTTCAGGATGGGGGAAGCCAAGGGTGGCAGCTAGGTTAGAATTGGGGTCAGCATCTATGGCTAAAACGGAGTAGCCAGCCTCGGCAAATGTCTTGGCAAGCAGAGAGGCTAATATCGTTTTCCCTACTCCGCCTTTACCGCTAATAGCAACCTTCATCAAAATCTTGCTTTTGGGCACAATTAAAGCTAAGACTTTAAGGGGAAATTCTCAAGCTTAGCTTTATCCTGCTGCCCGCTGACCATAAATAAGCATATGCCGCAGGTATCAGACCTTTGGGTCTCAAACCTTGAGTAGTATATCTTACGGTGAATGAGAAGTCAAGCAATTATAGCTGCTGATATATAATTCAGCCCAACTCGGGCTAACTAACCTGGGTCTGACATCAACTGTTACTTCTCCTCAGTAGCCATTACCTGGTAGATAGTGACCTTGGGTTTTTCCACCAAAAGTGGCTCAATTTTCTTATATAGCTTAATTCGCTGCTCTGATTTTTCCCACGCCTTCCAACCCTCCAGGCTTCGCCACGTGCTTAGCGTTGAGATGATAGATGGGTCGCCAGCACTGGCTAAGGTCTCGCCGGTCACATAGCCAGACTGATGCATAGCCGCAACCCTGAGCTCCCTGAGCAGCGGCAGGAGGTCTCCTTTCTTACCTTCCTTCAGGTGACGCTCTATTACCACTCTTACCATTACTGTCCTCCTTTTATATTGATTGCGTTATGAAACTGCCTTCTGCTCCTGTATAAGCCTCTCGCCATACTCAAGCAAAAGCTTGGCTCGCTCCGGAGTTATGTCCTTTCGCGACTGCAGGTAGGTTTTTAAGGCGTCAAGGGGGCTTATTTCTTCGACTGTCCACTTGCCCAGTCTGAGGCGGGTCTCCCGCTTAATTTCCTTGGCAATGGTAAAGTAGTGGGCCTGTTTCAAGGCATTCCTGATGTCATTGTCCCTGAGCTGACCTTCAGTCTCCGCCGACAGGCTGATGTTTAGCCGCACTATAGCATCCTTAATCTTGTCTTGCTGCTCAGCGATAGCCTTAAGCACCGTGGATATTGGTTCAGCTTCCTGTGGCTCGATATTGACAGTAATAGTGAGAAAGCAGCGCCCAGTTACCCGGTGGAAGTCAAAGGAGACCAGCTTTTTGCCTGCTTCCTTATCTGGCTCAATTTCGAGGAGATAAAAACCTTTGTCATCTTCCTCTTCGCTGAAATCCAGTCGCTCCAGGCTACCGGAGTAAACAACCGGGGGACTTTGGCTTAAAACCTGGTGCTTATGAATATGACCCAGGGCGATATAATCAAAGGCAGGACTGGCAACATTGCTTAGCAGCAAGGCATGCTCCTGCCCTATGGTCATTGACCTCTCTGAGCCGACCTGAGCACCGGAGACCCAGACATGGGCAGCTAGTATAGTGGGCAGCCCCGGGTCAAGTTCTGAGATTTTGGCAGTGATGATATTGGTCAATGCCTGCTGCAATCTCTGATTTATCTGGTCAAAGGTAAGGCTCTTAGTCTCTTCCCTAGTTAATAAAGCACTGCGCCGCGGCCAGGGTAAGGAGACTATTTGAACCGTGCCGCTATTTGTTGGGATGGGGTAAATTTGGGGGCGGTTGGAGACATAAACATTTTTCACCGCCAGGGTATCAAAGATTTCGGTGGTGGTAGCCCTGCCGATGGCATTGGGAAGGTCGTGGTTGCCGACTAGAAGGAAGATGGGGACGCCGTTGGTGGAGAGGCGGTTGATTCTTTTAGCAAATTCTCGCTGCTGGGTCTGGGTTGGCTCACGGCTGCGGTAGGCATCGCCACAGAAGAGGACGAGGTCAACCCTGCGCTCCACAGCATAATCTACCACCTGGTCGAGGGCGTTTAGAAAATCGAGCAGGCGTGAGGATAAGCCGGTAGCCGGGTCAATGTGACCGTAGCTCTCAACACCAAGGTGAAGGTCGGCAAAGTGGAGGATTTTCACCCTTACCCCCTTAATCCCCCTCTCCCTCAAGGGAGAGGGGGAAGCTATTTTTTAGAAGGGGGGCTTCGCCCCTCTTAGCTCCCTATTTTCCGCTGGAATTTGGCCCTTCCTTCCATATTTTGCCGCCAGGGGGCAGGACAAACAGGTCTTCGCCGGCGAGCTTGGCTTGAAGTGTCCGTTGAAGCTCACTGACGGGGACTCGTATCTGGTTTAAGGTATCTCGCTCCCTGATGGTAACCTGCTTATCTTCTAAAGATTGAAAGTCCACGGTGACACAGAAAGGAGTGCCAATCTCGTCCTGGCGCCGGTAGCGACGACCTATTGACTGGGCATCGTCGTACTGCGTCATAAAGTGCCGGCGCAAGTCGGCATAAACCTCTTTAGCCAGAGAAACTAAATTCTCCCGCCGGCTCAAGGGCAATACTGCCACCTTGATGGGTGCCAGGTCAGGGTGGAAATGAAGCAGCACCCTTGTTTCACCTTCAACCTCTTCCTCAACATAGGCGTCGCACAGGAAGGCGAGGAAAGAGCGGTCAACCCCAGCCGAGGGCTCAATGATATAAGGGGTGATATTCTCTTTGGTCTCTTCATCATAATAGGTCAGGCTTTTACCACTGAAAGTTGAATGTTGAACCAGGTCAAAGTCGCCCCGATTGGCAATACCCTCAAGCTCAGCCCAGCCCATAGGGAATAGATAGTCAATGTCATAGCACTCTCGGGCGTAGTGTGCCAGTTCCTCTTTGCTGTGTTGGCGAAGCCTGAGATTCTCTTTCTTGATGCCCAGTTTCACATACCAGTTGGTGCGCTCCTCAATCCAGTAGTCAAACCACTGCTTATCACTCCCCGGTCTAACGAAGAACTCAATCTCCATCTGCTCAAACTCCCGACACCGGAAGATAAAGTTGCCGGTGGTAACCTCGTTGCGGAAGGCTTTGCCTATCTGAGCGATGCCAAAGGGCAGCCTCTTTCTGGTGGTATTAACCACATTTTCAAAGTTGACGAACATACCCTGGGCAGTCTCAGGGCGGAGATAAACCACACTTGCCTGGTCTTCAATAGGACCGATAAAGGTCTTAAACATTAAGTTGAACAGGTGAGGCTCGGTCAGTTCGCCACTGCAGGAAGGGCAGCTATCGCCCTGTAGCTCGTCACTGCGCCACCGCCGGTGGCAGCTCTTACACTCTACCAAGGGGTCGGCAAACCCCTTAAGGTGTCCACTGGCTTCCCACGTCTGGGGATGCATCAGGATGCTGGCATCCAGACCGACCATATCATCACGCTCCTGGACTATAGCCTGCCACCACGCCTGCTTTATATTCTGCTTCAGCTCCACACCTAGAGGTCCGTAATCCCAGCAGCTAGACAAGCCGCCGTAGATTTCACTGCTAGGGAAAATAAAACCGCGCCGCCGACAGAGGGAGACAAGCTTTTCCATATCAACCTTTCTTGGTGCTGGTTCAGTCACACCGCCCTCCTTAGAGGTTGTTTATTAACCTCACCCCATTAATCCCCCTCTCCTTAAAAAAAGGAGCGGGGGAAGAGTTTTTAGAGAGGGGGCTTTGCCCCCTCTCTTACTCATACTCTCCCTTCCCTTGGTAAGGGAAGGGAGTCAGGGGGATAGGTTGATAAATAATCTCCTTTTAGTCCCTTGCCTTTAACAAAATAGAGACCAAAAATATCCCTAGACTAATGGTAACTAACCCCAGGATAACTAACAGAAATACCCACATCGGCATGATGTGTGTTTGGTATGAATTGTAGCTGAAAACATCAACCATTGCAAAGCAGACTATAATCTGGGGCAGAGCTATCATGTTCCCCATAAGTGACAGGATGGTTTCCAGGTTTGTCCTTGTCCCCCTCGGCTGCCAAAACCGGGCAGCCAGCTTGGTTATTCCCCAAGCAATAGCTCCAGCCAAAAGGACGAGGAGGAGTTGCGGCATCAGCACCCAGACCATAGTCATCTCACGACTGAGCCACCTATCAGGCGTGCCATCAACCTTGAAGTGGACGGCGACTTCGGCGAGAAGCAGGTGATAAAAGTAAGCTGACAGGATTATGGACAGGGAAAGAATGGCTAGCGGCACCATAATGTAGCTCCAGCGGAAGGGCAATCCTTCCGCCTTCGCCCTGGTGGTTACTTCCCCACCTTGAGTTAACCGCCGTTTATAAGAGACAAACCAAATAATGCCGACGAGACCGGCGGCGATAATAATTATGACTAAAACAATGATGGCTGTTATCAATTTTCAATTCAGAGATAGGGGGCTAATATCCTCGCTGGTGATACGATGTTCCGTGACAAACCTAGGACGCTAGGCTTGATACCTAAAGCCACACCAATCAATTGAGTGAGGAATAGAACGGGTAGATTGTAATTGGTCTTGAACCGGCTATTTACCTGGCTCTGATAGGCATCAAGGTTAATCTGACACAAGGGACAAGGGGTAACCAGGCATTGTGCCCCATTTTCCTGAGCGTTGCGCAGCAGTTTATTAACCAGTCCCAAAGCCACCTCCTGCTCAGGCATAATCAAAGAGCTACCGCAGCAGTGAGCCTTCAGCTCCCAGGAGACAACATCAGCCCCCAGGCTGGCTACCAGCTCATCCAGCGAATGAGGAGATTCTGGGTCGTCAAAGCCATCAGGACGAACCAGTTGGCAACCATAGTAAGGTGCTGCCCTGAGCCCCTTGAGGGGCTTGGTTACCTTAGCCCCGATGGCCTCCGGTGTAATATCGCTATATAACACCTCAGCCAGGTGCCGAACCCGGACTCCACCCTTGTAGTCCAAGCCAGCCGCAGCTAGTGCCTCGCTTACCTGCTGTCTGAGGCGAGGGAGCTCTTTAAGATGAGTATCGGCTTGGTGTAAGACAACAAAACAATTAGAACAAGGGGTTACCAGGTCAAGCCCCGTTTTTTCCGCCAATGCCAGATTTCTGGCTGCCATACAAGTAGCCTCCAGTTTATCTACTGAGCCATAGGGGCTGGAGCCACAGCAATTCCAATCCTCAATCTCAACCAAGTCCATATCCAGTTGCTTGGCAACGGGGGGAACCGAAAGACCGAGAGGTGAAGCAGCTGCCTCCGCTGAGCAACCAGGGAAATAGGAATAATATTTCATTGAGCACCTCCCAGAGCCCTGGCTTTATCCAGGATAGCCTTAAGTTCACCCACTGCCTTTATTCTGCTTGGCTTGAGCGGCAGGCGCCGGTGCAAAAGCAAGCCCAGCCCCACCGGTGCTAGCTTGAGAGCAGCAAAGGGGTTTGTTTTAAGGAAGAGCTTGAGCATCATGCCCAGCTCATACACCCGACCATTACCCTTGGCAGAGTCAACGAAGCACTTATACATTATCGGTGTCCGACTCCGCTTGGTGCTCAACCCGCCCCTGATAGCTAGAACTTCCAGGGCATGCATAATATCGGTGGGTTTAATATCTCTCGGGCAACGCACGGTGCAGGTATAGCAAGAAGCACAGAACCACATTGAATTGCTGGATAATAGCTCCTCCCTTAGTCCAGCTCGCACCATAGCAATAGCCTGCCGCGGTGGGTAGTCCCACCTCGTGGCAGTAGGACAGGAGCCGGTGCACATACCGCACTGGATACAGGAGCGGAGAGCTTCGCCGCCAGGGATGGAACAGACTTCATCAATAAAGCTCACCTCGGCTGGAGCTTTGACCATTGTTTCCGCCATTTACATTCCTCCTTATCTCTAAGCCCCCAGTCTGGCTTATACCAAAATCCCTTCTATCTCAGCCATCAATTCTTCGGTGGTAAAGTGCTTGCCAACAATGGCACCACTGGGGCAGGCGGCTACACACACACCACAGCCCTTGCACAGCGTCTCATTGACCTGGCAGACCTTCTTCTCCTCAATGAAGGCAATGGCATGGAAAGGGCAGAGGTTATAGCATATCTTACACCCGCTGCATCGCTCTGTATCGGTAGCCGCAGTGGTCGCCTCAATCTCAATTGAGCCAGCGCTGATGGTAGCCAAAGCCCGGGCAGCCGCCGCTGAAGCCTGAGCCACGCTTTGAGGAATATCCTTAGGCGACTGACAGCAGCCGACGACGAAAATGCCATCGCTCATTGTAGCTACCGGGTCAAGCTTGGGATGTTTCTCCAGGAAGAAACCATCGGCGCTCCGGCCAATTGAGAACCGCCGGGCAACCTCCTCAACATCGGCTCTGGGTTGAAGGGCAGTGCTCAACACCACCATATCAACCGGAATACGGCGCTGGCGACCGATGAGGGTGTCCTCACTAACTATAATAAGCTTTCCCTCCTCAGGGCTCTCGGCAACATCGGTTACTTCAGCAGGGCGGCCACGGATAAATGTGGTGCCCTCGTCAAGAACACGGTTGTAGAACTCTTCAAAGGCTTTACCTACGCACCTGAGGTCAATATAGAATTCATAGACCTGAGCCCCGGGAACATGCTCCCGTATCAGGTGACCAAACTTCATAGAGTACATGCAGCACACCTGAGAGCAATACTCGTGATATTTCTTATCCCGGCTGCCCACGCAATGGATAATGCCTATCGTCTTGGGATGGGAGCCGTCCTTAAGTAGAACCTCGCCAGCGGTTGGTCCGGAGGCGTTAATCATCCTCTCAAACTCAAGGGCAGTAATTACATTATCAAGGCGTCCATAGCCGTAATGGTGGAGCGGGGTTGGGTCAAAGGCATCGTAGCCAGTGGCGATGATTATATTACCCACCTCCACCTCCACCGTTTCCTCTGCCATCTCCTGGTTGATTGCCCTGGCTTGACATGTCTTAACACACTCCATACACTCCGAGCACACGCCGCAGTTCAAGCAGCGTTTGGCTTCAGCGATGGCCGTCTTTTCATCAAAGCCTAGCTCAACCTCAGTAAAGCCCTCCCGCTTCTTTAGGTCAAGTATTGGCATAGCCTGCCTTGCCCTTGCTTCCACCCCTTTCTTTGACACCTCTTTTACCCTTTTCATAGGAGTCGGCCTTCCCTCTTTCAGGTCGACTCCCCTGAGGTAGCGGTCTATGGAGATAGCTACTTCCTTACCGGCAGCAATAGCAGCAATGACATCAGCCGGACCAGAAACCACGTCGCCGCCAGCAAAAACACCTTCAATATTTGTCTGCAAGGTGACCTGGTCAACAGCCAGGGTTCCCCATCCGGTGTATTCCAGCTCTTTGGGCAGCGCTGTCTTATCCACCCCTTGTCCAACGGCGATAATCACACTATCAACGTCTATATTAAATTCCGAGCCCTTAATCGGCACCGGGCGCCGCCGACCACTGGCGTCAGGTTCCCCTAGCTCCATGCGGATACATTGGATGGCAGTTACTCGCTCATCCTTGGTCAACACCCTAGCTGGCGCTGCCAGGATGTGAAGCTTTACCCCCTCCCGCTCGGCTTCATTCACCTCGGTGCTAACCGCAGGCATTTCCGCCCGGGAGCGTCGATAGACAATAGTAACCTCCTTCGCCCCCAGGCGCTTGGCTACCCTAGCTGCATCTACGGCGGCGTTGCCCCCACCAATGACTACCACCCGCTGCCCAAGGTCAACCTTAACCCCTGAACTCACCTGCTTTAAAAAGTCCAGGGCGTGGGTTACACCTTTGGCGTCCTCACGAGGGATGCCCATCTTCTGGCTTACCCCGGCGCCGGTAGCTAGGAATATCGCCCCATAGCCTTGATTAAAGATGTCCTCAAGGCTCTTCACCGAGGTGTTGGTCTTTATCTCCACCCCCAGCTCTTGGATATAGCTGATTTCATTATCCAGCACCCTCTTGGGCAACCGGTATTCCGGGATGCCATAGCACAGCAAACCACCACTCTGAGGAGCAGCCTCAAAAACGGTAACTGGATATCCCTCCCTTATCAGGTCGTAGGCACAGGCTAAGCCCGCCGGACCAGAGCCAATGATAGCTACCTTATCTTCCTTAGTCCTTTCAATTGGAGTTGCCTTTTCTCTCCCCACCTTCAGCTCGTAGTCAGCCATGAAGCGCTTTAGAGAGCGAATGGATACTGCCTCATCAACCTT
>Ga0172364_10000586_pt1 | contig 26178 bp, 21 predicted proteins | sample LakKivSesite10cm_FD_114545 | JGI IMG/M metagenome (GOLD analysis project Ga0172364, IMG submission 114545) | Sediment microbial communities from Lake Kivu, Rwanda - Sediment site 10cm | ecosystem: Environmental > Aquatic > Freshwater > Lake > Sediment | place: Rwanda: Western Province, Lake... | reverse complement strand
TCTTGTCCAACATCTGGAAGCATGAGTACGAGAAGAGGATTTTTTCCGAGGTGAGCCCCGCGTCGGTCTTCCGCGACAAGATCGCGCGGGCCAGCGGCATGCCGGCGCTCGACGTCATCAAGGAGCTCAAGCTGCGCGCCGAGATCATCAAGATGGTCGACCAGAGGGACATCTGCGCGATGGACAACGTCTGCGACTTCTTCAGGGAATACAACAACGACGCCGACAGCGCCTTGAAGCGCTTTGATTTGACCCGTGAGCAGCTGATGAAGAACATAAAGGTTTAGGTGGTCCCTGTTCTCGGGATAGTGAGTGGGGGAGACCAGGGACGGATTTTGGGAAGGTGAGTGGCGAAAATCCGGAGGCGTGGCAGAGCGGTTGAATGCGGCGGTCTTGAAAACCGTTGTGGGGGCAACCCCACCGAGGGTTCGAATCCTTCCGCCTCCGAAAAATTTTTCCGACAAGGAAAAATTTTTAGGATACTTGCGCGAGCGGCCGCGGCGCGACAGAGCGCCGCAGCGAGCGCAAGCATCCGCACCTTAGTGTGTGTTCGCCGCCTCTGGTGGCGAAAGGCGGATGTCCCGGCCTCTGGCCGGGACGCCGCACCTTAATGTATGTTTTGCTGGATACCATAGACATGAGCGGTCTGCCTTCAGGATTTGAGAAGCGTCGATACGTGCGGGTTCCCTGCGCCTTCGACCCCCGCTACAAAGAACTGGCGCCGGCGATAACGATCAGGGTTGCCGACCAGGCGGTGACCGGGGCATTGACGGATATCGGCGTCGGGGGCGTCGGTTTTATGTTGACGACGGAACTTGAGAAGCACTCTGAGGTTGAGGTCGCCTTCAAGCTGCAGATACAAGACGAAGAACCGTTTCAGGTGGCGGCCAGGGGGATCGTGCGCCATTGCGTTCCTTCTGGCAGGGTCGGCACGTATCGCGCCGGACTGGAGTTCACCGCTATCGATAAAGAGGAGCAGGCAAAACTGGCGGCCTATGTCGCAAGTTTCCTGTAAGACGCGCGCGGGCATAGGGAAAAACGATTCTTGCGCGCGTCGCTCCCGTTGATCTGACGCCTCTTTCAGATTGAAACCTTCCCTTTTTCCTTCCCAAGCACTCCTCGCCTGGTATCGGCGGCATAAGCGCGACCTGCCATGGCGGCGGACGCGCGACCCCTACCGGATATGGGTCGCCGAGGCCATGCTTCAGCAGACGACGGTCGCGACGGTCATACCTTATTATAGGCGGTGGCTGCGCCGGTTTCCGACGATGCGCAGGCTCGCAGCCGCTTCCCTGCGCGATGTGCTCAAGGCCTGGCAGGGGCTGGGGTATTACCAGAGGGCGCGCAACCTCCATAAGGCGGCGCGCCTTTTTTGCGGCCGCTTCCGGTGTCGCATCCCAGATGACCCTGCGGTGCTGGTTCAGGTCCCCGGTTTTGGGCCTTACACGACAGCCGCGGTCCTGAGCATTGCTTTCGGCCGGCCCCTGACGCTCGTCGACGCCAATGTCCGCCGCGTCATCGCGAGGTACCTGGTCTTGAGAGAAGCCCGGGGGACAGCAGCAGATAAGGCGATCCAGGCCTTCCTGGAGAAGGCGTTGCCTGAACGCGATGCCGGCGATTTCAACCAGGCTTTGATGGAGCTGGGCGCGCTGGTCTGTCGGAGCGAGAATCCAATGTGCGCCGCCTGCCCGCTCAAGCCGGGTTGCCTGGCCTGGCGCCGGGGCATGCAGGATGTGATCCCGGAGATGGTCCGGCGGAAGATCGAGCCCCTGGAAGCGGTCGCTGCCGTAATCGAACGGCGGGACAGCATCCTGCTGCAGCAGCGCGGCCCCAAGGGCCTGCTCGCCGGACTTTGGGAATTTCCCGGCGGGAAGGTTGAGAGAGGGGAGACGCCCTTGAAGGCGTTGCGCCGGGAACTGCGCGAGGAGCTCTCGGTGTCCGCAAAAGAGGCGAGACCTCTGATGACCGTGCGCCACGCCTATACACGCTTCCGGGTGCGACTCCGCGTTTATCGCTGCCGTGTCCAGCCCCTCCCGAAGGCGGACAAGACGCACCGCTGGATCCCGGAGGACAGGTTGAAAGATTACCCTGTCCCGTCGGCCACGGTCCGCATCATCGAGGCGATAAGGGAAAAATAGATAGCGTCTCTCCGCTATTATTCTTATAATATTTCTTATGCCGAACGAACAGAGAACGTCTTGGTTCGGGATCCGGCGCCAGGTCATCCTGCTCTTCCTGCTTCTGGCCCTCCTGCTCGTCGTCCCGACCGTCTCCTTCATCCGGTGGTGGCTCCTCGCTTCCCAGGAGCAACTCAACGAGAGGCTGCTCACCGAGGGGTATAAGGCCTTCATCGGTTATGTCGACGAGAAGCGGGGGGTGCTCGAGACCCTCGCGCGTTCCTACGGACGGCATCAGGCCGTCCGCGGCCTCCTCACCGGGCAGGCCGGCGCCGCCGGGCCGGACATCCCGGCCCTGAAACGGGACGCCCGGCTGGACCTTTTCTTCGTCGAGGACGGCCACGGACGCGTCATGGGCGGCGACAAGGACGTCGAGCTCTTCGCGACGTCTCGGCTGGCCGCGCGCGAGGCGGGCTGGCCGTCCTCTTCCGCCGAGGTCCTGACGGGGTTTTTTTATGACGCCTCCGGACGCCTGTGGCTCCTGGCACGCGCCCCCGCGCGAGAGGAAGGGGCGACGGCCGGGAGCGTCGTCGTCGGCTACCAGGCGGACGAGGCCTTCCTGGACGCCTGGGCCCAGCCCCTCGGTTTCAGCGTCCACGTCTACCAACACGCCTCCTCCGCCGGCGAAGAGACGTATTATCCCGCCACGACGGACGCGGGCGTCACGTGGAAGGAAATCCGGCACGCCCCTCGGCCCTATCTGGTCCGTTCGGTGTCCTCCGACGGCGCGGCGCTCATGTTCCTCGCGGCGGCCCTGCGCGACATCCGCGGCGAGGCCGTCGCCGCCCTCATCCTGCGCCGCAACGCGCCGCTCGTGGCGATGCCGCAGCGTTCTTTCCTGAATTTCCTCTGGGGCATCCTCGTCCTTTTCTTCGCGTTCCTCTGTGTCGCCATCCGCTTCTTCACGGACCGCATCACCCGTCCGGTCGTGGACCTGCGCCGGGCGATCCGCGACATCACCTCATCGGGCAACCTGGCCGGCCGGCTGCACCCGGCTCGGGATGACGAGATGGGCCAACTCATGGAGGAGTTCAACACGATGCTCGAGAAGCTCGAGACTTCCACCACCAGCCTCAACCGGTCCCAGAAGGAGCTGACGGTCCTGTACAACGACCTTCTGGAGCAGAAGCGTTTTACCTCGGAGATCGTAGCCACCGCCCCGAGCATCGTGCTCGTCCTTTTGCCCGACGGCCGCGTCAAGTTCATCAACGACGCCTCCGCGCGCATCATGGGCTTCCGGCCCGAAGAGGTGATCGGCCGGCAGTGGATTGACAACTTCGTCCCCTTCCGGCACCGCGAGGAGGTCCGCAAGGTCTTTGAGGAGATCCTGCGGGGCGACATCCAGCCCCACCGGCAACTCGAAGGCAAGGTCCTGACGAAGGAGGGGCACGAGCGCATCATCCTGTGGAGCAACAGCGCCATCGCGGACGAGCGGGGGCAGACCGTCTCGGTCCTCGCCATCGGCATGGACATCACGCGTTGGAAGCAGACCGAGCGCGACCTGCGCCAGAAGATGACGCAGCTCGAGCGTTTCGTCAAAGTGACGATGGACCGCGAACGCGTGGTCCTGGAGCTCAAGCGCGAATTGAAGCGCCTGAAGGGCGTCCCGCAAGAGGGGCAGGCGACCGATGGGGATCTTTAAGGGAATGAGACATCGCTGGTCGCTGCAGTTCAAGTGGTCCCTGGCCATGTGGGTGCAGGGCATGTGTTTCTTCGCCTTGCTGGTCTGGGTGGCCTTCTCCGGCTTCCGGCGTTTCGTCGTCAACCAGAAGCACGACGAGACGCAGATGATCGCCAACATGATCACCCAGCGCATCCACACCGAGATGAGGCACCTGCGCGAGGACATCGTCTTTTTCGTCTCCTCGAACGCGCGCATCGCCGCCCTCCTGCGGTCGGCCGGCGACGCCTACGAGGGCAAATCGGAAGAAGAGATCGGCAAGGAGATCGACCGTATCGACCGGCGGTGGCCGGCCGAGACGTGGGAGGTCCTACGGGGCCGCTACCTCAATGACGAATTGAGCCTCTTCTGCGAGGAGCTGCGGCGCCTGGCGCGGCTGCCCGTCGTCGAACTCTTCATCACGGACCGGCGGGGGGCGGTCATCGCCTCCACGAACAAGACGACGGATTACTACCAGGCCGACGAGGAGCGGTGGCAGCGTGCCTTCAACGGCGGCCTGGGCAGCGTCCACCACTCGGAGATGGAGTTCGACGAGAGCAGCCAGGCGGAGGCGTGGTCGCTGTCGGCGCCGGTCTTCGACGAAGAGGGCAACGTTCAGGGGGTCATCAAGGTCGTCGTCGACAAGATCGCGTCCTTTCATTTTCTCCTGGATGTCTTCCTGGGCAAGGGGACATACGTCGGCCTCCTGCGCTCCGACGGCGAGGACATCTTCAGCCTCGGCTTCGAGAAGCAGCGCGACATGTCGTTTCTTGCGCCGCTGGCCCGCTCGGTCTTGGCGGCCGAGGGGCGCCGCCCCTTCACCATCCAGACGCCGGCGCGTCGGCGCTTCATCGCAGGGTGGGCGCGCCTGGACGCGGGCCTCCTGAGCCAGAAGCACGACGTCTTCGTGTACTGCCTCAAGGACTACGAGGAGGCGCTGGCCGCCTTCAGCCGGACGTCGCGCTGGTTCTTCGTCCTCTGGGGAGGCTCGACGCTGGTCTTTTGGTTTTTCACCTCTTTCTTCGCGCGCCGGTTCCTGGCGCCTTTCTGGCAGCTCAAGCAGGGCTTCGAGTTCTTAAAGAGGGGATTTTTGAGATACCGCCTGAGCATCCGCTCCGGCGATGAGATCGAGGATCTGGCCGAGGACTTCAACCGGACCATAGAGGAGCTGCGCAAGAACACGGTATCCCGCAACTACTTCGATGAGATCATCCAGCAGATGTCGGACATCCTGATCGTGACGGACGGCCGCGGCAACATCCAGACGGCGAACCGCCGGGCGTGCGAGGTCTTGGAGTACGGCGACAGCGGCCTGGTGGGCAAGGCCATGGCGGACATCGTCAGCCGCAGCGACCGCTACATCATCAACTGGGGCCTGAAAGGGATCATCGAGCAGGGCGCGCTCAAGGACAAGCGGGTGACGTTCCTCTCGCGGACGGGCCGCGAGATCCCGGTGTACCTGGGCACGCGCGGCCTGCGGGACCACGACAACAACCTCGTCGGCCTCGTCTGCGTGGCCAAGGACTTAACCGAGTTGAGTCAGCTCCTGGAGGCCCTCAAGAAGTCCAATCAGGAGATCATGCGCCAGAGAGACGAGCTGGAGAAGTCCCTCCGGGAACAGCACGAGATGCGCGACGCGATGTTGAGCGTCCTGGAGGACACGACGGAGTCCAAACGCTCCCTCGAGATGACCCTGCAGAAGCTGCGCGAGACGCAGGGGCAGCTCCTGCAGGCGGAGAAGATGGTCTCCCTCGGACAGATCGCCGCCGGCGTGGCCCACGAGATCAACAACCCGCTCTTCGTCATCTCCGGCGAGGCCGAGATGCTGGCGGGCAAGAAGGACCTGTCGCCGCGCATCGAAGAGTTCCTGCGGATCGTGCGCGACCAGGTGGAGCGCATCAATGATGTCATCAAGCGGCTCCTGGAGTTCTCCCGCAAGCGCGAGACGACGATGGCGGTCGTGGACGCGAACGCGCTGGTGGCCAGGAGCGCGGACCTGCTGAAGTATCAGGCCACGGCGCAGGGGAAGATCGACATGCGCCTGGAGCTGGCCTCCGAACCCCTGCCTGTTTTGGGGGACGCCAACCAGCTCATCGAGGTCTTCGTCAACGTGTTGATCAACGCCATCCAAGCGATGGAAGAGCGTGGCGGTACCTTGACGGTGATGACTTTTTGTGACATAATTCGTGGATTGCGCGAGGAGGGGGGCGGGGAGCCGGAGAGGGTGGCGGGCAGGGCGGACGCCCCCTATGTCCATGTCCAGATCTCGGACACGGGTGTCGGGATGAGCCCGCAGGTCCTCAAGAAGGTCTTTGACCCGTTCTTCACCACGAAGAAGACGGGCACGGGACTGGGGCTCTCCGTCTGCTACGGCATTATCGAAAACCACGGCGGCGACATCGTCGCCGAGAGCCAGCTGGGCCGGGGCACGACTTTTACGGTGCGCCTGCCGCTGCATCAGGCCGGTGAGGCCGAGACAAAAGATGGTTAAGGGCGCGACCCCGAAGAAGATCCTGGTGGTGGACGACGAAAAGTCGATCCGGGAGATGCTCGTCAAGTTCCTGGACGACAAGGGCTACCGGACCTACAGCGCGGCCGACGGCGCAGAGGCCCTTGAGGTCCTGAAGCGCGAGAAGCCGGACGTGGTGCTCCTGGACATCCGGATGCCGGGGCAAGACGGCATCGAGACCCTGCAGCAGATCAAGCGGGCCGACAAGAGGGTGGGCGTGATCATGGTCACGGCAGTCTCGGAGCGTGAGGTTGCGGAGCAGTGCCTGGAGCTGGGCGCCTTTGACTACATCACTAAGCCCATCAGCCTGAAATACCTGGAAGAGTCGTTGTTAGCCAGGCTGTTGGGCCATCCGAAATAGATCCTGGAGGGAGCCTATAGACAGGTAATCTTTGCAAAATGAAAAATCGATTGACATTTTTTTTAATACGTATAAACTATACCATTATGATAAAGTTAATAATGTTTTTAAAGAGTAAGGACGGCCGGCCATGAAACTGCCTGCCAAGGTCTTGTATGCCTGTCGGGCAGCGCTGGAACTGGCGCTGCGGTATAAGGGGGAGCGGCCTGTGCGCATCGGCCAGATCGCCAAGGCGCAGGACATCCCGAAGAACTTTTTGCTGCAACTCATGATGCGGCTGAAGGGGGCAGGCATCGTCCAGAGCGCGCGCGGCATGAACGGTGGCTACTGCCTGGCGCGTCAGCCCGGCCAGATCACCTTGGGAGAGGTCGTCCGCGCCGTTGACGGGGAGATCTTCGCGCGCGGAAAACGCACCAGGGCCGGCGACCCGACCGGCTTTGTCTTGCTGCAGATATGGGACAAGGCCAACGGCGCGGCGGCGCAGCTTCTGGAAGATGAGACGTTGGAAGACGTCCTGCGCCGGTGCAAGAGGGAACCCATCAACTACCAGATATAACGGCAAAACCGGAGGAGAAGATGGCCAGGAACGAGCACAAGTTGAAGGTCGAATCGCTTTTGCTGCACGGCGGCCAGGAACCGGACCCGACGACGGGGTCCAGGGCCGTGCCCATCTATCAGACGACGTCGTATCAGTTCAAGAGCTGCGAACACGCGGCCGCTCTTTTCGGCTTGAAAGAGTTCGGCAACATCTACACGCGGCTGATGAACCCGACGACGGACGTTCTGGAGAAGCGCATGGCGCTTCTGGACGGCGGGGCAGGGGCCCTGGCCGTTGCGAGCGGACAGTCGGCGATCACGCTCTCGCTCTTGAACATCGCGAAGGCCGAGGATGAGATCGTCTCGGCGGACAACCTCTACGGCGGCACCTACACGCTGTTCCACTATACCTTTGCGCGCCTGGGCGTGAAGGTGAGGTTCGTCAAGTCCAACGACATCCCCGCCGTCGAGAAGGCGATCGGGCCCAGGACCAAGGCCGTCTATGCCGAGACCATCGGCAATCCGAAGCTGGATGTGGCGGACCTCGAGGCGTACGCCAAGGCGGCCCACAAGAACGGCATCCCGCTGGTGGTGGACAACACGGCGGCGCCCTATCTCCTGCGGCCCATCGAGTTCGGGACGGACATCGTCGTCTATTCGACCACGAAATTCATCGGCGGCCACGGGACCTCCATCGGCGGCCTGATCGTCGACAGCGGGAAGTTCGACTGGACAAACGGCAAGTTCCCGACGATCGCCGGTCCGGAGCCGAGTTACCACGGGATCGACTTCGTGGAGGCCTTGAAGCCCCTGGGCAACATCGCCTACATCATCAAGGCGCGCGTCATGCTCCTGCGCGACCTGGGGCCGGCGATGTCTCCGTTCAACGCGTTCCTCTTCCTCCAGGGGTTGGAGACCCTGCATCTGCGCATGCCGCGCCACTCCGAGAACGCCCTGGCCGTGGCCCAGCACCTCGAAAAGCAGCCGAACGTCTCGTGGGTCAATTACCCCGGCTTGAGCTCGAGCCCCGAGAAGGCGCGCGTGAAGAAGTACCTTCCCCAAGGGGCCGGTGCCATCATCGGCTTCGGCATCAAGGGAGGCCTGGAGGCCGGTCGCCGGTTCATCGACGGCCTCGAGCTCGTCTCGCACCTCGCCAATATCGGCGACGCGAAGACGCTGGCCATCCACCCGGCGTCGACCACGCACTCGCAGCTCTCGGCCGAGGAACAGGAGGCCACGGGCGTCACGCCCGATTTCGTGCGCCTCTCCATCGGCCTCGAGAACGTGGACGACATCATCGCGGACATCGACCAGGCGCTGAAGAAGGCCTAGGGGGTGTCATCCCTGCTTGCCTCGATAGCAAAAGGCAGGCAAGCAGGGATGTTTTGAGGGAAGGCGAGTAAGGCAAAACGGGAGACCACCATGGGACGCATATATGAGGACATCACGCAGACCGTGGGCAACACGCCCCTGGTCCGCATCAACAAGCTGACCGAGGGCCTCCGGGCCACGGTGTTGGCCAAGCTCGAGTTCTTCAATCCGCTTTCGAGCGTCAAGGACCGCATCGGTGTCGCCATGATCGATGCCGCCGAGCGCGACGGGCTGCTCAAGAAAGACTCCGTCGTCGTTGAGCCGACGAGCGGCAACACGGGCATCGCCCTGGCCTTCGTCTGCGCGGCCAGAGGGTACCGGTTGATCCTGACCATGCCTGACACGATGAGCGTGGAGCGCCGTCTCCTGTTGAAGGCCCTGGGCGCCGAGCTCGTTTTGACCGACGGCACCAAGGGCATGCGCGGGGCGGTGGAGAAGGCCGAGGAGCTGATCGCCTCCTTGCCTCATAGTTACATGCCCCAGCAGTTCAACAATCCGGCCAACGCGGAGATCCACCGCAAGACCACCGCCGAGGAGATCTGGCGCGACACGCAGGGCAAGGTCGACGTCTTCATCGCGGGCATCGGCACCGGCGGGACGATCACCGGCGTCGGCGAGGTCTTGAAGGAGCGCAAACCCTCTGTCAAGGTCATCGGCCTGGAGCCCAAGGACTCCCCGGTCCTCTCCGGCGGCAAGCCCGGACCGCACAAGATCCAGGGGATCGGCGCTGGTTTCATTCCCAAGGTCCTTAACCGCGACGTGCTGGATGAGATCATGCTGGTCGGCCATGAGGACGCGGGCAGGACGGCGCGCCTCCTGGCCAAGCAGGAGGGGATCCTGGCCGGCATCTCCAGCGGCGCCGCCATGTGGGCGGCCCTCGCCGTCGCCCAGCGCAAGGAGTCCGAGGACAAGACCATCGTCGCCGTCTTTCCCAGTTGCGGGGAGCGCTATCTGTCGACCTGGCTTTTCCAGGAGTAGAGAAATTGATTGCAACGGCAGGCGCCGACACTGTACAATAACCAGGTCCGACCTAATAGGTCGGACCTGGGGATGATCAGCTAAGGGTGGAAGATGACCGCTAAGAAGAGCGTGGGTATCGTCGAGACAAAGGTCTTTGAGTTCGCGCACCGGCCCCATGAGCTCGTCCTGGAAAGCGGCCAGAAACTGGGGCCGATCACGCTCGTCTACGAGACCTATGGAGCGCTCGACGCCGAGAGGTCGAACGCGGTCCTCATCTGCCACGCCCTTTCCGGGGACGCCCACGTCGCGGGCCTTCATGCCGGCGACAAAGACCCGGGCTGGTGGGACAGCATGGTCGGGCCGGGCAAGGCCTTTGACACGGACAAGTACTTCGTGATTTGCTCCAACATCATCGGCGGCTGCAAGGGGAGCACGGGTCCCTCGTCGGTCAACCCCAAGACCGGCAAGCCCTACGCGCTCGACTTTCCGATGATTACCGTCACCGACATGGTGAACGCCCAGCGGCACCTCATCGACCACCTGGGCATCGACCAGCTCCTGTGCGTCTGCGGCGGCTCGATGGGCGGGATGCAGGTGCTCCAGTGGGTGGCCTCTTACCCACAGCGGGTCCGCGCGGCCGTCCCCATCGCGACGACGTTGAAGCACTCGCCTCAGCAGATCGCCTTTGACGAGGTCGGCCGCCAGGCGGTCATGGCCGACCCTGACTGGCGCGAGGGGAATTATTACGAGCACGGCCAGCCCGAGAGGGGGCTGGCGGTGGCGCGGATGATCGGCCACATCACGTACATGAGCGACACGTCGATGGAGGAGAAGTTCTCGCGCCGGCTCAAGGAGAAGAATTACAGTTTCAAGTTCAAGACGGACTTCGAGGTCGAGGGATACCTGCGCTACCGCGGCGACAACTTCGTCAAGCGCTTCGACGCCAACTCCTACCTTTACATCACGAAGGCGATGGACTATTTCGACGTCTCGGGCGACAGGATGATCCCCGCCGGCAAGACGGTCGGGACGCGCTTTTTGGTGATCGCGTTCCACTCGGACTGGCTCTACCCGCTCTACCAGTCGCAGGAGATCGTGCGCAAGCTCAAGATCCGGCACGTCGACACCACCTACTGCGAGATCCAGTCCACCTACGGCCACGACGCCTTTCTCCTGGAGGTCGAGGAGGAGACGCACCTCATCAAGTACTTTCTCGACAAGACGTACCAAGGCTATGACGTGAGGACACGCGATGCCTGACATCCCTCGCCTCGATCACCGGATCATCTACGATATCGTCGAACCCGGCAGCCGGGTGCTGGACCTGGGCTGCGGCAACGGGGACCTCATTTACCTCTTGGCCAAGGAGAAGGGCGCCCGGGTCCAGGGGATCGAGTTGAGCGAAGAGGCGATCTATCGGTGCGTCGAGAAGGGGTTGAGCGTCTTCCACAGCGACATCGATTCGGGCTTAAGCGAGTACCCCGACCGGTCCTTTGACTACGTGATCCTCAACCAGAGCCTGCAGGAGGTCCGCAAGGCCGACTTGGTCCTGAACGAGGCCCTGCGCGTGGGCAAGAAGGTCATCGTGGGCTTCCCCAACTTCGCCCACCTCTGCGCCCGCCTGCAGATCTTCTTCGGCGGCAAGACGCCGATCACGCCGTCTTTGCCCTATCGCTGGTACGACACGCCGAACCTGCACTTTTTGAGCGCGAGTGACTTCCGCGACTTCTGCCGCGAAAAAAACATCAAGATCCTCGCCAAGCACTTCCTGGGGACGAAGAGGCGGGTCCGTTTCTGGGCCAACCTCCTGGCCCTCAACGCCATCTTCGTCATCAGCCGGCCCACCCCATAAACTCCCGGAGGCAGACATGCCGTACATCAACCTTAAGGTCGTCGGGAAACTGTCCCGCGAACAAAAAGAGAAGATCGCCAAGGAGTTCGCGGACACGCTGCAGCGGGTCGCCCAGAAGCCCAAGGACGCGACGTACCTCGTGATCGACGAGGTCGACGGCGCGAACTGGGCGCAGGGCGAGCGTTTCTTCGGCTAAGGTCGCGCCCATGCTTTCGCGGCCCGCGGCCGCAAAAGCATCTCGCCGGACGGGGACAAAGCAGGGGCGGGGCGCCACAAAACGCTTCAAAAGTCCCCGTTGGCGATGTAGAATAGTTTGGTCGTCGCAAGCCGCATTGTTGCGCCCAGACCTTCTATGGCGTCCTCGCGCCTCAAAGAACTTTATCGGTTAGGCCAGAGTCCCTGGTATGACAACATCGACCGCCGGCTCATCGCCAGCGGCGAGCTGAAGGCTTTCTTCGACCGCGGCATCCTCGGCGTCACCTCCAACCCCGCCATCTTTGAGAAGGCCGTCCTCGGCTCGGACCTCTACGATGAGAAGATCAGGCGGCTCAAGGCGCAAGGGGCCGGCCTGGAGGAAATCTGCGAGATCCTGACCTGCGATGACGTGCGCGACGCCGCGGACCTCCTCAAAAGGGTCTATGAGGAGACGCGGGGGATGGACGGATGGGTGAGTGTCGAGGTTCTGCCCGCCTACGCCCGGGACTCCCAGCAGACCATCGTCCACGCGCGCCGGATCTTCAAGAAAGTCGACCGGCCCAACGTCATGATCAAGGTGCCGGGCACGCCGGAGAGCCCGGAGGCCGTCGTAGCGCTCATCGCCGAGGGCATCAGTGTGAACGTGACCTTGCTCTTTTCCAAGGAGCACTACCTGCGGGCGGCACGGGCTTATTGGGAAGGGCTCGCGGAGCGCTGGCGCTTGGGCCAGGACCTGGGCGCCGTCGCGTCCGTCGCCGGCGTCTTTGTCAGCCGGATCGACACGAAGGTGGACTTCCTTCTGGAGACCTTTGCGGCCCGTCAGACGGTCGTGGAGAAGAGGGAGGCGATCAACGCCCTGAAGGGCAAGATCGCCGTCGCGAACGCCAAGATGATCTATCAGGCCTTCAAGGACATCTTCGGCATGACCAAGTTCGGCGCCCTGGAGATGCACGGTGCGCGGCCGCAGCGGCCGCTGTGGGCCTCGACGAGCACCAAGAACTTCGCCTACAGCGACTGCCTCTACGTGGACAACCTGATCGGGCCCATGACCGTCAACACCATGCCGCCCGAGACGATCTTTGCGTTCGAGGACCACGGCGTGGCGGCCCTGACCCTCGAGACAGGCCTCGGGGAGACCCAGCAGCATCTCGCGGCCCTGCCCGAGTTGAGGATCGAGCTCGACAAGATCTGCGAGGACGCCCAGAAGGAGGGGGTCCTGGCCTCCGAGCGTTCCTACGACAACCTGCTGAAGGCCATTGAATCGAAGGCAACGTGAGACCGAAAGTGAGACAAAGGTCAGACCTTTGTGAAGGCGAAAATGAGACTCAGGGGCTAGACTTGTTGGCCCTGCTTCTCCAGAAGGAAGGAGGCAGAGAGGCAGGGATGAAATTTGGGAAGGCGAGTCGCTAAATTTCGGAGAGGTGGCTGAGTGGTTGAAAGCAGCCGCCTGCTAAGCGGCTGTCCTGGGAAACTGGGACCTCGGGTTCAAATCCCGACCTCTCCGCTTTGATATTTCTGATTTCCTATCTTTTTGTCTTGCCAAAAGTTGCTTACGCAGTGAAATAATTATTTTCATTTGTGCCCCATCTGTGCCCATCAAAAGGGAAAAGGCTCCCTGAATTTCCTTGCCAGAAACAAGATCTCCCAATACAATGGATGGGTATTGTTAAGAAGACTTAACAATTGTTAAGAAAGGATTATGGTCGTTGCGACTAAGGGCTTAGATTATATCCTTAATTCCCGGGCAAAGATAGCCATCCTTCGCCTGTTTGTCTCCAAAACCGGCGATTTCAGGGCTTCCGGCCGGGAGATTGCGCGCGCTGTCGGCTTGTCCGCCCCTGCGGCTCACGCGGCCCTGAAAGACCTTTACGGTCAGGGGGTCGTCAAGTTAGACATGATTGGGAACCAGCATATCTATCGGTTAGACACAGAGGGCCGCATCGTCAAGAACATTTTGTTGCCTATGCTTAAGAAGGAAGTCCCGATCAAGGATGAGATCAAGGCTTATTTGAAAAATGAGATCCGGAGAAGCGGCGTCAAGAAGAAAATTGTCTCTATGATTTTGTATGGGAGCGTCCAACGGGGCACCGCCAGCGAGAGGAGCGACGTGGACATTGCCGTCATCGTTAAGGGCAAGAAAGACCGAGGCGCGGTGGGGGGCATATTCACTGACAAGATAGGCGATAGATTCAGCGAATACTTCAAGGCGCATCTTGATACCTATATTAAGACGGCTGACGAGTTTCGTTTGAGGCTCAAGAAGAATTTGCCGCCCGTATCGACGCTCATGAAATCCTATGCGGTTATTTTTGGGAAGGAACCTCTGGAAATCTGATCCATGGCGCCCAAAGACCTCAAGATCAAAAGAGAAGACCGCTCTGCGGTTGAAGATTATCTCAAGAAAGCTGCAGACAATTACGACCAAATGCTTTCAGCGATACGCTCCGATAATTATAATGCGGCAGGTACTCTGGCTCTGCAATGCGCGATTTCATCGGCGGATGCCGTATGCGTTTTCGAGAAAGGCGTTCGCTCCATATCGCAAGATCATTTAGACCTCTGTGATCTGGTTGATTCGTTACCTCTGGGCGAAGCCAAAGAGAAGGGCCGGTCGCTTCGGAAGGTCATAGCTAAGAAGAACCTTATTCAATACGAAAGGCGCAATATTCATCAGTCCGAGGCATTGGAGGTCGTCAAGATTGTCGCAAGATTCTATCAATGGGTGCGCGAGCAGGTGCGTTAGGTCGAGGCGCGAGGAGGGTTTTGGTGGTTTTTCTGGTGGTGAAAGTGCCATTTTGAGCACGAAAACGGGTAAATCCCGGCCTCTCCGCCATATATTTTTGTCAAAGATAACTAGCGTAGCACGTCAGCCGTAACGCGCAAATCTTAAGCGAGTTACGGCTATTTTAATGGTTTCATTTTGATGAAAAAAATCAAATTGAGTAAAAGAGCAACCTGGATCGCGTTGTCTCTGGTGTTGCTTTTGGGTTTTTTTCTGCGGGCCGCCTATTGTTTCCAGCTCAAGAACACTTTATTTTTTGAACCGGGCGTCGGTATCGATACAAATTTTTATGATACCTGGGCCCAGACCATCTCGGCCGGCGACTGGGTGAGAAAGGAAGTCTTTTGGGCCGCGCCCGGCTATCCTTATTTTCTAGGGGTGATTTATTCTTTTTTTGGCAGAAATCTCTTGTTGGTGGGTCTGGTTCAGGCGTTCCTTGGCACGCTATCCTGTCTTCTCATCTTTCTGGTTGCCAGACACTTCTTTGGCGCCTTTTGCGGGCTTTCCGCCGCTTTTATCGCCGCCACCTACCAGATGTTCATTTTCCATGATGCGATGCTGCTTGGCACCAGCCTGTTTATCTTCCTTAATAGTCTGGGTCTTTATATGTTGACGATCGCGCTGGATAAGCGGCGATGGTGGTTTTTTGTCGGGGCCGGCCTTGCATTGGGGGCGGCGGTCCTGACCGGAATCTCCACCTTGTTGTTTCTTTTGATGGTGGGTATTTGGCTGTTTTGGCGCCGGCAATTTGCTGCGGCCTTGATCCTGTGGGGGGCCGTTCTCTTGACCATCCTGCCGGTTACTTTCAGGAATTATGCCATCGCCAAAGACTTCGTCCCGATCACCGCTCACGGCGGCCTCAATTTTTACATCGGCAATAATCCCTCCGCGACAGGCGTCTATGACCCGCCGGAATTGATGCTGGGATCTTCCACGGGCCTCATCAAGGATTCTCAGACATTGGCCAAGAAAGAGTTAGGGCGCGACCTCAAGCCTTCGGAGGTCTCCGGTTATTGGTTCAAAAAAGGGCTGTCGTTTATCGCGGACAGCCCCGGCCGGTATATCTGGTTGACGGCACGCAAGGCCGGTCTTTGCGTCAACGCCGTTGAGATAACCGACATCCTGAACGTGGATCTCGTCAAGCGGTCCTGTTCGGTCCTCAGGGCTCCCCTTATCAGGTTTGGCTGGTTATTCCCTCCGGCTGTCATCGGGATTTTCTTGACATGGCGGCGCCTGAGGGGAAAAAGGCTTCTTTTTTTCTTTCTGATGGGGCAGTTCATCAGCTGCTGCCTTTACTTTGTGAATGCGCGGTATCGCTTGCCGCTGGTCATCGTCCTGTGCATCTTCGGGGGGTACGCCCTTTCTTGGTCGATAAGAAATATTTACAGGCGGCGGTTTTTCCGGGTGTTCCGTATTGTTTTGGCCTGGTTGGCGATAAGCATGCTGGCGTATTTGCCGCTTTATCACAAAGACAACGTCGTCGATATTTATAATCTGGCTTTGGCATATCAAAGGAAGGAACGTTTTGCGGAGGCCGAAATACTGCTGCGGAAGTGCGTGCGGTTGAGCCCCCATTTTTCTGACGGCTATTATGCGCTGGGTTTTCTCTACTGGCAGGCCGGAAAAAGACAGCAAGCCCTTTTTTCTTATAAAAAGGCATTAGCGGTTGATCCGAATTTCGCAGAAGTCAGATATAATCTTGGTTTGTTGTATGCAGAAGATGGCAAGCTGGAAGAGGCCCAGAGGGAGTATGAGACAGCGGTTGCCCTTAAGCCCGATTACAGAGAGGCCCTCGTCAGCGTGTGTTCTTTGTGCATGCGCTATGCCGATCCTTTGCGCGCCCAACAGTGCTGGCGCAACGCCTTGACCTTTGATCCCCAAAACATGGTGGCCCGCCGGACGTTAGACGCCGCCCAGACCGCCCCTCAGCAATAGAAACAGACAGACTTTCTCCCTTGTCGCCTTGTCGATGCGTCGCCCGGCCGCCTTTTTAATAGTTCGGGTTATTGTATATCGACGGTCGCACTGGCTAAGCGGCGGGGGGTGTTGCGGCCGATGGAATCAAGTTCCGGCACCCGCAATGCTTCGGAGGAATACGGTTCTGCTGAACGCGGTACTCGGTGTCAGATATAGCGGAGACGCACATCGGACAAGAGAACGCAGGTATCCTCTTATTGTGGTTGTTCTATAGTCACGGCACGCAGGAAGGGCAGGACAAAGCCCTTGCTGTTACCAAAATTTAGCATTATGATAACAAAGACGGGGAACAAAAAACGTGACGGAAAACGTGATTTTTGGGGCATTTTAATCTTAAAAACACCTCCGTCCCGACCTCTCCGCAAGCTTTTTTGTGTGTGCCGCCAAGGAGATGTTCCTTGCTGATGCGACAGCCAATAGAGATCTTTTGGTGGAACAACATAGTTCTCCTGAAAGAAAGGAGATTTTTATTTTGATATGAAGCCCAACAAACTTTTTTTAGGGCAACTCATTTTGTTGGCGCTGGTATTTGTTGTGTTTTGGCCGACGCTCAACAATGAATTCGTTGATCGAGACGACACTGCCTATCTGCTTGAGAATCCCCTCGTTAAAGAACTGTCTTGGGAGAATATCGGCAGAATTTTTACGGAGAACAAGGGTCTCTATAGGCCGCTTGCGATATTGTCGTTTGCCTTGGAATTTCATTTTTTTGGCAGTCAGCCGCAGGCGTATCATTTTCATAACCTACTGCTTCATGCGGCGAATGTTCTTTTGGTGTTTTGGCTGTTCGGATTGATGACGGCGGATTTCTCTGTGGCATTTTTAGGGGCTCTTTTATTCAGCATCCATCCTACCCGAGTGGAATCTGTTGCCTGGATTACAGAGCGCAAAGATGTTTTATCGACGCTGTTTTTTCTTGCCAGCCTGATTTGCTATGTCCGTTATACGCAAGGCCGTCTTTGGCGGTTTTATGGGGCAACATTAGGTTGTTTCGTACTTTCGCTTTTGGCCAAACCTTCGGGCCTATTATTTCCTCTGATCCTTTTTTTGGTTGACGTGACGAGAAGTCGGCCGTTGAGCCGTCGGCTCTTCTGGGAGAAGATCCCCTTTCTTCTCGCGGCCCTTGTTTTTTTCTATATCGGGTTGGCGGGCGCGCAGGCCAGTAACCCCTCGATGGGTTTTCCGGAGGATGCGGCGATAATCATGGCTTTTAGCTTTCTCCATTATCTGCGTCTCATTTTTTGGCCGTTTGATTTGTGCGTTATTTATCATCGGTCGTCTCTCATGGGGCCCGCGCTGTCTTCTTGCGGTCTCGGGGCTCTGTTTTTAGTTGTGGCGATATTCGTTTTGGCGGCCTGGTGGGTTCGCCGCGCCCGGTATCCGTTTTTTGGCGTAACATTTTTCGCGATCCTTATCGCGCTGCCTATTTTTGCCATTCCTTTCACAGGCGTCATTTTTTTTGCCGCTGACCGGTGCCTGTACGGGCCGTTCCTAGGTTTATCTCTTGTTTTTGGCCAAGCCGTTACGCGGTTTTATCGCCGCCGCGGGCCCGGCCTTCGGCGTCTCGTCGTCGTGCTCTGCGCGTTATTGTTCGGGGCGCTGGGGGTGGCGACGCATGAACGCGTAAAGGTGTGGCACGACAGCGTTTCACTCTGGAACGATGTTTTGAAAAAATATCCCGAGAACATGGACGCCAGGATGAATCGAGCCGTTGCCTATGCCCTGAAGGGAGATTACGCATCCGCCATAGCGGATTTCGATACGATCGACCCGGACACCCGATACCGCGACGACAATCTTGCGGGCATTTATATCAAACTAGGTATGTTTGATCGGGCTGAGTCGATGCTCGAAAATATTATCAAGAACGATCCGACACAGTTTGATGCATGTGCGATCAATCTGGCTTCGGCGTATATGGGGACAGGCAAGACCTCTGAGGCAACGCAGGTTCTCAGGCAGGTTCTGGCGGGCGAAAACGATAAGAACAAGGTCATGGCCAATTACAGTCTCGGCGTTGTCGCAAAAAATAGCGGTGACCCGGATACGGCGAGATATTATTTTCGGGAGGCGGTGCGCAAGGATCCCGGTTATGCCGCCGCCTATTTTGCCTTGGCTCAGTTGGAGGCCGAAGAGGGCCACGATGAGGAAGCGCTCCGTTATTATCAACAGGCCGTTTTTGCAGATCCATCTTACCGGATCGAAGGCTCGGGGAAAACCCCGTAGGCCTTGACTTCCCCCGAAGTCAATTATTTTGTGTCAGAGTTTCGCTTAAGGGCAATGGTAGTTTGAGATGTTCCGATCCGGTGCGGCATTATCGGCCTTGCCTTTTTAGCGGCGACCTTTTCGCGGCGCGAGGCCATCTCCGCCGATATCCGGTTTCCCTGAAAGACCGGCGAAACGATTTGGCTTGAGGGGCGCGTCCGCCGGACGGATCCTTTCTCCTTGACCGCTTCAAACCACGCCCGCCTCGATTCCCATCGGCTTTTTCAGGTCGTCTGCCATGGCATCTAACATAATTCGGGAAAGCGCCGCGAAGGGTTCGCTTAACGATTGACGACGGAAGGAGGCTGACGTAAAGTGCTTGAACTAGGGGAGCGGCGATAGTAAAATGCTACCGACGACGAAAAAAACGGCAAGAATAAGCGGCAGAGGTCCATTTTAAGCGCAAAATGGTTCGGCCCCCGGGCCTTTGCGCCATTGATTTTGCGCGACGACTCAACGACGTAGCACATTGCGCCCATAATTGTTGTAACCCGTAGCAAAAGCTCATAGTTACATAGCCACAGACGTGTGGCCATTTCAAGATATGTCCATAGCTCCGAAGCGCGGCGATACCGGCATGACCACGGCAGAGGCCGCAGGTAGAAACACGATATTCGCCGTCTTGACGGTCGGCCTTATCGCGATGGTGCTTTGCCTCATTCCCTTGGGGGTGATGCGATGGGGTTTCATGCCTCAAGACGACGCCATGCGCCACGTGGCCAAAGCCATATCCGGCAGGGATTGGAGCCAGATTTTGTTTTTGCACGAGGACATCAAACTGGATACCAGCTACGGCTGGCACGCCCTGCTGAGCCTCCTCCACAACCGCTTGGACCTTGAGAGGTACCCCCTTGTCGTGTTTTCGGTATCGTCCCTCTTCGTTCTGTTTTCGATCGTTCCCGTGCTTCTCATGAAGCGCCCCGAGGGCTGGGTCATGGCTTTGCTGGCAATGAATATATGGGCGCCGAACGTTCTCTTGCGCCTGTTTTTGGGCAGGCCCTATATCATCTCCATGGCCGTGGTGGTTGCGATCGGATGTTTGTGGGAAAGGCTCTCGGAGAAGAAAAATTGCGTTGGTATTGTCTCTCTCTTGGCCGCCATGATAGCCCTGGAGTCATGGGCCCACAGCGGTTGGTATGTTTTTTTCCTACCGGTCCTGGCCCTTTTTATGGCCCGCCAACGGCGCGCAGGTCTGCTGGTCTTGGCGGCGGTCATTTCGGGAAGCGTCGTGGGCGCGGTGCTCTCAGGCCATCCGATCATGTTTTTTGTGCAATCGGTAAAAGCCGTTTTGCTCGCTTTCGGACATTTCCAGGTCCCGAAGCATTTGATCTCCAGCGAATTGCACCCCTTCGCCGGGGAGGCCAACGTGGTGACCGTGGTCGTGATGGTGCTCCTATGGCGCGCGGCCCGCGGCGACTGGGACCGCCGGGCCATAGATAATCCTGTGGCCTTGCTTGCTTTGACATGTTGGGCGCTTGGTTTTATCACCGTTCGTGTTTGGCTGGATATCGGGCTCGCGGCTACGATTTTGTGGCTGGCGCAGGAATTTCAGGTGTTCCTTGTCAAGGACGCGAAAGAGGCGTCGCTGAAGAGGTCCCTGATGATAGCGATATCGTCCGCTCTCCTGTTTTTGTCCATGACAAACGATGCCGGCAATCGCTGGTCGCAGCGCGCCCCCACTCTGAACCTGGCGTTTGATACGCCCGAGAGGGCTTCCTGGGCGCCGGGGCCCGGCGGCATTGTCTATAATAATCACATGTTGATATTTTTTAATATGTTTTACCAAAATCCGACGGCGCCGTGGCGCTATGTGGTGGGTTTTGAGCAGGGCATCGTGGCTCCCGAGGAGCTGAAGATAGTCAGGAATGTTCAGTCTCGTTTTGAGGCGGCATCGTTTGCGCCATGGGTCAAGAGGATGCGCCTCGAAGACAGGCTCATCACGATCACGGCCTCCGGCGCTAGACCGAATATCGAAGAACTTGAGTGGTTCGATGCCGGTAACCGTGTCTGGATCGGTCGCCTGCAAGCGGGATCTCTCTACAAGGACCTTGATCTTTCCGGTTGGTACAATGCCACGGGTCAATATGAAAGAACCATCTCTTTATTGGAAGGGGCCATCGAACACGATCAAACACACGCAGACGCGTATTATCTGAATTTGGCAATCGCCTATGCCGAAGTCGGCAAGGCAGCTCAAGCCATAGGGTTGTTGGAACGATTGATAGCCTCCGGGCGACGGGGGGCCGAGGCTTGCTACAATTTGGCACTTATATACAAAAATATGGGACAGCGCGATAAGGCGATGTCCCTCTTCCGGGAGTCGATAAAAGCCGACTCGTGTTTTGCTGCCGCTTATTACGGGTTAGGTATCATGCACCACGATCTTGGCGATCTCTCAAGCGCCGTATCGAACTATAGGAAAGCCATGCGGCTGGCCCCGGGAAACGCTGCTTTATATAACGATCTTGCCGTTGCCTGTTTTTCCCTCAACAGGCACGGGGAGGCCATGAAATATCTCAAAAAAGCAATAGCGGCCGATCCCCGCTTCGCAGGAGCCTATCTCAACCTCGGCATTTTCTCCTGCATCCTCGGCAAGAACAGAGAGTCCATAACATATTTGGAAAAAGCCATTGACCTCGACCCGAAATGGGGCCGGGCGCATGCTGATTTAGCGATAGCCTATTATTACGAAAAAAGGTATGATGTGGCTATTCAGTATAGCGATAAGGCGGCGGCACTCGGGTATGAGGTCAGGCCTGAGTTCTTGGCGCGGTTGAAACCCTATCGCAAATAAAATAGCGAAAGACGCAAGTCATAGCAACGGAAGGAGGCGGGTATGTCCATCAGGACCATTGAGGTTATCTGTGTCCCGTGTCAGAAGTGCGAAAAGGTTATGCGGGCGATCACCGAGGCGGTCAAGCACATAGAGATAGAGAACAAGGTAAAGATCGTCTACGATTTCAAGCACACGACCAGCTTTATAGGTCTCGACAGGTACAGCGTGAACGCCGCCCAGGCCCCCATCGTCGTCATCAACGGCGTGGTCGAGTGCACCGGGCAGGTCGAAGCGCCCGTGCTCAGGAAGAAATTGACCTTTCTCTTCTCCCAGTGATCCCCGGCAAAGGGAAGGGGGATGCCCCGGCGTCCCCATCATTGATATTTTGACTCGGCCAACGGTGGGGGAGGTCTGCCCGAAATCATGAGCGTACTTCTTATCGCTTTCACGGTCCTGATGAGCATCGGCGTGGGTTGGAGCATCGGCGCCAACGACGCCGCGAATTCCTTGGGCACGGCGGTCGGCTCGCGCGTCATCACCCTTCGCCAGGGCATCTTGCTCATCGTTGTTTTCGGTTTTCTGGGGGCCTTGTTGCAAGGCTCCTATGTCACGGCGACTATCGGCAAGGGGATCATTCCCATGGACCAGCTCGAGCAGCGCCTTGCCGTGCGCGTGGCGCTGGTCGTCTGTTTTGCCGCGGCCGCGTGGGTGGTCCTGGCGACCTTCTGGAAGATGCCGATATCCACAAGCCACTCCATCGTCGGCGCCGTCGCCGGCGCGGGCCTGGCCATCGGCGCTCCGGTCCGATGGAAGGTGCTCTGCGACATTTTTATTTGCTGGATCTTCACCCCTGTCGGCGCGGCGATCCTGGGATACGCCTTTTTCAGGATACTGAGAATTGCGCTGCCCAGGATCGTGCCGCCCCGGTTTTACCGGTTTGTCGTCGCGGGCCTCATCATCACAAGCGGCTGTTATGTCGCCTATTCGTGGGGCGCCAATGACGTGGCGAACTCCATCGGCGTCATCTCCGGGGCAGGGATCATGTCCAGCCGGGCAGCGCTGATCCTTGGAGGTCTGGCCATTGTTTTGGGCATTATCACGTGGGGTTACAGGGTCATTGAGACCATAGGTTCGGAGATCACCCATCTGTTGCCGGTCATGGCGTTTGCCGCGCAGCTTGCCAGCGCGATCAATGTCCATCTCTACACCGTCTTCGGCATCCCGGTTTCGACCAGCCACGCCATCGTCGGCGCGATCTTTGGCGTGGGGCTGGTCAAGGGCCTCAAGGTCGTCAATCTGCGAATCATGCGCGAGATCATCTTTTGCTGGATAGCCACGCCGTTTGTTTCCGGGCTCATCAGTTTCATATGTTTATGGGGGCTTAAACGTTTCATGATATTTTAACCGCGGAGGCAGACCATGAGAGAAATCAGGAATATCTTAGGGTGGTTGGGCATGGCGGAGGAGCGGTCCATCATCGTCGATGCCCAAAGACATGTGGAGGAGACTTATAAGACCGTCGCCTTTTTTTCCGAAGCGGTCAACGCCTATATCAAAGGCGACTTGAACGCCAAGGTGAAGGCGATCGAGGCCGTGCGCGAGGGCGAACATCAGGCGGATCTGCTGCGCTCAAAGATGGTGAGCACCCTGTCCGAGAGCCTTTTGTTGCCTCCTGACCGGGAAGATCTCATGCATTTTGTCAATACGTTGGACAAGATCGCGGACTGGACCAACGGCGCCGCACGGCTTTTGGGTTTCATCGAACACCGCCTACCCGAGAACATCTTAAGGGAGATGTCGTTTGCGGCGGAACTGATCGTCGGCGACGTCACCAAGCTCAAAGACGGGATCGCCGCGGTCATTAAGAACGACCTCAAACAGGCGCTCGTGGATTGCGATGAAGTCGCCCGCAAGGAGCATGAGGCAGACGACCAGAAAAAGACTTTGATTGAAGCCATCATCCATGCCAAGCTCGAGCCCACGGCCCTGTTATTGAGTTACCAGTTGGCAGAGTATATGGAAGGGGTGACGGATAAGATCGAAGATGCCGCCGATTTCATCAAGATAATGGCTGTAAAAGCCAAATAACCGGTCCAACCTATTCCTGTCCCGCCTCATTCTAAGGTGAGTTGGGGTTTAATGCTTGCTAAGGTTAGTTAGGGTTTAATGCTTGCCAGGCCGGGGACTTCCCCGGTCTTTTTCGGAAAAGGAGACGCGCATCTGTACCAAGAAAACAAACTTTGAGGATGGACCAGCGGGACAAGGATTATATCCTTAGGCACATCAAGGTGAAGTCCGTGGGCGAAATCGCCCGGGACCTGAACCTGAGGGAGCGCAAGGTCAGGAAGTTCCTGAAGACGCTGGAGGAGCAACCGACCGGCCCCCGCCGATCCGCTGCCTCGCCTGCGGCCGGCAAGTCCCTTGCCAGGAAACCCTTCGTGATGACGGCCCTCCTCATCGCCGGCCTGGGCGTTATGGCATACGGCAACGCCCTCCAGGGCCGGTTTCTCTTCGACGATTCGTACCTCGTGACCGATAACGTCCACGTGAAGGACTGGTCTTACGTCGGGGAGATCTTCGCGGAGGACGTCGGCGCCGGCGCCGGCGAGACATTCGGCTTTTACCGTCCCCTGCAGACGCTGACATACATGGCGGATTACTCCGTCGGCCGGCTTAACCCGGTGGTCTACCACGCGACCAGCGTCCTGTGGCACATCCTCGCCGCGCTGGGCGTCTTCGCGTTCATCCTTTTTTTGTGCGGCGACCGCCTGCTCGCCGCGGTGACAGCCTGCCTCTTCGTCATCCACCCCGTCCATACCGAGGCCGTGAGCTACATCTCCGGCCGCTCGGACTTGCTGGTCGTCACTTTTCTCATGCTGGCATTTGTCCTGTATCTCAGGCAGCTCTCCAGGCCGACAGCGCCTCTGGGAGCCGGCATGGTCCTGAGTTATGCGGCGGCCCTCATATCGAGGGAGACGGCCGTCATCTTTCCGCTGTTGCTCCTGCTTTATTATTTTGTCTTTAAAAAGGAGATCCGCTACCGGCAGTTTTTCCCCGTCGTCTCAATCGCCGGTCTCTACATCTTGTTGAGACTGACCCTCCTGAGAGACCTCTTGTCCTATGTGTCGGAGATGCCGCCCCTCTGCCAGAGGCTGCCTGGTTTCTTCGTCGCGCTCACCCGTTATCTCGGGCTGCTCGCCGTGCCCCTCGGTCTCCACATGGAGTACGGCAACCGGTTGTTCCCGTTTCTCGATCCACGGGCGCTTGCGGGCCTGGGCATCTTGGCCGGGTTGCTCATCCTATTTTTCCGCCTGCGTGACCGGCAGCCCGTTGTCTCTTTTTCCATCGGCTGGTTCCTCATGGGGCTCCTGCCCGTCTCCAACATCTTTCCCATCAACGCCTACATGGCCGAGCACTGGCTCTATCTGCCTTCGGTCGGGTTTTTTCTGGCCGTGGCGGTGGTCGTGCAGCGGCTCAACGCGCAGAAAGACACGCGCCTGCTGGGGGCCGCGTTGGTGTCGTTGCTCTCGGTCTCTTACCTCTATCTGAGCGTCCGGCAGAATGAGTACTGGAGGCAGCCGCTTGACTTTTATATCCGGACTTTGAAATATTCTCCCCACAACACCAAGGTCCTCAACAACCTCGGCAACGCCTACAAGGCAAGCGGCGAATACGAAAAGGCGGTCACAGCGTTCAGGCAGGCCATCGCGCTTCGCCCCGATTACGCAGAGGCCTACAACAATATGGGCGCCGCCTACCAGAAGATGGGCCAGCCGGAGGACGCCATCGCCGCGTTCAAGAAGGCGCTGGAGATCAACCCCGGCTTTACCCTCGCCCAGAACAATCTCAGCGCCGTCTACCAGGAGATGGGCAAGAGCGACGACGTCATTGCCTCCTACCGGCAGATCCTCGAGGCAGACCCCGACAACTTGCAGGCAATCAACAATCTCGCCGTCGCCCTCGCCGACAAGGGCGCGCACGAAGAGGCCCTCGCCCTCTATGAAAAGGCGATCGCCCTGAACCCGGATTATCCGGACGCCTATAACAACCTGGGCAGCCTCTATGAAAGGATGGGCCGTTTCGAGGAGGCCGTCGCGTCCTACCGCAAGGCCATCGCCCTCGGGCCCGCCTACGCGGACCCGCGCTTCAACCTCGGCAATATGTACCGCAGGCAAAATAGGCTCCAGGAGGCCGCTGCTTCTTATGAGCGGGTCATCGCCCTTAAGCCGGACCACGAGGCGGCCCATATCAACCTGGCGGCGGTGTATCAGATGCTCGGCGACCCTGAGAAGGCCGTCGCCCTTTACCGGAAGGTCATCGCTCTTCGGCCGAGCGCCGAGCTCTATTTCGGCCTGGGGGTCATTTATCAGAACGCCGGCCGACGAGACGACGCCGTGGCCGCCTACGAGAAGGCCATCGAGCTCAACCCCCGTTTCATGGACCCGTATCGCAATGCGGCGGCGATGTATTCTGCGATGGGCCGGCACGCCGTGGCGGTCTCGATTTTGAAAAAGGCGCTGGAGATAGAGCCCGATAACGCGATGGGGTACGCCCACCTGGCTGTCGCGTATTATAATGCCGGGCACTACGACGCTGCCGTTGAAAACTGCGATGAGGCCATAGAACGCGGGGCGCAGGTCGACCCCGGGTTTTTGAAGACGCTCGAGCCGTATCGGAAGTAGAAAGGGAGAGGTTTTCCGGGTCGCGGTCATGAAGGCACTGGTGACAGGGGGGACGGGGTTCGCGGGGTCGCATC
>Ga0172364_10000585_pt1 | contig 26199 bp, 24 predicted proteins | sample LakKivSesite10cm_FD_114545 | JGI IMG/M metagenome (GOLD analysis project Ga0172364, IMG submission 114545) | Sediment microbial communities from Lake Kivu, Rwanda - Sediment site 10cm | ecosystem: Environmental > Aquatic > Freshwater > Lake > Sediment | place: Rwanda: Western Province, Lake... | reverse complement strand
TAAAGGAAAACCTTCCGGAGTTCAGTTGATGGGGCCAGTGGGAGTTTTGCATATGATGAATGAAGTTAGTTATTTAGGCATCAGTTATTTTTTGAATTTTTTGGCCACCATTTCTGTCTATATGGCTCTTTTTAACCTTTTACCTGTTCCTTCCGTAGACGGTGGTAAATTTTTATTTTTGCTCATTGAAAAAATTAGAAAAAAACCGATCAATGAAAAGTTGGAAGAAGGTATTACCTTAGCCTTTTTCTCTTTATTAATTTTACTGGCAATCTGGGTAACCATTAAAGACATTGCCAGAATATTTTAAAATATGCTTCAATCACAATTTTTTGCCAAAACCAAAAAAGAAACTCCAAAAGAAGCTCAGGCTATTAGTCATCAATATTTAGTCAGAGCCGATTTCGTAGAGCAGACGATTAGCGGTGTCTATCGTTTTTTACCCTTAGGTTTCCGGGTTTTGAAAAATATAGAAAACATTATCCGGGAAGAAATGGTCAAATTGGGTGCCCAAGAAGTTTATTTGCCAGCTCTTCAAGATAAAAAACTCTGGACAGAAAGCGGCCGCTGGAAAACATTCGATCCGCCTCTTTTTAAATTAAAAGACCGACACCAAAAAGAAATGGCTTTGGGATCAACCCACGAGGAAGAAATGGTTGATATTGTTAGAAAAAGAATTAATTCTTATCAGGATTTGCCTTTTTCTTTATTCCAAATTCAAAGCAAGTTCAGAAACGAAATGAGGTCAACCGGCGGGCTTTTGAGAACCAGGGAATTTTGGATGAAGGACTTGTATAGTTTTCATGCCACTTTTGAAGATTTAACTAATTTTTATCAGAAAGTGAAAAAAAGCTATTTTTCGATTTTCAAAAGATGCGGTTTAAATGTTTTCTGTGTTGAGGCTGTTTCAGGAACCATCGGCGGAAAAATTTCCAATGAATTTATGATGGTTTCAGAGGTTGGTGAAGATAAAATTTTAATTTGTAAAAAATGCGGCTGGGCGGCAAACATTGAAAAGACTGGTCAAATCAAAAAATGTCCCCAGTGTCAAAATTCTTTGGAAGAAAAAAAAGCTATTGAGGTTGGTCACATTTTTCAATTAGGCACCGAATACAGTTCGAAGATGGGAGCCAATTTTACCACTCGAGACGGCAAGAAAAAACCAATTATTATGGGTTGCTACGGAATCGGAGTTCCTCGATTGATGGCTACTATAGTTGAAGTTCATCATGACCAAAAAGGAATAATCTGGCCCAAAGAGGTTGCGCCTTTTGATATTCACCTTATTCCTATCATTACAAACAAAAAAGAAAAAAAGATAGCCGAAAAAATATATCTTGATTTACAAAATTCCGGTTTTAAAGTATTATATGACGACAGGGAAGACAAATCGACCGGAGAAAAATTTGCCGACTGCGATTTAATTGGAATCCCAATCAGAATTATCATTAGTCAAAAGACGCTCAAACAAAATTGTTTGGAACTTAAAGAAAGAGCCAAAAAAGAACCAGTCTTGGTTAAAATAAAAGAATTATCAAAGTTTTTAAAATGACAAACAGTATGGCTGCTGATTATTTTAAAAATATAATTCCCAAAGTGGAAAGATTTTTTTCCGAAGATATTGCCATTGATTTGGGAACCGCCAACTCCGAGGTTTATGTTAAAGGTAAGGGGATTGTTATTCAGGAGCCGAGCGTAGTAGCGGTCAATATTAAAACTGGGCAGATTTTAGCTATCGGTTTGGAAGCTAAAAAAATGGTTGGCAGAACACCAGCCCATATTGTTGCCAATCGACCATTAAGAGGTGGAGTGATTTCCGATTTTGAGGTCACAGAACAAATGTTGAGATATTTTATTGAAAAAGCCAGAAAGAGAAGATGGATAAGACCGAGAGTGATTATTGGCATACCTTTTGGTGTTACCGAGGTTGAAAGAAAAGCAGTGATAGACGCCGGCAAATCAGCTGGAGCCAGAGAAGTTTGTTTAATTGAAGAACCGATGGCTTCAATGATCGGAGCTCGACTTCCGGTTCAAGATGCCGGCGGAAATTTTATCGTTGATATTGGTGGCGGAACAACCGAAGTGGCAATTATTTCTTTGGGCGGTATTGTTTTGGCTAAAAGCCTGAGAATCGCTGGCGATAAATTAAACGAAGATATTATTAATTTTGCCCAAGAAGAATACAAATTATTAATTGGCGAAAGAACAGCCGAAACTATTAAAATCGCCATAGGTTCGGTTTATACCTTAAAGGAAAAAAGACAATTTCCCATGAGAGGGCGAAATTTGGTGACTGGTTTGCCAGAAGAAATCGTGGTTTCCGACGAAGATATCCGAAGAGCCATGGAGAAGTCTGTTCGTCAGATTGTTGCTGAAATCAAAACAGCAATTGAAGGAACACCGCCGGAATTATTAGCCGATGTTATGGTCAATGGTATTTATCTTTCTGGTGGTGGTGCTCTGCTTAGAGGTTTGGACAATTTGATTCATAAAGAGACCAAGATTCCAGTAAAAATTATTGAAGACCCGATGACCGCCGTCGTCAGAGGGGCGGGAATGGTTTTGGAGAATTTAGATGAGTTACACGAAATTTTGGTTGAAACAGAAGAATTGGAACCGCCAAAATAAATCAAAATTATGATTTCCAAAAAAGAGGTTGAACATATTGCCAAATTGGCTCGCTTGGGCTTAGACGAAAAAGAATTAGAAAAAATGGAAAAAGAGCTCTCTTTGATTTTAGATTATATTGAAAAATTAAATGAAGTCGATGTTTCAAAAGTCAAAATTACCAGTCAGTCTCTCAGAAATGAAAATACAATGAGAGAAGATGTTGAAAATTCTCAGTCGAAAAAATTAAACTCTAAGTTATTAGATTCAGCTCCCAGTAAAAAAGAAAATTATATAAAAACAAAACCCATATTTTAATAATGGATTTAAAAGCTCTGACAATTGAAAAAATACATCAAAGTCTTTTGAAAAAAGAATTTTCTGCTCAAGAATTGGTTCAGTTATATTTAGATAAGATTGAAAAAGAAAACTCCAAGTTAAATTGTTATTTAACCGTTTGTCCGGAGTTAGCTTTGTCTCAAGCCAAATTAATTGATGAAATGATTTTAACCAAAAGAGAACTACCTATTTTAGCTGGTGTTCCCGCATCAATCAAGGACAATATTTTAGTTGAAAATGTCAAATGTACGGCCGGTTCAAAAATTTTAGAAAACTATTTTGCTCCTTACGATGCCACCGTAACTGAAAGATTGAAAAAAAACGAAGCGATTATTTTAGGAAAAACTAATCTTGATGAATTTGCTATGGGTTCTTCGACAGAAAATTCTGCCTTTGGTCCAAGCAGAAATCCTTACGATTTAAATCGAGTGCCCGGCGGTTCTTCCGGCGGTTCGGCCACCGCGGTGGCCGCTGATTTAGCGGTTTTCTCTTTGGGTTCTGATACGGGCGGTTCGATTAGGCAACCAGCTTCTTTCTGTGGTTTGGTTGGATTAAAACCGACCTATGGCGCTGTTTCCCGCTATGGCTTGATTGCTTTTGCTTCTTCTTTAGACCAAATAGGACCATTAACCAAAACAATTGAGGATTGTAGAATTGTTTTTGAAGCTATTTCTGGCTGGGACGAAAAAGATTCAACCAGCGTTAAATTTAATCAAGAAAACGAAAAACTGGAAATTGAAAATTTACGCATCGGAGTGCCGAGAGAATATTTTGTCAAAGGAATTGATGTCGAGGTTGAAAATCTCATTAAAAAAGCAATCAAAAAATATGAAGAAATGGGAGCCAAGATTGAAGAAATCAGCTTGCCTCATACCGAATATTCGCTGGCTTGCTATTATATTCTTGCTCCTTCTGAAGCCAGCGCCAATTTAGCCAGATATGATGGTATCAAATATGGCTATAGCCGGCTGACCAATCTTGAAAATCAAAAATCAAATCTTTTAGAAGTTTATTTGGAGAGTCGGGGAGAAGGTTTTGGTCCAGAAGTCAGAAGGAGAATTATGCTGGGCACTTTTGCTTTATCTTCCGGGTATTACGATGCCTATTATTTAAAAGCCCAAAAAGTCAAAGCTTTAATTAAAGAGGATTTTGAGAAGGCTTTTGAAAAAGTTGATTTTATTTTTACCCCGACCTGTCCGACGCCGGCCTTTGCAATTGGAGAAAAATCTCAAGATCCTTTAAAAATGTATCTTTCCGACATTTTCACCGCCCCGGTTAATCTAGCTGGCTTGCCAGCCATTTCAATTCCGGCCGGTAAAGTAAAAAATCTGCCAGTCGGTTTGCAGATTATTGGTCCAGCCTTCCAAGAAGGCAAAATTATAGAAATCGCCAAAAAATATGCCACCAATTGAAAATATAAACCAAATCCTAACTAAACTTATTTTTTATCCCCAATTCGGAGGAGAGTCTTTGGTCCTGAAAATTGTTTTTTTAATGATGGGTTTATTTTTCTTCGGTTTTATTATTTTTGCTCTGGTGAAAACAGCTTGGTTAAAAAGAATATTCGTCTGGGATATCATAGAGTTTTTTACTTATCGTCCTTATGGGAAACAGAGATATTTGAAAAAGTGGAAAAAAATAGAAGCAATGCTTAGTAAAGGTTTGGAGTCGGAGATAAAATTGGCAGTACTGGAAGCCGATACAATTTTGGAAAACACTTTAAAAGAGATGGGTTTTGAAGGAGAAAACTTAAGCGCCAGACTAAATAAGGTAACACCCGATTTCTTAATCGATTTGGAACAGGTGAAATTTGCCCACGAAGTTAGGAATAATATTGTTAGTGATCCTAACTACAGGCTAGAAATAAGCGATGCCAAAAATATTTTAGCCATTTATGAAAAAGCTCTTAAATACCTCGAAGTCATTTAGTTGATTTTCTTTAAAAAATAAGTACAATAAATAACGAGATCGCGGTGTAGAGGAGAAGTACCTCGCCAGTCCCATAAGCTGGAGACCCTGGTGCAATTCCAGGCACCGCAACAATATGAGTTGCTCTGCTTCTTTTGAGCAGTTAGAAAAACGATTTTTTTGTTTATAAATTTTTAAAAATTCTGCCGGTGTAGCTCAATGGTAGAGCGGAGCTCTCATAAGGCTTAGAAGTGGGTTCGATTCCCACCTCCGGCAAAAATGGGGACGTAGCTCAATTGGTTAGAGCACAGGATTGTCGATCCTGGGGTTGCGAGTTCAACTCTCGTCGTCCCCGCAAATAAAAAAATATTCTTTTTGTTTAGCTTTTGAGTCTTGACTTTTTTTAAAAATTTGCTAATTTCTTATTTGTAGCTATTTTAAAATTAAGGAGGAGGGTTATGTGTTAAATAATCTTTGTCTTGAGGAAGAAACAGTATTTTTCCAAAATGAAAAAGTTTACGCTTTTGTTGCCCAAAAACCAAGAATTCATTGCGTGGTTATGTGGAAAGACGGGGAAGTTTTAGACCTCAATGATTTGTCTCGAAACGATTTCTCTTATTTAATGAGGATTGTTTATGAGATTAGAGGGGAGTTATTGAAGATTTTCGATACCGCGAAAATTACCATTGCCTATTTTTCCGCTGACAAGCCGATTCAGTTTAAGATTTTTCCCAAAAGAAACAATAGAAAAGGAGAGGGTATTGTCGATTCTGTATTTCTTGTAGTATTACTTAGAGAACAATTAATTTTTGGAGAATAATTAAAAAAGCCCTATTTTAAAAATAGGGCTTTTTTCCTAGTTTAATTTCACTGATTTTAAGCTCTTTTTGGCTTCTCAGGCTTGAAAACTAAGCTGAAATTGCTTTAAAATAAACAGCCATTTATCCACTTCTTAAGGCTTGATTTTGAGTTAAAATTAGGTTAAAATGGTAATAATATATGGTTAAAACCAATCTTAATTTATTGGTCAAAAAAGCCCAAAAAGAGATAGAAAAAAGCCGGAATTTAAAGGAATTGGATGGGGTTTTTAATAAATACCTGGCGAAGAAAGGCGAGATTAGCCGGATTTTGAATTCTCTTAAAAAATTACCCAAAAAAAAGAGAGCCAAGGTCGGCCAAAAAACAAACGAAATTAAAAAAATTTTGGCTGAGAAAATTGAACAAAAAAAACAAAAATTCAAAACAGATTTGAAAGAAAAATCAGACCAAGAGCAATGGTTTGACATCACGGTGCCGGGCAAAAAAATCGCTCTCGGTCATTTACATCCCTTGGGCCAAATCAGAAAAAAAATTGAAGATATTTTTCAATCGATGGGATTTTCAGTTGTTGACGGTCCGGAAGTTGAAACTCCTTGGTATAATTTTGACGCCTTGAACATTCCAGCCGACCATCCGGCCCGAGACCTCTGGGACACTTTTTGGTTAAAAGATGTCAAGAAAAAGTTTTTACTCAGAACCCATACCTCGCCAGTTCAAGTTCGCTATCTGGAAAAAAATCAGCCACCTTTGCGGATTATTGTGCCAGGCCGAGTTTTCCGCCACGAAGCCACTGATGCTTCTCACGAAACAGATTTTTGGCAGGTCGAAGGATTAATGATAGGAAAAGACATCTCCATAGCTAACTTTAAGGCAGTGATTGAGAAATTCCTTCAAGAGTTTTTTGGCCGGGAAACAAAAATGAGATTGAGGCCAAGTTATTTTCCTTTTGTTGAACCGGGGTTTGAGGTTGATATTTTTTGTTCAGCCTGCCAGGGAAATGGTTGCCCGGTTTGCAAACAAATGGGTTGGGTAGAAATTATCGGAGCCGGAATGGTTCATCCCAATGTTTTGAAAAACGCCGGCTTGAATCCCAAGGGTTGGACGGGTTTTGCTTTTGGTATGGGAATGAACAGATTGGCAATGATGAAATACAAAATTGACGATATTCGTCTTTTCAATTCAGGCGATTTGAGATTTTTGCAACAATTTTAAATAAAATTATTTATGAAGTTTTCCTTTAATTGGATACAATCTTTTTTTAATAAAAAATTGCCCGAGCCAAAAAAACTGGCTGACTTGATTACTCTTTACGCTTTTGAGGTAGAGAAGATAGAAAAATTTGACCGCGATTTTATTTTAGATATTAATGTTTTACCTAATCGCGGGCCTGATTGTTTTTCTCATTTGGGTATTGTTCGTGAATTGGCTGCCATTTTAAATTTAAAAATTGTCGAGCAAAAGCCAAAATTAATCGAAGATAAAGAAAATAAAGCCCAAGATTTTATTAAGATAACAGTGTCTGAAAAATCAGCTTGCCAAAGATATACGGCTAGAGTGATTTTGGATGTAAAAGTTCAGCCTTCCCCGGATTTTATTCAAGAAAGACTGAAAACCTGCGGTTTGAGGCCAATTAACAATATCGTTGATATTTCAAACTATGTGATGCTGGAAACCGGTCAGCCCTTACATGCTTTTGATTTAGAAAAAATCAGTGACCGGAAAATAATCGTCCGAAAATCGAAAGGCAGAGAGAAAATTATTACTTTGGACGAAGAAAAATACGATTTGGATAAAGATATTTTGATTATTGCTGATTCCAAATCTCCTTTAGCCATAGCTGGCATCAAAGGAGGCAAAAAAGCGGAAATTGAACAAAAAACCAAAAAAGTCGTAATCGAGGCGGCTAATTTTAATCAAAAAATCATCAGACAGGCTTCCAAAAAAATAGATTTGAAGACTGATGCCTCGTGGCGTTTTGAACACGGACTGGACCCGAATTTGACTACCGAGGCCGCTGATTTGGCCGCCGCCTTAATTCAAGAATTTGCCGGCGGCAAGATTTGTCAGGGCTTTGTTGATTTTTACCCCAAAAAAGTTTTGCCAAAAAAAATTATTTTGGACTTAGCCTTTGTTGAAAAATTAATTGGTCTGAACATTCCCCAAGTAAAAATAAAAAATATTCTCAATAAACTGCAGTTTGGAGTCAAAGAAAGGGGAGTCGGAAAACTAGAAATTAAGGTACCAACTTTTAGACTGGATGTTTCTTTTCCCGAAGACTTGGTTGAAGAAATAGTTAGAATTTACGGCTACCAAAAAGTTCCAGCTCGCTTGCCAATGGCAACCTTAATTCCGCCGGAAAAAAATCTTGATATTATTTGGGAATACCGAACCAAAAATATTTTGAAAGAAGCTGGATTTTCTGAAGTTTTAAATTATAGTTTTTTGAGCAAAGAAGATATTGATAATTTCGGTTTGAGCCAGCCGAAATTGGGAATTTTAGAAATAGAGAATCCCACCAGTGCTGATTTTCAATATTTGAGACCAAGTCTAATTACTAATCTTTTAAAAGACGTCAAAAAGAATCAAAAAAATTTTAAAGAAATAAAAATTTTTGAATTGGGAAAAATTTATAAATATCAAAATTCAAAAACGGTTGAAAAAAGAAGATTGACTGGTTTGGCCACCGGTGATCATTTCTATTATTTGAAGGGCATAATTGATTTGCTTTTAAACAGTTTGGGAATCAGCAATATTTGGTACAAAGAATGCAAACCAACACCTGAAGAATCAAAAATTTCAATTTGGAACAAAAAAAAGTGCGCTGAAATAAAGATTGACCAAGAAGAGATTGGTTTTTTAGGAGAATTATCCGCCAAAATTTTAGATAATTTGAAAATTGAACAAAAGGTGGTAATGTTTGATATTGATTTTGAAAAATTAATTAAATTAACGAATGAAGAACAAGAATACCAAATTATTTCTACTTTTCCGGCGGCAACCAGAGATATTGCCGTTTTGGTACCAAAATTCACTAAGGTCGAGGAAGTTTTAAATAAAATAGAAATCGCTGGCGGAGAAATAATCCGCGACATTGATTTATTTGATATTTATGAAGGCGAAGCGTTGCCGGAAGGAAAGAAAAACTTGGCCTTCCATATCATTTATCAAGCCAAAGATAAAACTTTGTCTTCAAAAGAAATCGAAGAAATCCAAAACAAAATAATAGAAAATTTGGAAAAAGAGCCAGATTGGCAAGTAAGAAAATAAAAATTATGCCTAAAAAATCCAAAAAAATAAAAACTGAATCAGGTTATGCTGCCCAAGATATTTATGTTCTCGAAGGTCTTGAGCCGGTCAGAAAAAGGCCGGCTATGTATATTGGTTCGACAGGCCTAGACGGAATTCATCATTTATTGATGGAGGTAGTCAGTAATGCCATTGACGAATCAATAATGGGTTATTGTAACGAAATCAAAGTTGCCATTTTGAATGAAAATCGGGTAAGGGTTGAAGACAACGGCCGAGGGATTCCAGTCGATTTTCATTCTCAAACCAAAAAATCAGCTCTGGAAACAGTGATGACTCATTTGCATGCCGGCGCTAAGTTTGGCGGTAAGGCCTATGTGACTGCGGGCGGTTTACACGGAGTTGGCGTATCAGTAGTCTGCGCTTTGTCAAAATATATGAAAGCCGAAGTTTGTCGCGGTGGATTTAAATATTATCAGGAATATGCCAAAGGAAGACCGACCACCAAATTGATAAAATCGGGCAAATGCAAAGATACAGGAACCACTATTATTTTTGAGCCCGATCCAGAAATTTTTTCCGAAATAAAATTTGACGACAAAAGAATAATTAAATATCTTCGTCAGCAGGCCTATTTGACCAAAGGAGTTAATATTATTTTCAATGATTTAAGAACTAAACCGTCTTTTAATTACGGCTTCTATTTTGAGGGTGGAATTTTATCTTATATTAAATATTTAATTAGAGGCACCACTCCTTTGCATCAGAATATTTTTTATGGTCAAGGAGAGAAAAATGGCGCAGTTGTTGAGGCGGCTTTTTGTTTTACCGATGAATATGAATGCTATGAAGAAAGTTTTGCCAATAATATTTTTACTTCCGAGGGTGGTACACATTTGACCGGATTAAGAACAGCCCTGACCAGGACTTTTAATGACTATTCTAGAAAAAATGAAATCTTGAAAAATGCCGATGATAATCTGAGCGGTGAAGATATCCGAGAAGGATTAACTACTGTTGTTTCGGTCAAGGTTAAAGACCCCCAATTTGAAGGTCAGACCAAGGCCAGGTTGGGAAATCCAGAAATAAAAACAATCGTTGACCAAGTGGTCAGTGAAACATTAGATGATTTTTTGGAAAGAAATCCCAATGACGCTAGGTCTATTATTGAAAAATGTATTCTTTCCCATAAAGCCAGAAAAGCGGCCAAAGCCGCCAAAGATACAATTTTGAGAAAGGGAATTTTGGATGGTTTATCTCTGCCCGGTAAATTAGCCGATTGCTCTTCAAGAAACCCAGAAGAATCAGAAATTTATATCGTTGAAGGGGAGTCAGCTGGCGGCAGCGCCAAACAAGCCAGAGACAGACATTTTCAAGCCATCTTACCGCTGAGGGGAAAAATTTTAAATGTTGAAAGAGCCAGGCTTGATAAAATTTTAGATTCAAAAGAAGTCAAATCTTTAATTATCGCTTTGGGAACAGCTATTTCAGACGATTTTAATATTGAAAAAGCCAGATATCACCGGATTATTATAATGTGCGATGCCGATTCTGATGGAAACCATATCAGAACTTTGCTTTTGACTTTGTTTTATCGTTATTTTAAGCCGATAATTGAAAAAGGTTACTTATATATTGCCCAACCACCGCTTTATAAAATTCAGTCTGGAAAAGAAACTAAATATGCGTATACTGAAAACCAAAAGGCCGATATTCTTAAAATGTTTCCCAAAAATTCTTCGCTAGCTATTCAAAGATATAAAGGTTTGGGAGAAATGAATCCGACCGAGCTCTGGGAGACGACGATGAGTCCAGCCAACAGAATTTTAATTCAAATAGGCATTGACTCAATTAATGAAGCTGATAAATCGTTTGATATTTTAATGGGAAAAGAAGTCTTGCCTAGAAAAAAGTTTATTCAAACCTACGCCAAAAAAGTCACAAACCTTGATATTTAATTCTATGAATAATTTAACAAAAATAAATAACTTCTTTAAAGAAGTTAAAGCCGAAATAAAAAAAGTAGATTGGCTCAGAAAAGAAGAGGTAATAAGATATACCCTCATTGTCATTGCCATTTCATTCGCCGTAGCCATATTTTTGGGCGGGGTAGATTTTATCTTTACTACCTTTTTAAAAAGATTTATATTATAAAGACCAAATTTTAAGTAAATTTTATGCCCAAACAAAAATTACCCCAAAAAAGGAATTGGTATGTTATTCATACCTACTCGGGCTACGAAGAATCGGTTGCCAAAAGTCTGAAACAAAGGGTGGAGTCTTTAGGTATGGAAGATAAGATTTTTAATGTTATTGTTCCCAAGGAAAAAAAGATTAAAATAAAAAACGGAAAAAGGAAAATTATTGAAGAAAAAATTTATCCCGGTTATGTTTTGGTTGAAATGTTTGTTACAGATGATTCGTGGTACGTGGTTAGAAACACCCCGAACGTGACTGGTTTTGTTGGTTCCGGTACTACTCCCATTCCGGTCTCAGACGAAGAAATTGAAAGTCTGAAAAAAAGAATGGGAATGGAGGAACCTCAATATAAAATTGATGTTCAAGTAGGGGATTTAGTAAAAATTACCGATGGTCCCTTTAAAGATTTTGATGGAAAAATTGCCGAGGTCGATGAAGAAAAGGGCAAGGTTAAGGTTTTGGTTAATATGTTCGGTCGAGACACGCCAATAGAATTAGACTCTTTGCAAATAAAAAAGGTTTAAAAATATGAAAAAAATAAAAGCAATTCTTAAACTCCAAATTCCAGCCGGTCAGGCTACTCCTGCTCCACCAGTGGGGCCCGCTTTGGCTCAGCAAGGTGTAAATATTGGAGATTTTTGTAAAAAGTTTAACGATCTGACCAAAGAGAAAACCGGTTTTATTATTCCGGTTGAAATCACAGTTTTTGAAGATAAAACCTATAGCTTGAGATTGATGCAGCCGCCAGCTTCCGAACTTCTGAAAAAAACCCTCGGATTAGACAAAGGTTCTGGCGAACCAAATAAGAGAAAAGTGGCAAAAGTTAGCAAAGCGCAATTGAGAAAAATTGCCGAACAAAAAATGCCAGATTTAAACACTGATGATATTGAACAGGCAATGAAAATTATTGAAGGAACGGCCAAAAATATGGGAATTGAGGTAGAAAAATAAGATAAAAAGAAAAATGGAAAAAAGACCAGCCAAAGACCAATATTATTTGAATATCGCTAAAGAAATTGCCCAACGGTCAACTTGTTTCAGAAACAAGTTTGGTTCTATTGTTGTGAAAGATGATACAATTTTAGCTACCGGCTACGTAGGAGCGCCGAGAAAAATTAAAGACTGTTTGGAAAGAGGTTTTTGTCTAAGAGAAGAGTTAAAAATTCCTCATGGTCAAAGATACGAACTTTGCCGTTCTGTTCACAGCGAGCAAAACGCCATAATCAACGCTGCCCGTTCTGGAGCCAATCTTTTAGGAGGCGATATGTATATCTATGGTGAAAAGAAAGAAAATTCAGAAGCTATTGACGCTTACCCCTGTTTTATTTGTAAAAAAATGATTATCAACGTCGGAATTAATCGAATTATTTGTTCGACCAGAGAGGGCGGCTATAAAATTTTTAATACTCAAGATTGGGTCAAAGAATGGCAAGAGAAAGATATTATTGAAGCCAAAGATCAATACGGTCTTGACCAGAATTTAAAAGAGGGCAAAATTTAATGCAGAAAAATAAATATCCGGGAAAATTTATTGTTTTTGAAGGTTTAGACGGTTCAGGCCAGTCAACCCAATCGAAATTATTGAAAGAATTTTTAACCAAAAAAAGACATCAGGTTTTATTAACCAAAGAGCCGACCATTGACTCTCAGGCCGGAAAAAAAATCAGAAAGATTTTAGACAAAAAGAAGAAGATTCCCGCCGCCGAATTACAAAAACTTTTCGTCAGAGACAGAAAAGAACACTTGGAAAATCTAATTTTACCGGCTCTCAAAAAAAGGAAAATCGTTATTTCCGACCGTTATTTTTTTTCCACTTTTGCCTACGGAACGGCTAGCGGCCTTGATTTAGGCTGGTTGATTAAAATGAACAGCCGTTTTTTATTGCCGGATTTAACTTTATTATTAAAAGTTTCTCCTCAGGTTTGCATTGATAGAATTGAAAAACGAGGAGATGCGAGAACGCTTTTTGAAAAAAAAGAACAGCTGAAAAAAGTTTGGCAAGTTTATAAATTATTTCCCAAGAAATTTAAAAACGTTGAAATGATTGATGGTCAAAAAACCATCAAGGAGGTGCAAAATCAGGTTAAAAAAATTGTTCGTTCAAAACTAAAATTAATTTAAAAAGGAGGTTTTAAAAATGGAGGGTAATATCCCTGTTTTAAAAGTGAAAGGCAAAAATATTTGCGAAGCTTGGGAAAAATCTTTAATTTCTCTTTGGAAAAATGGTTGCGACATAAAAAGCCACTACGATAAAGAGAACGACCCATTAAGCAGGGATTGTACAATGATTATGGTGATTGAGAAACCTTTGTTTGAACCAAGGGTTCATCGTGGCATTCCCACCGGTTTGGAGGGCTTGGAAATCTATCGTCAAGAATTTCTTGAAGGAGTTCATGACCATTGGATTGGTAGTTCAGGCTCAACTAGCTGGGATTATACTTATCACCAAAGACTTTTTGGTTACCAAGGAATAAAACAGACAAAAACTGGTCAAGAAATTAGTTTTTTTGACCAAATAGAATGGGCGATAAAAGAATTAGCAAAATCCTCTTTTAGCAGAAGGATTTTGGCCATTACCTGGCAAGTGGAAAAAGACCAAAAAGTATCGGATCCTCCTTGTCTTCAGCAGTGTTGGTGGCGGATATTAGAAAAAAACAACAAATCTTTTTTAAATATGAGAACTCTTTGGCGCTCCCGAGACGCCTTCAAGGCAGCTTTTATGAACCTCTTCGTTTTGACTGAACTCCAAAAAATAATGGCTGAAAAAATTTCTGAAATTTGCCAAAAGAAAATAGAAATAGGCCAACATACTGATGTTTCCTGGAGCTACCATATTTACGGAAAAGATATTGAAAAATGCCATGATTTTCTTAAGATTTTAAATAACAGAAGTTTTGAAAATAGAACCTGGAATACTGCATTTGCTGAACCATTTTTTGAAAAAGGGAGAGAAAGGCTTAAACAAGAACTGAAAGCCGAGTCAGAAGGCAGAGGAAAAGGAGTAGTTTAAAAGGAAAAAGCGTGGATTAAATCCACGCTTTTTAAATTTTTGAAACTTGTTTTTTGAATTTTTTGAACCTATAATAAAGTATAAATTTAATAAAAAATATGAAGGCAGCAAAAATTATAGACCATACCAATATAAGAAAAGAAGTTAAAGCCGAAGAAATAAAGAAAACTTGCCAAGAAGCCAAAGAATTCGGTTTTCGCGGAGTTTGCGTCAAACCAGAACGGATAAAACTGGTCAAAAAAGAACTCAAAGGAACAAGTATTAAAACTATTTGTTTGGTTGATTCGCCAATAGGCGATAGTTCTCATCAGAGAAGAATACAGATTTCCCAAAAAGCCAAAAAAGACGGAGCCGACGAATTAGATGTAGTGATTTCCATTCCCGACGTTAAAAAAGAAAAATGGGAAAAAGTTTCGAAAGACTTGAAAGAAATTTGTAAAATTTTACCGACCAAAGTGATTATTGGCTCTGGTTATTTGATTGACAATGAGATTAAAAAAGCCTCAGAAATAGTTAAAAAAGCCGGTGCATTTTGTGTCAAGACCGCCACTGAAAAAGATCCTTTAGATAATTTTGAATTAAAAGAAAAAGCCAGACATTTAAAAATCATGAAAAAAGCGGCACCGGGACTTTTGATTAAAGCTTCTGGCAACATCAGAACTCTCAAAGACTTAGAAATGATGGTTAAGGCTGGAGCTGATATTATTGGAACCAGCTCTGGTGTTGAAATGATAAAAGAGCTTAAAAATAATTAGCGTTAATCAATTATGGAATATCAGACAATCATCGGTTTGGAAATTCATGTCGAGCTAAAGACAAAAACTAAAATGTTCTGTGCTTGTTTGAATGACCCAGACGAAAAACGTCCCAATTTTAATATTTGTCCGATTTGTCTGGGGCATCCCGGTACTCTGCCAGTTATCAATAGAGAGGCGGTAAAAAAAGTAATCAAAACTGGTCAAGTTCTGAATTGCCAGCTACCTCAATTTTCCAAATTTGACAGAAAAAATTATTTTTACCCCGATTTACCCAAGGGCTATCAAATATCTCAATACGATGAACCTTTTTGTATTAATGGTTATTTAGATATTGATGATCGAAAAATCAGAATTAGAAGAATCCATTTAGAAGAAGACACCGGCCGTTTAATTCATGAAAAAGAGGGTTCTTTGATTGATTTTAACCGGGCCGGCATTCCCCTAATGGAGTTGGTAACTGAACCCGATATTCATTCAGGCAAAGAAGCCAGAGTTTTTGCCCAAGAACTGCAATTAATTTTGCGTTATTTGGCTATTTCCGATGCTGATATGGAAAAGGGTCAAATGAGGGTAGAGGTTAATATAAGTTTAATGCCCAAGGGTCAAGCACTTTCCGAATCCAATTTTGGGACAAAAGTAGAAATTAAAAACCTTAACTCTTTTAAAAGCGTTGAAAGAGCGGTTGATTATGAAATTAAAAGGCAAACCGAGACTTTGGAATCAGAAAAAAAAATAATTCAAGAGACTCGAGGTTGGAACGATGTAAGAGGAGAAACATTCAGCCAGCGAGAAAAAGAAGAGGCGCACGATTACCGCTATTTCCCTGAACCCGATTTACCAGTTTTGTGTTTGGGAGTTTCAGAAATCTTAAAAGAAATCAAAAAAGAGATTCCCGAACTGCCTAGCCAAAAAAGAAAAAGACTTAAAAAAGAATATCAATTAGACGAAAAAAGCCTTGAACTTTTTGTTCAAAATAAAGACTTGGGAGAATATTTTGAAAAAGTAGTCAGCGAATTTGAAAGTGGTCTTTTGAAAGAAAAACTTTCAAAGTTGATAAAACTCTCTGCTAATTATTTGATTACTGATTTGCAGGGGTTGTTGCAGGGAAAAAATATAGATGGCCAGGATTTTTTAATTACTCCAGAAAATTTTTCCGAGTTTATTACTTTAATTGAAGAAGGAAAAATTTCCAGCAAGATTGCCAAAATGGTATTGAAAGAAATGTTTAAAACCGGAGCCGACCCTTCGAATATTATTGAGAAAAAAGAACTTTCTTTAATAACAAGCCAGACAGAAATTGAAAATATTATCAAAGAAGTTATTTCCAAAAATCAAAAAGCGGTAGAAGATTTTAAAAAAGGAAAAGAAAGCGCCATTACTTTTTTAATCGGACAGGTGATGTCAATTTCTAAAGGTAAGGCCAGTCCCGAGATTGTTAGCAAGACTATTCGGGAAATATTGACAAAAAATAAATAAAAATTTATAATTAAAATATCTAAATTATTGTTCTTTTAAAAGGAGGGATTGAATTGATTAGAATTAAAATAGAAGATATTAGGTTAGAGTCTAAAAGGAATAAATTGATAGTTCCTTGGGAATTCCGGAATTATTTAATTTCAGAAGAATTAAAAAAAGTGTGGATAATTCATAATCCTCGTCCCAAAGACAATGGATATTGTCTTTATATTGTTAACAAAAGTGAATGGCTTGATTTATTAAAGAGATTTATTAATCAATTCCAGAATAAAGCCGAGCGACGAATGGTGGAAAGGATTTTTTTTGGCTGTCGGACCGTAGTTGCTTCAGTCAATTCAGAGGGAAAAATTAAAATACCATCTTTTTTAACAAGGCAATTAATTTTTCTTAAGAAAGGGTGTAGAAAAATTGATTATCAAAGAGCTACCATAGAAAAATGCATTGGATTTTACAATTTAGGACTTGCTGTTGAGGCTGATGGCGACAAAAAAATTTTACACATCAAGTTAGAAAATCAATAGTTCATTTCCAAGAAAGGGGCAAAAAGCCCCTTTTTTTTATTTGTTGCTGAGGAAATTTTTAACTAGTTCTTTAGCTTCTTTTTGATTTTTTATCCAGTGGATTCTTTTTTCTTTTTTAAACCAGGTCATCTGGCGTTTGGCGTAATGCTCGATATCTTTTTGCAATTTTTCAATCATTTCCGCTTTTGAAATTTTATTTTGTAAAAATCTCGCCAGCCAACGATATTCCAACCCAAACTCCTCTAACCTTTTCCAAGAGACACCGTTTTCTTTTAATGTTTTTACTTCGGCTATCATTCCCTTTTTTAATCTTTTTAATAAGCGTTTTTTGATTAATCTTCTCAAGAGAGAAAAATCTTTTTTAATTCCCAGCATTAAAACCGGATAGGGTAGAGGATTTTTTTTGACTGGGGGGATAGTTTTTTTTGTTTTCAAAACTATTTCGATTGCCCGAATCAATCTCCTGGGGTTCTCTTTTTCAATTATTTTTGCTCTTTTTTTGTCTAATTTTTTGAGGATTTTAAAAAGCTCTTTATTTGATTTTTTTTCTAGTTTTTTTCTTAATTTCCAATCCGGAGCGACAGAAGGGATTGAAATTCCATCAATCAGGGCTTGAATATAAAAACCGGTTCCGCCACAAATGATAGGCGTTTTTTCTTTATCAAAAATTTTTTTTATTGCTTTTAATGCTAATTTTTGATATTGAACGACATCAAATCTTTTTTTGGCCGAAACCACATCTAAAAGATAATGTGGAACATTTTGCATTTCTTTTTTTGTCACCTTGCCGCTGCCGATATCCATTCCTTTAAAAACCTGTCTTGAATCAGCCGAAACAACTTCACCATTAAATTTTTTGGCAATTTTTATTGCTAAATCTGATTTTCCCGAAGCTGTTGGGCCCAAAATGACAATTATTTTTTTCATAATAATTTTCCTTCCAAGCCAAAAGAAGAAATTTTAGTGATTTTTGCTTTTGAAAAACTACCCAAAAGACAATTTTTGGCTTTAAATTTAACAGTTTTGTGGTGGCGGCTTTTGCCGACAAAAAAACCATTTTTCTTTTCTTCAACTAAAACGTCGATTATTTTATGCAGAAATTTTTTGTTCTTTTTCTCAGCTATTTTTTCTAAAAGATTTGTTGCTTCTTTCCATCTTTTTTCTTTTTCTTTTTGAGGTATTTTTTCTTTGGTTTTGGAAGCTAAAGTCCCTGGTCGGGGAGAATATTGAGCAATATAGGCCATATCAAAGCCGACATCTTTTATTAATTTTAAAGTTTTTTGGAATTGTTTTTTTGTCTCGTCAGGAAAACCAACAATAATATCAGTGGAGATGGCCACCTCTTTTTCCAAACCCTCCCTTTCTTTTTTGAATGCCGTTTTAATATCTTTAACTAAATTCTTATATTGAGTGGCAGTATAAGAACGGTTCATCTTTTTCAAAATCTGATTGTCTCCCGATTGAATTGGTAAATTTAGATAGGGAGTTAATTTTTGGCACTTAGCCATTGTTTTAATTAGTTCTTTGGAAAAATTTTTAGGATGAGGGCTGGTAAATCTAATCCAAAAATTTCCCGGGATTTTATTTATTGCTTTTAAAAGGCTTTGAAAATTGAAAGAGGAATCAATAGGTGAGCGATAATCATTAACATTTTGTCCTAAAAGCCAAATTTCTTTAAAACCTTTTTCAATCAACTTTTTTGCTTCCTTTAGAATTTGTCGGTGGTCTTGGCAGGCTAATGCTCCACGGGTAAAGGGAACAACGCAATAGGTACAAGCATTGTTACAGCCGTTGGAGATAGGCAAAAAAGCCGAAAAGTTATTAGAGTATTTTGGCGCGACTATTTTTTTTAACTTTGGATTGAAAGAAAGAAATTTTGGCCATTTTGCCAAATCTTTGATATCTAAAATAAAATTAAATATGCTCTCAAAATTTTTTTTATCTTTTTTTAAAACGCAGCCGGTTAAAATGGTTTTTATTTTTGGATTTCTTTCCTTAAGTTCTGGGAATTTTTGGCCAAGACCATAAATGCGGTCTACGGCCGATTGTCTGACCGAACACATATTAACTATAATTAAATCAGCCCGGTCAATTTTTAGAGCTGGTCTATAGCCAAAATTTTCTATCAAGGCCGCAATTCTTTCCGAATCCGATTTATTCATTTGGCAACCAAAAGTTAAAAGAAAATATTTTTTCATTTATTTTTTTACGGTATCTTTATCATAAAACAAAACCCGTCTTTTTCAAGAACGGGCTTCATCATTTTTTCGCTTGTTTTATTTTTCAAAACTTAAAACCGCGGACGTAAGTCCGCGGATGGAAGTTTCTTCCTGCTCGCAAGCAGGACTCTCGGCGAAGCCGAGAGAGAAAAAGAAAATACCATGGGCGTTAGCCCATGGAGATTCATTTCTTTTTTATTTCTAGTTCTTTAATCTTTTTCAAAAAAGAAGTTAATTTTATCATTCCAATATCTCCTTTGCTTCTTTCTCTGACTCTGACTGATTTTGATTTCATCTCTTTATCTCCAACTACCAATAAGTAAGGAATTTTTTGCATTTCTCCTTCTCTGATTTTTTTTGAAACAGTTTCGCTTTCGATTTTTAACTTAGGCCTAAAACCATTTTCTTGAAGCTGTTTTTCAGTCAATTGGGCATATTTTTTGTGTTTGGAACTGACTGGAATTATCCAAATCTGTTCTGGAGAAAGCCAAAAAGGTAGAGCTCCGGCATAATTTTCAATTAAGACTCCGATAAACCTTTCCATTGAACCAAGTAAAGCTCGGTGAATCATATAGGGCTTTTCTTTTTTTCCTTTTTGGTTGACGAAAGTGATATTAAATCTTTCAGGTAAATTAAAATCAACTTGAATAGTTGTACACTGCCATTCTCGCCCTAGACTGTCTTTTATTTTGATATCAATTTTGGGACCATAAAAAACTCCACCACCGGAATCAACTCGATATTTTAATTTCATTTTTGTCATCACGTATTTTAAGGTATTGGTTGCTTTTTCCCAGCCAGCTAATGTTCCGGCGTATTTTTCCGGTCTGGTCGATAAATAAATATTATATTCTTTAAAGCCGAAAATTCTTAATATTTTTAAACCATACTTCAAAAGTTTAGTCAGTTCTTGAGAAAGTTGGTCTGGCGTGCACCACAAATGGGCATCGTCTTGAGTAAAACCGCGGACTCGAGTTAGACCGTGTAAAGTACCGGATCTTTCGTAACGATAAACTGTTCCGAATTCAGCCAATTTTAGTGGTAAGTCCTTGTAAGAACGGATTTTTGACTGGAAGATTTTGACATGAAACGGACAATTCATTGGCTTTAAAAGATACTTTTCTTCATCAATGGCAATAGGGGAATAGATATTTTCTCGGTAGAGCTCCCAGTGGCCTGAGGTTTGCCAGAGGTCCAATTTTCCGATATGGGGAGTGGTAGCCCACAAATAACCTTGACTGGTTAATTCTTGATATAAATAGTTTTCAATAATTTTTCTCAATATTGTTCCCTTAGGCATCCACAAGGGCAAGCCAGCCCCCACTTCTTCATCAATAAAAAATAGTTCTAATTTTTGGCCGAGCATTCGGTGGTCTCTTTTTTCTTCTTCTTTCAGAAAATTTAAATAATCCTCTAGTTCTTTTTTAGTCTCAAAAGCAATTCCGTAAATTCTGGTGAGCATCGGCTGTTTTTCATCTCCCTTCCAGTAGGCTCCGGCGATTTTAGTCAGCTTGAAAGAGTCAGCTTTTATTTCTTTGGTCGAATCAATATGAGGGCCTCGGCAGAGGTCAAAAAAATTTCCACTTTGGTAAATCGTTAGATTATTTTCGGGCATTTCTTTGATTAATTCCATTTTGTAGGGTTGGCTCTGAAAAATTTCTTTGGCTTTTTCTTTTGAGACCATTTCTTTTTTGAACTGAATATTCTGCTTTATCAATTCTTTCATTTTGGCTTCTATTTTTACTAAATCTTCTTCCCTTAAAGCTATTTCTTTTTGCCCAAAATCAAAATCATAATAAAAGCCATTTTTAATTGCCGGACCAATGCCAAATTTAACTTTTGGATAAAGTTCTTTTACCGCATAAGCTAAAATATGAGAAAGTGAATGTCGCGTGGTTTCAATTGCCATAATTTTGAATTATAGTTATTTTTTATCAGTTTTCTAAAATTTCTTCAATATCTTCACAAATTACTTTTGTGGCTCCGTCTCGATTATTGACCCGACCGGAAACCAAGACGATTTTATTTTCTTGAAAAGCCGATGGATTTTTGCCGATGGCGGAAGGGAAAACAACCACTTCTATTTTGTTTGACAGGTCTTGCACGTTCATAAAGAGCATCGGTTGTCCGTTTTTGGTGATGATTTTTTTGATTTTTGAGATAATTCCGCCGATTCTTATAGGTTTGTTAGCCAGAGCGTTGTTGAGCTCCGAAATTTTAGTCGCCTTTTTTTCCAAAATTTTTTGGAAATTTTCCAAAGGGTTTGAACTGACAAAAAGTCCCAAAAGTTCTTTTTCCCAGGTTAATTTTTCGCTTTTAGTGGCTGGCTTGGTTGGCTGAAGCTGAAGTTTATTGCTGATTTTTATTCCGTCAAAAAGTCCTTTTTGGCCATTATTTTTAGATCTAATATTTTCCCGGTTATATTCCAAAAGTCGTTCCATATTAAAAAGCAATTGATTTCTTTCGCCGAATTTATCAAAGGCGCCGGCTTTGATGAGGCTCTCCAGAGATTTTTTATTTAAGTCTTTAGAATTAATTCTCAAAAGAAAATCTTCAATTGATAAAAATGGTCCTCTTTCTTTTCTTTCGGCTACCACCGTTTCAGCAATGTGTTCGCCGACATTTTTGATGGCAAACAAGCCAAAACGGATTTGAGTTTTACCCGGCACAACGGTAAAATTGCGCCAGCTTTCATTGATATCTGGCGGTAAAACTTCAATGGACATTCTTTTGCATTCTTCAATCAAAAAACCAATTCTTTCCACATCAGCTTTTTCCGCGGTTAACAAGGAGGCCATAAATTCCACCGGAAAATGGCTTTTTAAATAAGCAGTTTGATAAGCCACTAAAGCATAGGCGCAGCTATGGCTTCGATTAAAACCGTACCTGGCAAAGGGCAAGACCCAAGTCCAGATTTTCTGGGCAATTTTTTTATCAATCCCGTTTTTAATCATTCCTTGAATTAATTTTTCTTCCTGAGCAACCAGCAAAGATTTAATTTTCTTTCCCACTGCTTTTCTTAAGGTATCGGCTTCGGACAGAGAAAAATCAGCCAATTGTCGAGCAATAAGCATTAGTTGCTCCTGGTAAATACAAATACCATAGGTTGATTCTAAAATTGGCTGTAATTTCGGATGCAAATATTCAACTTTTTGTCTTTTGTGTTTGCCGTCAATATAGCTGGGTATATACTGCATTGGCCCGGGTCGGTAAAGAGCAACCATAGCAATAATATCTTCGAATTCAGTTGGCTTTAATTGTTTCAAATAGCGTCGCATGCCTTCGGACTCTAACTGAAAAACGCCCACCGTTTCTCCTTTTTGCAGCAATCTGTAAACTTGTTTATCGTCCAAAGGAATATTTTCTAATTCAATTTTTTCATTTGAAATGGTGTAAATTTTTGCCAAAGTATCTTCGATAATGGTTAAGTTTTTTAAACCTAATAAATCCATTTTTAAAAGACCGAGGTCATCAATGGCGTGCATCTCGTATTGGGTAACAATATTTTGCTCTCCTTGACTGGGAAATTGAAGCGGAACAATTTCATCCAAGGGAGCGTTGGAAATGACGATTCCGCAGGCGTGAGTTGAGGCATGACGGGCGCAGCCTTCCAATTTTTTAGCGAAGTCAATTATTTTTTGGGCTTGAGATTCAATTCGATAAGCTTGACGGAATTCTGGAACTCTGGCCAAAGTTTCGTCGAGGTTGGAGCCGAAAGGAATCATTTTGGCGATTCGGTCGCAATAAGAATAGGGATAACCCAAAGCTCTTCCGACGTCTCTAACTACTGCTCGGGCGGCCATTGTTCCGAAAGTAATAATTTGCGCCACCCGATCTTTGCCATACTTTTCAGTAATATAAAAAATCACCTCATCTCTTCTTCGGTCAGTAAAATCTAAATCAATATCCGGCATAGAAATTCTTTCCGGATTAAGAAATCGTTCAAACAGAAGATTATATTTTAAAGGGTCAATATTGGTGATATTTAATAAATAAGCCACCAAAGAACCGCCAACGCTGCCCCGACCCGGTCCGACAACGATTCGATTTCCTTTGGCCCAATTAACAAAATCTTGGACAATCAAAAAATAAGAAGCAAAACCGGTTTGTTTTATAACCGAAAGTTCATATTCTAATCTTTCAAAAACTTCTTTGGCCGGATTTTGACCGTATCTTTTTTCGATTCCCTGATGACAGAGTTCTCGTAAATAGTCGTCAGGATTTTTTCCTTCAGGCGTGTTGAAAGTTGGCAATTTGGTTTTTCCTAATTCGAATTCAAAATTGCAGCTCTCGGCGATTTTTTGAGTATTTTCAACTGCTTCTGGAATTTCTTTAAATTCTTCAATCATTTTTTCTGGACTCTTGAGAGAAAAATCGTCAGCCTTCATTGTTAATCTTTCCGGATCATTGGGATCGGTTCCGGTATTGATTAACATTAATATATCTTGTGCTTCGGCGTCTTCCGGTTTTAAATAATGTACATCGTTGGTTGCGGCCAAAGGGATCTTATTTTTTTTGGCAATAGAAATTAAAGCATCATTTACTATTTTTTGCTCTTTGATTTGATGATGATTTTGCAACTCCAAATAAAAATTTCCCGGGCCGAAAATTTCCTGATATTTTAAAGCTAATTTTTCCGCTTCTTCAAATTTCTTTTGTAAAACCAATTGAGGAATTTTGCCCTGGAGACAGGCTGAAAGTCCGATTAATCCTTCAGAATGTTCAATCAACAGTTCCTCGTCGATTCTCGGTTTATAATAAAAGCCCTCCAAATGAGCTTTGGTTATCATTTTTACTAGATTTTTATATCCGATTTCGTTTTTGGCTAATAGAATCAAATGAAATCTTTTATCGTCAATCTTCGGTCTTTCGTCGGTCATTTTATCTAAAGCTAGATACATTTCCACTCCGATAATCGGCTTTATGCCTTTTTCTTTAGCTTTTTTAAAAAACTCAACTGCACCATAAAGAACTCCATGATCGGTCAAAGCTAAAGAATCCATTCCCAATTTTTTGGCATAATCCAAAAGCTCGTCGATTTTCGGCAAGCCATCAAGCAGAGAATAATGTGAATGGACATGAAGATGACAAAATTTCATAATTTTAATTATTTCATTTTAATTCTTAAAAATCTCAAAGTCAATTAAATAAAAATTTTATATGTGATACGATTAAAAAATGACATGGCCAAACCTGAAAGAAGAAAAGAAATTATGGAAAAATAATTTTAAATTAGTCGTGGGCTTAGACGAGGCCGGTCGTGGACCTTTGGCCGGTCCAGTGGTGGCAGCCGCAGTTTTAATCAATTCTCAATCTAACTTTAAAAGTTTTCCGAAAGGAATCAGAGACTCCAAGCAATTGACTGCTAAAAAAAGAGAAGCGCTTTTGCAGCTTTTAATTTGCCATCCCGATTTAAAATGGGGGATTGGAAAAGTTTCAGAAAAAAAGATAGATAGAATTAATATCCTTGAAGCGACCAAATTAGCAATGAAAAAGGCAATTGATGACTTAAGTTTAAAATTGAAAAAAGAAAATTCAAAAATTGATTTTTTACTTTTAGACGGCAACTTTAAAATAGAGATAGATATTCCTCAAAGATCAATTATCAAAGCTGACCAAAAAGTTTTTTCTTGTGCCATAGCTTCTATTTTTGCCAAGGTCAGTCGAGATAAAATTATGGAAAAATATGCCAAGAAATTTCCCAACTACGCTTTTGAAAGACATAAGGGCTATCCGACAAGATATCATTTTAAAGTCTTGAGAGAATACGGTCCTTCAGTTATTCACCGAAAAACCTTCCAGCCCGTAAAGAGATTTTTTACTTGACAAAAAAATGGTATAATTAAAAAAATACAAATCAATACAAAACCTCTTTAACTTTTATTGAAATAGAAAAAATGATAAAATTTAATAATATAAATTCTTATGACAAACCAAAAGGATAAAATACTAATTTTTGCTAGTGCATTAATTTTTTTTGTGTTATTAATTATAGCCGCCACCGTCGGTTGTTTTATTTACACAAAGCAATTTAGAGAAAACTATTCGCAGAATCTCCCTTCCAAATCTTCGTCCAAAGAATGTTCGGTAATGATAGAAGATTGCCGAAAAGACGGTTGTCCTTTTTATTTTTTGTGTGATACCGGAAAAGAAATTGAAAAATGTACTCTTTATAATTGTCGGGGAGAATATAAGGCTGAAATTAAAGAAAAAGATAATACCCAGATTATCAGTAAGAATTATCCCAGGCCAAATTTGGCCGAAATCAATCAAAGAAGAGAAAACTGCATCGGAAAAGTTAATATTTTATCAAAACAATGTCAAGTCGGAGAACTAAGAATTACGGCCAATGTTTCTACCCAGGGCGAATGTCCCGTTAAAGATTTTCTAGCCAAATTAGACGGCATTTATTATCCGGCTGAATTTAAAAAAGAAAATGAAAACTACATTATAAAGGTTAAAATTTGCGGTAATCTTTCGGAGCTAATCGCCATCGCCGAGGGCGGAGTCAGCATTAAATAATTAAAATGTTTTTAAAAAATAAAATCAAAAAAGAATATTTTTTAATATTTGTTTCCTTAATTCTGAATCTCACATTTTTTAATCACCCTCTTTTAGCTGCGCCATACCAAAATGACTTTGGTGATTGGGACGGCATCAGTTCTTATTCAGAAGGTTATTATATTGATCATTTTGAAAACCATCTTGGAATTTCCAGCGAATCTAACACAAAGATAGGAAACAGCTTAACTGAGATTAGGAATTATTCCGGGATTACAACACCTGTTTTTGAAGAAAATTTTGAGATAACCGACCAAGATATAATATGGTCAGATAATTTCGACGACGGCAGTTTAAACGGGGGTAGCGGTTGGAAAACTGGCGGCAATAGAAATTGGTCAGTAAGATGGGGCTCTAATAGCTATAATTATACATATTCAGCCAGAAGCGGTCAGACTACTTCTACTGGCCAGACTTCCTGGATAGAAAGGAATTTCACTCCCGGAAATACCATCACTTTTTACTGGAGCTTAAGAGGAGCTAGTTCAACAGATTGTCTTCAATTATTTGATGGAGGTCAGAAACAATTTGAAATT
>Ga0172364_10000581_pt1 | contig 26275 bp, 23 predicted proteins | sample LakKivSesite10cm_FD_114545 | JGI IMG/M metagenome (GOLD analysis project Ga0172364, IMG submission 114545) | Sediment microbial communities from Lake Kivu, Rwanda - Sediment site 10cm | ecosystem: Environmental > Aquatic > Freshwater > Lake > Sediment | place: Rwanda: Western Province, Lake... | reverse complement strand
TGGCTTGGGAAACGAGACGCAATGATGAAGGCGCAACCGTCAACTGGCGCTTCACGACCGCAGACGCCCGTATCAAACTCAAACGCCTCTACCCATCAATTGATGCTTGACAGAGTACTAGGAGGGGGTGAAGTTACTTCAATGCCCTGGCTCGCTGAGCAGGTCGCATCTTCATATCCGCCCTGTCCTTTCCCCCTCCCCAACCGTTCGGCTGAGCCCCTTCGTCTTCGCTCAGGGTGTAGCTCACGACGAAGCCCCTCCCACCAGGGGAGGGGAACTTTCACACCAGGAGTCAGGATGGAAACCTGCCCTCGGCCACCCCTCCCCCGTTCACGGGAGAGGGGAGCCCGCAGCTGAAGGAAGGGCTAGCAAGTCCCTCCCCCTTGATGGGGGAGGCTAGGAGGGAGTGAACAGGAAGTTCCTAATAGCTCGTCGTGTATCGTTTCCACAACCCCTTCGATATTCCGTAAAACGTCACCATCCCAGAATCGAAGCACTTTGAAGCCCTGCTCTCGTAACCACGCGTCTCGTTGTTGATCACTCAACCGCTCGCGTGGTTGGGTGTGCTGCCCACCGTCAAGTTCGATGACCAGCCTGTGAGAAAAACAGACAAAATCTACGATGTATTTCCCAATGGGTTCTTGTCTTCTGAATTTCACGCCGCCCAACTGTTTCGCCCGTAGATAGCGCCAAAGCAGCTTTTCCGCGTCCGTTGACCGTTGTCTCAATGCTCTAGCTCGCTGAGTAGGCTGCATCTTCTACATCCTATCCTTTCCCCCTCCCCAACCCCTCCCACCAGGGGAGGGGAACTTTCACACCAGGAGTCAGGATGGAAACCTGCCCTACGTAATAACCGTAGGGGCAAGGTATGCCTCGCCCCTACGGGGGACGTCGGTTCACACCGTAGGCCCGGCGCGGGTGATGGCTAACTCGCCATCGCCCCAGGTCTCCGCCGTGGTGGGTTGCCCGCCGACGACCCGCCACAGAAGCCGCCACAGCTTCTCCCCCTCCTCCTCGACCGTGCTTTGCCCCTCCAGCACCGCCGCTGCCGACAGGTCCACGTGCTCAGCCATGCGGACGGCGGTCTGCGGATTGGCGGTGAGCTTGATGGTGGGGGCCAGCGGCGCGCCCAGCGGCGTGCCCCGCCCGGTGCTGAATAAAATCACCTGCGCACCGCCGGCGACCATGCCGGTGATGCTTTCCGCGTCCTGGCCGGGAGTGTCCATCACGTACAGCCCGCGGCCCGGCGGGCGCTGGCCGTAGTCCAGCACGCCCTGCACCACGGCACTGCCTGCCTTGTAGATGCAACCCAGCGATTTCTCCTCGATGGTTGTCACCCCACCGGCCATGTTGCCCGGTGTAGGTTGCAGGCCGCGCAGGTCCACTCCGGCCTCCAACGCCTCCTGCTCCACGGCGGCGACTATCTCGACGATGCGCCGGCCCACTTCGGGGTTCACCGCTCGTTGGGCCAGGACGTGCTCCGCGCCCATCAACTCGGTTGTCTCAGAAAGAAGCACCGTCCCCCCGGCGGCGATCACCCGGTCGGCGACCTGGCCGATCACCGGATTGGACACCAGCCCGGAGGTCGCGTCACTGCCCCCACATTCCAGGCCGACGATGAGTTGGTCAAACGCACAGGGCTCGCGCACCTGCCGCGCGGCCTTCTCCGCCATCCGGCGCACAATGTCGGTCCCACGGGCTATCGCGGCCGGCATCCCACCTTCATCCTGGATGCTCACCACCTCCACCGGCTTGTCGCTGGCAGCGATTTCGGCGGCCAGGTCCCTGGCCTGCACCGTCTCACATCCCAGGCCGACGACGAGCACCGCCGCCACGTTGGGATGGGCGCCTAAACTGGTCAGCACGGTCTGGATGCGGGCTATATCTAGTTGGGCGCAGCCGTAGGGATGAGGCAAGACGGTCACTCCCGGCACGGCTGCGGCAATGCGTCGCGCGGCAGTGTTGGCGCAGACCACCGTCGGCAGGACGAGGACGTGATTGCGTGTGCCGGCCAGCCCGTCTGGACGTCGGAAACCGGGAAACGAGACAGACTCAGCCGGAGAAAGCAGCGTGATGGAAGGTACAAAGGGGACAGGCGATGGCGGAACCACGGCAGTCAGGGTAGAAGCACGGGCGGAGCACAGATTGTGAGTGTGCACGTAGGCGCCGGCGGGGATGTCAGCCGTGGCAACGCCGATAGGCTGGCCGTACTTGATCACCGGCTGGCCGGCAGCGATGTCCGTAAGAGCCAGTTTGTGGCCGAAGGGAACATTCTCGCGCAGGGTGAGCCGGGCGTCACCTATCGTGACACTGGCCCCCGCCGGCAGATTCCTCAGAGCCACGGCCACGTTATCAGTTTGGTGAAGGCGATGTAAGATCATGGGGCAAACTCCTCGAGGTTGAAACTATCCCGCAGATTCCCAGTCGGACTGAGATCCTTGACGGATCAAATTCTTGACAAACAGAGCAAGATTTAACCGCCGAGGCCGCCGAGCACGCGGAGAGAAAAATCAGGAAATCTCTGCGCCCTCTGCGTGCTCTGCGGTGAGACAAACTCGTCGGTTTGAGGCGGGGCTTCGCTGGACGCTTACGGCGAAGCCAGCGGGAGGATCGGCTGCGGTGGATAATACCACAACGGAGGCGCTTCTGTCAAATTTTCCCTCTTCAAATCCCGTCATTGCGAGGCGTGCAACGCCGAAGCAATCCCCCCTTTTGCAGGTGGGAGATTGCTTCGCCGCCTGCCCTGAGCTCGTCGAAGGGTCGGCTCGCAACGACAACTTCGGTGGATCACGATGGCCCGTAGCCTCCGGCAGGCCATTGCAAAAAACCCGTTTTCCCAGGAAAACGGGTTTCTGAAGCCAGGAGACCCTTGCATAAATGGGTCGCCAACACAGCCCGCCACGGATTCTGGCACGGATTTCACGGATAACGGCCATTTTTTCCGTGTATCCGTGTAAAAATCCGTGTTTGGCTCACCTTGATGCAATTATGCAAGGCTCTCAAGCCAGTCCAATGGAGATGCGATTTCCCTGCACTTTTATTTTGTCCCGCCGACACCAGGCAGGAAGCTCATCACCTCGCGGCGCTTGTTCTGGGATTTGCGTTCCAGTTCAAGCGCGGCGGCCTGCGGCGAGATCAGCTTCTCCAGGGCCGCGGTCCAGGCGGCCGAGGCGACAGGTTGATACAGAATGCGGGCACGCTCCACCACGAGTGCTTCCTCCACCGGGCAGACCACCTGGCAGACCCCGCAGTACAGACAGAAACGCTCGTCGAGAACCAGGTTGCCGTCCACCATCCGCAGCGCATCCGTGGGGCAGGCGTCCGCGCAGGCGTGGCAACCCTCGGGGCAGCGGGCGACGTCGAGGATGACCCGCCCCACCCAGGGCTTAATGACGGCGAACACGCCGGGGCAGGCTACCTCGCATTGCCGGCAATAGATGCAACCCGCCTCGTCAACCGCTACGCCCAGCACCCTGGTCACCCGCCCTCTGGCGTTGCGCTCGGCCTCGACGGTGATGACCTCTGTCGGGCAACTTTCCTCGCAGGCGGCCACTGCATCGAGCGCTAAATTGGCCCCATTCACGGAAATTTCCTTGATCAACTCAGGGAAGGCTCCGTATTTGAGCACTGGAATCTCCGGCTGGCCATTCACCGCCAAAGAAAAAGCGTTCATCGGGCAGAGGACGACGCATTCCCCGCAGAAATTGCACCTGGCCGGGTCAATGTCAACGGCCGGTTTCTGTATTAACCTGCCGTCCTCCACTATACCCGGCCGGAGTTCAATGGCCTCCTGAGGGCAAACCGCCGGACAAATCTGGCAGCCGATACATTTCCCCTGGTCAAGTTTAAGGGCGTCACGGCGGGTGATCATCTTTCGTTCGAGAATGAGGCCGGTATCCGTCGCCCGTTTGGTGGTTGTACCACGTTTCATTGCTGGTGTCGCTCCTTTAGTATTCCTTAGGCAAGCCCGCCAACTGAGCGTAGCTGAAGATGGGGCCATCCTTGCAGACGTAATAGGGGCCGATGTTGCAGCGCCCGCATTTGCCGATGCCGCATTTCATCCGCCTTTCCAGCGCGGTGTACACCCGTTCCGGCGGGAATCCCAGAGCAGTGAGCTTGGGCAGGGTGAAACGGATCATGATCGGCGGGCCGCAGATCACGGCGTAGGCCCCATCTGCGCCGGGAGCCACCTGCTCGACTACATCGGGCACGAATCCCACTCGCTTGTCCCAGCCGGGGAACTCCTGGTCCACGGTCAAGTGCACCTGTACGTCATCCCGCCTTTCCCACGCGGCCAGCTCCTCTTTGTAAAGCAGCAGCCCCGGCCGGCGCGCCCCGTAGATGACAGTGATGTTCTTGAAACGCGGACGATTATCGGGATGGAGCATGTAGACCGTCAGGGAACGCAGGGTGGTGAAGGCGAAGCCACCGCCGATAACGACCACGTTGTGGCCGGCGAAAAGGTCCAGGGGATAGCCGTTGCCCAGCGGGCCGCGCAACCCCACGATGTCCCCCTCCTGCAAGCTATGTAGCGCCGTGGTGAGCACGCCCACCTTGTTCACCGTGAACTTGAGCGGCCCCTGCTCGGTGGGCGAGGAGGCAATGCCGAAGGGGGCCTCACCCTTGCCAAAGACAGACACCTCGCAAAACTGGCCGGGAATAAAGGCGAACTCTGCCCCGTCAGCTTCGTTGACGAAGGCCAGATCGAAGGTTCTCAGCATCTCGTCGTCAGTTTCGACGAAGATGCGTCGAATGCGCATGGGAATGGGCAGATACGGATTCTCCATCAAAGCCTCGCAATCTGGGTGAACTCACGCGGTCTGAATCTCGACCAGGAGCTTGCGGATGTCCAGGTTGACGGGACAGAGACGCACGCAGCGTCCGCAGCCCACGCAACCCAGCACTCCCTCGTTGATCATGTAATAGTCGAACTTGTGCATCAAGCGCTGGCGCATTCGCTCGCGGACGGACGGGCGAGGATTGTGTCCCGAGGCCTCCTGGCTATAGATGCAGAACTGGCAGGTATCCCAGTTGCGCACCCGCACCCCGCAGGAGGCCGTGCCCTCGTCCACGATGTCGAAGCAACTGCACGCCGGACACAGCAGAGTGCACACCCCACAGCCCAGGCAGGAAGCCTGCACCTCGTCCCAGAAGGGGCTATCAATCATCGTCTCCAGCCGACTCTTTACAGCTTCGACGTCCATGAACGGGGCCAGCCGGGCCCGCGCCGCTTCCTCGACCCGCCGCGCAGCGGCCACGTCGCCTTCATCCGCTTCGGCCAGCTCGACGCCAGCCAGGAGACTCTCACCTTTGGGAGTGAGGGCCTCCACCAGGTAATAATCGCCGATGTCGGTCAGGAAAACGTCGCTGCCCGCCTTGCGGAAAGGGGTACCTCCCACTGAAGTGCAGAAGCAGGTGCTCAGTGGCCGGTTGCAGCCCAGGCCGACAATGGTCGTCTTCTGTCGCCGGTTGGCGTAGTAGACGTCGGTGTCTTCAGCGGTGTTGAACACCAGGTCCAGCACGCCGATGGCCTGCGCGTCGCAGGGCCGCACGGCGAGGAGCACCTGATTTCCCTCGCCATTCTCCGACGGGTGTACGACGACGCCTTCCGCGCTTCTTTGGTACTCGAAGAGCACTTCCGTCTGCGGGAAGAGGACGCCCTTGGGCGGCTGGCGCGTGTCCAGCCGGTCCCACACCACCTCTTCCGGCGCGGCGATTTCGCGGAAAGTGATGTACTCCGCGACGCGGGCCGGGCCGTAGACGGTGTAATCCTTCAGCAACCCGCCGACAAAGGCGTCAATGTCTCGTTTGGCAATTTTCTTCATGAGCACCTGTCCACTTCGCTACATCACCGAATGCACATTAGACATTATCGGAAATAAGAAGATGTGCACGCCAAGCCGCCAAGGCTTCGACGTGAGCTACACCCTGAGCTACATCCTGAGCGCTGTCGAAGGAGAAGGCGAAGGGGCTCAGCCGAACGTTCGCCAAGAAAACGCAGAGAAACCGCGATGGTCACAGCCAACGAGCCGTTTTCCCGCTAATACCTCGGCGTTCCTTCGGCTGCACTCAGGACAAGCCCTTCGGCTGCGCTCAGGACAAGCCTTTGCGCCTTTGCGTGAGACGGCTTATGCCCGATAAAGTCTTTTGTGCTCTTTGTGGTAAGAGTAAAAATGTCGCTCTGGACGCCAACGCCGGGGGGCTGGGCAGTTACGCATCCTCCGGGCGGAAAGTGGCCAGCGGCGGCAGTTCTTCGAGGCTCAAACCGGCCTCGAAGCCGTACAATTCCCGCACGTCCTTGTTCAGCTTGCCGGTCAGGTAGACCAGGTCAATTGCCATGGGGCAAGCCCGCTGGCAGGCTCCACAGCTCACACAACGCCCCGCCAGGTGATAAGCGCGTCCGATGTGCCAGCCCTGCAAGCCCGCGGGTGTGACCCCCGACTCGACCCAACGCGGCGTGGTGTGATCCACGAAGCACTCCTCGCAGTAGCACAGAGGACAGGCCTCGCGGCAGGCGTAGCAGCGGATACAGCGGCTGGCCTCGGCCTCGAAGTACGCCCACCGCTCGGCGGGCGATTTCTCCTCGAAGGCGGCGATCTGGGCACACTCGTCATCCGACCACACGGTGACCGGCTCGCCGGCCAGGGAATCGTGGATCAGCGGGTTAGGATGGGTGCAGGCTGCACACGAGGTAAAAAGCACGTCTTTGCGCCGCAGACGCCTGGTGAAACCATCGCCCTCGACGGTGATTGTCTGGTCCGTCCAGCGGGCGGCCAACACTTCCCCTGGCACGTTGCCGGCGATGATATTCTGATCCGCCATCCCCTGGCAGGGCACGCCGATAATCACCACCTGCTCCCGCTCCACCTGGTGTTCGACCATCAGGGCGACGATGGCCCGCGTGTCGCAGCCTTTGGCCACGATGGCCACTTTGTGGCCCTTCAACCCCACCAGGTAGCGGGCCAGGCTGTTCTCGCAGAAAGGCCCCCAGATGAGCCGTTCGGCGTCGGCGGCGGCGCGGATGAAGGCGGGCGCGGCCCGCATTGGCAGCGTCCCCGGCTCGAAGCCGATCACCAGTTCGACCTCGCCGTTCTCCAAAAGCCGTCGCGCCTCCTGGCGGATTCGTTTTTGAACGAGTTGCTCTGTGCTTGCTGCCATAGGAACTCCCCGACTTCTACTCGATTACCGCGCCAAACGAGCGGCCGGCTTCTCCGCCGGCCCCAGAGCGGCCACTTCGGCGATCATCTCTTCTACCAGGCGGTGGAACTTACCCCGCTCGTCGTCGCCGATCCAGGCAAATCGCACCCGCCCCTCCTCCAGGCCAATGTATTTCAGGAATCTCTTCAAGGTAGTGAGTTTGCGCCGCGCCAGGAAATTGCCCTCTTTGTAGTGACAATCGTCCGGCTCGCAACCTACAACCATCACACCATCCGCCTCATGCTGCAGGGCAGAGAGAATGAAAAGGGGGTTGATCCGCCCGGAGCAGGGTACTTCCACCAGACGTACGTTAGGCAGAAGCTGGGTGCGCTCTGCCCAGTCCGTCTCGGCTTGAAGGGACCACTTGCAAAGAAAAACGAGAACCTGGAGCTGGTCGTCGCTCATCCTAACGCCTCCGCCAATAATTGCTCTTGCATCACCTCAAACACCGTCACGTCACTGAAATTCACCAGGTCAATGGAACCCGAGCGGCAGGAGGCGGCACACACGCCGCAACTCATGCACCTGGCAGGGTCCACCTGGGAAACGGTTTTCTCGTGGCCCAGCACCCGTTTCTGCACCAGTTCCACGGCGTCGTAAGGGCAGACCTCGACGCAGAGGCCACAGGCCACGCAGGTACGCTCGTTGACCTGGGCCACCGGCCCCGGCGGGGTGTACCCCTCGCGCACAGCGATGTTCCTGAAGGCGGCGAACAGGTCCGAGATGTGGATGTGCTGGGGGCAACGCTTGTAGCAGGCATCGCACGCCGAACACAGCCAGATGAGGTGGCTACTCAGCACCTTCTCCCGCATTCCCAGGATGGCCATGCGCATGATTCGTCGTGGGTTGTACTCAGGCTCCTCACGGCGAATGATGCAGGCCGACATGCAGGTGCCGCACGAGAAGCAGCGCATCAAATTCTCGCCGCCAGGCTCGGCCATCACTTCGTCTTTAAAGCTGGAATCAGACTTGTTCAATCTTATCATCCGCCTTGATCTCCAGACCTTCGCGGATGGTCAGTACCAACCGCGTGTAAGTCATCACTTCTGTCCCAGAACCTCCGCCACACGGGGTATCTCCGGCAGTTTGCGCAGCCGCTTCTCCAGTTCAGGCCGCACGCGCTCATTCTCCTCGTGCAGGGCCTGCGGGTCGAAAGCCTTCAGCGACTCGCCCATCTCGCGGATCACCCGCGCGTACTTGGCTCCCTCGGCCGCCGAGATCCACTCGATGCGGAAGCGCTGTGGCGATATGCCGATCTTCTCCAGAATCTTGGACAACCGGTCGAAGCGGGCCGCGCCCACCTGCTGACCGGTGATGTAGTGGCAGTCCTGCGGGTGACAGCCGGAGACGAGCACCATCCCCGCTCCCAGGCGGAAGGCTTCGTAGACGAAGTCGGCGTCCATGCGCGCCGAGCACATCACGCGGACGCCCCGCGAGTTGGATGGATACTCGAAGTGGCTGGTGCCGGCCGTATCGGCTCCGCCGTAACTGCACCAGTTGCACATGAAAGCCATGATTTTCTTCTCGGGTTCCTTGGCCAGCAGGGCGTGCATCTGGGCGAGGATCTGGGCATCGGTGAAGTGCATCTGGGTGATGGCGTTGTGCGGGCACTCGGCCACGCAGCCACCACAGCCGTGGCACTTGGCCGCCGTCACCTGGGCTGCCGTGCCTTTCTCAACGACGATGGCGTCGTAAGGGCACGCCTTGGCACAGATGCCACACTGCTTGCCCTGAGCACTGATGCAGCGCTCCGCCCACACATAAGCTACGATAGGCTCAATCTCCCACTTATCGGCGGCCATAATCCGTCCGGCGCGGGCGGCAGCCGCCGCCCCCTGAGACACGCTGGCCGGGATGTCCTTGGGCCCCTGCGCAGCGCCAGCCAGGAACACGCCGTCGGTCGGTGAGTCAATAGGCCGCAGTTTGGGGTGATATTCCATGTAGAAACCGCCGGGACTGCGGGAGATGTTGAGGATCGAACTCATCTCCTCGGCATCGGCGCGGGGCACGGCCGCCGTGGAGAGGACCACCATCTCCGCTTCCAGCTCCACCACCTCGCCCAGCGCTATGTCCTCGGCCTGAATGAACAGGTTGCCGGTCTCGGCATCCTCGCTAATCTGCGAAGGACGGCCCTGGATAAAGCGGATGCCCTCCTGGCGCGCGCGCTGATAAAACTCCTCGTAACCCTTGGACGGGGTGCGGATGTCCATGTAAAAGATGGTAATCTCCGCATCGGGGTACATCTGCTTCAACACCAATGCATTCTTGATGGTGTACATGCAGCAAAAGCCGGAACAGTAGATGTTAAACCGCTCGTCGCGGGAACCCACACACTGCACGAAAGCCACGCTTTTTGGCGTCTTGCCGTCTGAAGGGCGGATGAACCGGCCCGCCGTAGGCCCGGCCGAGTTGTGGATGCGTTCCAGCTCCAGGGTGGTGATCACGTTATCGTAGACTCCGTAGCCGTACTCCTCAATGGGTGAGGGATCGAAGCTGTCGAAGCCGGTAGCCACGATGATCGTGCCCACGTCCAACCACACCTCTTCGGGTTGCTGATTGAAGTTGATAGCCTCCAGCTTGCCACAGGCATTCACGCACTTGTAGCAGTGGATGCAGTTGTCAATGTCAACAGTGTACACCAGGGGTACCGACTGTCCGTGTGGAATGTAGATCGCCTTGCGGGGAGCGATGCCCTCCTCGAACTCGTTGGGCACCTCGATGGGACACACCGGGGAGCACTGCCCGCAGCCGTTGCAGCGATCGGGGTCCACGTAACGGGGTTTTTTCAGAACTTTGGCCCGGAAGTTGCCGATGAATCCTTCAATCCGCTGCACCTCACTGTAGGTGAGGATGTGCACTTTGGGGTGACGCGCCGCGTCAACCATCTTGGGGGCTAGAATTCATATGCTACAGTCCATGGTGGGGAAGGTTTTGTTGAGCTGGGCCATTCGCCCGCCGATAGTCGGCTCCTTTTCCACCATATAGGTCTCCACGCCCATGTCCCCCAGGTCGAGCGCGGCGTTGATGCCAGCGATACCCCCGCCAATGACCAGCGCCCGCTTGGTGACCGGTACCTCGATCATGTCCAAGGGAGTGAGGAAGGTGGCCTTGGCCACCGCGCTGGCCACGATGTCCTTAGCCTTCTCCAGAGCCTCGGCAGGCTCGTGGGAATGGCACCAGGTATCCTGTTCGCGGATGTTGGCCATCTCAAAGAGGAAAGGGTTCAGACCCGCTTCGGCCATGCAGGCGCGGAAGGTCGGTTCGTGCAACCGCGGCGAACAGGCGGCCACCACCACCCGATTGAGCTTGTGGGCCACGATGTCCTCTTTGATCAGCGTCTGGCCGGAGTCCGCGCAGGCGTAACGGGTATCCTTGGCCAGCACCACCCCCGGCAGCGTGGTCGCGTACTCGGCCACCTCGCCGGGGTTAATAACCCCTGCAATGTTGGAGCCGCAGTGGCAAACGTAAACTCCTATCCTCAGTTCGTCGCCGCCACTGCCATTACCACCGTTATCCGACATAGACTACTCTCCTTCAACCCATTCCACGACCTGAATCAACCTAACCCGGACAAGCTGAGACCAAGAAGGTGAGATTTCACCACCAAGACACAAAGGCACAAAGGAAAAAGAGAGGGGAACTTCGTGTCTTGGTGTCTTCGTGGTTAGTTTTCTTGCTCAGTGTGCAAGAATTTGACTGGCAAAGTACTAAGATGCTAAATGCCCAACAGCGGATAAAACGGATCACAGGTTTACACCTCTGATCCGTTTCATCCCTTTATCAATTGCAGCCATCACCTAGACAAGTAGCTCTTGCAGGAGTTTGCTCACCGCTTCCTTGCGCACTTTCTGGGCAAACTGGTCTGCCGTCCCCAGGGTCAGGGCGTCCTTGGGACACCACTTCACGCACTGGGGACCATCCTCCACATCCTCACATTGATCGCATATCTCGGCCATCTTGGTTTCGGGATTGATAGAGATGGCCCCGAAGTCACAGGCCTCGATGCACCACCCGCATCCATCGCACGCATCCTTGTCCACCTTGATGATGCCCGTCTCCGTGCTCTGGGTCAGCGCTTTGCGCGGACAGGCGATGACACAGGGCGCGTTCTCGCACGTGCGGCAGGCAATGGACATCACCACGATAGGCTCGATACGCACGTTGCGGATGCGCGAACGGTATGTGTTAAACTCCCCCGTCTTGGTGTATGAGCAGATGTACTCGCAAAACTGACAGCCCACACACTTGTCCGGGTCATTCGCAACGTATTGATATTTGGAAGTTGAGGTAGGCATAGCTCTCTCCTATACTCCGATCTCTTCGGCAACGTCTTCCATCCCCAATGCGATCAGCTTTTCTTTGGGGATCAACCCGTCTTTGGTCCACCCTTTGGCTTTGTAGTAAAGGTCTTTCATGTACTCCAGTTCTTCCTCGCTCACCACATGGCCGGCGGAGGCGCCCTCTTTCATCGGCTCGTGCATCCAGCGATAGGGCAGGTGGTCATCTTTGCGGGTCCATCCCTCACGGATGTTGAAAGCCTTCTTGATCGTATGTGCCCGCTCGCCGATCAGGTCCACGTCGTCGTAGCCAAAGTTCCAGCCCGTGGTGGCGTTGATCAGCTTGGCGATGCTGGGCCATGCGCCGGCCCGGTCGGCCTTGCCGGTGAAACAGCGGCGGATGAATTTGCACAACGGTAATGTATCGTACACCGCCGCGTACTCCTCGGTGTCCTTGGCCAGCTCACCTCGGGTCTCGTCAACGCTGAAGCGATCTACTTCCCCCTGGATGTCGGGATCGTAGGCAGCCGTCCGGTTGTGACACGCACCGCGCGTGCTCACGGCCAGACCCAGGGCAAAAGTCTTGAGGCCGCGCGCATCGTATCCGGGACATTCCAGCCCCTTGATGTGCATGGCCCACTTGTAGGTCTCCGTCCCTCGTTCGGCATCAACCTGGGCGCTGGCCCGCTTGGTTCCCTGAGCCAGCAGATCGCCGATTCCCTCCCGGTCGCGGATCATCTCGGCCAGCGTCACCGCCGCCTCGCCGTTTCCGAAGTAGGGTTCAAAGCCCTCGGGGTACTTGGCACACTTAAAATCCTCTTTGGTGAAAATGCCCCGCTCAAAGGTCTCCATCGCCCAGGAAATAGTCACTCCGGTGCTCATCGTGTCCATGCCGCCCTTGTCACAGACTTCGATGACCTTGATCGCCGCCCGCATATCGTTCAAGCCGCAGTTGGGGGCAACCGCGTACAGCGACTCGTACTCGACGCCCGCTATGGCCCCGGCATACGGCCCATCGGTCACGCGGGACATCTGCTCACAGGCGATGGGACACTGCGCACAGGCGAGAGTCTTGGCTTTGTGGTGTTCGTGCAAATACTCACCGCTCACCAGCTCGGCGTCCTCAAACACGCCCTGCTGATAATTGCGCGTGGGCAGCAAACCCAAGCGGTTCATGTTAAGCACGTTGGAGACCGTGCCCAGAATACGATACTTCTGGGTGTACGGTCCCTGGGCTGCTTCGGTAATGTCAAAGCACAACTTCAACAGGGCATCCGGATCGGCCACGCGAACGCCGTGTGTCCCGCGCACCGAGACTGCTTTGAGTTTCTTAGAGCCCCACACCGCCCCGTGGCCAGTGCGCCCGGCCTGCCGGCTGTCGTTGGTCACGTTAGCCATGAGCACCATTTTTTCGCCTGCCGGGCCAATGGTCGCGGAGCGCACCTGGTCGTCGCCTAGTTCCTCGCGGATCACCTCGCCAGCAGCAAGCGCGTCCACCCCCAGCAAACGAGACGCATCGCGGAACTCGACCCGGTCGTCGTCAATAAACACGTAGACCCACTCATCGCTGGCCCCGTGGATGACGATGCCATCCCACCCGGCACGTTTGAGTGCAACCGTGAACCAACTGCTCGACATGCTGTCGCCGAGGAACCCGGTCAACGGCGACTTGGCCGCTATGCCGTATTTTCCCCCTACCGGCACTGGCGTCCCAGCGAATAGGCCGTTGGCGATGCAAATAGGATTTCCCGGCGAAAGCGGGTCACAGCCCACCTCAATGTTCTCCCAGCAGAGTCTGGCGGCCATCGCCACGCCGCCAATGTATGTGCGATACCAATCCTCGGGCTTGCGCTCCGTTCGCACCGTTCTGTTGGTCAGATCCACATGTAGGATCTTACCACTGTACCCATACATAATCTTACCCTCCTGCGGTTACAAACATTAACAAAATGCGATCACCATCTTGCGGCTGAGTGTCTAAATCGCGGATCACCCGCTGCGCATTCACGTTGAACATGTTGGGTATCTGTAACTCTTCCCCATTAGGTTGGATCACGTTGCCACGCAACCCCGGATACCGAGCAGCCAAAGTTCGCACCACGTCTCTAAACGTGCCGCCCTCTTCCAGCGTTATGGTTGTCTCTTTCTGGCCCGTTACCTGCCGGGACGTGCCGTAGAACTCCACTACTACCGTCGGCATCTTCACTGGCTCCTCACAACTGATCCATCAAACTCTTGTGGCGGGAAAGCTTCTGTCGAGGTCCGAATCAGCCAGCAGTTTCTGCCCAGTTTTGTGGGCAGTCGGCAAGCGGGTAAAATTATACTACATCTTAAGTAGAACTGCAAGGCAAAAATGACCGCGAGTCATTCACCCCCCGCCCCGCCGGCCACCAGGTGATTGTTACGAGGCGCCGTCTACTTTGTCCACAGGCGGGTGACTGCGCCGCACCCGCTCATAGAGAGCAAGAATCTCCTCCAACAGAATCTCTCGATTTCGCGCGTGCTCGCGGGGAGAACCTTTTCCATAGGAAAAGAAGTAATGGTCGCCCAACACCACACGGATGTTATCCGAGCCTAACCCCAGGCTTTCGAGTAGTTCCAGCATGGGCGCAACACCCACCAGACGGTCGCGGTGGCCAAGAATGACCCGAAAGTTATCCCAGGTAGTGCGTTGCACTTTTTCCTCGGTCATCCCCAGGGCGTAGAACGTCTGCGCCAGGATGCCCTTGGGCGTGTTGGCAAAGACGCGGCGATGTTCGCGCTTCACTGTGCGGCTGGCTCCTTCAATCAGAGCCTCCACGACGCGGGGGGCTAGTTTGTCTTTGAACCTGTGCAGGAAGTCAAGTTGCAAACCTGCGCCGATGCCCACTCCCAACGTTACGTAGAACCCCTTGCGCAGGCCATCGTTGTGCAGTAGTGCAGGTGCGATCGCGTACAGGCCATAGGGCTGATTCTCCCATCCCTCCTCTGTTTTATAAAAGAGAGCTGCCCCACCCATGGAATGTCCCACGAAGAGCATAGGCCGCCTGGACGTGTACCTACGTCCTGGCCCCAAATGCAATAGGTCAAGCCATAGCTCCACCGCCCGGATGAGACCTTGCGGGCTGCAATGCGCCACGCGCGGCATTTCGTCTAAGAAGGGAGTGCTTCCGAAACCGTTCACGTCTGGAACGAGGGATACAAGACGGTTGTTCGCTTTGCATACCAATGCCGGCAAATCCTCCCAAATCGCCCCGCTGCCATCCCATCCGTGGATGAAGATGACAGCCCCCCGATGCCGTCTGAGGTGCTCTCTCAGAGATCGCGGTTTCCGTCTTGATTCGCAGGCATACACTACCCGCCAGGCAAAATCTCCCAACCCCGTCTGCCCCTGAAATTGCTCGAAGGCTTTGGGGCTGACCAGCCGTTTGTCCACCAGGGTCGAGAGATTGAAGCTTAGACCAAGCACCCCATCGCCTTCCTGCCGGGAAGTTCGCCAGCCGTCGGCCCAGGCCCACTTTCCTCCGCGACTTCGTTGCCCACCCACGGGTGTTCCCCCCATCTCTTTCTTTTGCCATCTCCACTGCCTGGCATGGTCTCCCCTAACCCGGACAAGCCGGAACCAAACAGGAGATTTAACCGCTGAGACCGCAGAGAACGCCGAGAAGATCCTAAGCACCTAATCCTGTATATCTTGCGTAGAGTAATCGTAGGGTTGTCGTCCAGCAGTGGAGAGCCTAATGTGGTATCATACAATCGAAAAGGCATGGCCCATCGAAGATGATGGTCATCCTTACAGCCCCCACCTGCACGGGCAGGCGGCTGACAGTAAGGTCAGATATGGGCCGTGCCGTCCAGCAATCTCTTCTTCTCCTCCTTTTTTTAATGAGGGCTGGGGATCGGGGTCCCCAGCCCTCGTTGATTTGTCCCCCCATCACCCAGGCTCAATATTACACCATGCCTCTCTTGCTGTCAAATGGAAAGCGAGTAGCGGCGGCCGGCCGCAGTGAAACGCACCTCCGCCTCTTGTCATCAGACGCGGTTCAGGGTATAATGGGAGCACTTTACGTTAACGCAAGGATACATCCTGAGCGAATCGAAGGAGCGCGACGTGCCTCTCAAGTTCGGTCCGATCAGCGAACAGGTGGAGCAGATGGCCGAATCGGCGACTGCGGTAGCCCGGCACGACCTTCTGGCCGAGACCCAGAAGCTGTTACGCCAGGCTGACCCTGCCGCTCTGCGAGCCACGCTCAGCAGCCGTCGCCAGCCGTTTCCCTGGCTGGTAGCCGAACCGGTGGATACTTTCAGTGCTGTGTTTCCAGCCCCGACACCACCACCGGACTTCAGCGTGGTTGCCGCCGATGGTTCTTTCATTCCGCCAGACCGTCACAGCCCGCTGCGGTTTTACGTGATAAACACCGGATGCGCAGTGATCACCTATGGCCAGTACCCGGACGCCCACTTAGACTCAGCAGGCCGCCTGTATTTCGAGGACGCGGAGCTGTACCTCGATCCCACGGGCCGCCGCGTGCCTATCGAGGGCGAGCGACTGGGCGTGTACATGGCCGTAGAAGAGATGCGCACCCTGCGTGAAGCGTTGGGACTGGCCAGTCTGCCCGCTGTGGCCCTGCGCGATGGATCGCTCATCCTGTGGGCTTTGCAACGCAAGGACGAACCGGAGGTTAAACAGGCGTTTTTGGCCCCGTTCATTTCCTGCCTGGATGATTTCCTTCGTGCCGGGGTGCCCGTGGCCAGCTACATCAGCTACACCGGCAGCCAGGAAGTGGTCAACGCCCTGCGCGTCTCCCTCTGCCGGGATGACCCGGCGCGCTGCGACCACTGTTCGTTGAGCGCCGACCAGCGAGACTTGTGCCATTTCCTGGGCACGCTCCGGGATCGGTATCTTTTCGCCGGAATCCTGACCGACGGCGATAGATCCGATTTATTTTGCAGCCGTTCGGCCATCCTGGATGAGTATGGGAAGCACCGCGTGCGGTTTTTCTACCTCAACGTCGGCGGGGAGATAGCGCGCATTGAGGCTCCCGAATGGGTGATGGCAGATCAGGCGATGCTCGACCTGGTACACGGGTTGGTGTACGATCAGTGCCAACGCAGTGGTGATTACCCACCCTACCCTCCCGTGTTGATGGAAGCTCACGAGCAGGCCGTGATCAACACTACTGAGCGCCGCGTGGTCGAGCAACTCATTGAAGAGGCGTTGGCCCACCGGGGGATGACGTACATCCGTTCGGCCAAGGACCGCAGCAAACGCAGCAGAGGTGTGTGAATGACCGATGAGTCAATGACCAATGAAGCAATGACCAAATCCCAAATGGCCAAATCTCAAAGGATTGGCGAGATTGTGGAGACCAGCACGACTGGCTTCGTGGCCGTGAGCAAGACGCTGCACCAGCCGCCCGCGCTGGGTAGCCTGGTGAAGGTGCAGATCGGCGGCGAGGATTACGCCTACGGCGTGGTCGCTTTCGGCACCACGACCAGCCCTGACCCGGGGCGGCGGGCCGTGCCCCGCGCCAGTGACGAAGTGTACGACGAGGCCATCTACGCCGAGCAACCGCAGCTCAGCCGCGTGCTGCACACCGAGTTCACTGCCGTCCTGGTGGGCTGCTTCGAGGAAGGAGCCATCCGCCAGCACCTGCCGCCCCAGCCCCCGCGCCTGCACTACGACGTGCACGAATGCACCGCCGACGAGGTGTGCCGCTTCAGCGAGCGCCTGGTCTACTTCCGCCTGTTACTGGGCACGCAGGGTGAGGTCCCCGCCGAGCAATTGTTGGCCGCCCACATCCGCCAGGTATACCGCGCCCGTGGCCGTGATGCTGCCTGGTTGGAACGTGCCGCGCGTCAGGTCACTTCACTGCTGCGGGATGACTACGACCGGATGATGACGGTTTTATACGGGATCGAGCCAGGGGATTAGGTTCAAGGTTCTGGAACAGTACTGGAGAGAGAAATGGTACGTAAACGATTGGGCGTCGTCACCGACGGCGCGTTTAACGCCGGACTGACCGTGCGCCTGGACGCGGGCGTCTCCACTGAAAAGCTGCGCATCGGCAATTTCGTGGTCATCGAGGGCGAGGAGAACCGCTATTTCAGTCTGGTCAGCGACATGCAATTGCGGGCCACGGACGCAGGGATGCTGGCCGACCCGCCGCGCGACGCCTCGCCTTTCATCTCCCAGGCTCTGCGGGGCACGACCACCTACGCCACCGTACAAGTCAAGCCCATGCTGATGATGCCCCGGGGCGCGGAGACCGATTTCGTCGTAGACCTGGAACCGCCGCAGCCGGTGCGCACCATCCCCATGCACTTCGCCGAACTGCACGAGGCCACCGAGAATGACTTCGGGGCGGTGTTCGGTCACGAAGACAGGAGACACTTCGCCATGGGCACTCCACTGAACATGGATATTCCCATCTGTATTGACCTGGACCGCCTGGTCGAGCGCTCCAACGGCGTGTTCGGGCAGTCCGGCACGGGCAAGAGTTTCCTGGTGCGCTTGCTGCTGTGTGGCGTGATCGAATCGGGCCTGGCCGTCAACCTGGTCTTCGACATGCACGACGAATACGCCTTTGGCAAGGAATCCGAGGACGGGGTGTTCGTCAAGGGCCTTAAGCACCTGTTCGGCGGCAAACTGCTGGTCTACTCGCTGGACGAGAAGGCCCAGGCCAGGGGCGGTCGCGGCGTGGACGTCACCCTGCAAATCGGGCTGAATCAGATCGAGGCCGAGGACGTGCTGCTGCTGGCCGAGGAACTTAACCTGCGGGCCACCGCCGAGGCCAACGTCGGCCTGTTGACCGACGCCTACGGCGCGGATTGGCTGAGCCGTTTCCTGGCCATGAGCCCCACCGACATTTCGGAGTTCTGCGAGCAGTACAGCGCTCACGAAGGCTCGCTCTCGGCCCTGCAACGCAATCTCAAGCGCATCGAACGCCGGCCATACGTGGTGCCCGAGGCCCCCTTCAGCGCAATTGACGAGATGGTCGCCGCGTTGGACAAAGGCCGGCACGTCATCCTGCATTTCGGGCGCTACGATCACCCGCTGGACCACATGCTGGTGGCCAACGTCGTTACCCGCCGGGTGCGGCACCTTTACCGCGAGAAGGCGGAGCGCTACGAGCAGACCCAATCGCCCGCCGACAAGCCGCGCCCACTGATGATCACCATCGAAGAGGCGCACAAGTTCCTGAATCCGGCGGTCAGCCGGCAGACGATTTTCGGCGTCATCGCCCGCGAACTGCGCAAGTACCACGTCACCCTCACAGTGGTGGACCAGCGACCCAGCGGGATTGACAGCGAAGTGCTATCGCAGCTCGGCACGCGGATCACCGGCAAGCTCACCGACGAGCGGGACATCGAAGCCGTGCTCACCGGCGTATCGGGGCGCAGTTTCCTGCGCGGCGCATTGGAAAGCCTGGACACCCGCGAGCAGGTGCTGCTCATGGGCCACGCTGTGCCCATGCCCATCGTCGTGCAGACCCGCAAGTACGACGAGGCTTTCTATGCGGCGATGGGCGCGGGAGAGAAACGCAGCGCCCAGGTTGACATTGCCGAACTATTCGGCGAATAGTCTCAGCAAGCCGGCCGGATTGGCAATCCGACCTACACAGCCATGGCAAAGGGCACTCTTGGAGCTGGGGGACAGATAACATGAATCACCTCGAACGCAACCTCAAGATTCTGGGTATCACCATGTTGCTGGGAGCTATCCTCGACTGGGCGGTCGCCGCGCTGGTATTTTTCCTGCCCGGTCAGGTCGCCACATTCCTGGGAGCGTTCATCTCTGGCGACCCGATGATTCTACGTCTGTGTGGCCTTCTCCTGGCCATCCCTGCCCTGTTCTATCTCATGGCCTTCGTGGACACCAAACGCAACGTGGTCATCGTGGCCGTGGCTATTGTTGTGCGGGCCTGCCTGGGGGCGTTCTTCGTCGTCCACGTGCTGTTCCGGGCAGTGCCCGATTCCTGGCTGGCGATCGGGTTGCTCAACCTGGGATTCGCCGCAATCCACTTTATTTTCTTCAAGCTGAGCGACTTCGATTTCTGGCCCATCCTGCGCCGGGCGGGTAATCCGCCACTCTAACCTCCAATTCCCAATCCCTAACCTGGCCAAGCCGGAACCAACCAGGAAATTTAACCGCAGAGACCGCAGAGAACGCCGAGAGAAAATATTTTGCTGATTTGCTCGATTTGCTGGAAAGAATCTCTGCGCCCTCTGCGCCTGCCCTGAGCCTTGCCCTGAGCGAAGCCGAAGGGACAGTCGAAGGGTGCTCTGCGGTGAGTTTTCTTGCCCAATGTGCAAGAATTTCACCGGTAAGGTATTAATCTCCGCAGGTGCTGTTATGGCTTTCCTTCTCAGTCAAATTCAGTCGTTTCTGAAGATCGAGCTTCTGTACCGGCTCTTAGCCGTAGCGATTGTATGGCTGCTGGTATGCATTCTGATTCGCTGCCTGAGTCGCTGGCGGACGGCTCTCGATAAGAGGGTCGAGGAATTCAACATTGACCCACGTGAGTTGAGAACACTGGGACATCTGGCAGACTACACCCTGATCGCATTGGGCGCTATCGCCACTATTGCCATCTTGCAGTTAACCTCGCTGCTTTACAGCGTGATGACTGCCGCTGGTGTGATCGGCATCGCCGTAGGTTTTGCAATACAGGACGTGGCTGCGAACTTCGTATCTGGTATTTTCATCCTTCTGGATCGTCCTTTTGTCCCTGGCGATGCCATCAAAATCGGGGAATACAACGGCAAAGTGCAACGCGTTCGTTTACGCTCTACGGAGATTGCCACCTTCGAGGGACCCGTGGTGACAATACCCAATCAGATAGTGGCCACTATGCCGGTTATCAATTACACCGTGAATGCCTTACGGCGGGCAGAGATAACCATCTCTCTACCGAACGATACGGACCTGGAGCGGGCGGTGGACGCGATGCGCACCGTGGCCGAGGCGGAGGAGCGAAGAGTGAAAGACAGAGAAATTCAGGTCTTCGTCTCCGACGTGCGCGAGTACGTCATTGACCTCACCCTACAATGCCATTTCCCCAATGACGTGTGGTTCACCGCTCAAAACGACCTGCGTCGCGCGGTGGTGGAGGAATTCAAGCGCCGTGGCCTGGAATTCGCCGTACCCGTGCGCAAGAACCTGTAAGTAGACACTCTGCAAGCTCAGCGGTAAACAAGTACGAGCAGGCAAGTTATCACCAAATACCAGGAGGCAAAATGACCGAAAGAGGAATCGCGCCAACTCGCGGCCTGTACTTCGAGGAGTTCGAGATCGGCGACGAAGTGGTAACCCGTGGGCGGACGATCACCGAGGCAGACATCGTCGCCTTTGCCGCCCTCAGCGGCGATTGGACGTCCCTGCACGTGGACGCCGAATACGCCAAAACGACGATGTTCGGCCAGCGGGTGGCCCACGGACTTTTGATACTGTCCGTCGCTTCGGGCCTGGCCGCGCGCCTGGGGTTCATGGAGGACACCGTGCTCGCCTTCCGCGAGCTGACCTGGAAGTTCAGCCGGCCGGTGGTGATCGGCGACACGGTGCACGTGCGGGCCGTCGTCCACCAGCGCAAAGACATGCCCCGGCTGGGCGGCGGCGCGGTGGTGTTCGACATCTCGGTGCTCAACCAGCGCGACGAAATAGTGGAACACGGCCAGTGGACGGTGCTATTCAAGAGCCGCCCAGAAAAGTAGGGGCGACACGTGTGTCGCCCTATGCGCATCAAGTTAAGCGGGGTAAACCGGGTGGCCAGACCCTGGTAAGTCCCTCCCCCTTGATGGGGGAGGCTAGGAGGGGGTGAACAGAGGTGCTCAACCACTCATAGGGCGTAACCCTTTCCCCCTCCCCAACCCCTCCCACCAGGGGAGGGGAACTCTGGAAAGCTCTGTGACCGTTAACTTGATGCCTGTGGGACGACACGTGTGTCGCCCCTACTATCAGTCTCAGGCCTCCTTGAACTCGCCTTCTACAAAGTCTTCACCGCCGGGCCTGGGGCCGCCCTCCCCACCAGGAGGCGGGGGAGTTGGGCCGGCCTGTCCGTACATAGCAGCTCCGGCCTGCTGGACGGCATATTGCAAATCGCTCACCTTGCGCTTGATGTCGTCCGCGTTCTTCCCCTGGAGCGCGGTGCGCAGTGAGCTTACCTTGCTCTCGATGTCGCTCTTCACGTGGCCGGGCACCTTGTCGCCTTGCTCGCGGAGCAGCTTTTCGGTGGAGTAGATCAGGGAGTCGGCGTTGTTGCGTAGCTCCACCTCTTCCTTGCGTTTGCGGTCCTCGGCGGCGAATTTTTCCGCGTCACGGACCATGCGTTCAACTTCGTCTTTGGCCAGGCCAGAACTGGCGGTGATGGTGATGTTCTGCTTGCGGCCAGTGGCCTTGTCCTGGGCGGAGACGTTGAGGATGCCGTCGGCGTCAATGTCGAAAGTGACCTCGATTTGCGGGACGCCCCGTGGCGCAGGTGGAATGCCATCCAGGATGAAACGGCCCAGCGATTTGTTGTCGCCGGCCATCGGACGCTCGCCCTGTACCACATGTATCTCCACCTGCGTCTGCATGTCCGATGCTGTGGAGAAAATCTGGCCTTTGCGGGTGGGGATGGTAGTGTTGCGCTCGATGAGGGGCGTCGCCACGCCGCCCAGAGTCTCGATAGAAAGCGTCAACGGGGTCACGTCCAGCAGGAGAATGTCCTTGACCTCACCACCGAGCACACCCGCCTGGATAGCCGCGCCCACGCCCACCACCTCGTCGGGATTGACCCCCTTGTGCGGCTCCTTGCCGAACACCTTGCGCACTACCTCCTGAACGGAGGGCACGCGGGTCATTCCTCCTACCAGAATCACCTCGTCAATGTCCTCGGGCTTCAGCTTCGCATCTTCCAGAGCTTGCAGACATGGGCCGACGGAACGCTCCACCAAATCCTCAGTGAGTTGCTCCATCCTGGCCCGGGTCAACTTCATTTGAAGATGCTTGGGGCCGGATGCATCCGCCGTGATAAACGGCAGATTTAGCTCGGTCTCCATCACACTGGAAAGCTCCATCTTGGCCTTTTCCGCCGCTTCCTTCAGGCGCTGCAGGGCCATGCGGTCCTGGCGCAGGTCAATCCCCTGATCCTTCTTGAACTCGTCACAGATCCAGTCAATGATTCTCTGGTCCCAGTCATCGCCACCCAGAAAAGTATCCCCGTTGGTGGATTTGACCTCGAACACCCCATCACCCACGTCGAGGATGGAGATGTCGAAGGTTCCGCCGCCCAGGTCGTAAACGGCTATGGTCTCATCCTTTTTCTTGTCCAATCCATAAGCCAGCGACGAGGCCGTAGGCTCGTTGATGATGCGCAGCACATCCAACCCAGCAATCTTGCCCGCATCCTTGGTTGCCTGGCGCTGGGAATCGTTGAAGTAGGCCGGCACGGTGATTACGGCCTGCGTTACCGGCTCGCCCAGATATGCCTCGGCGTCGGTCTTGATTTTCTGCAGGATCATGGCCGAAATCTCCGGCGGTGAGTATTCCTTGCCGCCCATCCACACCCGTATATCACCATTGGGCGCCGCCGTCACCTTGTAGGGCACGATTTTCAGCGCTTTCTGGACCTCGGGATCATCGTATTTGCGCCCCATGAAGCGCTTGATGGAGAAGATGGTGTTATCTGGATTAGTAATAGCCTGGCGGCGGGCTACCAGACCAACCATTCGCTCTCCAGTCTTAGGGTTGATGGCTACTACCGACGGAAACAGTCGCGAGCCTTCCGCGCTGGAGATCACTGTCGGTTCGCCACCTTCCATAATTGCACACACGGAGTTAGTCGTTCCCAGGTCAATACCTATAATCTTTCCCATTGGATGTCTCCTTAGCTAAAGCTTGACAATAGTCACTCTAAATCTCTCAGGTTATCCCCACCCGGATTCCAGAAATGTGCACACGGGTTTTAACGGTGTAACTGCCTCACCCTTCCCCGGCAGGGACTTTTTCTTCCTCCACCTTTTCAGGTTCGGCGGGCAGCCCGGCCGAAACGCGCACCAGACTGGGCCTGAGCACACGTTCGCCAAGTTTATATCCCTTCTGGGCCTCGCCGATAATTCGGCCCTCCTCGTACTCGGTGCTCGGTTCGTGAGTCACCGCCTCGTGGATAGTGGGGTCGAACGTCTGTCCCTCCACCTGAATGGGGGTCAGGCCCTCTCCTTCCAGGACTGCCAACAGTTTGCGGTAGATGAGAAAAACACCGTCAATCCAGGTGAGACCGCGCAGTCCCAGGGGAAGAGTCTGAAAGGCGCGGTCAAAATCGTCCAGAGTAGGCAACAGCCGGGCGATGAGGGCCGCATTAGCGACCTTGATGAGTTCACTCTTCTCCTGGTCGTTGCGCTTTTTGTAATTAGAAAACTCGGCCCGCGCCCGTTGCCACCCATCCAGATATTCAGCGGCCTTGGCCTCCGCTTCTGCTAACTGCTGGCGGAGGGCGGCAAGTTCATCCACTTTCTCTTCCGCCTTGGCCGCTGGTGGAGCAACACCAGCGGCTTCCGCCGGCTCTGTTACGCCGCCTTCCTCCGGCGAGGTGACAACTCCTTTCTTGCGTTCCTTGCTTTTCTTAGTCACCGTTCTCTTGCCTCCTGCGATGTCGTTTCCTGACCGTAGAGTGCGAACAGCAGATCGCTCAATAAGCCAGCCACATAACGTACAGCGGATACCGCTCGCTCATAGGGCATGCGGGTGGGGCCAAGCACCCCCAAAGCGCCGGTCGCTGCACCGTTCACCCCGTAGCGAGCCAGCACCAGACTGCATTCTGACAACTCCTCCCAGCGGCCTTCTCCGCCAATGACCACCTGCACTCCATTGGCAGTCCGAGAAAATATATCGCTCAGAACAGTCTCTAGCAGGACACGCTCTTCCAGGATGCGGAGCACTTGTTGAACGCTTTCACTGGCAGTGAACTCCGGCTGCACCACCACGTTGAGCAATCCATCGTGGTACACATCACCACCCTGCTGGTCAACGCCACGCATGACATCAGTGACGATGCGCCCCACTTCCCGTTCAAATTCGGGCAGAGGTATGGACTCGGCGACTATCTCGTCGGCGGCCAGGCCACTGAAGGCGTCGTTCAGCCAATTGCTCACCCGGCTCAGGTCTTCCTGACCGCGTATCTCGGTCAGAGTGAGCATTTGCTGTTGAACCAGCCCCTCTTCCAGCACCAGAATGAGCAATACCAATGGTCCGTGAGTGGAAATAAGCTCGACGTGCTTGAACCGGCAACGGTTCGGGCGGGGGGAGGTCACCACGGAAGCGGTGTGCGCAGTACGGGCCAAGACGGTGGCCGCCAGGCGCATCCACTGCTCCAGGTCCAGACTCACCTGGTAGAATTGGTGACGGATCATCCGCTGCTCAGCCAGGGGCAACTCGGCCTCGCCCATCAACTGCTGGACGAAGTAGCGATACCCTTTTTCGGTGGGCACCCGTCCAGCCGAGGTATGGGGGTGAGTCAGATAGCCGAGTTCTTCCAGATAGGCCATCTCGTTGCGTACTGTCGCCGGACTGATCCCCAGGCCGTATTGTTCGGTAATGCCCCGCGAACTGACGGGTACGGCGGTGGCTATGTATTCCCGGATTACCAGCCCTAGAATGGCCTGCTGCCTGGTTGTCAGTTCATAAGCGGCGTCCATCGAACATTCACCTTGTATGGAGACCCTTGCATAAATGGGTCGTCAACACAGCCCGACACGGATTCTGGCACGGATTTCACGGATAACGGCCATTTTTTCCGTGTATCCGTGTAAAAATTCGTGTCTGGCTCACCTTGATGCAATTATGCAAGGCTCTCATCCATCTCAATTCGAGAGTGTTTTTAGCACTCTCGATGTTAGAGTGCTAAAATGATACCACGAACCAGCCAATCTGTCAAATTCGTAGGCCGGGTTGCCAACCCGGCCTACGAATTCCCCAGATAGGCCACGGTGACCCCGTCACCGCCCTCGCCCTCTTCACCAGGGCGGAACGAGGCGATTAGCGGGTGGCCGGCCAGCGTCTGGCGCACTGCGTGACGCAGCGCACCCGTACCTTTGCCGTGCACGATGCGCACGAAAGGCAGCCCGGCCAGAAACGCGGCATTCAAGTGCTGGTCCACGCGGCCCAACGCCTCATCCACACGCAGGCCGCGCAGGTTCAATTCGATGCCGGGGGAGGGAGGCAGTTCTTCCGTTGTAACTGCGGACCCCGGCGGAGCAGGCTCTTCCGTCGGAAGTGGTTCCTCATGGCGCCGCAGTTCCAGCATTTCCCGCCGGGCGCGCACGCGGAAGCCGCCTGCCTGCACCACGGCCCCGTCGTCGAATAGCTCTTCGATCTCCCCGGTGACCCCCAACCCGGCTATCCACACCGTATCGCCTACGGCCAACGGACCGGCGGGCGCTCCTATCTCCGGCAGAGTGATTTCCTCCAGAGGCGGAGCCTGCGCTTCCAATACGTCCAGGGACTGCTCGGCCTCGGCCAGTTCAGGCGGGCGTTGAGCCGACAGTAGTGCCGTGGCCAGCCGGGCGCGAACCTGGCGCAGCTCGGCGCGGACGGACTCCAGTTCCTGGCGGGCTTCTTCGCGCGCCTGGTTGACGATAGTCCGCCGTTCCTCCTCGATGGTCGCCAGACGAAGGCGCAATTGCTCCGCCAACCCTTCAGCCTCCCGTTGGGCCGCGCGGGCCGCCTCGCGGGCGGCCAATGCCTCTTCGCGAGCCACCTTAATCTCGGCCAGCAGCGCCTCAGCTTCCAGACCCTCCGGCGTGACCAGCCCCCTGGCCTCCTCAACGATCTCCTGGGGAAGTCC
>Ga0172364_10000579_pt1 | contig 26314 bp, 16 predicted proteins | sample LakKivSesite10cm_FD_114545 | JGI IMG/M metagenome (GOLD analysis project Ga0172364, IMG submission 114545) | Sediment microbial communities from Lake Kivu, Rwanda - Sediment site 10cm | ecosystem: Environmental > Aquatic > Freshwater > Lake > Sediment | place: Rwanda: Western Province, Lake... | reverse complement strand
CAACCGGGCGCAAGTCGCACAACGTGTAAGCGGCGCAACGCTGGGCATTGGTTTCGAGGGCGGCCTGCTAGAGGTGCAGGGGAGCGTGTTCACCTGCGCCTGGTGCGCCTGCGTGCGCAACGATGGCATAGTAGGTATGGCCGGCGGAGAAAGCGTGCTGCTTCCGCCGCCTGTGGCAGCGGCGGTGCGGGCGGGAGCAGAGCTGGGGCCGGCGATGGATGCGTTGACGGGGCTACGCAACACCAAACAGAAGAGCGGCGCGATCGGCCTTCTGACCGGGGGCCAGCTCGACCGCCAGGTAGCCTACGAGCATTTGCTCACGATGGCGCTGGCGCGACTGCTGACCCCGGCATACTATGCCGGACGCACGTGAAACGAAAGGTGGTACCCGTTCAGAGGGAACCTTTGATTGGAGACCTGGGCGAGATGGTACGCGCGTTTACCCGGGTTGGAACAAGCGAGGGCGGAGCAGCAGGGAGCCGCGCCTCGGTACGAGATGGCGCAGAAGGCCCATCCCACTCACGTGGGACGCCTTCCGTGTCTTGTATCGGGTCGTGCATCTGCATCGAGTCGGCACGGCTTGAGGCAACCATGAGGCTCATCACCACGACGCCCACGCACCCGCCCACCATCATACCGCCGAAAACACTTGCTACAATGATCCAAAACATGATGCCACCTCGTTACATGATCATTAAGATTTTAAGGATATTTTACTGGATTTCTATGAAAAAACAAGATGACCTTCGGCCCATTACTGGGGTACTGCCTGACACAATACGTACGATTCACCCTCCCGCAGGTTTGGGCATTTTCTCGGCCGAAAGTGGCGCTCCTGGACGGAATGCAGACCCGCAACACCGCTCCAAGCAACCTGCGGGAGGGTAGGCTGAGCACTTGGGGGCAAGCGGCAAGTGGACGTCGCACACTATATATAACGCGATTACAGGGGGAATAGATGCGCATTGACGGAATTTGGTTCAAGGACGACCAGGGGCGCACGCTGATCCTGCGTGGGGCCAACCTGGGGGGCAGCAGCAAAGTGCCCTACCGGCCTGACAGTGCCACTTATCGCCGCGAGGGCTTCTTCGACCACCGCAACGTCTCGTTCGTGGGGCGTCCTTTTCCGCTGGAGGAGGCCGGCGAACACCTGAGGCGGCTGCGGGAATGGGGTATGACCTTCTTACGCTTCCTCGTCACCTGGGAGGCCGTCGAGCACGCCGGGCCGGACGAATACGACGAGGAATACCTGGATTACCTGTACGCCGTGACCAAGAAAGCCGGCGAGTATGGCATTGACGTCTTCATTGACCCACACCAGGACGTCTGGAGCCGCTGGAGCGGCGGCGACGGTGCGCCCGGCTGGACACTGGAAGCAATCGGCATAGACCTGACCAGGCTGTCGGACACGGGTGCGGCGATCGTGCACGCCGTCCACGGCGACCCATTCCCACGCATGATCTGGCCGAGTAACTATGACAAGCTGGGCGCGGCGACGATGTTCACCCTCTTTTTCGCCGGGAACGACTTGGCGCCGCAGACCAGGATTGACGGGGTGCCGGTGCAGGAATTTCTCCAGGGACACTATATCAACGCCATCAAGCAAGTGGCGCTCAGGCTCAAGGACCTGCCCAACGTCGTGGGGTACGACAGTCTCAATGAACCAGGCAGCGGTTTCATCGGCTGCGAAGACCTGACCGCCGTGTCTCAGGGGCTGATGCTGGCCGGGGCCACACCCACACCACTCCAGGCCATGCTGCTCGGTGCAGGTTACCCTCAGGAAGTTGGCCTCTGGGAGCTGGGCTTTGCTGGCTTCCACCAGACCAGAACGGTGACGCTCAACCCTGGTGGCGTCTCGCTGTGGAGAGAGGGGCATGAGTGCATCTGGAAACAGCACGGCGTCTGGAGCGACGCGGGGGGGCAGCCCGGCCTGCTGCGTCCCGGCTATTTCGCCCAGGTCGGCGGGCGCAAGGTTGACTTTGAGAACGATTATCTCAAACCCTTCATCAGGCGCTTCACCGCCGAGATCCGTTCCGTCCACCCACAGACACTGCTGTTCCTGGAAGGCATTCCCAACGGCAAACATCCCCACTGGGGGCCGGACGACCCACCGCAGGCGGTCAACGCGGCCCACTGGTACGACGGATTGACACTCTTCACCAAGCATTTCAATCCCGAAATGACGGTCAACCTGTCCACCAGCCAGTTCGTCAGCGGGGCCGAGGCGGTGCGCCAGTCCTTCGTCGAACAACTGGCTGCACTCAAGCGCGTGGGGCTCGAGCAGATGGGCGGCATCCCGACGCTCATCGGCGAGTTCGGGATTCCGTTCGACCTCGACGATAAACAGGCGTACGCCACCGGCGACTTTTCGAGCCACGTCCAGGCGCTCGACGCCAACTACAACGCCATGGACGCCAATCTGCTCAATTGCACCATCTGGAACTATACCGCCGACAATACGAACGAGCGCGGCGACATGTGGAACGACGAGGACCTGTCTATCTTCAGCCGCGATCAACAGACAAACCGCGATGACATTCACTCGGGCGGCCGTGCGCTGGAGGCGATCGTGCGACCGTACGCCCGTAAGGTGGCAGGCGAACCGCTGCGGATGTACTTTGACCTGCCCACGCGCACCTTCGAGTTCGAGTTCCGGCACGATCCGGCCGTCCGTGCTCCGACGGAGATCTTTATACCGAACTACCAGTACCCGGGCGGCATCGTGGTCGAGATATCGGACGGGACGTACGAGGTAGACCGGGCGAGCCAGACACTCATCTACCGGCATACTACCGCGCGGGAGGTCCACCTCATCCGCGTGGAAGCCACTCCGGGCGATGGAAGCCAGAGGTGAACACGACTGTGAAAAGGCCCCTACTCCTGAGTTGCCTGATCCTGCTGGCGCTGGTGATGGTCGGCCCGCGCCTGGAGAACAGAAACCAGCCGGCGTCTGCACGCATCGTCGTCCGCGCCGGTGACACGCTGGCCCCGGTCAACTCGTTGCTCTTCGGGCAAAACTTTGGCCCCTGGATGAACACGACGGAGAGTTACGTCGCCAGGTACCGGGACGCCGGCGTGACGCTCTTGCGTTTTCCTGCCGGCAACTATGGCGACGAAAACGACGTCTTCCCCAACAACCTGGACGACCTGGCAGCGCTGGCCAATGCGCTCGACGCGCAGGTCGTAGTCCAGGCCCGCCTGTGGCGCAAGGGCACACCGGAAAAGGCGGCTGAGGCCGTGCGCTATTGCAACGTGGTCCACGACTATGGCTTCCGCTACTGGGAGGTCGGCAACGAGCCAGACCTGTACGAGCGCCGGGTGTCCCGGTCGGGCGATCCCGACTTTACGATCGAGTGGTACAACGCCTGCTTCCGTGAGCTCGCCACGGCGATGAAAGCGGTGGACCCAGACATCCAGGTCGTCGGGCCGGCCGTCACCGGCGGGTGGCGGGAATGGATGCCGGCTTTCATCGCTGCCAATGGCGACATCGTGGACGCCATCAGTTGGCACTGGTACCCCCACGGCAATGAACTGAGCGATGCGGAGGTGCTGACTACGCCGGCCCACATCCAGGAACAGGTGGAGACCATACGAGCCTGGTGGCGTGATCCGGCGGTCAATCCTAAGGGCCACCAGCGAGCGGTGCCGCCGCTGTTCCTCTCGGAGTACAACGTCTCCTGGGCAACGAGCGTGCATCGCCACCTGGGCACGCAGGTGGGCGCGTTGTGGAATGCCGAGGTGGTGGGTCGCATGGCCAACGTGGGCGTCGAGATGGCGGCCCACTTTGCGCTGCAGGGCACCACCTGGCAGGGATTGATCGGCATGCTCGAAGACGCGCGCCCGGTCTATGGCGTCTACCAGCTTTACGCCCGGTGGGGCAGGACGCAGGTGGCGGCTGAATCGTCCGACGAGCTGCTGCTACCGGCTTTCGCCAGCCTCCGCGACGATGGGAAACTGGCCATCATCGTCATAAACAAAGATCCCGCCCTGGCGCGGGAAGCGACGCTGGCGATCGAGGGCTTCTGGCCGGCCGGAGAAGCGGAGGTCTGGCTGCAGGACGAAGAGCACCTGGCCGCTGAACTACCTGCCATCGCCGTGGCAGAGACTTTCCCGTACACCTTCCCGCCCTACTCAGTCACGGCATTTCTCCTGGAGGCTGCACCGTGGAGCAATTGGCCGCTATGGGCCGGGTTGGGGCTGTTGGTTGTGGCACTGGCCGTGCTTGCTGTGCTAGGACATCGCATGTGGAGGCCACGATGACTGGTGAACTAGAGTTCGAGCGCGAAGTAGCGCGCCACTTCCGGCACAACGCCGTGGTCAACTGGCTGGACGGCACGTTTTTCTGGTTTGGGTCGAGTTTCATTGCCCCGAGTACCATCCTGCCGCTCTACGTCAGCCATTTTACCGACAGCAAACTGGCGATCGGGCTGCTCTCGATGCTGTCTACCACCGGCTGGCTGCTGCCTCAACTCTTCACTGTCAATTGGATCCAGCGGTTGCCGCGCAAGAAAGTGGCCGTCGTACAGGCGGGGCTATTCACGGAACGCTTGCCGTTGCTCCTGATGGTGCCGGCGGCCTGGCTGGCCACGCGTGCCCCGGCGTTGGCGCTCGCTCTCTTTTTCGTGCTGTTTGCCTGGCACGTACTGGGGGCAGGCGCGGTGGCCGTCAGTTGGCAGGACATGCTCGCCAAGGTCATCCCACTCGACCGGCGGGGGAGGTTCTTTGGCATCACCAACTTCGGTGGGACGGGGACTGGCGTATTGGGCGCGGCGGCGGCGGCCTGGCTGCTCGGCCGCTACGATTTCCCTTATGGCTACATGCTCTGTTTCGCGGCGGCGGCGATCCTGGTATTCATCTCGTGGTTTTGCCTGGCGCTCACCCGCGAGCCGGCGCAGGTCAGCCAGGAACCGGCCATCTCACAACGGGAATACTGGCGCCGTCTGCCGGCGACCCTGCGCGCCGACCGGAACTTTCGGCGCTACCTGCTCAGCCGGATTGTCATAACGATGGGTGGGATGGCGGTCGGGTTCCTGGCGGTCTATGCCGTACAGCGCTGGCAGTTGCCCGACAGCCAGGCCGGGAGTTTCACCGCCAGCATGCTCATCGGCCAGGCCTTGTGCAACCTGCTGTTTGGGGCGCTGGCCGATCGCAAGGGGCACAAACTGGTGCTGGAGCTGAGCACACTGCTCGGGGCGCTGGCGGTGGGGCTGGCGAGCCTGGCCCCCGCCCCGGGCTGGTTCTACGCGGTCTTTGCGCTCATCGGCGCCAGTACGGCCGGTTTCTACCTCTCGGGGACGATGATTGCCTTCGAGTTCAGCGCACATGAGGCCCGTCCGACCTACATCGGGCTGAACAACACGCTGAGCGGCGTGGCGGGTGCCGTAGCGCCGCTGCTCGGCGGCTGGCTGGCCGGAGCGGCAGGATACCGGGCGCTCTTCGCGGTGGCCTGCGTGGTCGGGCTGGCAGGATGCGCGCTGCTGCGCTCGGCGGTGCGAGAGCCGCGCCAGGCTGTGGAACGTGGAGCGTGAAACGTGGAGCGTGAAACGTGAAACGTGAAACGTGTTGCGTGTTACGTGTTGCGTGTTGCGTGTTGCGTGGTGCGTGTTTGGTGGCGGTTCTCGCTGCGGCGGCCTGCGCTCCCGCGAAGCAGCCAGTCCCACGGATTATTGCCGTTGACCTCGCAAGCCCACAGGTGGCCCGCTATGGGAAGCTGGAGCTCGCGGTCGCGCTGGAAGCAACCTACGACAACCCCTACGACGTGCGCCAGGTGGAGCTGGCGGCGGTCTTCACCAGCCCCGACGGGCGGGAGTGGACAGCGCCGGGCTTCTGGGATGGCCAGGGGGCCTGGCGCGTGCGCTTCACGCCGTCGGCTCAAGGGGCGTGGCGCTACCGCCTGCGCGTGCGCGACCAGCAGGGCGAGAGCAAGCCTTACGATGGGCAGTTCAATTGTACGCCCTCCGACCGGCACGGCTGGCTGCAGGTGGGGGCCTGGGTGGATCCGGCCTATAGCGCCCGTTACCTGGCACACCACGACGGCGCCCCGTTCTACGGCGTGGGCCACTGCGACGCCTTCGACGTGATGTCCTACGGGTGGGACGAAGAGCAGGGCTTTGTCCTGTTCGACAGGATGGCCGAACACGGCGAGAACATGCTCGTGTACTGGCCGGTCTATTCCAACCCCTTCTTTGCCACCCACTACGGGCACTACTCGGTGCCCGATCTGAAGGTCATTGACCTGGTGGTCGAGGATGCGGCGCGCAAGGGCATCTATCTCGTCTTCACCGTCTGGGACCACGGCCTGCTGCGCGACGAGACGCATGCGTGGGGCAACGGGCTGTGGGAGACGCACAACGGCTTCCGCGCGCTGGGCAGCCTCGATTCATTCTTCACCGACGCGGAGGCGTGGGCCTGGCAGGAGAACCTCTACCGCTACTTTATCGCCCGCTGGGGGTACAGCCCGGCCATCGGCCTGTGGCAAACCGTGTCCGAGATTGAGGGCACCAACGCCGGGCCACACACCGACCGCTGGCACGAGCGGGTGAACCGCTACTTTGTCGAGCACGACCCGTACCGCCACCCGACGACGGCCAGCAAGGCCGGCGATGCCTGGTGGCCGGCCGGGTACGCGGTGATGGACGTGACGCAGATGCACTCGTACAACTCGGGCAACGACGCGGTGGGCACCGGGCCGCTCATCGCCGATTGGACGCAGAAGTTGTGGCAGGCGGAAACCAACCCCAACTTTATCGGCGAGTTCGGCACCAGCGACGAGCGGCTGCATCCGGCGCTACTGCACAATGGCGTATGGGCCGGGCTGGCGGCAGGCGCAGCGGCGACGCCGATGGAATGGAACGACTCCGGCGCGTGGGGCAAGATGGACGACGGGATGCTGGACCAGATGAGCCACCTGGCGGCCTTCGTGGCCGACCTGCCGCTGGCGCACCTGGACCCGCTGCCGTTGGAGGTGACTACCGGCAACGAAGAGCTGCGGGCCTGGGGGCTGATGGGTGGGAGCCAGGAGAGTAAGATGGGCTTCTTGTGGGTACAGGACACGGCATGGCAGAGCGGCAAAGCGGCAAGTCAGCAAATCGGCAAATCGGCAAATCGGCAGATCCGCGAGGCGGCGACCGTCGTCGTGGCAGGGTTGGCTACGGGCACGTACACCGTCCGCCCTTATGATACGTGGCAGGGGGTTTACCTGGACGAGAGCCAGGTCACCACAGATGAGTCGGGCCAGTTGGTCATTGTCCTGCCGCCCTTCAGCGGTGACATTGCGGTAAGACTGGTAAACTGGTAGGTTGGTAGATTGGTAAATTGGTAGACTGGTAAATTGGTAGATTGGTAGATTGGTAGGAATGCAGGAGAGTGAACGGAGCGGATGTATCGCAGGTTCGGGGCGAGTCTTGCTGGCCGCGTTGGCGCTGCTGCTCTTCTGGAGCGCCATCGGCTACGGCTTCCTCCCGGAGCTGGCGCCGCGCCTCCTGTTCTGGGTGCAGCCGTTGCGGGGCATTGGCGCCGAGCAGGTCGAAAGCCAGTATTTTGACGTGCGCAACAAATCCGCAGCCAACGACCGCCAGGTGCAGCGGATGGTCGAGCAACTGGAGCAGGAATACGTGGCGCTGACGGCCTTTCTCGGTCGCACGCCAAAAGAACGCCTCCCGGTGCTCCTGACGGACGGCAGTGTGCCGGCCTACGCCGACCAGGGCACGCTGTACGTCTTCTACGACCAGGGCGTGATCATGCTGGAAACTGCGCCGTTTTTCCTGGCCGCGCTCATCGCCGGCCCACCCTCCGGCTCGCTCTTGTTCGACCTGGGACTCTCGCTCTACGCCGCCGAGGAGACCGGGCTGGCAACAGGGTTGACCGGCCAGCCGGCCGACGCGTGGGTCGTGCTCCTGCAACAGGAGGGGGCGCTGATCCGATTGGACGAGGCCTGGTCGGCCAAGATGCCGCAGGACGAGGAAGGGTTGTACGACTTTTTCCGCGCACTGATGGAGGGCGGCTCATTCGTGCGCTGGCTGGTGGAGACGCGGGGGTGGGACACGGTGTGGGCCATACGCGGCGGGGGCGACCCGGAGCAGGCCATCGGCGTACCGCTCTACCAGGCCGAAGCAGACTGGCTGGCCGCCGTCGCCGCCAGAGACCTGCATCCCAAGCCCTGCCTGCTGGCGGTGCCGGGAGGGGCGGCGTTCCGGGGGCTGTGTGAGCGAATGGCGAATGGCGAATAGCGAATGGCGAATGGCGAATGGCCAATAGCAAATAGCGAATAGCGAATGGCGAATGGCCAATAGCAAATAGCAAATGGCAAATGGCGAATCGGCAATTCGCGGAGTAGTGTGAGGGGAAAGTTGTGAGAAGGCTGTTAAATCAGTTTGCGGCTACTATTCAACTGGCGCTGCGGCGCACGTGGGCGGCGCTGGGGAGCCACGCGGCCATCGCGTTGGGCGTGCTGGTGGCGACGACGACCATCTGCGCGCTCATCCTCTACGCCGAGGCGGTCAGCGTCGCGACCTTGCGTGACCGGCTGGAGCGCTCTCACCAGGACGCGGTCTACGACCTGCTGATCAAGGGGCAGACCAACCTGATAGACGCCGCACGCTATTACAGGATGGACGAGACGATTGCCCGGCAAGTTCAGGAGATCATCGGGCTGCCCGTCACCCGCACGGGCAGGCACGGCTGGTCCAAATCGCTCTTCATCGTCCCACCCGGGCAGTCGCCCGTCGGCCAGCGCAACCAGTTGCTCCGCACGCGCTTCCAGTTCTACGCGGGCGTCGAAGACCAGATCGAGGTCGTCGAGGGCTATTATCCGCGCCCGACCAGCGATGCGCAGGACGTCGTCGAGGTGATGATCACCGAAACGCTGGCGGAGAAGCTGGGGCTGAAGGTGGGCGACGTCTTCCGCGTCATGGACTTGACCGGCAGCGCACAGCCGATGCAGGTGCAGGTACAGTTTGCAGCGATCATCCGCCTGCGCAACCCGGAAAGCGACTTTTGGTTCTATGCGCCGTGGTTCCTCGACGAGGCGTTTACCGTCCCCGAACAGACGTTCTTTAACAGCATCTTGTTGACGTTTGTGCCGGCCGAGGCTGAGTTTACGTGGGTCGCCAACTACGACCAGAACGCGATCACCGTCCTCAACGCCCGGAACGTGCTGGCCGGGCTGGACGTGCTGCGCTTCAACCTGACCAGCCAGTTGGGCCAGTTGCAGTTCCTGACCGAGTTCGACCAGGCCATCCGCGACTTTCTGGGCGGCACGTTCGTGTTGAAGGCGCTGTTGACCGTCCTGGGCGCGCCCATCATCGGCATCGCGCTATATTACATCGTCATCACGTCCCAACTGATCGTCGAGCAACAACGGGCCGAGATTGCCGTGCTCAAAAGCCGCGGCTCGAGCAACGGGCAGGTCGTGGGTCTCTTCCTGGTCCAGGGGCTCCTGATCGTGGGCCTGGCGACGCTGCTGGCTCCGCTCCTGGCGCTGCCGCTGGCGCAGCTCATCGGCAAGGCGACCACGTTCCTGGCCTTCACCGACCCGCGCGTGTTGCCGGTCACGCTCCACGGCGCCATCTATGGCTACGCGGCGCTGGCGGCGGCGCTGGCGCTGTGGGCCATCCTGGCCCCGGCCACCCGCGCCGCCCACGAGACGATCGTCACCTACCGGCACAGCGAGGCACGCCCGGCGCGCCGCTCCTTCGTCCACCGTTACTACCTGGACCTGGTCCTGCTGCTCGCGGGTGGGTGGGGCTACCGGACGTTGAGCCGGAGCGGCACGATCATCTCGCGCAGCCAGAGCGGGGGGCTGGTCTACGACCCATTGCTGCTGGTGACGCCGCTCGTCCTGGCGGCCGGCGCGGCCTTCCTGGTGCTGCGCGCTGTCCCTTTACTCTTGCGCGGGCTGGCGCGGCTGGCCGCGCTCACAAACACGGTGGCGCCGCTGGTTGCGCTCGGGCAGGCCTCCCGCGCCCCGGCTCGCTATATGGGGTTGATTCTGCTCCTGACCTTCACGCTGGCGCTGGGGCTGTTCGTCGCGTCGGTCGCCAGTACCTTCGATCGCAACTATAGCGACCAGGCGTTCTATGCGGCCGGTGCCGACCTGCGTACCCACGAGTTCGATTACGACCTGGCCACCTGGCGGGTGCGCCCACTGGACGAGTACCGCTCGCTGCGGGGCGTGCAAGCAGCGGCCCCCGTCCTGCGCCGCGACCTGATCGGCCGCGAAGCGCAAATCCCGGCCAAGGGGGTGCTCCTGGCGGTAGACCCGGCCACCTTCGCTGGCGCTGCCTGGTGGCGGCCCGATTTTGCGCCGCCGCTCGGCGAGCTGATGGGCGCGCTCGGCAGCGACGAGCAGGCCGTGCTGGCCAACCCCGAGTTCGTCCGGCGCTACCGGCTGCAGGCCGGTGACGTGTTCGACATCAACGTGGACGGCGTGCGTATAGACCTGCGGCTGGTGGGCACGCTGGGCTACTTTCCCACGCTCTACCCGGAAGACGGTGACCGGCTGGTGGCGCGGCTGGATTATATGACCGGGATGCTGAAAACCGAACCCAGCGAGGTGTGGCTGCGCACAAACCCCCGCCTGCACACACAAGTCATCGCCGCGCTGCAGGGCCCCTCGGACCGCAAGGTGGTCATCCACGACGGGCACGAGCTGGTTGGCGTGCGCAAGGACGACCCGCTGCGCACGGGGCTGTTCGGCGCGCTGTCGGTGGGGTTCGTCGCCGCCAGCGTCCTCAGCGTGCTGGGGTTCCTGCTCTACGCCATCACGACGATCCAGGCGCGGGCGCTCCAGTTTGGCGTGCTGCGGGCGACAGGGTTGGCGGTCGCGCAACTGGTCGGATTGCTCTCGACCGAGCAGCTCACGCTCATCGGCGCCGGGATAGCGCTGGGGACGGCGCTCGGCGCCGGCGCGGGCTGGATGTTCACGCGCTTCCTGCAGGTGAGCATCATCGCCCGCGAGTCGGTGCCGCCCTTCCTCATCGTCACGCCGTGGGGCACCATCTTCCAGCTCTACGTCATCCTGGTGATCGTGTTCCTGGTAGCGCTGGCCGCTTCGGTGCACCTGTTGCGGCGCATGCGGGTACACGCGGTCCTGCGGTTGGGGGAGCAATGATCAAGAAGCAAGAAGCAAGAGGCAGGAGGCAGGAGGCACGAAGCAAGACCCTGCATCCTGCATCCTCCATCCTCCATCCTCCATCCTCCATCCTGCATCCTGCATCCTCCATCCTGCCTCCTGCTCCCTTCATTGTGTGCGACGATTTGGTGAAGGTTTACAAGACGGGGGAGATCGAGACGGTGGCGCTGGCGGGGCTCGACCTGGAGGTGCAGCAGGGGGAGGTGCTGGCGATCATCGGGCCGAGCGGCAGCGGCAAGAGCACGCTGCTCAACATCCTGGGCGGGCTGGACCAGCCGACGGCCGGCCAGGTGACCGTCGGCGAGGTGGACCTGCTAGGGCTGACACCCGACGGGCTGATGCGCTACCGCCGCGACGTGGTCGGCTTCGTGTGGCAGCAGAACGCGCGCAATTTGCTCCCCTATCTCACCGCGTTCCAGAACGTTCAACTGCCGATGCAGTTGCGCGGAGTGGGCCCGCGCGAGCGCGCCGCGCGCGCACACGACCTGCTGGAGGCGGTGGGGGTGGCCGAGCGGCTGGCCCACCGGCCGGGCGAGCTCTCGGGCGGCGAGCAGCAGCGCGTGGCCATCGCCATCGCGCTGGCCAACGGGCCGGGTCTCCTGCTGGCCGACGAGCCGACCGGCTCGGTGGACAGCCAGACGGCCGGGACAATCGTGGACCTGTTCCGCAGCCTGGCCCACCAGTACGGCGTGACGGTCGTCATCGTCACACACGACGCGAGCATCGCGCAGCACGTGGACCGGACGGTGGCCATCTACGACGGGCGCACGAGTTTCGAACGCGTGCGCCGCACGGCCGGCAACGTTGTCGTCGGCCACGACGAATACGTGATCGTGGACAAGACAGGGCGGCTGCAACTGCCGCCGGAGTTGGTCGAGCGGGTGGGCATCACCCGGCGCGCGCGGGTGCACGTGGCGGAGGATCATTTGGAGATATGGCCGGAAGCAATGAACAATGGGACAATGAACAATGGGACAATGAACAATGGGACAATGAACAATGGGACAATGAACAATGAACAATGAGACAATGAAGAATGGCGAATGGCAAATAGCAAATGGCAAATGGCAAATCGGCAGATGGCAGATCGCAATGTGATGGGGATGGGGTAGGTGCGGATGGGGCAAGCGTCGGGTAATGGGGTGGTGGTACGGGCGGTGGGGATTACGCGGGTGTACCGGCTGGGGCGCAGCGAGGTGACGGCGCTGAGCGGGGTCAGTCTGTGCGTGCGGAGGGGCGAGTTCGTCGCCGTTCGCGGGCGTTCGGGGTCGGGCAAGACGACGCTCTTGAACGTCATCGGCGGGCTCGACCAGCCGGACAGTGGCACGGTGCTCCTGGGCGAGCGGGACATCGCGCACATGACGGAGCGAGAGTTGATCGCGCTGCGGCGGCACCAGGTGGGGTTCGTGTTCCAGTCGTTCGGGCTGTTGCCCCAGTTCTCGGCCTACGAGAACGTAGACCTGATCCTGCGGCTGGCGGGCGCGCCGCGGGCAGAGCGGCGCGAGCGGGCCGTCGAGTGCCTGGCGATGGTCGGGCTGAAGGAGCGGCTGGACCACCGGCCGTACGAGTTGTCGGGTGGGCAGCAGCAGCGGCTGTGCATCGCCCGCGCGATCGCCAACCATCCCATACTCATCCTGGCCGACGAGCCGACCGGCGAGCTAGACAGCCGCACCGGGCGGGAGATTCTCTCGCTGTTCCGCCAGATCGTGGCGCTGGAGAACACGGCGCTGGTGGTGGCGACGCACGACCCGGTTATCTATGAGTTTGCGACGGCGGTTTATGAGCTGCAAGACGGCCAACTGAGCCGCTCCTCTCAGCCGGCGGGTGTGTCTTCTGGCTGATGCATGACTCCTCGTTGTAGTCAATTTTTTGGGACGCGGATGAACGCGGATGAACGCGGATTTTGTTTTTTCGTCTCACCTGGGTCGTCTTGACATCCTGAGGCAGTAAAGACCATCTACATTCTTGCATCTTCGTTGTATTTGTGATATAATCTAGGGCAAATACCCTATAGGGAGTTTGCCCAATGTTTTACTTCTATTCTCCTCAACTACACAGCCAATTCACGGATCGCCAACGCGAACTGGCCGTTTTGACCTACGCGGTGGAAGAACTGCGGCAAGGCCGGCCGCACCACGTGGCTCTTCTCGGCCTGCGCAAGATCGGCAAAACCTCGCTGCTCAAGGAATTCGCCTATCGCCTGCTCACCGAAACCCAAGCGGAAGGAGAAACCGTCCTGCCGGTCTATATGGACTTTGAGGAGATCTGCAGTTCGCCCGAGTCTTTCGCGCTGCGCTACGTCGGTCACGTCTCCTACTGGTTTCAGAGCCGAGGGCAACAGATCACCACGCCTTTCTTGAGCCTTAATTCCCTCCTGCTCAACGGCCCCACCCTGATGAAAGAAAGCCTGGGTGGTCTGGCCAATGAACTGGCCAAGGCCAAACCTGACCGGGGATTTCTCCTGCACCTGGCCTTTGACTTTGCCGAAGAGCTGGCGCAGAAGGCAGGGCTGCGCTTCCTGGTGATGCTGGACGAGTTCCAGACGATCCACGCTTTGGCGAACTTTCCAGAGACCAAAGACGTCGTGGCCGTCTTTCGGGCACACCTGGAACGGCACAGTTTCTGTGGCTACGTCGTGGCCGGCTCGGCCATCAGTGTGATGGAGCACCTGCTGGCGCATACCAGCCCGCTCTTTGCCCGCTTCGAGCACATGGCACTGGCCCCACTGGGCCGGGAAGACACACAGGAACTCGTCAGCAAACTTGTATCGCCCGCCGATATCGAAGACATTCCAGCAGTGAGTGCAGCGATCCATCGCCTGACCGGCGGCCATCCCTTTTACGTCGAGGCGCTGTGTGGACGACTCAGGCGTTGGCGCTTGCTGCAAGACCGGCCCCTGACGCCCGCGGCGGTCAAAGAAGCCTTTGTCTGGGAAGTGCTCTCGCCGGAGGGCCGCATCTACGACTTTTGCCGCTACATCTACGACATCTCTATCCAGCGCGCCAGGGGGTACGGAGCGCTGATCGCCATCCTGCAATTGCTGGCCCAGGAGGAAGGGCTGATCATGGCCGAGATCGCCCGTCGCCAGAAAGTGACCACGGCTACAGTGCGGGACTATTTGCGCTGGCTCAAGGAAGTGGACCTGATTATCGAACAGGATGGCAGACATTACTACCGCGACCCGGTGCTGCGCTTCTGGGTGTCCAACGTCACGATGGGGATCGAACTCGCCGGCCCACCTCAGCGAGAGGTCCTGGAGGAAATGGTCAGGCATCTGGACGAGCGCTATCAGCGCACAGCCACCGAGTTGGGCGCAGCCAAGGAAAGCCAGGTGCGCGAATTGCTGCGTCGCTTCGCCGGGCAAGAAGTGGATGGGGCACTGCTAGGCTTGTCCGGGCGGATACACCTGCCCACATTTCGGCACGCGGCTCCCTACCATTCTGACGACGGCCAGGTGGAGGTGGATGCGCTGGCCGAGGGCGACGAGCGGTGGGCGGTGGAGATCAAGTGGCGGGGCCGGCTGACCGGGGTGAAGGAAATGCAGAAGTTGCTGGCAGCGGCTGAGGCTCTATCGGCCCGTCCCTGGTTCATCTCGCGGGCGGGGTTCACGCCGGAGGCGGAGGCATTTGCCCGGCAAGAGGGGGTCATGATTACTGGACAGGCAGAGATCGAACGGCTGGTGGAGGGCGTCCGCCACTTGCTCGGATATGCCGGAGAGGAATAACAATACTAAACCGCCAGTCGTCAATCCTTGGCGGGCGTATTGCGTTTGTCTGCACCATGCGGTATACTGGGTTCTCGAGCGCTGGGAATGCTTTCGCTGGAGGTGAATGATGTCAACTAAGGCATTGACTTTGGCCGTTCCGGATTCGTTGGCCCAGGAACTGGATTCAGCCAGCCAAGATTTCCTGGCAGAGATACTGGAACGTGGGCTACGTGCATTGAAAATCGAGCGCACCCTGGAACGCTATGCACGTGGTGGAATTTCATTTGGCGCTGCTGCATACCTGGCTGGCGTGTCACAATCCGAACTGGCTCGTCACGCCTACGCGCGTGGCATTGAACCACCCTTTAGCGCCGAAACGTTGGCGGAAGAGTCAGGTTGATCACTATGCCGACCGTGCTTTGTAACGCCGGTCCCCTTATAGCGCTGGGCAAACTAAACCGGCTAGATCTTTTGGCCGCCTTATATGGGGAGGTGCAGATTCCACGCGCTGTCTACGATGAGGTTGTCACACAGGGACTTACGCGCGGCGCGCCTGATGCGCTCATCGTACGCTTGTTCTGGCAGTGTCAGCGGTGGCCAATTGTGGATGTGCCTGATGCCGTGCTGTCCGCCTACACGCCGCCGGTTGTCCTTGATCCAGGTGAAACCGAGGTATTGGCCCTGGCGCAAACACTGGAGGATCCGTTGGTATTGCTGGACGACGAAGTCGCACGGGCTGAGGCTCGTCGTCTAGGACTACGCCTGCGCGGTACGCTGGGCATCCTCGTGCACGCTTATCACCAGGGTCTGCTCTCCTTTGACCAGGTTGAACTGCTGATTCATGAGATTGCGGTCCGTCCGGACATTTGGATTAGTGCCAGGTTGTGTGAGAAGGTGTTGGCATCACTACGGCGTTGACGGAACGTGGGATTGAGGCAAATATGGGCACACCTAAAACGATCAGTTACGAGACTGTTGTCAATACTGTCCGCCAATGGCCACCGGACCAGCGCGTCGTTCTGGTGCAAGATATCCTCAACACGCTAACGTCAGACATAGCATCTCCACGGCCCAGGCGTAAGACTCTGAAGAAGGCGCTTGGGCTTCTGGCTACTGGCCAGCCTGCCCCATCTGATGCCGAGGTCAGGCAGTGGTTGGATGAAGTCAGAGGATGACGATGTCCGACCAGGCAGACATAAGTCAGCTAGAATTGCCTTCGACCGGAATCTGTGCTATACTATAAGCTGTAACGATCACAGAATCTCCTCGTGCGTGGAATGAGCATCATTATCAACCATCAACTCTTTGCACATGCTTACCTGGCCCAGTTGCAGGCTGATCCCTCCTGCGACGAGGCGGCCGCGCCCCTCGCCCATGGGCTGCGCGACTGGCTGCCCTTCCGTGATCCCTCGACGCTCCAGTCGCTGATGGACTCGTGGGTCGGGCCGGTGCTCGACTTTCTGGACTTTTACCACGCGCCGGCCGATGACGCCCCGCACATCCACCTGCTCTACGCCCACCGCGCTGACGAAACGCCGGTGGGCTTGTGTTACGTCGTCCTACCCGGCCAGGACGGTTCGACAGGCTCGCCGTGCCGCCTGGACGACACACTCAAGGGCCGCCACCCGCTGGCCCAGGCGGTGCTGGTGCTGCGTGAGCGTTCCTTGCGCTGGGGCATGCTGACCGACGGCACCCGCTGGCGGCTGGTAGACGCCGAGTCGTTGCACCGCTACGAGCACTACCTGGAAGTGAACGTGGACGAACTGGCCCGCAGTGCCGACCCTGCCGCCTTGCGCCTCTTCTACGCCTGCTTCCACCGCCGCGCCTTCACCCCCTCCCAGGGAGAGGGCCAGGGTGGGGAACCTCCTCCCTCTCCCTCCCAGGGAGAGGGCCGGGGTGAGGGTGGCTCTCCCTCTCCCTCCCAGGCCTGCCCTGAGCAAGGTCGAAGGGGAGAGGGCAGGGTAAGGGTAGGACTCGACTACTTGCTGGCCGCCTCAGAGCGGGCCACGAAGGCCACCGAGGACCACCTCAAGGCGCGCGTCAGCCACAACGAGGGCATCCTGGCCCAACTGTGCCTGGGGTTGGTGCGCGCCGACGGCCGCGCCCGCTACACCGAGGCCGAACGGGACGCCATCTACCAGGACGCCACGACCCTCCTCTACCGCATGCTCTTCATCCTCCACGCCGAGGCGCGGGGCCTCCTGCCGACCGACAACCCGGCCTACCGGGCGGTAAGCCTGGGCGAACTGGTCAAGACCGCCCGCGCGTACAGGCTGCGCGGCATGCCCGACCCGCGGGCGACGACGCTGTGGGAGCGGCTGAAGCGGCTGTGCACCGCGATCTACGAGAGTGACCCGGCGCTCGGCATCCCGGCCTACAACGGCGGCCTGTTCGACGACGCCGACAAGCCCTACTTGCAACGCGGCGGCATCGCCGACATGCACCTCACCGAGGCGCTCTTTGACCTGGCCTACCGGCCCGACAGCGCGGCCCCCGACGGCCATCAGCCGATTGACTACCGCGACCTGTCGGTGCGCTATCTGGGCAGCCTGTACGAAGGCATGATCGAGTACCGGTTGCAGATCGCCGAGGAGACGTTGTGGGCGCGGCGGGACGGCAAGGGCAACGTGCGCTTCCTGCGCACCGGCGAGGAGGGCGCGCCCCGCAAGACGGACGCCGAAATCCAGCCGGGGCAGGTCTACTTTTCCCAAAGCCCCGGCGAACGGCGGGCCACCGGCACCTACTACACGCCCGAGTACATCGTGGACTACATCGTGCGCCATACGGTCGTGCGGGGGCTGGAGGAACGGCGCGCCCCGCTGGAGGCGCAACTGAAAGAGACTTCCGAAGTCTCGGAGACTTCGGAAGTCTTGGACGAGGAATTGCTGCGCTTCGTCGAGGAGCAGGTGCTGACGTTCCGGGCGTGCGACCCAGGGATGGGCAGCGGCCACTTCCTGGTCAACGCCGCGCACCAGATGGCGAACTTTATCGTCGAGACGCTGCACCTGACATCGTGGGTCAACGAGGCGATTGACACCAACCCGCTGACCTGGCGGCGGCGGGTGGTCGAGCGCTGCCTGTACGGGGTGGACCTGAGCCGCATGGCGGTGGAGCTGGCCAAACTGAGCCTGTGGCTGGCCAGCGTGGCGCAGGACAGGCCGCTTTCTTTCCTGGACCACCACCTGCGGCAGGGGAACAGCCTGGTCGGTGCGCGGCTGGAGGACCTGGCGGCGGTGCTGGCGGGGCCTCCGCCAGTCCCCTCGAAGCGCGAGGAGCGGCAGCGCGCGGCGGGGCAACTTTCGATGCTGGACGACCCGGCCTTCGCCCGGCACGTGACGGCAGCGACCGGCCTGCTGGCCCAGATTTCGGCGCGCGTAGCCGAGACGGTGGAGGACGTCAAGGCCCAGGCGACCGACTATGAGCAGGTACGCGCCGAACTGGAGCCCTACCGGCAACTGGCGGACCTGGCCATCGCCCGGCACTTTGGCGTGGACGTAGACGAGCGGCAATTGGGGGCGGTTGCCCGATACCTGGTCAATGGTGCAGTTGGGCCGGTGCAAGAATACCAGCGGATTCTAACCCAGGCTCAAGGGCTGGCTGAAGAAACGCACTTCTTCCACTGGGAGCTTGAGTTTCCTGAAGTATTCCTTGGCCCGCAGGGCCAGCTCTCAGACGATGGAGTGGGCTTTGATGCAGCGATCGGTAATCCGCCTTATGACGTACTAGCTGAGAAGGAACTAGGTCATTCAGTCGATATATACAAGAGATATTTCAAGGCATCGCAATTGTTCCAGCCAGCTATAGGCCAGAAGCTCAACCTCTACCGCCTTTTTGTCTGCATCGGCGTGGAGCAGACTGGGTGGGGAGGCCGATTCTCATTCATTATGCCGATGGCTGTCCTAGGCGATCTCCAAGCCGAACCATTGCGCCGATGGATGCTAGAGAACTTTCAGATAGAACAGATAGAGGCCCTTCCGCAGAAAGACGATCCATACAACCGAGTATTCCCTGACGCAAAACTGTCAACATGCGTTCTAGTACTGCAGAAACGCACGCCATCTGGTCTAACAAGACTCCGTGTCCATCCCGGACGCACTATACTAGAAAGTTCTCTAGGCTACGAGTTTACCTCAGCAGAGATTTCGGAGTTTGATTCGATAAACCTGTCAATACCGTTACTCAGCCAGCGTGGATGGGACTTGGCACTACGCCTGAGTCGTGACCCACAATTAGTGCCATGTGGGAACATCGCACGATCTTGTCAAGGAGAGATTAACTTTACGAGTGATGATTGCTTTCTTTCGCCAATCCCTCCAGGCGAACTGGTATTGCGAGGCTCCAACATTGGGCGCTATGAACTGTACCAAAATCCCAAGCAAGGAGAGCCCGCCTATTTAGACGTCATCTCTTTTCTGGCAGGAGCCAGGGGAGATTCCAAAGCCTACCATCATAGGCGTGATCGTGTCGTATACCAGAGATATGCCGCAATTGACAATTACCGACGTCTAATAGCTACTCTTGTTCCTGCGGGTAGGTTTTGCGGTCATACTACCAGCTACTTTGTGGAATCGCGTTATGACCTATGCGCTTTCCTCGCCCTATTCAACTCACAAGTGCCAGAATGGCGATTCACCCTAACCAGCACAAACAACAACGTGAATGCGTATGAAGTGGAGACCATCCCATTTCCACTCTTCACATTTACGACACCTGATTCCGAGCGGCAACGGCACAGCGATGCAATTCAGAAGTTCTATACCGATGGTATTCTCTCAGGCAATTTTGACATTCTTCTGAGATTTGTCACAGAGCGGCTCGCTTTACAACCAAATGGTCTTCCAGACAAACAAGCACCTGGTGGGCAGTCTGACGTCCTTCACGATCTGCTGGCCTTCTTGGGTCAGCAGATGATTGACCTCAATACAAAGCGCCAGCGCCTGGAGCGCGAGGCAGACCCATTCCGCTTCGTACCGCCGGACACCCCCTGCCTGCCGCTGGACAGGGTCCTGGGCGACCCGTTGGGCGCTGGGGAGGTGGTCAGTGACCTGTCGGCCGTCCGCCACGACGTCGAGGGATTGCGGCTCAGCCAGGAGGAGGATGGCCGCTGGCTGCTGGAACTGCGGGCCAAACTGCGCGATCCGGACTCCGGCTGGCGCGACCACCAGCGCGACCGGGACAGCAACTTTATCCGCCGGTGGCTTCCCGTCGCCCACGTGCCCCTGGACGAGGCCACAGGTCGCTTCTACCACTATGCTTTCGCCCACCTGGATGGCTTCACAGGCGCGGGCAGGTTCCCCGGCGGCTCCACCCGCACCACGCTGGAGAAACTCGAGGCTACGCTGGTGCCCAGGTTCGTGCCGGTAGACCTGGCCCCGCTGGCTGCGTTGGAGGCCGAACTGGCCGAGGTGCGGCGCAAAATCCGCCTTACTGACGATCTGATTGACCAGATCGTGTACCGGCTCTACGGGCTGACGGACGAAGAGATCGCGATTGCGGAGGGGAGAGCATGAGCTACAAGATGCAACCAGTTGAATATTCTGGGCGATTGTGGTGGCTCAAAGAGCCCTACCCTACGCTTCGAGATTTCTTGATCAGCAAGGACCGTCTGATCGAAATCGTCTACGGAGAACCGCCCTATCACGTGATCATCGGTGTCCCACACCAGGCAGCAGTCGGAGTTGAACAAATTGCCGAGAACCAAACCGTAAATGACCGAAAGAAGTCCCGTCATTCGGATGAGAACGCCGCTTTACTCGCCCTGGTCGCCTTCACCAACCTGCGCGAACATAACATACCGTGCAAACTCGTTGTCGCCGCTCACGCGACCGATCACGATCCTAACAAGACCAAAGGGAGCCCATACTGGAATAGTATCTTCGCCGCAGATACACGTTTGCTATTCGAGTGCCACGGTGCCGGGCCGGAACGTGTTCATGCCTTGGAGGTGGCAGCTGGCCAGAATCAAGTAGCGGATCCACTGCGCTTTGGGCGTTCACTAGCCCAGGCACTGGGATACCAGTACCCACTGGCAGCCCAGGTGAAACCGGGTGCAAAGCAGGCCATTGTGTTTGGACCAGGCGGCACTGAGAGCAATGCCAAACTGCAGTTGGCGGCTCTCAGCACTGACTCCTTGACTGAGGCTGGCAAACGAAGGATTCCTGCTCTGCATCTGGAAGCAAAGCCCTCGTTCCGCAAACCTGACGATAACACCAATACCCTCACCGAGGACGGACTGCGCCTTGGATGGGCTATTGCAGAAGCGATCATGGCTTATCTTGAAGATGAGAATGCTGGATGACTGCGAGGAGGTGTAGGCTGTGCCACCTGGGCTAAGATTCTGCAACGTTGACCTGCACGTTCACACGCCCGCCTCGTGCTGTTTCACCGAGCCGGAGGTGACGCCGGAGGACATCGTGGCTCAGGCTATCACTGCCGGCTTGCACGCCATCGCCATCACCGACCATAACACGTCCGAATGGATTGACAGCGTCAAGTCTGCTGCCGCGAGCACTGGCCTGACTGTTTTCCCCGGCGTCGAGATTACCGTGCAGCCCGGCGTGCACGTGGTGGCCATCTTTCCAGAAGACCGCAGTAGCGGCCACATCACGGACCTGCTGGCTGCGCTTGGGATCGGAACAGACGAGCGAGGAAATCCAGAAGCGCTCGTCACCAAATTTGGCATCCAGGCGGTTGTCTCTATGATCCGGGAATGCGGTGCCTTGCCCGTCCTGGCCCACATTGATGCACCTCGAGGCGCCTGGCAGGAATTACGCGACCAGGGTCAAACGCTGATCCACCTCTGGCAAGCGGCAGAGTTCGCTGCCGTCGAGATCGTCGGAGAGAGCCTGCCCGACGGAGTCGGCTGCGGTCCATTTGACTATTGCCCGGCCTGCTACTGGGCATCGGACAATCCTCACCCAGACGACCCAACCAAGCACTCCCATCGAGGCATCGGAAGCCGCTGTTCTCGGTTCAAGCTCAGCGAACCAATCACGTGGGAAGGGCTGCGCCTGTGTTTCCACGACCCAGATGTGCGGATCCGCCCAGGTCCACCGGCCAGCGATCAGGCCATCAGCCATCCCATCATCGAAGCGGTGCAGGTTGAGGGTGGCTTTCTAGCGGGGTTGAGCCTGGAGCTCAACCCCAACCTCAACTGTGTCATCGGCGGCCGGGGGACGGGCAAGTCCACCTTGTTGGAACTGATCCGCCATACGTTTGGTGTTGAGCCCAAGACAGAGGCGAACGTCCGCCAGGCGCAGGGAATCCTCAAGAATACCTTCCTGCCTGGCTCTCGTGTGACCGTACACTTCAGACTGGACGACGGGACTGCCTACCGGGTCGAGCGGACGGCAGACCATGACCCTCAGGTCTTTCGAGCAGGAAGTGATGAGCCGCTGGAAGTCACACCGGCGGACCTCTTGCCCCTGCAGGTGTACGGCCAGAAGGAAGTGTACGAAATCTCTCAGGATCCGGCGTTTCAACTTCGCCTGCTGGACAACTATGTGGCCGAAGAGCTCAGGCCATCGCGCCGTGAGGAAGAGGAGTTACTGCGCCGACTGCGAGACAACGCTGCGGCGATCCTGCACAAGGAGGAAGACATCGCTTCGGCCGGGGACAGGCTGGATGAGTTGGGTGCCATCGAAGAAGAACTACGCCGCTTGGAGCAGCAAGACTTCGCCGCCCGCGTCGAGCAGAAGCGACTTTACGAGCAAGAGAGCCATTTGCTCGACCAAGCGCAAGCCCAGGTCAACGGTTTGATGGCTGCACTGGACACCTTCTTGCAGGAACACCGGTTGGACACCGATGCGTTGGCCGATGAACCAACGGAGGGCCTGCCCAATCAGGACCTGCTGCGTGCACAAGGCAACCTGCTAAAAGCGATGGATACGGACATGGAGCAGAGCCTGACCACGCTAAAAGGACGGCTGGAGGCCAGGTGGGCTGAAGGAAGGGCCGGCCGCGAAGCCTGGCAGGCGGCCTACGCAGCGCAGGACGAGGCGTATCAGGGCCTGCTGCGCGAGTTTCAGGCCTCGGGTGAGGCGCTGAACCCCGACCGCTACATTCAACTACAGAAACGCAAACTGGAACTGGAAGAACTCAGCCATGATGTACAAAGGCAAAGGGCTGAGGTCAACAGGCTCCGCCAGGACCGGCGTGAGATCTTGACGCAGTTGCGCAGCGTTCGTCGGCACCAATATGAGATCCGCCGCGATAAGGCGGCTGAGATCACGCACTTGCTGAAGGGAGACGTCCGGGTCGCCGTTCATCCCCAGGGCTATCGGAGCGCTTACAAAGACTACCTGGGAGCACTCTTTGCCGGGCTTAATGTGCGCAATCCCCATCGCGACCGGTTGGCTGAAGTCGAGGATGACGTACCTGAACGGGAGGCCCAAAGGCCGATAGAAGTTGGGGGCGAAACGCATTACCTGGTACCTCGCATCCCACGTTACCTCGACCCGATTGATCTGACCGACGCGATCCGGATCGAGCAGACACGAACCGACGAAGAAGAGAGCTTGCTGGAAAACCGCTTTGGGGTTGATTCAGACGCCATGCGGCGCAACATAGCGGGAGTGACCCAGGAAAAACTGTTCGAGTTAGAGGTTTTTGCAGTGCCCGACCTGCCGATCATCGAACTGCACGTCGCGGGTGGCGAGTTGGGTTATCGTCCTCTTTCTGCCCTGTCCGTAGGCCAGAAATGTACGGCCCTGTTATCGCTTGTCCTGTTGGAGAGTGCCGCAACACTGCTCATTGATCAGCCGGAGGACGACCTCGACAACCAGTTCATCTTTGACCAGATCGTCGCCACCCTGCGCCGCGAGAAAGAGCGGCGGCAGTTTCTGATCGCCACACATAATGCCAACGTTCCGGTTTCAGGCGACGCGGAACTGATCATTGTGCTGCAAGCCAATGAGAGACGCGGCTGGGTAGATACAGGCTGCAGCGGCTCAATAGATGCGGAACCGATCAAGCAATACGTCGAGCAGATTCTCGAGGGCGGCGAGACTGCCTTCAGAATCCGCAAGGAAAAGTATGGCATTCGGTAGCCAAGCCTGCTATCGTGTACAATATGTAACCTTTTACATGCATTGGTTAACATATTTTAGAGTTAACATACCTGTTGACTGGGCAGCGATTTGACCAATCTCGTCTATTGCAAGATAATACTGGCAAGGCCTGAACCATTACGGAGGATGTCATCCCGCTACACTTTCGCATTGTCGTTGACCCGTGCGAGAATGCCTTTTACTTTGGTCCAATATGACGAATGCCATCAGGAACGAATAATATGCTCTTTGAGTGCGTGCACGACCCGCAAGATGCCAGGCAAGGCAAACTTCAACTCACCAACGGCTACTACCTGCATTTCGACCAGATGACGCGCCTGCTGCGCACCATCCATAACCACCCTGAGGTGAGGCGCTTCGCCCAGGTCGAACTGGCCGCCGCCACCGGCCTGACCGGGCGGCAGGTGGAGAGCCTGGGTAGCGTCATGGCCCGCATGGGCCTGCTGCGCCCGGTCACCTACCGGCTGACCGGCCTGGGCTCGCTCGCGGTCGCGCACGACCCCTTCCTGGACGACCCGGGCAGCCTGTGGCTGTGCCACTATCACCTGGCGTCGGACACGGCCGCGCTGGTGTGGAACCACGTGACCAACTGCGTCCTGCCGGTCGGCCAACCCATGACCGCCCCGGCGGCGCGAGATACGTTCCAGCCATTCCTGGCCGGGTTCACGGCGCGCAGCGCCAACAAGAAACTCCTGGAGGAACTGCGCGCCTTCTTCAACGCCTACACCGGCCAGGGTTTTCGTCGTCTCCACTACCTCCACGAGACCGGCGACGGCACGTACAGCCTGGCCGACTCGCCCGCTCCCGTGCCGCCGGGCGTATTCCTGGCCATCCTGCTCCTGTACCGCGACCGCTTCCAGCCCGGTGCATCGGGGCTAGAGGTGCTCGCAACGTACGCCGCCGACCACAGCCCCGGCCGGCTCCTCCACCTGGGCGAAACGCCGGTGCGGGCGCTACTGGACAAACTGCACGAGGCTAACCAACTGACCATCGAGGCCAAAGCCAACCTGGACCAGGTGCGCTTCCATCCAGGCCAGACCTGGCTGGACGCCATGCAATCGTACTATGAACAATGAACAATGACTCAATGAACAATGAACAACAAGTGCTGTAGAACAATACTATAGACTCACGTTTCACGCTTCACGTTTCACGTCTCACGTTTCACGTTTCACGTTTCACGGCCAAGGAGTGACCCAACGTGACCCTTCTCAGCCTGCCCGATTACGCTGCGATCCAGGCGACCGAGCGCTACCGTGCCTTCATCATTCACGGCCCGGCCATGAGCGGCAAGACCCGCCTGGCGCGACGCATGCACCAGATGCTGGGCGCGCACGTCCTGGACCTGCAGGCCCGCTTCGTCGCCGCTCCCGACCTGTGCGCCCGCGTGGACCGCTATCGCCCGCGCGACCTGGAACACGTGCTCCTGGCGTTGGACGTGCCCGAGTCGCTCGTCGTCGTGGACAACCCGGATTTCTTGCTCAACACCTGGACGGCCGGTCACAAGCGGGAATTCGTGGCCATGGTGGACCATCGCCTCCAGTCGCCCACCGTCACCGACAAGACCTTCGCCTTTCTCATCCAGACCGACCCGCACATCGTCCGCCACACGTTGACCAACACGCGGGGGCAGCCCCGTATCGTACCTATGGACGCCTTCTATGCGTTATGATTTGTGAATGAACGAATCCACGAATGGACGAATGGACGAATGGCGAATGGCGAATGGCGAATGGCGGTTTGCGATTTGCTGATTTGCCGATTTGCCGATTTGCTGATTTGCTGATTTGCTGATTTGCTATTTGCTATTTGCTACTTGCCACGGAGAAGTGCCATGCCCAAAATCAAAGACCTCGTTGACATCAAATCCGGCTACGCGCGCTACGTGAACCTGGTGCAGACGTTCGACGATCCGACGGAGAACCGGGCGCGCATGGAGCAATATATGCCGATCGCCTCCCACCGGCAGGCGTTCGAGCGGCTGGCGCGCGCGCTCTACCCCAAGGACGGCCGCGTCTACCTCCTCACCGGCAGTTACGGCACCGGCAAGTCGCACCTGTGCCTGATGCTGGCCAACTACCTCTCGCTCAAGCCGGAAGACCCCGAGATGGCCGCCTTCTTCGAGAACTGGGCACAACGGGACGCGACGGGCGCGGAGAAACTGCGCCACCTGCGCGGCGAGGGCCGCTACCTGGTCGCACTGGGCGAGTACGGCGTCGGCGACGACTTTGACAGCATGGTGCTGCGCGCCGTCGGCCGGGCCTGCGAACGGGAGGGCATCGCCGAAGTCTGGCTGGACACCGAGTACCACGAGGCGGTGCGCCAGGTCGAACGCTGGGAGGCGCAGGCGCAGGCCGGCGCAGCGACGAGTGCCGTCTTCCGCGCCTTCCAGGACGAACTTGACCGGGT
>Ga0172364_10000578_pt1 | contig 26344 bp, 25 predicted proteins | sample LakKivSesite10cm_FD_114545 | JGI IMG/M metagenome (GOLD analysis project Ga0172364, IMG submission 114545) | Sediment microbial communities from Lake Kivu, Rwanda - Sediment site 10cm | ecosystem: Environmental > Aquatic > Freshwater > Lake > Sediment | place: Rwanda: Western Province, Lake... | reverse complement strand
CTACCTCTGGACAATTAAAAGGTGAAGGGTATTTGGTGCAATTGATACAGCCCAGAAAAATTTTGGAATAGAGCTTCTTTTTGCTTACCCTTCTAAAACCGAATTTTTTAAAGAATTTGGGATAAAAAGTTAAAACCAAAATCCGGTCCGGGTGATATTTAATTAATCTTTTAAGCATCTGATTAAGAAGCCGAGAGCCAATTCCTCTTCCCTGGTCTCGTTTCCGAACCGAAAAACTGACCACCTCCAAAGCCTTATCCTCATCTGGAATGGGTCCGGGCAAAACCTGCCAGCTAATCACCCCTTTAATTTTTTCTTTCTCATCATAAACCAAGAACCGGTCAAAATTCCGAAACAAATCCTGATAAGAGCGAGGAAGAACCTCTTTGGGGTTCTCTCTAATCACTTTATAAATCTGGAATATGTCAGCCATTCTCGCTAAGCGAACCTGACCGGTGAGGGGTTTTTGGGTTTTTTTCTTCTTTTTCACTGCTCATTAGATTTAGCTAAATCCTGAAAAAATGTCAAATCATTAACTAATTGACCAAGGCGCTCATTTTTTATTGCATTGCCCATAATCAATTGATGAAAAATTTTTCAATGCTAACCTGGTAAAAGGACGCTCAAATGTTATAGTCCTAGCAAGCTTTGCTCGCTGGATACTGTCCCTCATATTTCCGTCCTAAAAATTTTTGCAAAGCAATAAAGGGTGTGATAATATAAGTTTAAATAATTTAGGAGGAAGAAAATGTCTGGACATTCCAAATGGGCATCAATCAAGCATAAAAAGGGTAAAGAGGACGCGAAGCGGGGTCGGCTTTTTACCAAGATAATGAGAGAGATTATGGTTGCGGCGAGAATTGGAGGTGGGGACTCGGAGTCCAATCCCAGGCTTCGGACCGCGCTTTCCGCAGCCAGAGCCGCAAATATGCCCAAAGATAACATTATCAGTGCGATTAAAAAAGGCACCGGGGAGTTAGAGGGCGTCTCTTATGAAGAGGCGACTTATGAGGGATATGGACCTGGAGGGGTAGCGGTGCTGGTGGAGGCAATGACCGATAATCGGAATCGGACCACTGCGGAGCTCAGAAAAATTTTTTCCAAATCCGGAGGCAATCTTGGTGAATCTGGATGTGTTAACTGGATGTTCCAGAGACGGGGATTGATTGTGATAGATAAAAAAGAGGCGAGCGAGGAGCAGGTGATGGAGGTTGCTTTAGACGCAGGCGCGGATGATATTAAAGATTCAGAGTCGGTCTGGGAGGTGATTATGTCCCCGGAGCAATTTGAAGAGGTTAAGTCTGCGTTTGACCAGAAGGGGATAAAATATAGTTTAGCTCAGGTTTCAATGTATCCTCAGACCACGGTCAAGCTGACCGGAAAAGAAGCGGAGCAGATGTTAAGGTTGATGGAGGGTTTAGAGGAACATGATGATGTTCAAAATGTTTATGCCAATTTTGACATTGAAGAGGAGGAGTTAGAGCATTTAAGCGCCTCAATCGGATGATAAGAGTGTTGGGATTTGATCCCGGCCTTAAAATTACAGGTTTTGGTGTGATTGAGTTAAAGGATAGAGATTGCCGGGTGGTTCAAGCAGGCGTTATTAAAGCGCGGGTAAACAAGGATTTAGCCTTGAGGCTTCAAGAGCTTTACCTTGGGTTGAGAGAAATTATAGAGGAAGCAAAGCCGGACGAGATTGCGGTGGAGGAGCTTTATTCTCATTATCAACATCCTCGGACCGCGATTTTGATGGGTCATGCCCGGGGACTGATTTATCTACTCAGCGCAGAAGAGGGCATCCCGATTGTCAGCTATAGCGCCAAAAGAATAAAAAAATCCTTGACCGGAAATGGCTCAGCCTCCAAGCTTCAAGTTCAGAGGGTGATTCAAGCGCGTCTGGCGCTTCCCACCCTGCCGGAGCCAAACGATGTCGCGGATGCTTTGGCAGTGGCGCTTTGTCATATCAACTGCGCTCATCGGGTCTTGGGAGGAATAATTCATTGATTTCTCGGATTCGGGGAAAATTGATTTCGGTCTCAGAGAACCGAGCTGAGATAAAAGCCGGTTTAATTACTTATGAGGTTTTGATTCCGGGATATTTAGAGCCAGAACTGAAGCAAGAGCTTGACCAAGTGATCGAGCTTTTCACTCTGGAATATCTGGAGAATTTAGCCAGCAATCAACCGGTGCCAAAGCTGGTGGGATTTGGCTCAGAGTTAGAGAGGGAGTTTTTTGAGCAGTTGCTCAAGGTGCCGGGAATTGGAATCAAGACCGGGCTTAGAGCGATGAAGCTCTCTCCGGGGAAAATTGCGGAAATGATAGAGCGGGGGGAATCAAAATTCTTGGCGGAGCTTCCCGGTTTGGGCAGGAAGAGTGCGGAGCGGATAGTTGGGGAATTGAAAGGGAGGCTGGAGAAATTTACAGCGGAATCCGCTTTACCAATGATGGCTTTAGGAGAAGATGAGATGACCGCGATTTCAGCTTTGGTTAATTTAGGATTAAGAAGGAGCGAGGCTGAGGAGCTGGTAAAGAAGGCAAGGGCTCGGGGTATTAGTGGGAGCGATGAGCTGGTTCAAACCGCGCTTCGGGAGAGAGGAAGAAGAGGGGCTGAGGTGATAAAATGAGTGTGGAACGGCTGATTAGCGGAAAGCCTTTAGGAGCGGAAGAGGAGCGGTTGAATTTAACCTTAAGACCGACCCGGCTCTCAGAGTTCATTGGCCAGAAAGAGGTGGTGGAGAAGCTGAAAGTCGGTCTTAAAGCTGCGCTGGGGAGAAAGGAGCCTTTGGAGCATGTTCTGCTCTATGGTCCGCCGGGGCTGGGCAAGACCACTTTGGCGCATATTATTGCTAATGAGATGGGCACCAAGCTCATGCTCAGTTCAGGACCGGCGCTCCTCCGGCCCGCGGATTTACTCGGAATTTTGACCAATCTGGAGCGAGGAGATATTCTTTTTATAGATGAGGTGCATCGGTTGAGTCCAGCCATAGAGGAGTATCTCTATCCTGCGATGGAGGAATTCCGGGTGGCGATAGTTTTAGATAAGGGAATATATTCCAAAGCGGTGGAGGTGCCTTTGAAGCCGTTCACCTTGATTGGCGCGACCACCCGCAGTGGCTTATTGGGCGCACCGCTTCGGGAGCGCTTTGGGATTTTTCATCATTTTGATTTTTATCCGCCAGAGGAGCTTTCAGAGATTATTCGTCGCTCTGCTCGGCTATTGGCTTTAGAGGTTGATGAGCCGGCAATAGAGGAGTTAGCGATTCGGTCTCGGGGAACGCCCCGGATAGCGAATCGGCTTTTGAGGCGGGTGCGGGATTATGCTCAAGTGAAAGCAGATGGTAGAGTGAATCGGGAGGTCGCTTTAAGCGCTTTGAAGATGGAGGGGATAGATGAGGCGGGGCTGGATGAGTTAGACCGGAAATTTTTAAGAACCATCATTGAGTATTATGATGGGGGACCGGTTGGGATAGAGGCGATTTCTGCGACCCTGAACGAGGAGATTGACACCTTGGCAGATGTGGTGGAGCCTTATTTATTGAAGGTGGGTCTCTTAGCCCGGACCCCTAAAGGAAGAAGGGCGACCAAAAAGACTTATGAGCATTTAGGCTTAAAAATTCCAGTGGGACAGGAGTTTTTGTTCTGATGGACCAGAGATTGATAGAGATTGAGAAGTTAGCTAAAAGTGGCGAAAAGATAGAGGGCAGAGATTTTGCGGGATTATCCGCTAAAGGGATAGAATGGAAAGGGGTGAACTTTTTCCGCTGTTCTTTTTCTGGCGCGGATATTTCTGAGGCGATGTTGAGCGGATGCAGATTTGAGGAATGCGATTTATCTCGGGTAAATTTTAAAGCGTCCAGAATAGTGGGCTCGGTTTTTTTGAGGTCGGATTTAAAATCTTCAGAGTTTCAAGCCTCGGATTTGGATGATTGTGGATTTATAGAAGCAAATCTGGAGGGCAGTAATTTTACTCGCTTAGATTTATCCAGAGCCAGATTTGAAAAATGCCAGCTGAAAAGCGCTAATTTGCGCGCGGTCGCTTTGAGCTTTACTCAGTTAGCTGGGATGGATTTAGAATCAGCGATTTTAAGCGGAGTGGATTTTACTGGTTTAAAGCTCAAAGCTTTTTCCTTTAAGCGGGCACAATTGGACCAGGCGATTTTCCGGAATGCGGAGCTTTCTGCAATAGATTTTTCAGAGAGCAATTTAGAATCAGCGGATTTCCGCTCCGCCAAAATAGCGGGTTGTAGTTTCACCGGCGCCAGAATTCGCTCCGGAGTTTTTCAAAAGGCATTGGTGGAGGACTCGGCTTTTGCTCAAGCAAATATGATTGACCTGATTGCTCAGGGGAGTGCCTGGAGCCGTTGTCAGTTTGCTTTAGTGAATTTATCTGGAGCAGATTTCCGGGGAGGTAAATTTTCAGGCGCTGATTTTTCTCATTCTCAGCTGGTGGAGGTGAAGTTTGATGAAGGGGAGCTGGTGGGGAACAGTTTTTATCAAGCCCGGCTTCGGGGCGCAAGCTTTCGGAAGGCAAAGCTCCTGCTTTTGGATTTTGAAGAGGTAGATTTTCCCAAGGGGGATTTTTCGGAACTGGATTTAACCCGGGCAAATTTCCGAGGCGCGAATTTAGTAGAAGCCAATTTTAATTCCGGGATTTTAAAAGAAGCGGATTTTTCTTATGCGGAATTAAATGGAGCAAGACTTGCCCAGGCGGATTTAGCCCGAGCTAATTTAATCGGCGCCAAATTTGAGAAAGCTGACCTTAGCAAGGCGGTTATGGAGCGAGCTAATCTCAATTATGTCAATTTCCGCCAAGCAAGGCTTCAATCCGCAAATCTGGCTCATTCTTCCTTGCATTCTGCGGATTTATCTGGAGCGGATTTGGCCCAGGCGGATTTACAGAATGCGATTCTGGAAGAGGTGGAAATGAATCAAGCGGTTTTGACCGGGGCTAATGTTAAAAATGCGCGGATTAAAAAGAAGGAGCGAAGGCTTCGCTGTGGAGAATGCGGAGGAATTTTAGACAAATCTGGAGAATGTCCTGCTTGCGGAGCCTCGGAGGTTAGCGGTAAATTTTCCAAGAGGAAATTGGACAGCGCTCCGCTTCTGGTGTTTATGACTCTATTTAGTGGACCTTTGCTTTGGGTCTTAAACTCGGTTTTTTACATTTCTGCGCCGGATAATTTTGGGATAATGTTTATCGTCAGTTTGGTTTTAGGGATAATTTTAGGAGCGACGGTTTTGGTTTTGGTTTTATCTGGGAAGAGAAAAGAGTTAGCGACACTGAGAGGTCTTCGGCTGGTCTTGGTAATCAATCTTTTAGTCTGGATTTTGGCAGGGATTTACTTTTTATTGCCCAGGGGATGAAGGTATGAGTAAGAAGGTGCTATTACATATTTGTTGTGGTGGTTGCGGGATTTATCCGATAGGGTCTTTAAGAGAAGAGGGTTTTGAGGTATTTGGTTTTTTTTATAATCCTAACATTCAGCCTTATCAGGAGTATTTGCAGAGGAGAGATGCGGTAAGAGAGATGGGAGAGAGGCTCGGGGTTAGGATATTATTTAAGGATGATTATAATCTCACCGAATGGCTACGAATGGTTGCGTTTCGGGAGGCTCGGCGGTGTGAGCTTTGTTATTATGAACGGCTAAAGGAGACTGCTCGGTATGCGAGGAGAGGAAGGTTTGATTATTTCAGTTCCAGTTTATTTTATTCCAAACAACAAAAGCACGAGCTGGCCATAAACTTAGCGGAATCCGTAGCCAGGGAGCAGAGGGTGAATTTTCTTTATCGGGATTTTCGCTCTGGCTGGAAAAAGGGAGTGGAGCGGTCTTTAGAGATGGGGATTTACCGACAGCAGTATTGCGGTTGTGTATACAGTGAATATGAGCGTTTTAAGGGAGCAGGCAGGAAAAATAAGGAGGTCGCGGAGTGAGTCCTGAGATTTTTGGAGTGAGCATTCAAGCTTTATTGCCATATCTGGCGATTTTTGGGCTGGTGCTGGTTTTAGTGTTTTTTATCATGCGGGCATTGGAGCAGGGTGATAAAGAAGAAGAGGGGGACTGGAGGGAGCAAATAAAGAACTGGGGAGAGCGGACTGTGGAGCGGAAGCTGGAGGAGTTTTTGGAGAATAAGGAATACCGGATAGCAGGGGAGATAGCCTATTCTTTAGGTCGGTATCAAGAGGCAGGGGAATATTATTTAAAGGGGAATCATCTTTTGGGAGCGGTTAAGAGTTTTTTAAAACAGAAGAAGTTTAAGGAGGCGGGACGGGTTTTAGAGAAGCTGGATGATTATAAGCGGTCTGCGGAGCTATATGAGCAGACGCAGGATTACGGGTCTGCGGGTCAGGTTTATATGGTTCTTGGGGATTTGAAGAAGGCCGGGGAGCTTTATGAGCGAGCCGGGGAGAAGAAGCGGTCTGCGGAGATATATCTTCGGGCCGGGCTGTTTAGACATGCTTACGAGCATTTTGAAGAGGTAGGCGCGCATAAGGAGGGCGCAGAGGCATTGGTTAAATTTATGGAGCAGATGGAGTCCAGAGTGGAGGGAAAAATAGAGGCAAAGGATTTGAGTTTTTATCGGGAATTAGCTCGGCGGTCTGCGAATAATTTTATCAAGGCAGGGGATAAAAAGCGGGCAATAGAACTTATGGATAAATTAGGGTTATCAGAGGAAAGCGCTTGTTTGTTAGAAGAGAGCGGGGAGTTAAAGGAGGCGTCAGAGCGATATAAGTCCGCGGGATTGTTCTTAAAAGCCTCAGAATGTTTAGAGCGTCTGGGAGAAGAGGTGGAGTCGGCAAGGATTCGGGCGGATTATTTTTTAGCTCAGGGGAAGAAGCAAGAAGCGGTGGTGGAACTGGAGCGGGCAGAGGATTGGGAACGGGCGAGCGGGTTATATCGGGAACTGGGCTTATTGGATAAATCTGGGGAGACGCTAGAGCGGATTGGTCGGTATCAGGAGGCGGGTGCGGTTTGGGAAGAGGTGAACAATTGGCTAAGAGCCGGTGAGAATTATGAGCGAGCTGGACTTTTTGAAAAGGCTGGGGAATGTTATGAAAAGGCAGGGGAGTCCTCCAAGGCAAGCGGGATGTATGAGCAGGCTGGAGATTTTTATCGGGCTGGCTCAAATTTTTATCAACGGGGATTATTAGACCGAGCGATTCGCGCGCTTCAACAGGTTAGCAAGGAGAACAAGGATTTCCGTAAGGCGTGTTCCCTGTTAGGAGTGATTTTTCAAGAGAAGGGGATGCTCAATTTAGCTCGGGAATCGCTTCGGATGGCGATTGAGAATCAGGAGCTTAATCGGGCTAATTTAGAGGATTTTTATCAACTGGGGAGTTTGAATGAGCGGTTAGGGGATTTTGAGGAGGCATTAGCGATTTATGAGAAGATTTTATTGGTGGATATAGATTATCAGGATGTTAGGGGCAGGCTGGAAAGGCTAAGACAACAAAAGACCATAATGGATAGCAGGAGCTCGGTATCCAGCCTGGAGGAGACCCAGACCTTAAAAGAGGTTTCTCCCTTGGGTCTGGAGAAGCCGGTTCGGTATGAGATTCTGGAGGAGATTGGCAGAGGTGGGATGGGGATTGTTTATAAGGCAAGAGACACGATTCTGGACCGAGTGGTCGCATACAAAGTTTTACCGATTGTCTTGAAAGACCATCCTCAGGCTTTAAGGAATTTTTTCAGGGAGGCAAAGAGCGCAGCCCGGTTGAATTATCCGAACATCGTGACGGTTTATGATGCGGGAGAAGAGGCTGGGAATTATTATATTGCGATGGAATATATAGAAGGAGAAACCGTAAAGCAGTTATTATCTCGGGAGGGAAAAATCCCGCTTAAAGCGGTAGTAATAATTGCGGGTCAGGTCTGCCGGGCGCTGGAATATGCGCATGAACGGAAGGTGGTTCATCGGGATGTGAAGAGTTCTAATATAATGTGGAGCAAGGATAAGATGGTTAAGCTGATGGACTTTGGGTTGGCTAAGGTTTTAGAGGAGGTGAAGGGGCATCAGACCATTGCCAGTGGCACCCCCTATTATATGAGTCCGGAGCAGGCTTTGGGTAAGGAGGTTGACCATAGAACTGATATTTACAGCTTAGGGGTGACTATGTTTGAGATGGCAACCGGTCAGCTTCCCTTCAAAACCGGGGACGCGGTTTATCATCATATTCATACTCCTCCACCAGAGGCTAAGAACATTACTCCGGAAATAGATTTTACTCTTAACGAGATAATTCTTCACTGTATGCAAAAGGAGCCGGATGCGCGGTTTCAGACCGCCAAGGAATTATTTGAGGCTTTGAAAAAGGTTAAGGTGGAATAAATCACTTGAGTAAAGAAAGGGTTCTATAGGTGGTTTTTGGTATGACAGAAAAAGCCCAGCAGGAATTGAGCGAAAAACTGGATATTCGCCGGGAGGCGCTGATTCGGCTTCTCAAAGACCCCAATGAAGAGGTTCGGCAGATGGCGGCAAGTGCGCTGGAGCGTCTGGATGGAATGAATAATCTGCCGAAAATTATGGAACGGTATAAGAATGGAGATAAGCAGACCAGGCTCAAGGCGATTTATGCATTAGGGAAATTGGGGGGCGAGGAGGCGCTCCCGGTTTTGATTCATGCCCTGGAGAATGAGGAGGAGGATATTCGGGCTTCTGCGATTCGGGTTCTGGGCGAGCTTAAAGAGCCGGTCTCTCTCCCGGCTTTAATTTTAAAGCTCAATGACGAAAGCGTCACGATTCAAACTATGACCGCAGAGGCGTTGGGCAATTTCCGTCATCCCAATTTAGCCGGGCATCTAATTCCTCTGCTCAAGCGGGGAAATAAATACCTCTTGATTGCGGTGTTAGAATCTTTAGGCAAGTTGAATGCGGTCTCTGCTCTGGAGGAGATAGTCAAGCTGTTGGAGCATTCGGAGCCAGAGGTGAGAAAGACCGCGGCAAAGGTGTTAGGTCAACTCCAGACCCGGGAATAGGGATTTTATTTCTGTAAGGTTAACTTGTTCACCTCCCAGGGACCCAGCCTCTTTATCATAATGAAATATGAAAGGACTATAAAAACCAAAATCCCTAAAATCCAGCCCAGCGCAGTGCTATTTAAAAGCTTGGTAAAGCCGTGAATCAAAAGACTTGCCACAATAGCAGAGCCCAAACAATGAATAAAAACCAGGCGCATTAATATAAAAATAATGGTCAGGCGGGAGATTTTCTCCGCTCTCTTTTTATTTGCCACCTCTCCTAATTGATAACCTTTCTTTATCCAGTCGCTCATCCAATAAAACACCACAGGGAGCATGACTACCCCCATTGCATAAAGAGTGACCGCGACCGGGCTTTTTAGCCAGCTGAGCCAGTGAAGCGCAGAATTCCAAGAAACCCCAATAGGTGCCCATAACTGGACACATTGCCTTGCCCCCCAATCACTACAGGAATAGAAAAAGCGCTGATAGCCGGTTCCGTCCCAGCCGTGAACCAAGATAAAGAACATGCAGAAATATCCGAGCCCGGTTAATAAAAATGCGCCATAGAAATTGTTTTTTCTAATCAATAAATAAGCAAGCCAGTATCCGAGAATGCCCTGGGTGACATTGGTCAGAGTAAAAAGCAGAACCAGCCAGGCCGGGATAGTTTCATACCTTCCCACCTGCATTGTTTCCCATTCTGGAAAGCCCCATAAAAGCGTGGCACCGCTTGGGACAAAAAAGATAGAAAGATAGAGCAGAGTCTTTACAAAGAACTTGCTCTCAAAAGGCTTATCTTGATTTTTGAGTTGCCTCATTGCCGCAGAGGCAAAGCCCGCTCCAAAAGCAAAACTCCAGAAAACATCCACCTGAACCATTTTTCCCCTCCTTTTTAATTAGCCCAATTTTTTTATGAGCTATTGCCCATAAGTTCTTTAAATTATTTTTAGCATATCCTCATAACCCTGTCAATAATCATTATGGTGGAAATTTTATATTTGCGCTTGAAGAGAAGAAGGGGATTTAATAAGATATAATTGTTTTGAGATTTCAGGAGATAAAAAGCAGGCTGGAAAAAGAGCTATCCAAAGAAGAGAAGTATCTGGATAATCTGGCGCAAGAGATTCATCGTCATCCAGAGCTGAGCTTTCAAGAGGACTTTGCCTGTGAGTTATTGACCGAGTATCTTGAAAAGCAGGGTTTTAAAGTAGAGAAAGGCATAGCCGGGCTTAAAACCAGCTTCCGGGCATATTCCAGAAACCAATCCAGAAGACCCTGCGTGGGGTTTTTAGCAGAGATGGATGCGCTGAGGGGCTTGGGACATGCCTGTGGCCATAATTTGATAGGGGTTTCCAGCGTGGGCGCAGGCGTGATTTTAAGAAAGGCGTTTCCGGGGTTAAAAGGCGGAATTGAGGTGATTGGCTGTCCCGCTGAAGAGCAGGGTGGTGGCAAGGTGATTATGGAGAAAGCTGGTATTTTTGATGGCTTGGATTTGGCGATATTGGTTCATCCCTCTAACCGCACGGAGATTTACAAATTATCTTTGGCGCTTGTGGAGGTGGAGTTAGAATTTATCGGCAGGGCAAGTCATGCCTCAGCAAATCCAGAGCAAGGGATAAATGCTTTAGACTCAGCAATAGAGACTTTTAATATCGTCAATGCGCTTAGGTCAAAATTAGGCGGATATGCGAGAATAAGCGGGATTATCCGAGAAGGCGGAAAAGCGCCAAATATAATACCGGACCGGGCAAAGGTGGAGTTCTGGGTAAGGGAGGAGAATTTAGAGAAGGCGCTTTCGCTTGTCAGAATGGTTAAAAGAGCAGGAGAGAGCTCTGCAAGGGCAATCGGAGCAAAGTGCCGGGCAAAAATTCATCAGGAGCTTGGCTATGAGAGTTTTTTACCGAACCGAACCGCGGGCAAGGTGTTATGGGAGATATTTCAAGGGTTGAGGATAAAAATAGAGCAAGAAGATGAAAAAAAGGGGATGGGAAGCACTGACCTTGGGAATTTAAGCTGGAGAGCGCCTGCGCTTCATCCGACCATAAAAATCGGGGAGGCGATTCCTCATAGTGAGGAGTTTGCTCAAGCCAGTGGAAGTGAGAAGGGGCTTAAGCAGATGAAAAAGGCGCTCCTGGCAATGACAATATTGGGCTATCGGGTGATGACGGATAGGAGATTAAGAATCCGGATGTGGAAAGAATTGGCGGAGGCGAAAAAGAGCAGATGATTATTATGGGGCTGAATTCTGGCACAAGTAAAGATGGAGTGAGCGCGGTATTATTTAAGAGGGTGAGGCTATTTCCCAGGGCAAAGGTCAAGGTAATAAAGGAGAAGGAATTCGCTTATCCGGGATGGTTATTGAAAAGGATGAAAGAGGTGATAGCAAAAGGGGGGATAGAGGAGGTTGCCAGGTTAAATTTTTTGCTTGGGGAATTTTTTTCAGAATGCGCGCTCCGGTTGATTAAGCAAGCCGGGATAAAAAAAGACCGGATAGATTTTATCGCCAGTCATGGTCAGACGGTTGGTCATTTTCCGCGGGTGATAAAAATCCGGGGATATAATAACCGCGCGAGTCTTCAATTAGCTGAGCCAAGTGTGATTGCGGAGCGGACCGGAATAACCACGGTCGGGGATTTCCGTGCTGGAGATATTGCCAGTGCCGGGCAAGGCTCGCCAGTGCTTGCTTATCCGGAGTTTTTGCTATTTAGTTCAAAGGAGAAAAATCGGATGGTGTTAAATTTAGGGGGGATTAGTAATTTCAGTTTGCTTGCCAAAGATGAAGGTGCAGATAAAGTTCTGGCAACAGATTGTGGTCCTTGTAATCTTTTGTTGGAGGAGTTGGCGGAGGCGGTGATGGGTGAACGAGTTGATAAAAATGGGGAATGGGCTTTAAGAGGAAAAGCTCGGAGGGGGTGGGTGAGGAGGTTTTTGGCTCATAAATTTTTTGAGAGAAAAGCGCCCAAAAGCACAGGCGAAGAGGAATTTAATAAAGACTGGGTCAAGGGCATAATATACGGGTTTAAATGGGGGAAGAAAAAAGACCGCTGGGATGTGCTTCGGAGCGGGGTCTGCGCGGTTGCAGAGATGATTGGCAAAGCCTATTATGAGAATTATTCGGATTTTAGGTTGGAACAAGTGATAGTCTCTGGAGGGAGTGCGAGGAACCGGGCATTGGTTTTGGAGCTGGAGCGGATTTTTGGAAGGAGGATGATTTTAAGTGAGGAGCTGGGTATTGGTTTAAAAGCCAAGGAGCCGATAGGGTTTGGATTGTTAGGCGAGTTATGCTTATTGGGATTAGCAGGTAATTTAGCCTTGGCTACCGGCGCGAAAAAAGAGGCAATTTTAGGAAAAATTGTTCCTGGTAAGAATTGGGGAAAATTATTGAGCAAATTTAAAAGAGGTGAGTGATGAAGAGAATCAAAATCAGGACTATGAGCAGGATAGAGATGGTGGATGTGACCAGTGAGATTCAGAATTTATTTTCTGGTCCGGAGGTGAATGAGGGGATTTGCTTGATTTATTGTCCACATACCACTGCCGGGGTGGTGATAAACGAGCATGCGGACCCGAGTGTCGCAGAGGATATTGCCAGCGCCTTGAGCGAGCATTTTCCGCATCGGAGAGCCTGGAGGCATTTAGAGGGGAACGCGGATGCGCATGTTAAATCTGCGGTGGTGGGCAGTTCGGTAATGGTTCCGATTACTGGTGGGAGGTTAGCGCTGGGCACTTGGCAGGGGATTTTCTTCTGTGAATTTGATGGTCCCAGGACCAGAGAATTATATATTCAGGTGATGAGCATAGAATGACTTTGGGAAGAATTTTAGGGATTGACCTGGGCGAGAAGCGGGTCGGACTTGCGATTTCGGACCCGAGCCAAATGATTGCGTCTCCGTTAGGAAAGCTGGAATTTAAAACCGAACAACAGCTAATCGTGGAGATTGAAGCGGTGGTCAAGCAGAAAGAGGTGAAGGAGATAGTGGTCGGCTATCCGCTTCGGACCAGCGGGAAAAAAGGGGAATTAGCGCTTTTTGCGGAGCGGATGGCGAGTTTATTAAAGAACCGGCTGGGGCTTGAGGTTCATCTCTGGGATGAGCGGATGAGCACCCAGGGAGCGGAGCGGGCGCTATTGGAGGCGGATTTATCTCGGAGCAAGCGGAAACAGGTTCGGGACCAGGTGTCCGCGGGATTGATTCTCCAATCATTTTTAGAGTCAAGAAGGGGTGGGATTTGAAGGCTCGGAATATATTTTGGCTCTCTGTAATTTTGTTGGGGATAATTATGGTGATTTTAGGATGGGTGATGAGTCAGGAGAGCAGGCTGGCAAAGAAGGATATAGGAAAACCGGAGAAGGTGATTATCTTGGTTCAGCCGGGCGCGCATTTGAGGGAGGTGGCGAGGGAGCTTGAGGATAAGGGGGTGGTTTCCGATGCTGGGATTTTGGTTTTTTTAGCCCGGCTGAGCTCAGATGAGAAGAAGATTCAGGCTGGGGAGTATGAGTTTGAGACCGGAATGGGCTATGAGCAGGTTTTGGAGACGCTGGTTAAAGGCAGACAGAGGTATTATAAGTTAGTGGTGCCTGAGGGGTATAATCTTTGGCAGATAGCGGAGTCATTGGAGAGGACTAGGATTTGGTCTGGAGAAAAATTTTTGACTTATGCCAAGGATAAGGTTTTTATTCGGTCATTGGGTCTGGAGGTGGATAATCTGGATGGGTATCTTTATCCGGAGGGCTATTTGCTCAAGCGGTATGAGACCGAGAAAGATATTATAAAGATGATGGTGAATCGTTTTAACGAGAGGTGGAGACCGGAGTTTGAGGAGCGGGCGAAAGAATTGGGCTTAAGTCAATATGAGGTTTTGATTCTCGCTTCAATCATAGAGAAGGAGACGGGACGGAGGGATGAGAAGCCATTGGTTAGCGCGGTGCTTCATAACCGAATGAAGAAAAAGATGCCATTATGTATGGACCCGACCGTGATTTATGGTTTGATGCCCGGTTTTAGTGGCAATCTCACCAAAAGAGATTTACAGACTTTCACCCCATACAACACTTATCTCTATTCCGGACTACCGCCCGGACCGATTTGCAATCCGGGAGAAGATTCTATTCGCTCAGCGCTTTATCCGGCAGAGGTGAGCTATTTATATTTTGTCTCCAAAGGGGATGGGAGCCATTATTTTAGCTCCAATTATTCTGAGCATCTAAAAGCGGTGGAAACTTATCAGATGAAGGGGAAATAATTTTTGGCAATCAAGGTCAAGGAGATTTATCCGGCAATAATTGGCGAGGGGAGATATTCTGGATACTGTGGCTTACTGGTAAGGGTCGCGGGATGTAATCTGCGCTGTGGTTATTGTGATACTCGGTATGCCTGGAGGGGAGGGAGGAATTACCAGAGAAAAGACCTGATTGAGCGGGTTAAAAAGAGTGGGTATCAGCGGGTTCTGATAACTGGCGGGGAGCCTTTGCTTCAGGAGGAAATGATAGAATTTTTAAAAGAGCTGGTTCACGCTGGTAAAAAGGTTTTGCTTGAGACCAATGGCTCAATCTCTATTAAGAAGGTTCCCAAGAAGGTTCATATTATAATGGACTTAAAGAGTCCTGACAGTGGTGAGGAGACCGCAAATGATTATCAGAACCTGAAATGGCTGAAAAGCACGGATGAGCTGAAATTGGTGTTAGTCAGTCATAAGGATTACCAGTGGGCAAAGCGCCTGCTTAAGCAGAAAAGATTTTCCAGCCGGTGTCATATCAATTTTTCTTCCGCTTTTGGTTTTTTAAAGCCAGCTCAGCTTGCCAGATGGATAATTAAGGATAGGCTGAATGTGAGATTAAATCTACAATGGCATCGGCTAATTTTTCCGGGAAAAGCAAGAGGGGTCTGAATTGAGCGAGGAGCGAGAAGTCGCAAAAAGCACTGCGCTAATCAGCGGACTGACTATGATAAGTAGGGTCTTGGGAATGGTCCGGGATATGGTGATTGCCCGGATTTATAGCGCAGGCGCAATCGCGGATTGCTTCTTTGTCGCTTTTAGCCTTCCTGCGACTATGGCACGACTTTTAGGAGATGGTGGCTTCACAATTAGCTTTGTGCCGGTGTTCACTGAAGAGCTTGAAAAAAAGGGAAAGCAAGACGCAATGAAGCTTGCCTATACCACCTTTTGGCTGGCGTTGGTGCTTATTCTTGTGATTACCGCATTGGGGATAATTTTCGCGCCCTGGTTAGTGAGGATAATCGCTCCGGGATTTGGCTTGGAGCCAGGAAAGTTAGAAATTGCGACCAGGCTCACCCGCCAGATTTTTCCATATACCATTTTGGTCTGTATAGTCGCGCTGGCAATGGGGATATTAAACTCGTTCAGGCATTTTGCAATGCCGGCATTAAGCCCGGTGCTTCTGAACTTATCAATGATAGCCAGTGTGCTGATTATCAATGAGCGGTATGATTTTTTCCCAAGAGGAATGAGTCTGATAATCGGGGTTTTGGCGGGAGGAATCTTTCAGGTTCTGGTTCAGATACCAACTTTGTGGAGGTATGGATTTCGCTTCCGGACTTACCTGGACCTGGCTCATCCGGGCTTAAGAAGGATTGGCCGGATGATGGGAATAAGTGTATTTGGGGTGATGGTTTATCAATTAAATGTTTTCATCAACACTTTTTTTGTTTCTGAATTTAGCGGAGGTCGGTCTTATATTTATTATGCGGATAGATTAGTGGAGCTACCACTCGCGATTTTTGGGATTGCATTAGGCACTGCCATCCTGCCCAGTTTCTCCAGCTATACCGCAAAACAGGACTTAAAGGGATTGGCTAAGGCTTTAAATTTCGGCTTGAGCTTTGTCCTGTTTATGATGGTGCCGTCAATTATTGGGCTGATTTTTTTCCGCCTGCCGATTATCAGTGTGATTTATCAGGGCGTGAATTTTACAGTGGATGATAGCTTAAACACTGCTCGGGCGCTTTTATTTTATTCGCTTGGGGTATGGGCAAGCGCGGGTCTAAGGGTAATCGTGCCCAGTTATTATTCGCTTAAGGACGCGCGCACCCCGGTTATGGCAAGCGCCATAGCAATGCTGGTTAATTTAGTGGGTTGCTGGCTTTTCACCAAAGAAATTGCCTGGACCCGGGAGCATTTAGGCTTTGCCGGAGTTTGCCTTTCCACAATGATTGCCTCCATTATCAACTTTTTTATTCATATCTTGTTTTTGAGGAGGAAACTGCCGGGATTTATTGATGGTTCTATTTTCATTAACTTAGCCAAAAGCCTGCTTGCCTGCCTGCCAATGATATTATTTTCTTTCTGGGTAGCGGATAAAGAATTATGGCTGGAACCGGGCAAGATACCAGAGAAGGTGGTCTGGCTCGGGATAAGCGTTTTTATTTCTACTTTTTTCTATTTTGCGATTGCCTGGCTTTTGGGTATGCCAGAGCTTAAATGGTTAAAAGAGCTTATCCAGAAAAGGAAAAGCGGATGATTCAATACTGGATTTTTTCTACTGCTCTGGGCAAGGCTGGGATTGTGGTCAGCGAAAAAGGGGTTTGCCGAGTAATCTTACCGGGCTGGAGCAAAGAAAAAATCCAGAATTTCATCAAAGACCAGTATCCGGAATCAAAGCCAGGAAAAGCGCCTGCGCCGAAAAGAGTTCAGGAGGCCATCAATTATATTGAGAGATATTTTTGCGGAAGCATTGAGGAGATGAAATTTTCGCTGGACCTGAGTAAGCTGGGAGAGTTCCAGAAAAAAGTCTTAGAGCTGGTGAGTAAAATAGAACCGGGGGAGACCAGAAGCTATAGCTGGCTGGCAGAGCGGTTGGGAAATAAGAAGGTGGTTCGGGCAGTGGCTCAGGCTTTAGCCCATAATCCGGTTCCGCTGTTTATTCCCTGTCATCGGGTAATTGGCAAGGACGGCTCACTCAAGGGTTTTAGCGCTCCGGGTGGGGTGAATTTGAAAAATTTTTTGCTCAAGCTGGAGCAAAGGCTCAAGGATAAAGCCCGGACTAAAACTCCTCTTTGAGCAATTGTTTGATTATCTTTTCAATCCTGACTTCCAGTTTGGAGGCGGAATCGCTTGCGCCCTTGTTGATATACATAGAGGGACTGGTGTGTTGAAGCACTCGCTTGAAGGTATCATCACAGCGTTTGCTGGTGAAGAAAAGAATCGGAGCTGGCTCCAGATTAAGCGCTTTTTCCCAGCTTCTAATTGCGACCGCGGCGCTGATGCCATTAAGCACCGGCATAATCACATCCAAAATCACGAGTCCCGGATGGATATTTTCGCTTCTATTTTTCAAATAGCTAATCAGGAACTCAAACCCGTTTTTGCAGGAAATCACCTTCTGAGCTAAATTTTTGCTTCTAATCATCTCCTGAAGAATCAAAGAGACCAGTTCAGAATCCTCTGCCAGGATGATGGTCTCAAATTTAGCAGGCACTGGACTGGGCGTGGCTTCATCTAAGAGGATTTTCTCCTGCATCTGGGTCGGGAAGCTATGCGCAGGCTGGCTCTCCTTAGGGAAAATCGGAACCGGTCCTTCTGAGACAATTGAGCTTTCCGAATGAAAATCCGCACTGGACTTGAGCTCCGGCTCAGGGAGGGAAGCAGTGTCTAAACTCGGGAGCTCCTCGGGTTTTAGTCCCTGAGAGATTTTTTCTAAAGATTTTCTGGTGCCCAAATAAGCGCCACACTGGGCGCAACGGAATAACTCCTCACCCTCTATCCCCAGGTCCACCTTCTCCAGCGGGACTAATTCTCCGCAGGAGATGCAATAAGCTTTTTCCGACTGGTTCATTTTTATATTTTATCCGGATTTTTTAATATCTCCAAAGCTCGTTGAGCCGCGTTTTGCTCGGCCTCTTTCTTGCTTTTGCCCGAGCCTTGAGCAATCGGCTTCTGGCTAATCAAGACCTCAATCTCAAAAGTTTTATTATGGTCTGGACCGGATTCTGAAATCAGACGGTATCTTGGAGGCTTTTGGCCTTGAGCTTGAACCAGCTCCTGGAGCTTGGTTTTATAATCCTGTTCAATCAAATCCAGACTCAGATTTCTTAAGGTCTCCTGAAGATGCTTTCTAATCATCTCAAAGGCTTTACCAAAACCTCCATCCAAATAAACTGCGGCGCAAAGCGCCTCATAACTATCTGCAAGAATGGAGGGCTTGTCTCTGCCTCCTGTTGTCTCTTCGCCTTTGCCCAGCCTCAAGAAGAGGTGCAAATTTAATTTCTTGGCTAATTGAGCCAAGTGATGAACATTAACCAAGCTTGCCCGAAGCCTGCTCAAATCCCCTTCTTCTGCCTCAGGAAATTTCTCTATCAAAAGATGTCCCACCACCAAATCCACCACCGCATCTCCTAAAAATTCCAGCCGTTCATAATGGCTGGCGCTAAGCTTTGGTCCTTTTTTCCGCCTGCGATTATTATCTTCATAAACAAAGCTCCGATGGGTTAATGCTCTTGCCAATAGCTCAGGATTTTGGAAATGATACCCGATATTTCTCTCTAAGCTTGAATAATTCTGAGCCTCAGCCATTATCTTCCTCTCCAATCAGCTCCTCTCCAGCTATTGCTACTAATTTTACCTTTACCCGCTCTCTAATTCCAGCGCCAGTCTTTGCCTTGAGATAAAGATAGTTCTGGCTATATCCCATTCCCCATTCCTGATTCCGATCTTCAATCACTATTTCCATTTTCTTGCCCAGCTGGCTTAATGCAAAATCTCGTTTGCGCTTTTGGTTCAATTCAGAAAGCAGATTGCTTCGCTGTTTTATTATTCGCTCAGGCACTCTGGGCTTGAGCTTTTGAGCCGGGGTCAGGGGTCTGGGGGAAAAACTGAAAATGTGAAGATAGCCAAAGGGAAGCTCTTGAATTGCCTGATAGGTGTTTTCAAACCGGGTCTGATTTTCTCCGGGAAAGCCCACCAGCACATCCAAGCCCAGGCAAAGGTCCGGAATTTTGGAAAAAAGCTTCTGGCATAATCGTAAAAATTGTTCTCGGGTGTAGGGTCTTTTCATCCGCTTAAGGATTTCATCATCCAAGCTCTGCATAGGAAGATGGAGATGGGGGCAGATGAGCTTTAAGCCGGCAATGGTCTCAATCAATCTCTGGGAAATGGTCATTGGCTCTAACGAGCTTAAGCGGATTCTTGCGAGGAAGCCGGTTTTTTCTATTTTTTCTAAAAGCTCGGCTAACTCGGTTCCTGTTTCTTTGCCCCATTCCCCAAGATTGATACCGCATAAAACCACCTCTGCAAATCCCTGCTCGGATAAAGCGGTCAATTGAGAAAACACTGACTCTAAAGACAGGCTGCTGCTTTTCCCTCTGGCATACGGGACAATGCAATAACTGCATCTATAATTACAACCCTCTTGAATTTTCAAGAAAGCCCGGGAGCGGTTCTGAAGGCCGGCAGTGGGATGATAGAAAAATTTTTTGGGGCAATCTGGCTCTTTTCCGCAAAGCGCTTTTAAGAGCTTATCTTTTTCATTGGCTTTGAAGATGAGGTCAAAATTTGCTCGCTGAAGGGCTTTTGGATTGGCTTCTGCCAAACAACCAGTAATCACCACTTGAGCATTTGGATTCCATCTTTTGGCTTTATTTATCCACTGTCTTGCGTCAAAGTCCGCTCGGTGAGTGACCGTGCAGGTGTTGATTATATAAATATCTGCTGGAAGCTCCTCACCTGGCGAGACCAAGATAAAATTATCTTTCAAATAGCCCAAGAGCGCAGAAGAATCATATTGATTGGCTTTACAGCCAAGAGTGATAAGGCAGAGCTTTGGCTTTTCGCTCATCTGGTTTAATCAAAGGCTTTTTCTATCCAGCCTCCACCTAAAACCCGCTCCTCCCGATAAAACACCACTGCCTGTCCCGGGGTGATTGCCCTTTGCTTTTCTCTAAAGCTGACCAATACCTGATTCTCTCTGGCAGGCTCCACTTGGCATTCCGCCTTTTCGGTTTTATATCTAATTTTGGCAAAGCAGGATAAAGGAAATTGAACCTCTGCTATCCAGTTTATCCCATTGGCTAAAAGCCTTTGATGATAAAGCTCTGGCTCTTTTCCCACTATTATTTGGCTCTGGTTCGGGTCAATCTCCAGCACATACAGACCGGGTTGATTCAAGCCCAATCCCCGATGTTGACCAATGGTGTAGTGATAAATCCCCTGATGAGTTCCTAAAACCTTTCCAGTTGAGTCAACTATCTCCCCGGGCTTTTTAGCCTCTGACTTGAGAGCTTCAATCAGCTTCGGATAATTACCAGAAAAAACAAAGCAAACATCTTGACTTTCGCATCTTTCCGCAGAGGGAATTTCCCACTCTCTGGCTTGGGCTTTGACCTCTTTCTTAGTCCATTCGCCTAAGGGGAAAAGCAATCTGCTTAAAAACTTTTGATTGAGCAAAAACAAAAAATAAGACTGGTCCTTGGTTTTATCTTTTGCCTCCCAAAGAGCATAAGAGCCACTACAAGGCTCAAAGAATACCCGGGCATAATGTCCGCTGGCAATATATTTAGCAGATAATTCATCCGCTAATTCCCAAAGCGCCTGAAACTTGATTTTAGGATTACAAAGCGCACAAGGATTAGGGGTCTTACCAATGAGATATTGCTCAATAAAAGGCTCCACGATTTCTTTTCTAAAGCGCTCTTTAAGGTCAAGACTATAAAATTTTAAGCCCAGTTTTTCCGCGTTCCTTTTTGCCCATTGCTCAGAGGAAGAGCTTGCCTCATCATTCTCTTTTGATTTCCAGAGTTGAAAATAAGCCCCAATCACCTCAAAACCATTTTTTAAAAGAAGCGCGGAGGCCAAAGCGCTATCCACCCCTCCACTCATCGCCACCACTACTTTTTCTTTTCCCGCCATTTTTTCTTATAGCTGTTTTTTAGAATATAAATTTGAACTCGGCTATTCAGAAATTTAATTAAATAGGCAGTTCCATAAATTCTATCTCATCTGGCGCATTTTCTATCAGGGTCATTTCTTCCGCATCCTGAAAAAAAACAGATAAACTTTTAATATGCTGGGAGGTAAGTGAAAAATCAATTCCTTTCCAGTAATTGACTATCTCCTCAGTGGTCATCCAGTTATAATCAGTCAGCTCCTTTGCCCAGCTTTTATAGTTCTTTCTAACCTCCTCAATCGCATATTTCAAACTGCGATGAAAAATAATCAGCTGTTCCTTTTTCCCCTGAGCGGATTCCCTCCTCACTAACCAAAGCGCAAAGACCATTGGCAAACCAGTCTGCTCCTTCCAGAGCTCCCCTAAATCATAAACCCGTTGGTATCTTTTCAGGCTCTTTTCCCGAAGCGCTGAATCGCCAATTAAAAGATGCGCCTCACTATCACCCCAGCTGGTTCTAAATTGATTGTTAAACTGATAATACTTTCCTAAAAGGACCTTGAGAAGCGCAACCGCGCTGGCGCTCGCGGTGGGAATTGAAATCGCCATCTCATCCAGGTCTTCAATCGGCAGGTCAGAAAAAAGAAGCACACTGCCCACCGGTCCATTACAGCCAATCGCCAGTTCCGGCAGAACCAGATAATCATCTAAATTCAATGGGTATTCTATGGAGCTGGAGATGCTGACATCCAGCTCTGTCCGCTTGAGCATAGAATTTAAATCTGCGGGATGGGCTGAGATGAACTCAAAGAAATCCTGATTATAAATCTTCTTGAGCGGAGCAAAATAAGGATAACAATCCAGATAGGGAATCTCTCCAATTAACAGCTTCTCCATCTTCCTCTCTTCATCCCTTATCAAATTTGACCTGGCTTTACTCTTCAGTGGTAATCCTCAGCACTTCTTCCACAGTGGTAATTCCCATTCCTAACTTCTTAATGGCAACTTCTCTTAAGGTCATCATCCCTTCTTCTATCGCGACCTTCTTGATTTCACTAACAGGCACTTGTTGGTTGGTCAGCTTCTTAATTTTTTCGGAAATCTCCATCAGCTCAAAAATCCCGGTCCTGCCCAGATATCCGGTATTCCTGCATTCTAGACAACCCTCCCCATACCAGACCTTGTAGCTTTTCCCCCGGTCCTTAAGCGGAATCCCCAATAGCTTCAGCTCATCTTCGGCTAAAATCGTTTCTTTTTTGCAATGTGGACAGATTTTTCTAACCAGCCTTTGCGCGAGCACTCCTACCACGGTGGAAGAAATCAAGAAAGGCTCAACCTGCAAGTCCAAAAGCCGAGTGATTGAGGTTGCGGTGTCATTGGTATGTAAGGTAGAAAGCACCAGATGCCCGGTTAGCGCGGCTTGAATAGCATAATTAGCGGTCTCTTTGTCCCGAACCTCTCCCACCATTATAATATCCGGGTCCTGGCGGAGAATGGTCCGGAGCGCATTGGCAAAGGTCAAATCAATCTTGGGCTGAACCGCGACCTGGTTAAATTCATCATAGACCATCTCAATCGGGTCTTCTATGGTCACGATATTAACTGAGGGACTTGCCAATTTTTTTAATGCGGAATAAAGGGTGGTGGTTTTGCCCGAGCCAGTGGGACCGGTGACCAGAATAATTCCGTGGGTTCTGGAGATAGAATGCTGAAACAACTCCAGCTCTCTTGGGAAAAAACCCAAATTTTCTAAATCCTGCATCAATAGCCCCGGGTCAAAAATTCTGGTGACCACTTTTTCCCCAAAAGCAGAGGGCAAGGTGGAAACCCGAAGCTCAATTTCAGTTCCTTTATGCTCGGTCTTGATTCTTCCATCCTGGGGCTTTCGCTTCTCCGCAATATCCATCCGGGCAAGAATTTTGATTCTGCTCACCACTGCGCTATGCACCAGCTTGGGAATCCGATGAATGTCATGAAGCACGCCATCAATCCGAAACCGAATCAAGCTATAATCCCGCTTCGGCTCTATATGGATATCGCTGGCGCGCTGAGCATAGGCATAGCGAAAAAGATATTCCACCGCATTGATAATCGGCTGGTCCTGATAGTCAATCTGGTCTTCGGGTCTCATCTTCACATATTGCTCCAGGTTGCCAATATCAAAAGCGGGTTTTAGCTCCCGCTCCGCGGCGCTCACTGAGATTCTGAAGCCGTAAAAATCATTGATGATTCTCTGAACATCGCTTCTTGGGCTTAAGACCAGCTTTACCTGCTTAGCCGAGGCTCGGCTGATTCCGTCCATACCCTCCAGGTCAAACGGGTCATCAGTTGCGACCACTAAAATCTGGTTTTCAGTTTTAATCGGTATCATCATATGTTTTTTAGCAAAAGGTCTGGAGATGGTTTTGGTGACCAGGTCCAGGTCCAGCTTTAGTGGGTCAATTTTGAGGTATTCCAGGTTGAGCTCTTCTGCCAGAATCTCCATAATCAGGTCTTCGGTCAGCAATCGGTCTGGGTCAGCAGGAACCGGATATTTAAAGCTGGCAATAATCTGGGCTGGGCTGACCTGGCTTTGAATCCGAGAACCACCTCGGCTAAAGCGTAGTTCTTTTTGCTCAAGCTCTAATCGGGCTTTTTGCTTGCCTTGCTTGACCTGAATCTCTTTCTGCTGTTCTTTGGTAATCAGCCCCCTTCGGAGCAGAAGCTCAGAAAGGCTCTCCACGGTAATTTTTTTGTCCCGCTCAAATATCCCCAAGGATTTTTTTTCTGCCATTTTACACCCAGAACTCGGTTTTGAGTTTTCTGCCCATTAAACTGGTGACCGCGAGCTTGGGAGATTTATCCGCATAAATCATCAGATAAACCTGCTCAGTAATCGGCATTTCAACATTATATTTTTGGCTCAATTTATACACTGATTCTGCGTTCTTGACCCCTTCTGCGACCATCTTCATCTCTGATAAAATCTGGCTTAAGCCAATTCCTTGACCTAACTTAAACCCCACCTGATGATTCCGACTCAACTCGCCAGTGCAAGTCAGAACCAGGTCCCCAATTCCAGCTAATCCCGCAAAAGTCATTGGATTGGCTCCCAATTTCAGTCCCAATCTGGTTATTTCCGCAAGTCCTCGGGTGATAATCGCGGCTCGGGTATTTAAACCTAAGCCCATCCCATCGCAAATCCCAGCCGCAATCGCAATCACATTCTTAGCGGTTCCTCCTAACTCCACGCCAATCACATCAGTGGTGGTATATACCCGGAAATAATCCGTGCTTAAGGTTTGCTGGACCAGCTCCGCGGATTTTAATTCCATACTTGCGCTGGTGATGGCAGTGATTTTTTTCTGCGCCACCTCCCGAGCAAAACTGGGACCGGAGAGCACCACGATTCGGTCATTAGCTCCGGGCAAAAGCTCGCTCATCACCTGACTCATAGTTAAAAGTGTATCCGTCTCAATCCCCTTGGTCGCACTTACTAGAACCGAACCCGGGTTGATGAATTGCCTGGCTTTCTCAAACACCGGTCTAAAATAATGGCTGGGAACCGCAAAAATCAATAATTCTTTATCTTTTACCACCTCTTCTTGATTTGAGTTTGGCTTAATCCCGGGACTTAATTTTATTCCGGGAAGATACATAGTGTTCTCTCGCTGATTCTTAATCTCCATCGCCAGCTCTGACTCATAACACCAGAGTCCCGGGTCAAGTCCCTTATCTGCGAGCAAATTAGCAATTGCGGTTCCCCATCCTCCCGCGCCAATCACCGCTACCTTCATCTTTATCTTGATGATACCTCAAGTTTCTCAATCTGGCAAATTTTAATGATTATTCTATCTCCAGATATTTTTTCAATTGGAGCGCATTTTCTGGCGCGTATCCACGAAGGTCATTATTAAAATACACATAAACATCCTTGCCCTGATTTAACCAGCTCTTGATTCTCTCTGCCAATTCGCTTAATTGCTTCTGAGTATAACAGCCCCGGTAAGTATAGCCCTCGGCACCATGTCTACGGATATAAATATAAGGGAATTCATCGCTTGGCTCTGGCAGGATAGGAGGGTAATCAGTGAGGCAAACCGTCATCTTTGCATCTGCCAATAGCTTATCCACCTCTGGCACAAACCAGCTTGGATTGCGAAATTCAAAGCTATGCCTAATTTGAGGAGAGCTCTCTTTAAGCAATTCAACAAATTCTGTCAATAATAACAAATCTAGTTTATGGGAGGGCTTTAATTGCCAGAGAATTAGCCCTAATTTATTTCCCAGCTCGCTTGAGCGCTTTATAAGTTCTTTTAATGGCTTCTTTGCCTGCTTTAGCATTTTAAGATGGGTGATGAGTTTAGAGCCTTTGACCACAAATGTGAACCCCTTTGGGGTGCGCCTCTGCCAGCTTTTAAAAACTGCTTCTTTAGGAAGCCGATAAAAGGTCACATTCAACTCCACCGTGTTAAAATGCCGGGCATAAAACTCTAACCATTTATTTTGAGCAATCTCTTCCGGATAAAAGGGCCCTCTCCAGTGCGCATAACTGAACCCAGAACAGCCGACCAAGGCTTTGCCTTTTCTCTTCATATTTCCTTATCTTTAATTTTCAGATTAGCAAAAAATCTGTCAAGGGATTAGTCTTAAAAAATTGTTGATGAGATTACCCTTTGCCTATTCTGTTTTTTTTGAAGACCTATTATTTGCAGTTTCGTTAGAGCGGGCTTTGGCTGACTCTATCTTAATTCCATAGGTTTTGATTTTAGCGATAAGTGAAGGACGAGAGATACCCAAAATTTGGGAAGCTAAGCTCCGATTCCCATTAGTATATTCCAGCACCTTTTGGATATGCTCTGCCTCCAATTGGGAGAGGCTTTTCCGAGCCTCACTCGGAATTATCATAGAAGCCCGACCTGCGGATTTCAAGAGGTAAGCGGGCAAAGCCCGGCGGGAAAGATTTTCCGTGATTTCCAAGACCACTGCGCTGGCAATAATGTTCTCCAGCTCCCGGACATTTCCCGGAAAATCATAATTGCTTAAAATGGTTATCACTTCCTCGGAGATAGAGCAAACTTTTTTATTATTCAACTGATTATGCTTTTCCAAAAAATAATAAGCCAGTAGCTCAATATCATCTCTTCTTTCCCGGAGTGGGGGTAAAAAGATGGAGCAGATATTCAAGCGGTAATATAAATCTCTTCTAAACCTGCCTTTATCTATTTCTTCACTTAAGTCTTTGTTAGTTGCGGCAATAATTCTAACATCTGCTCCTCTTCTCTCAGTGGAGCCCAAGCGGAAGTATTCTCCCTCCTGAATGGCTCTGAGCAGTTTGGCTTGGATCGGAAGCTCCAGTTCCCCGATTTCATCTAAAAACAAAGTCCCGCCATTAGCCTCTTCAAAAAATCCTCTCTTATTGACCACTGCGCCAGTGAAAGCTCCCTTCTCGTGTCCGAAAAATTCACTGGTAAAAAGCTCATTGGCAAACACCCCAGCATTGACCGGGATAAAGGACTTATCTTTTCTTCGGCTGATTTGGTGAATCGCCCTTGCGACCAGCTCCTTG
>Ga0172364_10000573_pt1 | contig 26468 bp, 37 predicted proteins | sample LakKivSesite10cm_FD_114545 | JGI IMG/M metagenome (GOLD analysis project Ga0172364, IMG submission 114545) | Sediment microbial communities from Lake Kivu, Rwanda - Sediment site 10cm | ecosystem: Environmental > Aquatic > Freshwater > Lake > Sediment | place: Rwanda: Western Province, Lake... | reverse complement strand
GGAGGACGGGGGCGTAGCACGCAGCCAGCGCGCGCGCCTCTCGGATGTACTCATCCGCATCGTCTTGAGGGGAGTTCCACAATGCGGACAGGATGGAATCATCAGATGTGACCATGTGCTCGGTTGTTCATACTCCTCGTAGGATGGCCACAGTATCGCCATTTTCGGCCTTTCCGTCAAGTGCGGCACCAAGGCGAAACGGCTCAAGGCTGGCTGGGGTGAAGCGTATCTTCTCAAGGTGCTAATGGTAGGATCATCCTCAAGTGTATTAGTTCTGCAATATCACGAGCACCCGCGTCGTCCAGTCGAACTGCCGCGCCATCTTCTTGCGCCAGGTTTCAGACAGGCGCACGGACGTCTTTGGGCCAAAATCCCACAGCCACCGGATCGCCTTGTCCCCTTGTCTCCTTGTCCCCTTGTCTCCTCGGGAGTTCGCCTGTCCCACAGCCAGCGGATCGCCTCCTCTGCCTTGAACTTCAGATGAAGTGTGCTAGAATAGCATACAGGACGCTCTGGAAGCGTAAGGAGATGCTCCGCGATGGCCAAGATCAGCGAGAGTCAAGCAGCATACGTCACAAATACTGTGACGCTGAATATACCAGAGGCGTTATATCACCGCCTGCGGCATGCGGCCACCACACTTCAACTTTCCTTCGACGAGATTGTGCTGCGTGCACTACAGGTGGGGAGTCCCCCGGCCTGGGATGATGCGCCAGCCGAGTTTCAAGCCGACCTGGCCGCGCTCGACCGGCTGGACAACGATGCGTTGTGGAATATCGTCCGCAGTCCAGCGCCAGAGCTGAACCTGGGGCGTTATCAGGAATTGCTCGACCGCAATGCCGACGGGGAACTGACAGATGCTGAGCGACGCGAGCTCGAGAGTTTGCGTACAACGGCCGACCGCTACGTGTTGCGCAAGGCTCACGCGGCCGCCTTGCTCAGATGGCGCGGCTACCAGGTCCCTTCTCCCTCACCACTTCACAACGCAGAGTGAATATAATGCGCATTCCCCCGAGCATGCGCCAGAAACTGGCAGAAGAGTGCCGCCACCGCTGTAGTTACTGCCTGATGACGGAAGCCAACACCGGTATACCGATGACAGTGGACCATATCACCCCCGTGTCAAAAGGTGGCGAGACCAGCCCTGCTAATCTATGCCTGGCTTGCTATCGGTGCAACGAGTTCAAGGCAGACCAAACAGAGGCTGAAGACCCACTGACCGGTGAAATCGTTCCCCTGTTTAACCCACGCACCCAGGCATGGGCTGAGCACTTTGCCTGGAGTCCCGATGGTACACGCATTATCGGCCTGACTGCGATAGGGCGGGCGACTGTCGTCGCTCTACAGATGAACGACGCGCTACGTGTGGCTGCGCGACAGCGCTGGGTCAGCGTGGGGTGGCATCCGCCGGATGACCTGTAGCTCCAGTGCGGGGCAAAGAAGGGGAGTATCTTTGCACAGAACCGACAAGCCCAACGCCATCGCGCTCGGCTGGCAACGCCTGGCCACCGAGTATCCATATACCTATCACATGTTCCGCGTGCGGCAGGACCAGGTGCGCTGGCCCGACGGCCACATAGGTCCCTATGCCTACGTCGAGGGCAACGGCGCGGTGTGGGTGGTGCCGGTGACCAAGGATGGGCACGTCGTCCTCATCCGGCAGTTCCGCTACACGCTGGACGAGTGGTGCTGGGAGGTTCCCGCCGGTGGCTTCCACGATTTCACCGGCACGCCGCTCGAGCTGGCGCAGCGGGAACTGGCCGAGGAGGTGGGGGGCGAAAGCGACGACTGGCTCTACGTAGGCACGTTCCGCCCCGGCGTCAGCACGATTGACAACGTCTGCCACGTCGTGCTGGCACGTAACGTCCGGCTGAGCCAGGAGCCTCACCGCGAAGCGGCCGAGATTATCGAGGTGCACGAAGTGTTGGTCGAGCGCGCGCTGGAGATGGCGCGCAACGGCGAGATGGCCGACGGCACCAGCGCACTGGCGCTCCTGCGCTGCGAGCCGTATCTCAAGCCACACGAGTTCGTCCAGGCGCACCGCTGAGCGATCCTATGCTCTCCCCTGCTCCCCTGCTCCCCCGTACTGCCCAGCGGGCCAGCAGGCTGGCGATCAGGCTGGTGATGGGCACGGCCAGGGTCAATCCTACGCTGCCCACCAGTGTACGCACGATCTCTTCGGCGATGGGTTCCCGGTTTAGCCGCCGCCAGAGCGATTCCTGGTAAATTGTGAAGGCCAGCATCAGTGGCATTGAGGCTCCCACGTAGGCCAGGAGCAACGTGTTGACCATCGCTGCAATGTGGTCCCGGCCGATATTGAGACTACGGCGGAAGAGTTCGATCCAGCTCAGGTCAATATTGGCATTGGCCAGTTCAAAGATCGCCGAAGCCTGGCCCACGCAGATGTCGTCGAGCACGCCAAGCGAGCCGATGATGATCCCGCCCAGTACCAACCCTCGGAGATTCACACCCGGTCCCAGTTCCATCACCAGGTAACCCCCTTCCTCGCTCAAGCCGGTCAGGCGGCTCCATCCCACAAATAGCCAGGCCAATAATCCGGTCAACGCCAGGCTCAGCATCATTCCGGTTACCGCCGCATGGGCTTTGAGGTTCCAGCCATAGACCAGATAGGTCGAAACGGCGAGGAGAAAAACGGAACCCGCAATGCTCACCGCCACCGGATCCCGCCCGGCGATGATTTGCGGTATGACGAAGGAGAAGATCACGGCCAGGCCGAAGACAGTGCCTACCAGCGAGCGCAGCCCCTTGCCCCGACCCACCAACACCACCAGGCCCACGAACAGCGCCACGATCCAGAACAGCGGCGCCGTGCGCACAAAGTCTGAGACGTAGAAGCGGTCGCCATCCGGTCCTGCCAGGCGTTCGACGTAAACCCGGTCGCCAGGGCCGAACAACCGGTCTTCGCTGATGATGTTGACCGTCCCCTCTTCCACTACGATCTCTTGCCCGGCCAGTGAGCCGCTCTCGACGCGCATCAACAGCCGCTGGTAGGGATGCGCCATGTCCCCTCCCAGGTCGAGGGCGCCTTCTTCCAGCACTTCGACGACGCGGGCTGTCAGCGTCTCCCTGTCGCCAGGCGCGGGGGGCTTCTCAGCCGGGGCGGTCTGTGGCTCCGACAACAGTGCAGCCAGTACCATCACTACGGTCAGCACGATCAAGGCGACCAACCCAACAGGCAGCAAGCGTTCCAGCTTCCGCATTACAATCCTCCCAGGTAAGCCATTCAACGACGTACACTGACCACCGGGTTGAGAAGCGTACCTTCTATTTGACGAGGGTGACCAATACGTCCAGGATCTCACGGATGGCCTCGGGCGGACAGTTGAGCGTACAACCTTTGCCACTGGCCACAGCGACGATCACAGAAGCGCCTCCAGGTCGAGCCAGGTCCCTGCCGGGCAGGAATGGACAACCTGTGGGCCAAGCCGGAGGAGCAAGGAGAGGATGGCCGCTTCCCCGGAGCAGTGATTCAGGTAAAGATGTCGTACGGACTCCATCTCCAACAGGACCTGTTCGACGCGCTGCCGGTGTTCGTCGGTGGCTTCGATCAGGTGGGCGCCGCCGGCGATAGCAACGACAGGACGCTGGAACGCGCGTTCTACATGGAGGAGGGTGTTCAGCAATCCGGCGTGGCAGCAGCCACAGACCAACACCAATCCGTGCGGGCGATCCAGGACCAGCGCCATATCGTCCCGATATGGGTCTGGAAGCCAATCTTCTCCATCGCGCACGAAGTGATAGGGACTGCGTCCCTCTGGTTCGGGCCGCTGGCGAATCTCACCCGTGGTCCAGATGCCTGGCAGGATTTCCTGGGGTACAGCGCTCAAGTGCAGGTCGGCCTGTTGGCGCAGCGTCTCCACATCCAACGTCAGGCCGATCGGCCTGACCTGCCCACCTCGCCGTGAGAATCGTTCCTGCAACAGGTCGGGATGGGCATAGATGGGCAGGCTGCGCCGCCGCCCGAGGACAGCGAGTAATCCACCGGTATGATCCCGGTGGGCGTGGCTGAATGCCAGCGCGGAGATTCCCGCGAGGGGCACCTCCGCTGCTTCCAGGTTGTGCAGGAGCACTGTACCGCTGGCGCCCGTATCAAAGAGGACACGTCCATCTTCCGATTCGACCAGGAAAGCCAGGCCATGCTCTCCCCAGAAAGGTGAGTGAGGACGAACCGCATTGTCTACCAGGCAGCAAAGTTTCATGGCTTCTCCCTCAGGTTGAGATGGTGCTCACCTTCGCCCTCTTCCATGTGACGACGGTATGCATCCAATAAGTGCTCGATCTGATCCCTGGTCTCCTCGAGGTCCTGTGTGTACCACGCCAACACCTCGTCCCCCACCTCAGTAAGGCGGTAGACCCGGCGGGGTGGCCCCTGGGTCTGCACTTCGTCCCAGGTAGAGGTGACCCACCCCTCGTTTTCCATCTCGCGCAGCGCCCGGTAGACGATGCTGGGATCGAAACCTTCCACGCCGAACTCACCCAATCGCTCCAACAGCGTATAACCGTGCGCCGGCCCATGATGGAGGAACAGGAGCAGGACCGGCTCGAGGAACCGTACCATCCGGCGGGAGCAACCCCGCCCTCGCCACCTGTGACCACCACCTGGCATTCTCTCATCTCCTTGCAAATCTCTGGTATGATCAGTATACCATACTATATGTGCTTTGTCCATAGACAAATTGGCATTCCCGAATTCGACTATTTTAATGTGTGTGTACTTGACGTTTGCCCTGTTTTGTACTAAAATATTGGTTGAAAAGCAAGCCAGTGCGGGAGATGCACATGCCTGGTAAACGCTCACCTACTCAAACGCCCCGGGGCCCGGCCAGGCGGCGGCGGCGGCGTGGGATGCCGCCGGGGGTACCGCCTGCCAGCGTCCAGGAAGTTGACGTTGGCCGCCGCCTGCGCGAGCTGCGCGAAGAACGCGGCCTGTCCATCCGCGCGCTGGCCGAAAAAAGCGGGTTGAACGTGAACACGCTCAGCCTGATCGAGAACGGCAAAACCTCGCCCAGTGTCAGCACCTTGCAACAAATCGCCATTGCGCTTCAGTCGCCCATCACGGCCTTTTTCGAAACTGGCGCGCCCAGGAACAGCGTAGCGCACGTCAGGGCCGGCAGCCGCCCGCGCGCTGCCTTCGCGCACGGCACACTGGAAGACCTGGGGGTAGGGCTGTCTGAGCACTCTATCGAGCCATTTGTCGTTACGTTGCAACCCAACGCCGACAGCGGCGCACACCCGATCGTCCACACCGGTCACGAGTTCGTCTTTTGCCTGCAAGGGCGCATCGCATACACGATCGAGGAACACACCTACCTGCTGGAAGCGGGCGACAGCCTGCTGTTCGAGTCGCGCCTGCCGCACCGCTGGCAGAACGTGGACGCCACGCCTTCGCAGGCCATCCTGGTGCTCTGTCCCTCCGACGAGCGCGACCGCCCCACTGAGCAGCACTTTGAAGGACAAGACTGACGAGGAGATCAGAGATAAAGGATGCTTGCCAAAGAAGAGTCCCCGCTCTTGACGCGCCATTCAAGCGGCGATTCCTCGAGATGACCGGCCTGAGCCTGAGTGTGGCGGCGTTGAGCTTTGGCATCGGGCTCATCTTGCGCACCATGTTCGGAATAGAGGTGTAGACGGTGCGGGAGGCCGTAGAAGCGTACCAGGCCGGGCGGCCATTGGCGAGCGACGCGGCCAACGCCCCGGCGCACGCCGGGATGGGGCGGGACCGCGGCAGACGGGGCGGTTTTTGCCGGACCGAGGTAAGTGTGAGGAGGCTGATGCGCGCCCCAACCCGATCGGGCTTTCGGTCGCCAGGCTGCTCGGCGTCGACCGGGCGTTTCAAGGCCGGGCGTTCTTTCGCTGAGGAGATAGTGAATTCGCGGAACCACATCACGGGGAGGAACAAAGAGAGGTACTATGTCGCTGGGACGTTGTCTGTGGACGCTTTCACTGTTTCTGGCATTGGCCGTTCTCCTGACATGGGTAAGTGCAGTGCGGGCGCAGGGCGAGACGGTGGTACAGGTGGTCTATTTCACCTCCGCCGAGTGCCCGCACTGCCGGGCCGTCTTCGACGAGGTTTTAACCTCGCTGCAGGAGGAATACGGCGATCAACTGCAGATCAAGGTGGTTGACATCTCCGATCCGAACGGGTCCGGCGGTATCAACGCGGCCAACTATGAGATGCTGGTTCACGCGGAGGAGATGTTCGACGCGCCTCCCGAGGAGCGCGGACTGCCGATGGTCATCGTCGGCGGGGAGGCGCTCGTCGGTGAGAGCGTCATTCGTGAGCGACTGCCGTGTCTGATCGGCGACTGCCTGGCGCAAGAAGGCGCTCCCTGGCCTGACATTCCGGGGCTGGCGGACGTCGCCAGCGGACCGACCATCGTCGGCCCAGGCATCGGCTTCGACCCAGGCGGCGAGGGGATTCAGTCGTGCGAGGCGGAGGAGGCGGCCGTCTGCGAAGCGCCGACGCCGATCTGGGCGGCCTACTTTTACGAGGTGGGCTGCCAGGAGTGCAGCCGTGCCGAGTACGACATCCGCTACGTGGAGAGCCAGTACCCTCAGTTGATGGTCGAGCAGTACAACGTCCAGGACGACGCGGCCCTGGCCGAGTGGTTGGGAGAGCGCCTAGGTGTGCCGGAAGTGCAGCGGCTGGCTACCCCGGCCCTCTTCGCCGGCAACGACTATCTGATCGGTGCAGACATCACGTCCGAGGCAGTGTTGGCCCTGGCGGAGAAGTATGCCGCCAGCGGCGCAGAACGTGTGTGGGCCGCCTTCGACCCCGCGCAGGCGGAGCAGAGCATCGTCGAGCGATTCCGCTCCTTCGGCTTTCTCACCGTCGCCTTCGCCGGCCTGGTGGACGGCCTCAATCCCTGCGCCTTTGCCACGCTGGTCTTTTTCGTCTCCTACCTGGCGTTAAGCGGGCGCCGGGGACGGGAGGTGCTGGCCGTGGGCGCGGCCTTCACGCTGGGCGTGTTCCTGGCCTACCTGGCGGTGGGGCTGGGCTTTTACAAGGTGCTCGACCTGTTGGGCGACTGGCTGACGACGCTGAGACGCTGGGTGTACGGACTGACCGGCATGTTCTGCGCCGTGCTGGCGGTGTTCAGTTTCACCGATTTCCTCAAAGCGCGGCAGGGCGAGATCGGTGACATGGCGCTCAACCTGCCGCATGCTTTGCGGATGCGCATCAACGCGGTTATCCGCCAGGGCCGCCGCTCGCGGGCGTTCGTGGCCGGCTCTTTCGTCACCGGCGTAGTCGTTTCCTTCCTGGAACTGGCCTGCACCGGCCAGGTCTACCTTCCTACCATCGTTTTCGTGGTGAGCCAGCCGGATACGAGGGTGTGTGCGCTCGCGTTCCTCGTTCTGTATAACCTGCTGTTCATCCTGCCATTGGTGGTCGTGTTTATCCTGGCTTACTACGGCGCGACCTCGAAGCAGTTGACGCGCTTCCTTCAGCGGCGAGCGGCGGCGATCAAACTGGGGATGGCGCTGCTGTTCGCCGTCCTGGCGGCCTGGCTGCTCTACTCTATCTTTTCTTGATATCGTCCGGGAGAGGCTCATGTGGAGGAACAAGTACACTTCCCGATCCAGGCCGCGCTTCGTCTCCACCCGCTCGCCGTGTCGGCATCGTCGCCGGTCACTGGGGGAACGATTCGGGAGCGGTGGGCATTATTCATTGAGGCGGGTCTTTCAGTGAAGTGCGGGGAGGATGGAAGCGTGGTGTTGCGATGGCTCATCGTCGTCTACGATAACAACGCCCACGCCGGAGCGTGGGGCCACGATGCGGCGCTGCACACCGCCTGGGGCTTTGCCTGCTGGATAGAGACTCCCGAGGGGACGGTGCTCTTCGACACCGGCGGCGACGGCCCCACACTGCTGGGCAACCTGGCGCGAATGGGCCTCGATCCGCAGGTGATTGACGCCGTCGTGCTCTCCCACGCCCACGGCGACCACACCGACGGGCTGGCGGGGCTGCTGGATACGGGCGTCCGGCCGATGGTCTACGTCCCGGTGGCGTTCCCCGCCTCGTTCAAGGAGAATGTCGGCGCCCGCACCGACCTGGTAGAGGTGACCGGCCCCATCGAGATCATCCCCGGCGTCTACACAACCGGCCAGGTGGGTTCGAGCATCGTCGAGCAGGCGTTGGTGGTGGAGACCGGGGAGGGCCTGGTGGTCGTCACCGGCTGCGCCCACCCCGGTGTCGTGGAGATGGTGCGCCGGGCCAGGGAGGCTTTACCCTCACCCCATCCCTTCGACAGACTCAGGGCAGGCTCCTCTCCCTACCAGGGAGAGGGGGTGGTGGCGCTGGTGATGGGCGGCTTCCACCTGAAGGACACCGACCAGGCCCAGATCGAGGCCATCATCGCCGATCTGCGTAACCTCGGAGTGCAGAGAGTGGCGCCCTGCCACTGCACTGGCGACCAGGCGCGGCGCACGTTCGCTGAGGCGTTCGGCGCAGAGTTTTTCCCGGCCGGAGCCGGTTGGACGATCACTTTCAGATGAATCTACCCAGGACCGTGACACTCACCGTGCAGCACGTGGACGGCTTGCGCTTCCAGGCGACGGTGGGGGAACACACCGTGGCGGTGGATGCCTTGCCGGAGGACGGCGGCACGGGCGCTGCTCCGAGCGCGCCGCAGTTGTTCGCGGCTGCTGTTGGCGCCTGTATGCTAGAGTTCGTGGCGAACTCCTGCCGACTGCACGGTATCCCGTTCGAACGATTGAGCCTGATGCTGGACTATGTGGAACAGGCGCAGCCGCGCCGCGTCGGCGTGCTCGAGGCGACGCTCTGCATCGAGCCGGAGCCACCGGAGGACGTCAAACGCCGGTTGATCGGCGTGGCCCGGCACGCCACCCTGGCCAACACGCTGATACGTCCGCCGGAGGTGGCCATCCGGTTCGCAGAAGGAGGTGATGCCACAGGAGCAAACTAGGCCACAAGAGGCACGTTCAAGCCACGAAAATCGCGATACGCCAATCAGGAGGTTTTCTATGGGCAAGGAAATGGATTCCTGCGTCAAGCCGGCCGCGGGCCCGGTGATGGCTCAACCGGCTCCCGCTGCGGGCACACCATCACGAAAAGAGGAGGTCAAAATGACGACGGCTCGTGTTGGCAAAGAAGCGCCGGATTTCGAAGCCTCGGCTTACGTCCATGGCGAAGGCTTTAAGAACGTCAAACTGTCGGATTACCGGGGCCAGTGGGTGGTGCTCTGCTTCTACCCCGGCGATTTCACCTTCGTCTGACCGACGGAACTGTCGGCAGTTGCCGTCAGGTATCCGATCTTCAAGGAACTGGGCGTTCAGGTGCTTTCGGTCAGTACCGACAGCCGCTTTACCCACAAGATTTGGAATGAGGTGGAACTATCCAAGATGGTGGAAGGCGGCATCCCCTTCCCGATGCTGTCCGATTCGGGTGGACGCATCGGGACGGTGTACGGCGTATACGACGAGGCGGCCGGTGTAGACGTACGGGGCCGCTTTTTGCTTGACCCCGACGGCGTCATCCAGGCGATAGAGGTGCTCACGCCGCCGGTGGGGCGCAACCCGGACGAACTGATTCGCCAGATCCGCGCCTATCAGCACACACGGGCCACCGGCGAGGTCATGCCATCCGGCTGGGAGCCGGGCAAGCCGACACTCAAGCCCGGGCCTGACCTGGTGGGCAAGGTGTGGACGGTGTGGAAACCCTAAGAATATTCTTACGCCGATATCGCTTGCCGCCGTGCTGCTGATGAGAGCGAGGCCGAACGGCGCGAGGTAGCCCTGCTGCGCCGCGAACTGGCGCGGGCGCGCGGGTCGGTACTGGACGTGGGCGCAGGCTGGGGACGGCTGGCCTCTCTGTATGCCGAGTTGGGATTGTCGGCCGTCTACGTAGAGCCAGAGACCCTGGGGACCCAACTGATGCGCCGCAGCGGTCTCCGGCAAGTCATATGCTCGGTCGGTGAGGCATTGCCGTTTGCCAGCGCGACTTTTGCCACCGCCGTGATCGGTTGGGTGCTGCATCATGACGCACCTGACCTCGACGCAATGGGCATCGTGCGCGAGGCGGCGCGCGTGGTCGGGCCTGGTGGACGATTGCTATCCGTGGAGCCGCTGGACGGCCGTTTCGATGTCGACAAGTGGATGCGGTTGCTCCACAGCGCCGGTTTCGCGGTTGAGGGCGTGCAGGAGTTCTTCCAGATGCCCATCATAACGACAGTTTCGATTACCGCTACCTGGAAGCGGCAGCCCTGCTCCGCAAGGTCGTCACGAAGCGCCAGTAGCCGATGCCGGAGGAACAGGGATAGCTGATGGAGTTGTGGGCCGAGACATCCTACCGCAGGGGCTGACGATCAGGAACCAGCTATGAAAGACGTGCCGGGTATCTCAGAGGAAAGCGTGCTGCAGCAGCGCCAGCAGTTGCGAGAGATGGCGCGTGGATACCAGCATGCGCAGATCCTGCTGACGTGCGTCGAGTTGGGCATCTTTGAGACTCTGGCCGGACGCAGCGCCACGGCGGCCGAGGTCGCCGTGGCGGTCGAGGCCGACGCTCGCGGGGTAGAGCTGCTGCTCAACGCTGCGGCCGCACTGGGGCTGCTGGAGAAGCGCGAGGCGCGTTTCGCCAACACGACGCTGACCGAGACCTGCCTCGCCCCGGTCGAGGCCGGGGCCATGGTGCGCAGTCTGCGGCTGGAGCGCGCGTTCTATCGCCGCTGGGGGTGCCTGGCCGATGCCGTGCGCACCGGTCAGCGGCCGGAGGAGGACCGCCGCGACGAAAAAGCCGAGGGCTGGGTGCGCAACTTTGTTTACGGCCTCTACGACATAGCGCGGCCCGCCGCGCCCGTCATCGCGGAGGCGTTGACCTTGCCCGAGGATCGGCCGCTGCGCGTGATTGACGTGGGGGGCTGCCACGCTGCATACAGCCTGGCGCTGGCCCGCCGCCATCCGCTCCTCACCGCCACGGTGTTCGAGCTGCCCGCCGTCGTGCCGTTCGCACGCGAGATCATCGCCCAGGCCAGTCTGGCCAACCGTGTGTTTGTGCAGGAGGGCAATTTCCAGCGTGAGGAACTGGGGTGCGGCTACGACGTCGCGCTGGTCTTTGGCGTGCTGAACGGCGAGCCGCCGGAGGGAAGGCCTGCGCTGATCCGCAAGGTCTTTGCGGCCCTCAATCCCGGTGGGCAGATCGTGCTGCGCGACTTTGTGCTCGACCCGGACCGGGCCGGCCCGCCCGAGGCGGCTATCTTTGCCCTGCATACGTTGCTGGCGACAGAGTCCGGCGGCCTCGATACCAGCGACGATTGGGCGCGCTGGCTGGTCGAGGCCGGGTTCACGCCGCCGCGTACCATCGCGTTGCCGGCCCGGGTTGGCGCGACCCTGGCCGTCGCGGTCAAGCCAACCCCCTGAAGCGCCAGGAGGAACTTGCCGATGAACGACTTTCAGAGCGATCTACGGGCGTTTTTCGAGGACCTGGCCGGCTGCTGGGACGAGCAGCAGCCCGCCGGCCGGCAGGAGGTGCTGCGACGGCTGCTATCCCCCTTCGCCGCCCAGTTGTGCGCGGCGCAAGCGATCCAGGAGGTTGGCAGCGGCGCCGGGGCGCTCATTCCCTGCCTGCGCGAGCGCGCTCCGGCGGCCCGGCTGGTCTCCATTGACCTGGCACACGCCATGCTGCGGCGAGCCCGGCGGCGCTGCCCGGACGCCCGGCTCGTCCAGGCCGACGTCCACCGGTTACCATTTGACCAACGGACGGGCATGTTCGACTTGGCCGTCTGCCACAACAGCTTTCCCCACTTTGCCGATATGCCGTCCGCTCTGCGCGAACTGGCGCGGGTGCTCGCGCCCGGCGGCTGCCTGCTCATCCTGCACGACCTGAGCCGGGAGCAAGTGAATGCGATCCACGGCGGCGCAGGTCCGCCGATCCACCACGACCTGCTGCCGCCGGGTGAAGAGACGCGGCAGATGCTGCTTCGAGCCGGTTTCGTCAATGTTGTGTTTCCCAGTCTTTCGTGGTATACTTGCCCGCGTTGAGATGAAGACTAGAGGAGTGATGGTCATGTTGTATCACTGCCGCACTTGAGGCGTGACCTTGGGCGCTAGTTGGCGCCTGCAGGCCAGCTTGCACATGCCAGGGGGCGGCGTTATGACCGCACCCTGAGTTCGGACGTGGTTTCCCTCCATTGGGTGACTTGCCGCCGCTGGTGTGTGCAGTGGCGGTTTTTTGTTGCCCAATGCGTGTCCTTCGGCTGCGCTGGGGACACGTTTGGAGATCATATCTTCAGGAGGTGGGCTGTGTCCGAAAAACTGACCCGTTTCTTTGCCTCACGTTGGGGCATCATCCTGGCCGGGGCCGTCATCGGCGTTCTGGCCCCGCTCCTGCAGTACGCAGGTAACCCCAAGAACATGGGCATCTGCGTGGCCTGCTTCGAGCGGGATATCGCCGGGGCGCTGGGGCTGCACCGCGCTGCCGTTGTCCAGTACATCCGCCCGGAGATCGTCGGCTTTGTGCTGGGCGCACTGGTTGCGGCGCGGGCCTTTCGCGAGTTCAAGGCCCGCGCTGGCTCGGCCCCCATCGTGCGCTTCGTGCTGGGGATGTTTGCCATGATCGGCGCGCTGGCCTTCCTGGGCTGCCCCTGGCGGGCGCTGCTGCGGTTCTCGGCCGGCGACCTCAACGCCGTCGTGGGGTTAATCGGCCTGGCCGCTGGTATCTTTGTCGGCGTCATGTTCCTCAAGGCCGGCTATAACCTGGGGCGCTCATACAAGACCTACACTGCCGTCGGCTGGATCATGCCGGTCCTGATGATCGGGCTGCTCCTGCTGCTCGTCTTCCAGGTCAAGGCGAGCGATACCGGCGCCCTCTTCTTCAGCGCCGAAGGCCCTGGTTCACAACACGCCTTTTGGCTTATCTCCCTGGGTGCGGGATTGATCATCGGCTTTTTGGCGCAGCGCACGCGCTTCTGCACCATGGGCTCTATCCGCGACGTGATCCTGATGCGCGATACGCACCTGATCAGCGGCCTGGGCGCGCTGGTGGTGGTTGCCGTGGTCACGAACCTGATCCTGGGACAGTTCCGCACCCCTGCTTTCTTCGGCCAGCCGGTGGCCCATTCCAGCCATCTGTGGAATTTCCTCGGCATGGCGCTGGCCGGGTTGGCCTTTGCACTGGCGGGCGGCTGCCCGGGCCGGCAACTGTTCCTCGCCGGCGAAGGGGACGGCGACGCGGGCGTGTTCGTGCTGGGCATGATCACTGGCGCAGGGCTGGCTCACAACTTTGTCCTGGCCGGCAGCCCGGATACGGTGGTGGAAGGTGTGCAGAAGGTCGGCGGCATTGGGCCTTACGGGATGGCCGCCGTGGTTTTGGGATTGGTGGTCTGTGTGGTCATCGGTCTCACGATGCGGGAGAAACACAATGCGTGACGAGTGATGCGTGAGGTGTTATGCTGCGAATCACGTATCACGCACGGATCACGCATCACGGATCACGTCCTGTTTCGATAAAACTCATGATACTAGGAGAACTTCAATGACTACTCAAGTAGATGCTCGCGGGCTTTCGTGCCCCCAACCGGTCATCCTGGCTCGCAACGCCATCAAGGCAGGGGAATTCCCCATCGAGGTGCTGATCGAGACTGTGACCTCGCGCGAGAACGTCAGGCGCGCGGCGGAGAAGCTCGGCTGCACGGTGCAGGTGGAAGAGATGGGAGAGGAGTTCAAGTTAACGCTGACAAAATGACCCAATGAACGACGAAACAATGAACAATGGGCCACATGTTGTTCATTGCCCCATTGTTCATTGTTAATTGGAGGATGCATGATCTACTTTGACAACGCGGCGACCTCCTGGCCCAAGCCGCCGGGCGTAGCCGAGGCGATGACGCACTTTCTCGACAAGGTGGGGGCGAATCCGGGCCGCGCCGCCCACCGCCGAGCCGTGGAGTCGGGGCGCATCGTCTACGGCGCTCGTGAGGCGGTGGCGGAGCTGTTCGGCGCGCCTGACCCGCTGCGCGTGGTCTTTGGCCTCAACGTGACCGAGGCGCTCAACCTGGCGCTGCGGGGCCTGCTGCGCCCCGGCGACCACGTCGTCACCAGTTCGATGGAGCACAACTCGATGATGCGCCCTCTGCGCGCGTTGGAAGGCGGAGGGGTCCAGGTGACGGTCGTAGGATGCTCGCCGCAGGGCGTGCTGGATCCCGCCGACGTGGAGGCAGCCATCCGGCCCGACACCAAACTGGTTGCCCTCAACCACGCCTCTAACGTGGTGGGCACGCTGCTGCCGGTGGCCGAGGTAGGCGCGCTCTGCCGCGAGCGTAACGTTCTCTTGCTGGTGGATGCCGCACAGACCGGCGGCGCCTATCCGATCGACGTGCAGGCCGATCAGATCGACCTGCTGGGTTTCACCGGCCACAAGTCGCTGGGCGGCCCGATGGGCACCGGGGGACTGATCGTGGGCCAGCGGGTGGACGAGACGCAGCTCGAGCCGCTGATGCGCGGCGGCACCGGCAGCCGCTCGGAGCACGAAGTGCAGCCCGACTTTTTGCCCGATATGTGCGAGAGCGGCACGCCCAACGTGGTGGGACTGGCCGGATTGCAGGTGGGCGTGCGTTGGGTGCTGGAACGCGGCGTGGAGGCGATCCGCGCCCACGAGGTAGCGCTGGCGCAGGCGCTGATCAACGGCCTGCGCGCCATCCCTTCGGCTGGCTCAGGGCAGCGCCCCGGCGTGACCGTCTACGGCACGCTGGATGCCGAGCTGCAGACGGCCACGGTCTCGTTCAACATCGTCGGGATGGCCCCCTCGGAGGTGGGATTGCGCCTGGACGACGAGTATGGCATCATGTGCCGTGTGGGCCTGCACTGCGCGCCGACGGCCCACAAGACCATCGGCACCTTCCCCGACGGCACGGTGCGCTTCGGCCTGAGCGCTTTCAACACGCTGGACGAGGTCGGGGCCGCGTTGATCGCCGTGGGAAGGCTGGCCCAGGAGGCCCGATGACGTCAGGGGAATATGCCGTCATACTCGTCTATTCCACCAGCTATGCCATCCGCGCGGAAAAGGTCCTCCTCAAGGCGGGCATCCAGTCGAAGATGATCCCCGTCCCGCGCCACCTCGGCTCGAACTGTGGTGTGTGCGTGCGCATCGAGCGGGCCGACAAAGAGGCGGCGCGACAAGCGCTGGAGGCGGTTGGCGTGGAAATAGATGGTGTCCACGACATCTAGGAATGCCGACGAGGCTCTTGAACGGATGTCACACGTGAGGAGCTGCTTCCAGGATGAGCGCTATATCCTGATGGCTTTCCGGTCGGAGGGAGAAGACTATGTCTTTCTCTACGACGCCGCCCAACGCTCCTTGTTCTTGGGACAACAAACACGGGCCGTCGATCTGTTGGCTTTCTGGCAAAAGCACCAGGAGAACGCGGCCTATTGCATCGTCTGCGAGTTGATGCTCCGCTTTGACGAGCGGTGGATCGCCGTCCCTGGTGAGCCGCCGCTGGAGATGGGCATTGATACAGGTGTGGCGAAGAGGCTACTAGAAACTTTGAGGGAAAAGATGCCTTCTCTTGAGTACGTGGACGTGAGGTGCTTATGACACGCGAGGAAATTCGTCTGACAGAGATGACCACCGCCGCCGGCTGAGCGGCCAAGATGGGTCCCGAGACCCTGGCGCAGGTGCTGCGCCCGCTGGAGGGGATGTTCCGCGCCGAGCAGTATCCCAACCTGCTCGTCGGCCTGGAGGTGAGCGACGACGCCGCCGTCTACAAGATCAGCGACGAGGTGGCCGTCATCCAGACGGTGGATTTCTTCACCCCCGTGGTGGACGATCCCTACGATTACGGTGCCATCGCCGCTGCCAACGCGATGAGCGACGTCTACGCCATGGGGGGCGAGGTGGCGCTGGCGCTCAACGTGTGCGGCTTCCCGCCGGGACTCTCGCCCGAGATCGTGAGCGAGATCCTGCGCGGCGGCGCGGAGAAGGTGGCTGAGGCGGGCGGTGCGCTGGCCGGCGGCCACACCATTGACGCTAAGGAGCCTACCTATGGCCTGGCGGTGATGGGGCTGATCCATCCCGATCGAGTGTGGACCAAGGGCGGCAGCAGGCCGGGCGATGCGCTGGTGCTGACCAAGCCGCTGGGCGTGGGCATGGTCACCACGGCCCTCAAGGGTGGGATAGCCGACCCGGCCCACGTGGCGCAAGCGGTGGCAAGCATGAAGCAGCTCAGCCACGACGCCGCGCGCTTCATTGGCCAGGTCGGCGCGCACGCCTGCACAGACGTCACCGGTTTTGCGCTGCTGGGCCACGCCTGCGAGATGGCGCAGAAGGGCGGCGTGCGGCTGCGCTTCTGCTTCGACAAGCTGCCGTTTGTGGATGGCGCGGTGGGGTATGCCGAAGACAATCTCTTCCCCGGAGGCTCCTGCCGCAATAAGGACGCCTACGAGCGCCACGTGGGTTTCGCCCCCGGCCTCTCCGAGGAGATGCGGCTCTTGCTCTTTACCCCAGAGACCTCCGGTGGCCTGCTGGCCGCCATCCCGCCGGAGAAACTCGACGCACTCCTTGACCTCTTCGCCGGGACCGGTCATCCCTGCTGGGTCGTCGGCGAGGTGGTGGAGGGGGAGGGGGTCGAGGTGACGTAAGCGCGGCGTCGCGCGTCGGCCTGGGCGTTTCCTTCTCGACGCTGTCCACCACGCAGGTGATCTGCGCGCTCAAGCCATCACGCTTCACGGACCATCTGTGTCCCGCATTTCGGGCATTTCTTCTGGTAGCAAGGCACGCCTGCCTGGTGCGGCTCGCGGTGCCCGCAGTCAGGATTCGGGCAGACGCAATAGCCACCCGGACCGGCGGCCTGGGGGCCGCCCATGCGGCCCGGCCCGCGGCCTTGTCCGCGGCCGCCACCTGCTCCACGACCTCGACCCATGTCACTCACCCCCTCTCATCCTGCCTATCCGCGCCGACACGTACCACCCCCTGAACAGGGAGGCTCAGCGCATCGTTCTTCTCGCCCACAGCAGGTATGTCCCGCCTGCCGGGCTGTCTGCCCGCTCAACACGAATGGGGCAGAGAGCAATTTGTCCCACGACGCGCTGCTGCAGTGGGGACACACGACGTTGGCCCCCGCGCGCACCAGCACCTCGAACGTCGCGCCGCAATCCCGGCAACGATACTCGTAGACCGGCATACGCCCTCCTCACTCCCCTGCGAACCGGATGGTCACCTCCGGCGCGCACGCCAGCGTGTTGACCAGATTGGTCACGAACTCACAGATACAGGCTCCTATCGCCGCTACGAACAACTGTGGCGCGCTCAACGCCGTGCCCGCTCCACCGTCCTCCGGCGCAGCGTCCACGACGACGGTGTGATTCTCGACCGTCGCCAGGAAGCGCAGGCCATCCACGTGTTGCACCACGAGCTTCATTCCGCCGCTCCTCCGAAAAGAGATTGTCCGGACTGCCTGCGCTACTCGTCGCTATCGCTCGCACCCTGGCCGGCCAGCGCTTTCTTCAAGGTATTCACGGCCAGGGTCGCGCAGTGAACCTTAGCCGGGGGCAGGCCGTCCAGAGTGGCGATCACATCCTCCGGCTTGATCCGGCCCGCCTCGGTGCGCAATAGCCCGCACACCATCGTGCAGAGCACGCTGGCACACGCTATCGCCGACTCGCGGCCGTCGGTCATGAACGTCGCCCCGGCAATCCGCTCGCCATCCAGCCGCAAGTAGATCTCCATCGTGTCGCCGCAGCAGCCGTGGATGGTCCCCCAGGCATCCGGCCCATCCATCCGGGCCATGTGAGCAGGGTTCGACGATTCGGCAATGACCTTCGCCGAGTAGGTCATTGACTCGGCTACTTCTACATGATCGCTCATAATGTGACCTCCCAAGTCCACGAACGCCAATTTAGCGCCCACCGGGCGCCCGGTTCACGTGTCCGTTGTTACCGAAAGCGGCCGTCCGCCTTTTGGACTTGCGCCTGCCCCCTGGCTTGCTCCAGCCAGCCTGTGCGCTCCGCCGCGTGGTGGTCGAACTCGGGCACGTAAGGCTTGATGTCGAGCAGCGGTGTCCCATCCACAATGTCCACGTTCTCGACGTGCAGGACGTTGCCCTCGACGCTGAGTAGTTTCACGACGGACAGCCCGATGGCGTTAGGGCGCGTCGGCGCGCGGGTGGCGAAAATCCCCCGCGCGCAGGAATCCAGGAAAGGGATTACGGTGAGACTCGACCCCCGGACGAGGTGGAAGTGGTACAGCAGGACGACGTGGGAAAAGCCGTCCAGATCCTGCAACCCCTCGACCAGTTCGGGCAGGAGCTCGACCGAGCCACGAATCCCGGCAGCCGCCGCAGGCTGGATGGGTACCCCCTCCACGTCCCGGAAGAGGCTATGAATGGCGCCGATGGGGCGGTAGACGATGCGCATCAAGCTCCCAGCCTGTCCAACCGCTCCATCACCTCGGCTACCTGCCTACGCAATTCGCCGGCCTTCTCCCGGAGCGCCGCGATCTCCTCCTCGCGGGACGGAGCAGGCGAAGGGGCAGACCAGCCCCTATCGCGCCCCACCCCCCCCGCCCCCCCTATAGGGGGGGGTAGGGGGGGGTGGGCCGGTCGGCTGGCGCCCCCGGCGACGGGCAATCGGCCAGCCTGGTATGCCTCCACTGCCTGCCGCACCGTCCCGCCGCTGAAGAGGTAGACGGGGACACCGGCGGACTGGAAGACTTGAAAGGCGTTGGGACCCACGTTGCTGGTCACTACCGCCCGCGCTCCGCGCTCGACGACGAACTGCGCCGCCTGGATACCGGCTCCGCCGGCGGCGTTCGCTGCCGGGTTCTCCACGGCCTCGAACTGCATCGTTGCGGTGTCGACGAAGAGATAGGTAGGGCAACGCCCAAAAGCAGGATGGGCCTGTGCGTCGAGGTCCGCGCCGCTCGACGTAACGACAATCTTCATCTGTGCTCCTCCATCTGCAAGGTCAGAATATCGGCGTGCTCGGCCGGGCCGATGCCCGCTCGGCGATCTTGACGGCAATAGGCTCGAACACGTCCATCGCATAATCCTCAATCTCGCCTACGTCGCAGCGGTGGGCCAGCTCGGGGTCCAGCGGCAGTTGCCCCAGCATAGGCACGCCCAGTTGCAGCGCCGTGCGGAACGCCTGGCTGGGGCCGAAGGCCTCGATCCGCTCGCCGCACCGGGGGCAGACGGCGTAGGCCATGTTCTCCACCAGCCCGACGATGGACACCCTCATCTGCCAGGTCATCCGCGCCGCCTTGCGCACTACCATCCCCGCCAGGTCCTGCGGCGAGGTCACCAGCACCACCCCGTTGAGCGGGATGGATTGCATCACCGTCAGCGAGGCGTCGGAGGTGCCCGGTGGCAGGTCCACCACCAGCGTGTCCAGGTCTCCCCACACCACGTCGCCCCAGAACTGGCGGATCGCCCCGCCGACGAGCGGCCCGCGCCAGATGACGGCCTCGTCCTCGCTAGGCAGGAGCAGGTTGATGGACATGACCCAGATGCCGGTCTTTGTTTCGGCCGGCAGGATGCCCACCGGCCCCATCGGCGGCGCCTCGTGCAGGCCGAACATCCGGGGAATGCTGGGACCGGTGATGTCGGCGTCGAGCACGCCGACGCGCTGCCCCTGCCGGCGCAGCGCCACAGCCAGCAGCGCCGCCACCGACGACTTGCCCACGCCCCCCTTGCCGCTCATCACGGCCAGCACCTGTTTGACGTCGTTCAGGTGCTCGGCCACTCCGGGCTCGCGCCCCTGTTTTTCGCTCTTGGGCTTTTGCTTGGGCCAGACGCGCTCTTTCTCTTCCTGCGTCATCTCGCGCAAACTGATGTCTACGTCGCGCGCCCCGTCCAGCGCCAGGATTGCCTGCCGGGCGTCGTTCGTGATGCGTTCCTTGAGTGGGCAGGCCAGCGTGGTCAGTGCCAGGGTAAGGCGCACGCGGGCGTCCTCGATCTCCACGTCGTGCACCATCCCCAACTCGACCAGGCTCTTGCCCAGTTCGGGATCCTGCACTCCGCGCAGGGCTTCCAAGACTTGTGGCTTTTCGATCATTCTTCCTCCTTCGGTTCTATTCCAGTAGCCCGAGGGTAGTGCTCCCCCTCGCAGATCTCCATGTGGGCATGATACCTGCTCACCAGGCGGTTGAGCATCTTGCGGGTCTCGTCGAGATCCTGGATCCACGCCGCCAGCACTTCGTCTCCCACGTCGGTGATGCGATAAACCCGCCGGGGCGGCCCCAGGGTTTGTTCCTCGTCCCACGTCGAAGTGACCCAGTCCCGGTCTTCCATGTCTCGCAATATCCTGTAGACCGCGCTGGGGTCCATCGCGCCCAGGCCGAACTCGCCCAACTCCTCTACCAGGGTGTAGCCGTGGGCAGGCTCGCGGTGCAGAGACAAGAGCAGCGCCGACTCCGCCATGCCGGCCGCCCGGCGGGTGTGCCCTTGTCCTCTTCTTCTGCGATTACATCCTGGCATTTTCCTTCCTCACACGATCCGGCCAATAGTATACTACACTATGTGTTTCTTGTCAATAGTGAGTTGCCTATTGACAACTTGCATATAGTGTGCTATACTTGAAACGGTTCATAGGGGGTAAATGTGAGGACGTATTTGGATTGCTATCCGTGTTTCCTGCGTCAGGCGTTGGACGCGGCGCGGCGGGCCGGGGCCGACGATGCCCGGCAGCGGGCGGCGCTCGACCGCGTGCTGGAAGCGCTCCGGCAGATCGAGCCGGCGGCCACTCCGCCGGAAATCGGCGACCGGGTGCATCGTATCGTGCGGCAGGTGGCCGGGAACGGCGACCCTTACCGGGAGGCCAAGGCGGCCAGCACCTGCCAGGCATTGGCCCTGTATCCCCGATTGAGGGAGCTGGTGCAAGAGGCAGACGATCCGCTGGGGGTGGCCGTGCGCTTGAGCATCGCCGGCAACATCATGGACGCGGCCCGCAGCCAGGAATGCGATCTGTGGGGCACGGTGGAGCGGGTGCTGGCGCAGCCCTTCGCGATCGACGACGGGACGGCCTTCCGCGAGGCGCTCGCCAGGGCCGACAAAGTGCTCTACCTGGCCGACAACGCCGGCGAGACCGTTTTCGACCGGGTGCTGATCGAAACCTTCGACGTGCCGGTGCTCTACGCGGTGAAGGGAGGGCCAACCCTGAACGACGCGACGCGAGAGGACGCGCTGGCCGCCGGCGTGGATCGAGTGGCAGAGATCGTGAGCACCGGCTTGGATGCTCCGGGGACGATCCTCGACCGCTGTTCGGAGGGGTTCCGCAAGGTGTACGAGGGGGCCGGGCTCGTCATCGCCAAGGGACAGGCCAACTATGAGACGCTGAGCGAGGAGGGGCCAAGGGTGTTTTTCCTGCTGCAGACCAAGTGCCCGGTCATCGCCCGCGACGTGGGCGTGCCGGTCCGGAGTATCGTGCTCAGACAGGGATAGACGTAGGCGTGAAAGCTGAAGGTGGGTCAAAGTGAAGAAAATCGGCATCGTTATATGCAACCGTTACCATACCTGCGCAGGCGGCAAGTGCCTGCGGGCGCTGCGAAATCGGGAGGGGGCCTTTGCCCTGTACGAAGGCGAGGACGTCGAGCTGGTTGGCTACACTACCTGCGGCGGGTGTCCAGGTGGCAACGTGGAGTACGCACCGGCAGAGATGAAGAAGAACGGTGCGCAGGTTATCCATCTGGCGACGGGCCTGGTCGTCGGCTACCCACCCTGCCCGCGCCTGCAGGCTTTCTGTGACTTTGTCCCCGCCAAGTACGGGCTGGAGGTAGTGATCGGCACCCACCCTATTCCGCAGAATTACTACCTGATTCATCAGGCGTTGGGGACCTGGCAATCCGCCAGGTGGCAAGAATACATCCAGCACGTCTTGACAGACGAGGAGACGCGGCTGGCATACGATTGACGGTGGAAGGAGGTGAGTGACATGCCAGGATTCGATGGCACAGGGCCGCAAGGCCAGGGGCCGCTGACCGGCCGCGGCGAGGGGTACTGCGCCGTGAGGCTGCCCGACGAGGCGGGGCAACCAGCTTATGGCTACGCCGGGCTGCAGGGAATGCCGGTGCAGATGGGGACTCCTGCCACTTGGCCCACGTTAGGGGGCCGCTTTGTCCGCTGGCTGCGCCCGGCGACACGGCTGGGGCATGCGTTCGGACGCGGGCGCGGTGCGGGCAGAGGGCGAGGCCGGCGTTCTGGCCGGTGGTAAGTCGCGTGTTCGGCAAGCAATGACAGAAGGGAGGTGAGTGAGATGCCAGGGTTAGACGGAACCGGCCCGGCTGGAATGGGCCCGATGACCGGCGGAGCACGGGGGTGGTGCAATCCGTACGCCTACGGCCCATATCGTCTATCCTATGCGGCCCCGGTGCGGCCCTATTACACGGGTTATTCCCCTGCCTACGGCGTCGGCCGTCCACGGTGGGGCCTGGGCCGGGGCTTCTGGAGGCGTGGCCTCCGGGGAGGACGCGGCCGGGGCCGTGGGCGAGGACGCGGATGGTAGTAGACAAGTCAACAGGCACTAGATCACAGAAAGGGGGTGAGACGAGATGCCAGCAGGAGACGGAACTGGACCTATGGGAATGGGACCGATGACCGGGCGTGGGGCCGGCTACTGCGCCGGGTACGGTGCGCCGGGCTACGCGAACCCGATTCCCGGTCGCGGCTTCGGTATGGGCTGGGGGCGCGGCGGGGGTGGCGGCCGCGGATGGCGGCACTGGTACTATGCCACCGGGCTACCGGGCTGGGCGCGCTTCGGGTACGCGCCAGCCTGGGGTGCACCGCCGGCCTGGGCGTACGGCCCGTATGCTGCACCGCCAACGCGGGAGCAGGAGGCCGAGTTCCTCAAGGCGCAGGCCGACGCGCTGAAGCAGCAACTGGACGCCATCAGCCAGCGCATCACGGAACTTGAGCAAGAGAAGTAGGCGCGCCAGGCGGCGGAATGCATCGGGGCGGGTGACGCTGCTACGACATTTCGCCACCCGCCCCGGGGCCAAAACCGGGTGAGGGGCCTACTGGGCCCCTCACTGGCAGGCGCCCTTGATTATATCCTTTAGCGGGAGGAACGCAAATGAAGATAGCAGTCACATCGAATGGCACAGATCTCGACGCCGCGGCAAGCCCGGTTTTCGGGCGCTGCGCCGCCTACGTTTTTGTCGAGACAGATACGATGGCGTTCGAGGCCGTGGAGAACCCGGCGATCAGCGCTTCCAGCGGCGCGGGCATCCAGGCGGCTCAGCTCGTCGTCGAGCGCGGGGCGCAGGCGGTGGTAACCGGCAACGTGGGGCCCAACGCCTTTGCCGTCTTCCAATCCGCCGGCGTGCCCATCTGTCTCTTCGGCGGAGGGACAGTGCGCGAGGCGATCGAGGCATTCAAGGCGGGCAGACTTCGATCTATCGCCGACGCCAACGTCCAGGCTGGGAGGGGGATGGGCAGCGGCATGGGGATGGGAAGGGGCCTGGGACGCGGCATGGGGCGAGGTATGGGACGCGGCATGGGGCGCGGGATGGGAATGGGCTGGGGAGAGGTTACACCTCCAACGCCGGCCGCATCACCACCTGCATCCGCACCTGCCGCATCCCGCGAGGAGGAAATCGCCGCCTTGAAAGAGGCGGCCAGCGAGCTGCAGGGGCAGTTGGCCGAGGTGATGGAGCGGCTCGACCGGCTACAGAAGGAGGAGTGAGACATGCGTGTCGCGATTTCGACTGACGATAACAAGGGGCTGGACGGCGTGGTCAGCCCGCACTTCGGGCGCTGCCCCTACTACGTGCTCGTAGACCTCGAGGACCGCCAGGTGCGGCAGGTCAGCGCGGTGGAGAACCCGTATTACGGCCACCACCAGCCGGGGCAGGTGCCCGACTTCATCAAGCGCCAGGGCGCCGACGTGATGCTGGCCGGCGGAATGGGCCGGCGGGCGATTGACTTGTTCCAGCAATGCGGCATCGAGGCAGTGACCGGGGCCGCAGGCTCCGTGCGCTACGCGCTGGAGCAGTACCTGGGCGGCGTGCTGCAAGGCGCGGCGCCTTGCCGCGAGAGCGTGGCGCACGGCCACGGGGAGGCCGCCGGTGAGGGCGAATACGAGGAAGATGAAGCGGGCCGGCTGCGGGAGGAGATCGAGCTGCTGCGGCAGCAGTTGGACGGGGCAATGGAGCGCCTGGACCGGTTGACGGCAGGCTGAGATGGCGGCGCTGGAGATCGTCACGGTTCCCGATCCTATCCTGTCGGGCAAGGCCCGCTCAATTCCCAAGGTTAGCCGGCGCGTGCGGCGCCTGGCCCGTGATATGCTGGAGACAATGTACGCCGCGTCCGGCGTGGGACTGGCCGCGCCACAGGTCGGCGTTCGCAAGCGGGTGATCGTCGTGGACGTGGGGGAGAATCCCATCGTGCTGGTCAACCCCGAGATCGCCGCACTAGAAGAAGAGCAGGTGGGGCTGGAGGGCTGTCTGAGCGTGCCCGACCTGGTGGGGGAGGTACGCCGGGCCGAGTGGGTGGCGGTGAACAATGGCAACCGATTTCGACCATTTTGTAGACGAGCTTCAGCAGCAGATCATTGAGCAGGCGCGGGCAGTCTACTCGGACAAGGTCATCGAGTCGTTCTATAACCCCAGGAACCTGGGCCGCATGCCTGAGCCGGACGCCTGTGGCATTGTGCACGGCTGGTGCGGCGACACGATGGAGATCTACCTGCGGCTGAACGGGGAGAGGATCGAGCAGGCCAGCTTCATGACCGACGGCTGCGGGCCGACGGTGGCCTGCGGAAGCACGCTCACCACGATGGTCCAGGGGATGTCGCTGCAGGAGGCAGGCGGGATCACGCCCGAGGACCTGCTCGAAGCCCTGGACGGCCTACCCGAGGAGAGCATCCACTGCGCCGAACTGGCGGTAAGCACGCTGCGAGAGGCCATCGCAAGCCGGTCTCAAGTCGACTTGTGTGGTTCGGATGTGGATGATGCGCGCTGACGAGACCGGTTGAGGGGTAGGCCAGGCATGCCGTTGTACGAGTACGAGTGTGAAGCCTGCGGCGTGCGATTCGAACGCCGGCAGTCTGTCACCGACGACCCACTGATGATCTGTCCCGAGTGCGGGGGCCGGGTGCACCGGCTGATCCAGACTGCCGGGATCATTTTCAAGGGCAAAGGATTCTACGTGACCGACAACAAGAAGGCCCGCTCATCCACCGTGGCGCCGAAGAACAGGCCCGGTCGAAAGAGACCGGCGCGGGCAAGGTGCTCGTGGAGGAGATAAGGAGTATCCTGACACAGGACGAGTTCCAGACGAAAGAGATCCCCTCCCAATGCGCGGTGGAAAGGGATCGCGTCAGGCTGGTTTGTGTAGGCAAGATTCTCCAATTACTTGAAGGCTGTGCCTGCCCCATGGGCGCCCTGAGCCGTGAGTTTCTGAAGAGACTCTCCTTGCAAGAGGATGCGGTAGCCCTCGTGGACACGGAGGCGGGTATCGAGCACTTTGGCAGGGGCGTTGAGACGGGTGTGGACACCGTGCTTGCCGTGATCGAGCCTTCCTTCGATTCACTGGAGCTTGCTGAAAAGATCAGTGCCCTGGCTGCCGAAGTCGGGATGAAGGGCGCATGGGGTATCCTCAACAAGGTTACGTCGGAGGAGATTGCTCAGAGATTGAGAGAAGAACTGGAGGGGAGGGGCATATCTGTCATTGGATCCATCGGCTATGATCCAGAGGTTTTCCAGGCTGGCCTGGAAGGGCGTCCAATGTCCGGCAGCAAGGCGGAGAAGGACATTGAGGAAATACTGGAGCGGTTGCTTTAGGGGGCGCTCGTGTGTTTAGCCACTGTATATGTCGAGAATGACGGCCAACAGGAAAAAGTGATGCAGGATGTGGCCTGGATCAGAACCGAAAGCCGTGGGCTTGAGTTGATCACCTTGTTGGGGGAAAGCAAGCGATTTCAAGCCAGCATCAAGAGCATTGATCTGGTCAAGGGATTGATTGTCTTGGAGATGACTATTGATCATCGTGGAGAACGTGTGCATCGCCTATCCGCTGGCCCGTCACGGCGCGGCTCAGCCGCGCATTGACGACGATGTGTTTATCCCCGGCCTGCGCCGTCTGACGGACGCCATCCACCAGGGCGGCGCGAAGGCCGCCGTGGAACTCACACATGCGGGGATGAACGCCGATCTGCGTTACATTGAGGGGAAAATCCCCATCGCGCCCTCGGCCGTGCCCCGGGCCAAAGATGGCTTCATCCCCACAGCACTCTCTCACGAGGGAGTCGTGGAGGTGATCGGGGAATACGTAGCAGCGGCGCGGCGGGCCCAAGAGGCAGGCTTCGACGCGGTGGAGCTGCAGGCCTGCCACGGCTTGCTGATCAACCAGTTTCTCTCCTCGCTGACCAACAAGCGCCGCGACGAGTACGGCGGCGACCGCGCAGGCCGGAGCCGCTTTCTATTAGAGATCGTGCAAGGGATCAAGCGCGCGGCGGGCGCCGATTTCCCCGTCATGGTGCGCCTGGTCGCCCAAGACGCGCTT